>JADMIO011419501.1_pt1 | contig 89737 bp, 79 predicted proteins | sample 8958161 | NCBI WGS metagenome assembly JADMIO01 (sample SAMN16585339, study PRJNA669376) | soil metagenome | isolation source: Crop rotation soil | place: USA: Cullars Rotation, Alabama | collected 2011
GGCCGCGACTTCAAGTCACGTGAATTCCAAGCTTCGGATCCCACTGTGCTGGAAAGGGAGAATGATTATCCTGGAAGATTTATTGGAGTGGGGATTTCATCTGATGAAAAAAATCTAATTCTCATATACGGAGTGACAGTCAGAAGTGATCCTAACAGAAATAGGAAGCTCATTTACCAAGATGGTATAGTGCGAACAGTTTTGGCAGATCCGAACAAAAAGTCGGGAGTAGCAGACCTAATTCTTTACCCCGCAATTGTAAAAACTAGAGACGGAAGATTTGTTGTCTCCAACGGAGTTCAGACTGAACCTATTGCCCAAGGTATCGAAGCTGGAAGTTCCCTTGAGTTCGAGTCAGAAAAATGGGAATATGAGAAAGATTCCAACTCCACAGAAAGAATATCTGCCGTCGTATCCGTCAGCGATATAACATTCGCAAGAATAAGCAGGAAATCGGATGATAGTGAGGAGTCTCAGCGAGATTTTTATACAGTGGATAGATTAACGCCCGGAGCTGCGAAGGTTATTCATACGTATGCAAAAAACGGTACTCCCACTCCTCCTTCCCATGCAGCTCCATATGACCTTCCGATAGAAGGTGGTCCGACTGCTATTGCCCAAGCATACCGAGAAAATCTGGGCTCCTTTTTCCTTTCCGTAGCAGTCATGAGTATTGATAGAAATACCATGCAGGTAGATCATGTAGAGATACTTAACGCTGCTGAGCCCGCCGCTTAAGCTTCAGATTTGCTATAATTGCTTCATGCAAGCTGTGGTTTTGGCCGCGGGGAAGTCGAAAAGATTTTACCCTTATAACACTCACTATAATAAAGTGTTCCTCAAGATTTTTGATAAAACAATCCTCGAGCATACTCTTTTAAGCATCGAAAAGTCGGGCATAAAGGATATAATAGTGATCGTTTCTGACATCGATTTTGCCAAAAAATCTTTAAGTACTGATGTAGCAGGTCTAAATATCCAATTTGTCTTACAAAAGGATCCACTTGGGATGGGAGATGCCCTGCTTTGCGCCAAAGATTTAATTCATGATGACTTCTTCCTTTTGCATGGTTCGCATATCGATTTCCATGAATTTTATGACGATATGGTAAGGAAACAAAAAGGGCAAATTTTACTTCTGACAAAAAAAACCGATAAGACCAAAAAATACGGAATTTTAAAAGTTGATGGAGATTTGGTAACTGACTTTATTGAAAAACCAAAAGAAGATACCTCTAGTCTTCGAGTAATCGGAATCTATCTTTTATCTAACAAATTCTTAAAAGTATTGGAGGAGACCCCTAAGGAACATTATGATTTTGAAAAAGCTATAGCTAGTATCTGTGCAAGTCGAGAAGTTTATCACCTAGAAACAGAAAAAAATTTAGTTTCTCTTAAGTTCGCATGGGATCTCTTAGCTCTTAAGGATTATGTTCTAGATAATATGCAATCTTTCACTTCCCAGTCCGCGGAAATTTCTCCTCACGCCATCATTGAAGGAAAAGTTTATTTTGCAGAGGGAGTTCGAATAATGGAGGGAGCTGTTATAAAAGGAAATAACTATATAGGTAAGAATTCCGTGGTAGGAACAAATGCTATAGTAAGAGACGGAAGCGTAATAGGTGAAAATTGTACAGTTGGCGCATCCTCGGAAATTAAAAATACGATAATTTTAGATAACTCAAGTATTCATTCAGGATACTTAGGAGATTCAATTATAGGAGAAAATAATAAAATAGCTGCAATCTTTTGTGCTACGAATAAGCGAATGGATCGAGAGAATGTGTTGGTAGAGATTGAGGGTGAAGAAATAGACTCAGGCTTACGAGCGCTAGGTGTAATTACTGGCGAGGGGGTCTCTATGGGTGCTAGGGTAACTACCATGCCTGGAATAGTGGTAGGGAACAATTCTACGATAGGGCCTGGGACCAATGTTATGAAAAACTTATCTGACAATACCAAATTTTATGCGACATTTAAAGAAAATATACAAAAAACTAAATGACATACCCTCTCCAAAAATTTGTTTTATTCGATATAGACTATACACTATTTGATACTGATAACTTTAAAACCACAGGTCTTACTTCTTATAGAATTTATGATGAAGTGGCGGATATTTTGGAGAAAATATCCAAAATATCTCAAATGGGAATAATTTCCAAAGGCGAGTCTGGTTTCCAAGAGAAGAAGTTAAATGAAACCGGCATTCTAAAGTACTTCCCGAAAGAAAACATTCACATCGCTACAGATAAAGATAAAATTCTTGAAGAAACATTGGATAGATATTCCAATAAGAAGCTATTCTTGGTGGACGATAAGATCCAGATCCTGAAGTCAGCAAAAGAATTAGTTCCATCAGTTTTTACAATCTGGGTTAAAAGGGGCCCTTTTGTTGAAATAATGAAAGATGTTGAATATAAGCCGGATGCAGTAATAGATAATTTGGATGGTGTGGTCGATATAATCTCTCAAACTCCTAGCAATTGATATTTTATTAAAGTCTATTCATAATAAATTAAGTGCTAAGAGAATCATTCGGAGGACATAATCCCTCAAGCTTCATAAGCAGTTCGATAGTTAAATCCTTTGTTGTTTCAGAAATATTTTTGTGGAGCTCATGGTTTGGAATACTCCCTCTTTTCGGAGTATTCGTTATTCAAGACATTCCTGGAGGTAGCTTGCAGATAGCTGCATGGGGATACAGTGTTTACCTAGTGACTCGAGTAATATGTGAGCTAATAAGCGGTAAGCTTCTAGCAAGAAGTCATGAGAAAAAGAGAATCTATGTTTCAATTGCCGGTTTGGCAATAGCGAGTATTGGAATATTGGGTTTTGCTTTTATTTCAGACCTTATAAAGCTTTTTTTCTGCTTCATTTTAACAGGTGTGGGAATCGGAATTGCTTCCCCCGCTAAGAATTCTCTCTTTTCTTCCCATCTTGATAAAAATAAAGAGACTACAGAGTGGGGACTATATGACGCCGTAGTATTTATTTGCATTGCCCTTTCGACGGCTTTAGGGGGATTTATAGCTACGGACTACGGATTTAAAGTATTCTTTATTATCGCAGGCCTCTGGATGCTGATGGGAATCATTCCCTACGTACTCTACCTTCGAGATGGGGGTCACAATTCTACTTCATCTATATAACAATATCTCCATTCTTCCCCGGGTTCAAAAGATTTAATTATTGGATGTTTCGTATTATGAAAATGGGCAGTTGCATGTTTGTTTTTGGAATCATCACAACACCCCACGTGTCCGCAAATAAGACAAAGCCTCAAGTGGACCCATTCATCACCTGTCTTTAGACATTCTTCACATCCATCTGGAGTATTGGGAGTGACATCTTTTATTTGATTTAAATGATTACACGCTGGCATTTGGATTTAGTCTAGCCTTTTTCAAGGCTTGTGTCCACCAAATTAAATCTTTGAATAATCTATCGGCCCTTTCATTGTAGGAGTCATCGCTAATAGTTCCATTTTCATCGATAAGCTTTCCGACTCCCATGATGGTAATTGAATGCTCGATGGGCGCCATTTGCAATTGTATTGCAACCAGCCTTAGTTGTTCAATCGCTCTTGCTCCTCCAATCGATCCGTAGCTGACAAAAGCTACCGGTTTTTTGTTCCACGGTTTATATAGGTAGTCCATTGCGTTTTTTAATACCGCAGTATAACCGTGATTATATTCAGGAGAAACTATGATATAGCCGTCTGCCTCAGAAATTTTATCTCGCCATTTTTTAGCCGTTGGGATATCATCCTCAAGCATTTGGGGAGAACCCTCCTCTTCATAGAATGGAAGGGGATAGTCTCTTAAATCTACTAGCTCAAATTCTACTTCTGACCATGACTGAGAGGCCTTATGAACCCATTTAGCGACTCGTTCTGACTTTCGTCCTTTTCTAGTACTTCCGATTATTATTTGGATCTTCATATGAGTAAAGCATACGCTCCATACTTCATAAAGTAAAGTAGTTACAATTATTGAAGTGATGTGTTATACTTTAAAAATGGAAAACCACGGAAAAGAAAATCACTGCCACAAGAATTGTGGTGTTGCTAAAACACTTAAAGTAATTGGAAGCAAATGGTCGATGTTAATTCTTCATAATCTCTTTAAAGGCAGTATGAGATTTGGAGAACTTCAGCGAGCACTTGAGGGGATCAGCCCGAAAACTCTCTCCATACGCCTTACTGAGCTCGAGCAAGAAGGAATAGTTAAGAAAACCGTATATGCAGAAGTTCCCCTACATGTCGAGTACAATCTAACAGCCAAAGGTATGACTCTTAAAGAAATTTTTAACCAAATGGCTAGTTGGGGAGAAGCAAAATCAAACAATATACCGATTCAAAGGGCAATCTAAATGCTTACAAGAAGCAGTACAATATTCTCTTCCGTACAAAATTACCAAATAACTAAAATCCTTCCAGTCCTTTTTCGGCACTATTTGCATTAGATCATCCTCTATTTTTATCGGATCAGTATTATTGGTTAATCCCCAGAGCCGAGTTAACCTTTTAACATGGGTGTCTACTGCAATTCCGACCTGTAAATTGTATATATTCGATAACAATATATTTGCTGTTTTTCTTCCCACGCCAGGTAGGGCGACCAATTCTTCCATAGTTTCTGGAACCTTTCCGTTATATTTTTCTTCTATGATTTTGGCTGAAGTAATTATGTTTTTCGCCTTTCCTTTATATAGACCGATTCTTCTTACGTCTTCTGCAAATTTTTCCCATGAGACTGAAGTATAGTCTTCAAAACTGGAATATTTTTTGAATAGATCTTTTGTAACGATGTTCACCTGCTTATCCGTAGTCTGAGCTGAGAGAACGACTGATACAAATAACTCCCAAGGATTGGAATAAATAAGTGCAATTTTTGGATCTGGTATTAGATCTCGAAGTGCATTTATTATTTCTTGTGCTTTTTGTGTATTGGTCATTTTTATTGTCGGAGATTTGGGTTTGGAGGAGTGGAGGGAGAGTGGGGTCCGCGATCCAGCTTATTTATCTTCTGCTGGATAAATATGAGCGCATCACGAATATCATCCAGATTCTTTTGAATGTCTTCGACGTCTTCTTCCAGTTCTTCCTGCTGTTGTTCTTCTTCCTGCTGTTCCTGTTGGTCTTCTAGTTCTCTATAAGTATCTACGAGTGCCTGTCTGTTTTGGTTTAACATAATAAACGTAGAAAGGAATATGGCTTCTAGAGATACCACCATGGTGAGAAGTCCGTACGGAAAAGGGTCAAAAGGATGGGCAAAAGGAATATCTTTATGATTTAACACAATCCAAGCGCTAAACCATACTACGTGGAAATAAACAAAATACATGCTTCCAGCAAAATTGGTAATAAATTGTGCCAATCTTCCTTCAAATGAATGGAGTCTTTTGAAAAGTTGGTCTGGTCGGCTTTCGTGGAGTAGGAACTGAGCCAGTTTCTCTTGATCTTTTTTGCCCATAGTCTATTTTAGAAGCTGGAGCATGCTTAGGTCAACCCTCAAATTTTAACGGCTTGACAGCTAGCAGATAGTGTGATAGAGTGCTAATAAATGGAAAAGCTGGTCCCCATAATACCAATCAGAGACGGAATAATTTTTCCAAATACAGACTCAGTTCTAACCTTTGGAAGACCCAAAAGTCTTGCTGCATTGGAAGTATCCTTCACAAGCGAACGTACTGTATGTTTCGTGCTCCAAAAACATTCGAAACTAGATGAACCCACTCCTCAAGATCTATACACCACGGGGACTTTATGTAGGATTGAGAGAATGATTCGAGCGGACGGAGAAATTAATGCTCAAGTCAGGGGAATCTCTAGAGTAAAAATAGTTTCTTTTAAAGAGCAGGATTCATTCCTTATGGGGCATGTAGTGGAGATCCCGGAAGTTATAGACGAAACAGCTGAAATAAAAGCGCTATGTAACCATTTGGCAAATGAATTCCGAAGAGCTATGAATTTGGGTAAAGCCGTAGATTTTCTAGTATTCATGAATATAATGTCCGATAACAATCCTTCACAGCTTTCGGATTTAATAGCATCCGTCTTAGACATTAAGCCGACCCAGAAACAGGAACTGCTAGAGCTTATAGATGTTAAAGAGAGATTAGAGAGGGTAATGGAGCTTTTGGCCAAAGAAATTAAGGTTTTAGAAATAGAAAGAAGAATTGCTTCCAAAACTCAAGAAAGATTTGAGAAGGGCGCTAGGGAAGTAATGCTCAGAGAAAGACTTAAGACTATTGAAAAAGAGTTGGGCGAAAATGATGAAGACTCTGAAATAAGAGACTTAATGATTAAAGTTAAAAAAGCGGGCATGCCGGATGAAATAAGAGAGAAGGCCGAGAAGGAAATAAAAAAACTTGCCCAGATGACCCAATTTAACCCAGAGGCGGGGTATATAAGAAACTATCTAGATTGGCTTATTGATCTCCCATGGAGCATAGAGAGTAAATCAAGCGCAAATGTAAAAGAGGCGGAGAAGATTTTGGATCAAGATCACTATGGACTAAAGGACGCTAAAGAAAGAATCGTGGAGTATCTGGCAGTACATAAGCTTGTAGGGAAAATGAAAGGTCCAATTCTTTGTTTTGTGGGTCCTCCAGGCGTAGGAAAAACATCAATAGGAAAATCAATTGCTAAGTCTTTGAACAGAGAATTCGTAAAAGTTTCCCTAGGGGGAATTCGGGATGAAGCTGAAATAAGAGGTCACAGGAGAACTTACGTAGGTGCGCTTCCTGGAAGGATTATACAGGGAATTAAAGATGCGAATACTCGAAACCCTGTGTTCATGCTTGATGAGATTGATAAAGTGGGCGCTGATTTTAGAGGAGATCCTTCATCAGCACTGCTCGAGGCACTGGATCCAGAACAGAATTCCGCTTTCTCAGATCATTATCTAGAGGTCCCATTTGATTTATCCGATGTGATGTTCATAACCACTGCGAACGTTTTAGATACTATCCCCCCAGCTCTTCGAGATAGGCTTGAAATCATAAGTTTTGCTGGCTATACCCACGATGAAAAATTTAAAATCGCTAAGGAGTTTTTGGTTAAGAAGCAAATGGAGAACCATGGGCTAAATTCCAAACAAGTTTCCATTCAAGATTCTGCGCTAAAGTTCATAATTGAACACTATACTCGAGAGGCAGGAGTTAGAAATCTAGAGCGCCAAATCGCCAGGTTGTATAGAAAAGTTGCCAAGTTTATAGCTGAAGGAAAAAAGAAAAAGGTAATAATCACGACCAAAAATGTACCTAAATACCTAGGACCTATAAAGATTAGTGCAACCTTAATAGAGAAAAAAGATGAGGTAGGAATGGCCACTGGTTTGGCTTGGACTGAAGCTGGGGGAGATATACTGTTTATAGAAGTTGCTATAATGCCAGGAAAAGGCGGACTCCTTTTGACAGGTCAACTCGGGGACGTTATGAAGGAATCTGCACAAGCAGCCGTTTCCTATATAAGAACGCGCGGTAGCGAGATGGGACTTTCTCCTAAATTTTTTCAAAAAATCGATATTCACGTTCACGTTCCAGAGGGAGCTGTTCCTAAGGATGGTCCATCAGCAGGGGATACTATTACCACAGCTATTGCCTCAGCGCTTACAAAAATTCCAGTGAAAAGAACCGTCGGAATGACAGGGGAAGTAACCCTGCGAGGAAGAGTACTTGAAATCGGCGGAGTAAAAGAAAAAGTTATAGCGGCTCACAGAGCGGGACTTAAAACTATAATACTTCCAAAAGATAACAAAAAAGATTTAATAGATGTTCCAAAAGAAGTAATAGATGATCTTAAATTTGTATTTGTTTCCCATATGGATGAGGTATTAAATCAAGCACTTACAAAGCCGATCTTTGTTGATAGACCCGCAGAAATAGTCGAGCGCCAAATGCTCTCCATGTCCCCACCTCTAGCTGACTAGCGTAGCTCCTAATTGCTCTAGGACATTGTCTATTTTCAATTCTTTTGTTATATTTAATTCGTATTAATTAAGTTGAATTTTGTTTCAAGCCACTACCTAGGGCCACTTCCAATGGGAAATTAATACATACCTTTAAAGCGTTATTTATTTGTTTTTAATATGGGAGAAGATACAGAGAAGAAGTTAAAAGAAAACCCTCATGTTTATGTGCCGGCCAATACACCAATTCTTTACTCCGATATGGCATACATTACCTCAACTCAATCAGGAATCGTGGTCGACTTTGTTCAGACAGACAGTTTACATAATCGATTGACTGTTATCTCTAGGATTGGCGTTTCAAATGAACATGCAGAAGCCCTACTGAAAACTATCACTGTTAAGTTAATCGAGTCAAAACTGAATAAATCTCGTAAGCATAAGCACAAAAGCAAAAAACACTAGAGAGTTTTACTATTATTCCTCATTGAGCTAAAATATATCCACGCCGCGTTCGTCTAGTGGCCTAGGACATCAGATTCTCATTCTGAAGATCAGGGGTTCAACTCCCCTACGCGGTACAAATGGGAATTTTTAGAAAATCGTTTTCTGGAAGTTTCCATTTTTATTTAAATAGCAGTTGAACCCGGCCGGAGCCGCATCGCGGTGAGGCGGGGTCGCGAGGCAGCAGAGCTGAACTTGAGACTTCAACTCCCCTACGCGGTACAAATCTTTATAATTGTGAAGGATTTCACTTTCTAGTATAATTTGCCTGTGGCAGATAAAACCTTCCTTTCCGTTGTTATTCCCTCGTATAACGAAGTGACCAATCTTAGAAAAGGTGTTTTGGATAAAATTGAGCATTATCTTTCCAAGCAAAAATATAGCTATGAAGTTTTGGTCGTAGACGATGGCTCTACGGATGGTAGTGACGAATTTGTAGATAGATTCGCCAAGGAAAATTCCAAGTTCCGACTGATAAGAAATAATCACACAGGTAAGGCAGGGGCCGTAACTCGCGGGATGCTTGAAGCTACGGGGGAGTATAGGCTATTCACCGACATGGACCAAGCAACTCCGATAGAAGAGGTAGAAAATCTTCTACCATTTTTTGATAATGGGTTTGATATTGTGATTGGTTCTAGGGAATCGAATCGAAAAGGCGCACCAATATCACGCCTGATTATGGCTCGAAGTATGATTATGCTTAGAACTCTGCTGGTTGGTCTAAATGGCATTAAGGATACTCAGTGCGGTTTTAAGATTTTTACAGCCGAGTCTTCTCAAGCCTTATTCAAAAAAGTTTTAGATATTCACAAAGGATTTAAAAAAATAAAGGGATCTGCAGTCACAGCGGGATTTGATGTGGAGCTCCTGTTTTTGGCAACCAAATTAAATTATAAGATAAAAGAAGTACCGGTTGAGTGGCTTTATGTAGAAACTAGAAGGGTGAGCCCGATAAATGATTCGATCAATGGAGTGAGGGATCTTCTGACGATATCTAGGAATAAACTCTCCGGCACATATAACATATGAGGTTTAAGATTTTCGGGGTTTTCTATCTGGTTTTAGCTCTTCTTCTATTTCTATATTCCTATACTCAGGTAGACCTAAGCCTCACCCTATCAAAAGCCTCGATTATTCAAACCATTGAAAAGACTTTTCAGAATATCGGTTGGTACCAAAGGCCTGTTTCGACGGCCATCTTTGTTTCCATATTTTCGCTGATGATCGCTGCTTATCTTTACCTTCTCCATCTTGCAAATAAGTCCCAAATCAGTAGGGTCATGTTTTGGAGACTATTTTTAGCAACAAGCGCAGTTCTTGTTTTATCTTATAATGCTTTTTCCTATGATCTTTTCAGTTATATCTTTCATGCAAAAATAGTAACTATTTACCACCAAAATCCATATATTCATAAAGCCTTGGACTTTCCGGGAGATCCTATGCTTTCATTTATGCGCTGGACTCATAATACCTATCCATATGGACCTGTATGGCTTGCTATAACCATTCCTCTCTCCGTTTTAGGAGCCAATATATTCCTAATTACTATGGTTATCTTTAAACTGGCGATTGGAGCCTTTTTCGTAGGTAGTGTTTGGATGATGGAAAAAATATCTGTAGCCCTTGGTTTAAAAAATAAGATTTTCCCACTCGTATTATTTGCATTTAATCCTCTTGTAATAATTGAGTGTCTTGTTTCTTCACATAACGACATAGCTATGATTTTCTTCGCGCTATCTGGCTTCTATCTATTTTTAAAAAGAAAAGTAGCGTGGGCGATAGCACTCGTAATTATTTCTTACCTTGTAAAGTCTGTTACTATCTTTCTTATTATTCCTATCGCCTTAAATGAGATAGCTAGATTTAGAAAAATCGCAATCCCCCAGGAGAACGCATTAAGACTCACTGTCATTTCGCTACTTTTAGGATTGTCGTTTGTTTTAATAAGTCTCGAAATTCAACCATGGTATTTTCTTTGGGTATTTCCATTCATCGCATTTCTTAAACCTAATAGAATTATTCTTTCGATCACAATATCTTTCACAATTGGACTTATCGCCACATACATACCATTAATAGCGATAGGAAATTATATAGCTTTGGGATCTTACAAGCTTCGAATACTGCCTGTCTCACTATTGGTTGGTCTGATTCTTGGTATAGCTACTCAATATAAAGCCGTCAGCTCGCGTTATAAATAGCTTTTTTGTATAATTGAGGTGATGCAGATCCTTCAAAGGCACAGGGCAGAAATTATTGGCCTCACTTTCCTTCTTATTTTCTATCTTCTATTAAGACTTTGGAATTTAGGGGGTCTTCCCATATTTACCGATGAAGCTATTTATATGCGTTGGGCACAAATTGCCTTAAACGATTCTAACTGGAGATTTATCTCATTGACCGATGGAAAACAGCCACTATTTATATGGTTTACCATGATCTTCCAGAAGATTGTTGAAGATCCCTTAATCGCTGGACGCATGGTGTCTGTGATCGCTGGAATCTTCAGTCTGGTGGGAATTATTCTTCTCTCATATGAGGTTTTTAAAAATAAAACCGTCGCATTTCTTTCAGGCCTACTTTATGTAGTATATCCATTCTCTCAAGTATACGACCGAATGGCCTTGATGGATGGGATGGTGGGAGCATTTGCTATTTGGGGATTATTATTTGGAGTCTTACTTGTACGAAGAATAAATTTAACACTCGCTTACACTCTCGGATTTATAGTCGGCGGGGCAGCATTAACGAAGAGTAACGGATTCTTTAGCGCATATCTTTTGCCCTTCACGCTATTGCTGTTTAACTTCAAGCAAAAAAAACTCATAAATAGATTATTTAGGTGGGCGATATTTGCAGCTGTGGCATTTGGAATCTCTCAAGCAATGTATAGCGTTCTTCGTCTATCTCCTTTCTTTCATATTATTGAAGAAAAAAATCAGGTTTTCGTCTATTCAATTTCTGATTGGCTATCTCACCCCTTAACTTACTTTATGGGGAATTTTCAAGGTCTTTTTGGATGGTTGATTACGTATCTAACCCCAGCTTTTATAATACTTATTTTTGCCGGATTAATAAGCAGGGGATTCTTAAGAGAAAAACTTTTACTAGTAGCATATTTTGCTTTGCCATTCTTGGCATTGGCTCTTTTTGGTAAAGTAATTTTTCCAAGACACTTTTATTTTATGACCTTAAGCTTAATTCCCATAGCCGCTTTTGGTCTAAGCAGATTAAATGCTCTATTCCAGAGCAAAATCAAAATGCAATACGCACATGTTTTGCTCACTATTCTTTTCATTGCATATCCACTCTATGTTAGTCTGCAGTTTGCCGTTAATCCGCTACACGCTCCTATTGCCGATTCAGACATTAAGCAATACATTTCCGAATGGCCTGCTGGATGGGGAGTATCAGAATCTGTTGCTTATTTGAAGCAGGAGTCACAGAATCAGAAAATATTTGTGGGCACAGAGGGTACATTTGGCCTAATGCCATTTAGCCTTGAGCTTTATTTAGTTAACAATCCAAATATTATTCTAAAAAGTTATTGGCCTATTAACGATACGCCTCCATCTGATTTAGTGGAAGCTTCTCAAACCATTCCGACATTTGTTTTATTTTATCAACCTTGCCCTTCATGTTCTTCTATGTTCGAACCGCCTCCTACCTGGTCAGTCGAAAAAGTGATGCAAGCTCCCCGTGGAAACCTCGCTATTTATAGAGTTCTTTCAAAATGAGAAAAGTAAAATCCTGGGAACTACTAACAAGTATTTTGGTAATTCTTTTATTTACACTGCCAACTGTACTACCTCTCTTACATAAAGGCTACTTTCTCTCAGATGATGGAGAATGGATGGTAGTTAGGCTCACAGCTTTCTTTGAGGCAATAAGGCATGGACAATTTCCAACAAGATTTTTACTAAGGCTTAACAACGAATTCGGTTATCCTCTTTCCAATTTCGCATACCCGGGATTTTTATATCTCGGTTCAATAATTCATCTTTTTAAGTTCGGATATATAGAAACCATCAAGATAATAATATTTTTAAGCTTGTTCTTATCGAGTGTTTTTTCCTACCTATTTTTAAGAAAAAAGTTTGATAACATCTCTTCTCTTGTTGGGTCATTTGTCTATTTATATACACCTTATCATCTATTTGATCTTTACAGACGAGGCTCTATTGGCGAAATTCTTTCAATAGCAGTAATTCCTTTTTTATTTTGGCAGGTTGAGAAAGGAAATAAATATCTTATTTCGCTGGGCGTGTTCTCATTAATCTTATCCCATAACATAATAGCATTCATTTCCTTGCCCTTTATCTTTTTGTATTCGATACTTCAGAGCAAAAAAGACATGAACAAAAAAATAGTTAACCTTATTTGGCCTTATGTGATCGGGGTAGCTCTATCTTCATTTTTTTTCATTCCCGCAGTATACGATCTAAGACACATAGTATTTACTGGACTTAAAATCGCGGATTGGAGGCTATATTTTGCTGACGTACGAGTGCTGGGACTCTCAACAATATTTATAGTGGGTATTATTCTTATTATATTTATGAAGAAAGTAAAAAATTATGAACTATTATTCTTTTTACTGGTCGTGGGCATATCAAGTTTTATGGCTGTATCAATTAGCACTCCAATTTGGAATATAATCCCATCATCCTTCATACTTTTTCCTTTCCGATTTCTATCCGTTTTGCCCATCGGTTTAGCTTTTCTATCCGCGATTGCTTTGTACAAGCTACAGGTTAATTATAGGTATTTATTGGGGGCATTTATTGTTCTAGTCTCTATTTACTCGACATCATTTTTTTTGACACCCACAAAGTACCTAGACACAGATGATAATTCCTATCTAAATAACTTTGCAACTACTACCGCTGGAGACGAGTATATGCCCAAATGGGTAAAAGTTAAGCCATTAGACATTCCACAAAATAGGGCAGAGGTCGTCAGTGGATCAGCGACAATATCTTCAAGTGACTTTAATTCAAAAAATATAAGCATTACGCAGAAGGGAAACACAGAATCTATCATAAGAGTTAACGCAATTTATTTCCCAGGCTGGCAAGCTTATTTAGATGGTATGCCTCAAAGTCTTAGCTACCAAAATCCGCATGGAGTCATGGATATCAGGGTTCCAAGAGGCGAGCATAGCTTACGATTAGCATATAATGAAGTGGGAATACACTTATTAAGCGATTTGATTTCTTTATTGGCCCTAGCTTCTTTGGCGCTTATTTTCTTAAAGGAAAAAATTAATGTTTCAAAAAGTAAATAAAAATATAATTTTTATTCTGAGTGTCGTGGTGGTATCACTTATTGCATGCATACCCTTATTTCACCCTGGTTTTTTCCCCATGCATGATAACGAGCAAATTGGTAGACTTTTTGCTCTAGATAATGCGCTGAAAGCAGGTCAATTTCCCGTAAGAATAATTCAAGATCTGGGGTTTGGATATGGGTATCTCCTATTTAATTTTTACCCACCTCTGGTATATTATTTTGGCGAAATTTTTAAAATACTAAGTTTTTCATACATAGACTCTATGAAAATTGTAATGGGTGGGGGATTTATCTTTGCCGCATTATCTATGTATCTTTTTTCCAAAGAGCTCTTTGGAAAAATTCCAGGATTTGTTGCTTCCGCTTTTTATACATTCGCTCCATATCACGCACTTGATTTATATGTGAGAGGAGCAGTTCCTGAATTTTTTTCATTCGTGTTCGTCCCTGCGATCTTTTATTCCTACCTGAAGCTATCTAAAGAAAATTCAAGAAAATATGTGGTGATGGCTGCATTTTTTAACTTTCTTTTATTGATTACACATAACCTTGTTGCATTAATGGCTGCAGCTTTTATTGGAGCCTATGTAATCTTTTTACTCTATGAATCAAAAAAAAGAAAAACGTTTATAAAAAACGTTTTATTGTCCGCAGTATTTTCATTCTTACTTTCATCTTTTTTTATCATCCCAGCTCTACTTGAGAACAAATACACTATGGTTTCTTTATTAACTAAAGAACTAGCTGATTACAGTAATCATTTCGTGTACATCAGGCAATTTTGGAATTCAATGTGGGGTTATGGTGGTTCTCTTTACGGCCTAGAGGATGGACTATCGTTCCAAATGGGAAAATTGCATATCGTTCTTTCAGGAGCAGCTCTAATTATTTTTGTTTATGAAGCACTACGGAAAAGATTTATTCCTCAAGTATGCCTTTTCATTATTTTATTTTTAATTTCGGCCTTTATGCAAACATTTTATTCCAAATTTATTTGGGATCTTCTAGCGCCTCTTTCTTATATACAGTTTCCTTGGCGATATCTGCTATTTAGCGCGTTTTTCTCGTCCGTACTGGCTGGTTTCGTCGTATCTTATATAGCAGAGGCCAAAGTAGCTGTATATTTTTCGATAGGACTTGTGCTACTGGTAATAGGACTAAATATAGGTTATTTCCGCCCAGAAAAATATTTGACCGTTAATGACTTACGCTTCATAAACAGGGATACCTTGAGATGGGAGACAAGTGTCATGGCCTTTGAATATGTTCCAAATGGAATTTCAATGAAAAAATCCGCAGTAGGTAACAGTGTGGTAAACATCAACAAGGATGGAGTTTCCAAATCGGTTTTCAAGGTCTCCTCCGGAAATATGAGCGTAAGAGTTCTAGACGACTTACCTCAAGAAAAAAAACTAGAAGTCATCGTGACTGAAGGCGGTAAGTTAACGTTAAATGAATTTGCTTACCCCGGATGGAAAGTTTTAGTAAATGGAAAGGCAGTTGATTTTAAGTCTAACAACAGTTTAAAATTGATCTCTATCGACCTTAATATTGGTAATTATGTTGTTGATGCGAGGTTTCAAGATACTAATATTCGCAGAGTAGCAAATGTCCTGTCCGCATTGGGCATTTTCTTGTTGGTTATTTATTCCTACCCAATTCTTATTAAAAAATATGCCAAAAGTTAATTCGCTATCAATTTTCTTCCCATTTTGGAACGAAGAAAAAAATATTCAAAAGGTGGTGGAGCAAGCAATTCCCGTAGCTTCCAGAATTGCAAAAAAATGGGAAATGCTTCTCATTGACGACGGCTCCACTGATTCAACACAAGAAATAGCTCGTATGCTTGAGAAAAAGTATAAGGGCGTAAGATTAATAGTTAACGACCCCAATAGAGGATACGGTGGAGCACTAAAAGAAGGATTTTCAAATTCCATCTATGAATACGTAGTCTTCACTGATGGCGATGGCCAGTTTAATTTTTCTGAAGTTGAGCGTTTTCTGGAGAAGATAAGAAAAAGTGATTTGGTCATTGGATTCAGAGAGAAAAGAAGAGATAATATCGTAAGGCATGTTCTCATGAACATGCTTAAGGTCTGGGATTATACTTTTTTTGGATTCCGCTTTAAAGATATTGATTGCGGCTTTAAAATGTTTAGAAAAGATGCCTTGGTAGAGCTGATGCCTCTTCGAAGCGAAGGAGCAATGATAACGACTGAAATCTTGGCAAAAGCCAAGAAAAAGAAACTAAAGATCTCAGAAGTGCCAGTGAGCCATTTTCCTAGAGAGTTCGGGGAGCAAAGTGGCGCGAATCTATTTGTGGTAAGCCGCGCAGTGCTAGAAAGTCTCATAATTTGGCAGGACTTAAGAAATGGAAAATTTTAATCTAGATATAGTAGCCCAAAAGTCCGTAAAAGGATTATTTGCTCTAATGTCCAGAACCTTTCTTATACAGGTCCTGGGTATAATTGCTAGTTTTGTCTTAACAATCTTCTTAAGTCCTTCAAATTTTGGAGTATTCTTCATCGTTTCCTCTATAGTAGTATTTTTTAATTATTTTTCTGATATTGGGCTCGCTGCGTCTTTAATTCAAAAAAAAGAAGAACCTACGATTCAAGAACTGAGAACAGTTTTTACAATCCAACAAATATTGGTCCTTATTATAATAATTCCTTGTTTTATTTTTTCCTCCAAGATAACGTCATTTTTTAATCTAAGTCAAGATGGGTACTTTCTTTTTATAGCATTTTTGTTTGGATTTTTACTTTCCTCTTTAAAAACTATTCCTACGATAATACTTGAAAGGAAACTAGATTTTCATAAGTTGGTGCTACCTGAAATCGCAGAAAATCTGGTTTACAATCTGGCACTCATCGTCTTTGCAGTATCAGGTTTTGGTGTGAACAGTTTTACGATTGCCGTAGTTTTGCGAAGTATAGTAGGCCTTCTATCCATGTATTATATTCAGCCCTGGTCAGTAGGTCTCTATTTCGATAGAGAGATATTTAAAAAATTAATGACTTTTGGCCTGCCTTTTCAAATAAACAGTCTGCTTGCGTTATTTAAAGACAATTTCATAAACGTTTATATAGGTAGATTACTGCCGCTTGCTCAGGTAGGGTATATAGGATTCGCCCAGAAGTGGGCGTTTTTACCTCTTCGGTTGGTGCTGGATAATATAATCAGAATTATATTTCCTTCTTTCTCAAGGCTTCAGCATGATAAAGAAGCGCTGAAGGTTGTAATAGAAAAATCTTTATTTATGCTTGCGCTTCTGATGTTTCCCGTAGCTGTAGATTTTATTTTTTACTCAAGTTTTCTTATAAATTTTATTCCTAGATATGAAAAATGGCAGCCAGCTGTTATTTCTTTGGTGTTCTTTTCTTTAAACACCGTATTTGGTTCATTGACAACGCCTTTGACAAACTATTTGAATGCTGTTGGAAAAGTTAAGATAACGCTCTATCTCATGGTTTTTTGGACGGTGATCACTTGGGTACTTACGCCGGTGTTTATTATGCTTTTTGGCTTTAACGGTGTTGCAATAGCATCATTTACGGTGGCAGTAAGCTCACTTATAGTGCTCTATCCAGTAAAAAAAGATGTATCTTTTTCTTTTATTGATCCTATCGCAAAGCAATTTATTGCTTCGCTAGCTATGGCTCTTTTCATATTTGGAACAAAAGCGGTAATTTCTTCCCTTCCCCTATTGGTACTGCATGGAATTTTGTCCGGTATATTTTACGGGATACTATTGTTCTTGCTGGCAAGAAAAGAACTATCAAGTACAATCTCATATATAAAATCTAATATAAGATGAAAATAGGAATAATTATTATTAACTACAGGAATACAGAATACACATTAAAGTGCCTAGAGTCACTTAAAAAAGTTGAGAAAGGCCAACTTAACATTTTAACTATTCTAGTAGATAATAAATCTCAAGTTCCTCTGAAAATTGATGAAAATAAATTTAGAGAACTTAATCTTTTAGTAATAAGAAATGAGGAAAACTTGGGATTTGCCGGGGGAAACAATGTGGGAATAAAAGTCGCTCTAGAAAGAAAATGCGACTATGTACTTATTCTGAATAATGATACTACTCATAAGTCTGACTTTTTAACAGAGCTTATTAGAGGTCTTGAGATGGAAGATGGAGAAATCGCTTCTCCCAAGATTTATTTTTCCAAGGGGAGGGAATTTCACTCAGAGCGGTATCAGAAATCGGAGCTTGGGAAAGTTATTTGGTATGCCGGGGGCATGTTAGATAGGCGAAATGTGCTCGCGAGTCATATTGGCGTTGATCAGGTAGACGATGGGCGATTTAATAAAAGCAGTTCTACAGATTTTGCCACGGGCTGCTGCATGCTTGTTAAAAGCTCTGTATTTGAAAAAATAGGCACTTTTGATGTCAGATATTTTCTGTACCTAGAGGATCTAGATTTATGCATGAGAGCAAAGAAAGCTAGATTTAAAATTTTCTTTATCCCAGCATCGATTATTTGGCATGAAAACGCAGGCTCTACCGGCGGATCGGGATCAAATTTGCAAGATTACTTTATTACCCGCAATAGATTATTATTTGGCAACCAGTACGTGAACTTTCGCGCTAGGTTAGCTCTTCTTAAAGAAAGTTTAGTTATTTTAACTCGGGGCAGGGACTGGCAGAAAATTGGAGCTAGAGATTTTTATTTAAGAAGATTTGGCATAGGGAGCATGAGGACATGAAAGTATCTGCTGTGATTATCGCAAAAAATGAGGAAGAGATGATTGCCGACTGCATTGATTCCGTTCGAAATCTCGATGAAATAATTCTAATAAACAATAAGTCCACTGATAAGACTTCTGATATAGCTATTAGGATGGGGGTAAGGGTTTTGGAGTACGACTCAGATGATTTTTCTCAAATACGTAATTTTGGAATGAAGCAGGCTAAAGGTGAGTGGGTTTTTTACATTGATTCAGACGAGAGAGCAGATGCAAAGCTACTATCAGAAATTAAACTGAAGATAGTCTCTACTGAGGCTGTTTGTTTAAAGGTGAATAGAAAAAATTTTTATTTGGGAAAAAATCCATGGCCTAAGATAGAAGTAATAGACAGGGTGTTTAAAAAATCTGCTTTTAAAACTTGGGTTGGAAATGTTCACGAAAGCCCTTCTTATGATGGCAATTCCGCTCTGGTTGAAGGATTTTTAAATCACTATACGCATAGAAATTTATCTCAAATGCTTGAAAAGACCATAGAATGGTCCGATATTGAAGCAAAAAATAGATTTGATTCTGGACATCCAAAGATGGTGTTGTGGAGATTTCCTAGGGTAATGATAACTACATTTCTTGAATACTATGTAAGACAAAGAGGTTACTCTGTGGGAGTGGTAGGCTTGATAGAATCAGTATACCAAAGCTTTAGCACTCTAATTACTTACGCAAAACTTTGGGAACTGCAAAATAAAGAAAAAATATGAAAATAGGAATATACGATCCATATTTAGATGATTTAGGCGGTGGAGAGAAGTATATGATGACTATTGCACAGTGCCTATCAAAAGATAACGACGTATCAATATTTTGGGATGATAAAAAAGACGTAGAAGAATTGATTGATCGCTTTTCGCTAAATCTATCTAAAGTTAACATAGTAAGAAATATTTTCTCACCCAGCACTAGTACCTTTTACAGAATCTTCAAAAGCATGGAGTTCGATGTAATAATTGCGTTATCTGATGGAAGCGTACCGCTTCTTATGTCAAAAAAAATATTTCTTCATGTCCAACAGCCGCTTCCTGCTGTAGAAAAAAAGAAATTTTTGACAAAATTAAAACTGATGAAGATTAATGGTATATTTTCAAACTCAGAATATACAAAATCATTGAATTCCCAGAAATTTCCAAAGTCAATTGTAATTTATCCTCCTGTCTACTTATATCCCAGGAAAATTAATAAAGAAAAAATAATTCTACACGTTGGTAGGTTCAGAGTTAAGGATGTTGTGACCATCTCTCGAGCAAATGGTAAAAAAAATGAGGTAGGGGACTATAAAAAACAGTCTTTTATGATAGAAGAGTTCAAAAAATTGGTGGACCAAGGTCTTAAGGATTGGAGTTTTGTTTTGGCAACTAGTGTAAAAAAAGAAGACCAGAAGCGTTTCGAAGATCTAAAAAAACAAGCAGAAGGATATCCAATTAGGTTTGTAGTCAATTCCAAAAATGTTCAACTCTGGGATCTTTATTCCAGAGCTCAAATCTACTGGCACGCCTCTGGTTTTGGTGAGGATCTTGTTAGCCATCCAGAATTTGCCGAACATTTTGGCATTTCAACTGTCGAGGCTATGGGAGCCGGTGCGGTTCCTGTGGTAATAAATGCAGGAGGACAAAAAGAAATAGTGACTGAAAACGAAAACGGTTATTTATGGGATACACCAGAAGAGCTTGAGAAAAAAACACTAAAGCTTACGCAGGATGAAGAACTTGTTTTAAGGTTGTCAAAATCAGCACAAGAAAGAGCGAATGACTTTTCCTATAATAGGTTCTGCGAAGGTATTAAAAAATTAATAAAATAATGATCTTAATTAGGAAGCTGTTTTACCCAGGTCTACTTATTGTTCTTTGTCTGCTATTTTTCTACCAAACATTATTTCGCGGTCTTCTTCCGATCCCTGCTGATACCATAATAGGACTTTACCACCCCTTTAGAGATCTTTATGCAGATGAGTACCCAAATGGAATCCCTTATAAAAACTTTCTAATTACAGACCCGGTAAGACAACAATACCCATGGAAAAAGCTCGCAATAGAAGCGCAGAAAAGACTGGAACTTCCTACATGGAATCCATATACTATGTCAGGGGCTCCACTGCTTTCAAATTTTCAGTCTTCAGCTTTTTATCCCCTAAATATATTCCTACTAATCCTTCCTTTCAAAATAGGTTGGTCCGTTCTGGTTTTTTCTCAAATTGCTCTGGGAGGGATTTTTATGTATTTCTATCTTCTGAATCAACGTTTAAGAAAAGAACCATCACTGCTTGGTGCTATTGTTTTTTCTTTTTCTGGGTTTTCTATAGCCTGGCTTGAATGGGGAACAGTTTTGTCCACTGCTTTATGGGCACCTCTTATTCTGCTGGCGATAGACAAGACACTTGTTAAAAAACGTATTTGGTCAATAGTTCTAATACTTGCTCTTTGTGCTTCATTTTTTGGCGGACACCTTCAGATATTTTTCTACAGCGTCATTGTGTACCTAGGTTATCTACTAATAAGTGTAAATAAAAACAAAATCAGTAGACAGTCTGTTAAGTACTTAATTTTTTCGGCAGTGACTTTTTTAATATTATCTTTGCCACAGGCGTTACCGACTCTGCGTTTTTTATCTCTCTCGGCTCGCTTGGTAGATCTTAACTGGCATGCAGAAGGTTGGTTTATACCACATACTCATTTGGTACAATTTTTGATACCGGATTTTTTTGGTAATCCTGCTACGCTGAATTACTTTGGGGTTTGGAATTATGCGGAGCTTGTTGGCTACGTTGGAATCGTTCCTCTAATTCTGGGGATATACGCTTTTTCGAAAAAAAATGTAAAGATTTTATTTTTTTGGATCGCAATAGCAGTCTCTTTCTTATTTGCTCTTCCAAACCCCATTGCACAAGTTCCATTTGTACTTAATATACCTTTTCTCTCTACTGCGCAGCCCACCAGACTTCTTTTCGTGGTGGATTTAAGTCTTGCAGTTCTATCTGCGTATGGATTTCAGAAATTGTTAGAAAATAAAGATAAAAGTAAGCAGCTCTACCTCTCAATTGCATTTGTTTTTGCGGCTTTTATATTTGTAGTTCTTCTACTATTTATTTTTCCCAACCTAACTCATCTAAGTTTGGAAAATTTACAAGTTTCAAAAAGAAACATATATGTCCCAGCGGGAACATTTATTCTAAGTGTAGTGCTTTTAATAGGGACAAAGCTCACTACTAATTTGCGGATTAGAACAATTTTTATTTTAGCAGTTCTAATTCTTGTTACAGCAGACTTATTCAGATTTGGTTGGAAATTCACTCCGTTCACAAAATCAGAGTATCTTTACCCGAATGAAAAAATTCTTACTTATCTTCAAAATCAGAGTGATAAAAACTTTAGAATAATGTCGGATAATTCAGAAATTCTTCCTCCCAACTTCTCATCCGTATATCACCTACAAAGCGTAGAGGGATACGACCCCTTATATCTACTTAGGTATGGAGAACTTATTTCTGCTATGGAGAGAGGAAGGCCGGACATCTCAGTTCCTTTTGGTTTCAATAGGCTTGTCACCCCCCACAACTACAGCTCGCCCATATTTCCTCTGCTTGGCGTGAAGTACTTGTTGAGTTTTTCAGATATCCAAGATCCTAACTTTAAATTAATTATGACGGATAAAAAAACTAATCTTTATGAAAATAAAAATGTATTACCTAGGGCATTCTTTATATCAAGAATTATTCCTGTTTCAACTAAAGGGGACGCTATAAAAGCAATATACGATACAAATTTTGATCCAAGATCCAATGCGGTAGTAGAGAACTCAGATTTTAAGAATTTAGATTATGCTGTTGGAAGTTTGAGTATTGTTTCATATAATGAAAACAAAATAAATATTGAAACCAAAAACGACGCAGACGGGTTTCTGGTACTGTTGGATTCGAATTATCCTACCTGGGAGGCAAAAATTGACGGAAAACCAACCAAAATTTATAGGACGGACTTTAACTTCAGAGGTATTAGGGTTGATAGGGGAATACATAAAATAGTATTTGAGGATAAATTATTATGATAAGCGTAGTTATTCCTAATTATAATGGAGAGCAAAACTTAGTAGAAAATTTACCAGTTTTGATTAATTCTATAGAAAATCATGACATTGAGATAATAATAGTAGATGATTTTTCCTCCGACAATTCAGTGTCTGTGATTAACAAATTCATCAAAAATCACCCAAAAATACACACAGTACTGATGCAAAACGAAAAAAATAGAGGCTTTGCGCCTACGGTCAATATTGGTGTGTCCAAAAGTAGGGGGGAACTTGTGGTGTTACTAAATACAGACGTAGCACCAAGACCGGGGTTCATAGAGCCAGCTCTAGAGGACTTTCAAGATGCAGATGTTTTTGCGGTGGGTTTCATGGATGAGAGTATTGAATCAGGAAAAGTAGTATTGCGGGGAAGAGGCATTGGTGAGTGGAAGAAAGGTTTTCTTATTCATAGCAGGGGGGAGCTAGATCGCCGCGACAGCTTATGGGCAAGTGGCGGAAGCAGTATGTTTAGAAAAAGTTACTGGGATAAGCTTTCCGGACTTGATGAAATCTATGCTCCATTTTATTGGGAGGATATAGATATTTCATATAGAGCTCTTAAATCGGGCTACAAAGTTATCTTTGAAAAGAAATCTATCGTAGTGCACAAACATGAGAAAGGAAGTATAAGAAAATATTATTCTAAAAACCAGGTTAAGAAAATCGCATATAGGAACCAATTCATTTTTGCTTGGAAAAACGCTTCCGCTACTCTAGTTTTTTTGAACATAATATGGATGCCATATTTTATGCTGAGATCATTATTGGCTTTCGATTTCCCCTTCTTCCTTGGATTTTCAAACGCATTGCTTCTTACGCCTCAAATTTTTCAGAGAAGATTCAATCAGCGCAGGTCATTTAAGAGAGGAGATCGTGAGGTAGAATTAAAAGCATGAAACTGACAATAATAGTACCTGTTTACAACGAAGAAAAAACCATAGCAGAAGTTATTAAAAGACTAAAAGAAGTAGATTTGGGAATTGATAAAGAAATTATTGTAGTCGATGATGCTTCAAGCGACAAGACATTGCGTCAAATTAAGAAAAGCAGAGCAGGAATCACTCTTATAATACATAAAAGAAATTCAGGAAAAGGTGCTGCACTTAGAACGGGTATTAAAGAGGCGACGGGAGACTATATTATAATTCAGGATGCAGATCTAGAATATGACCCAAAAGATATAAAGAAGGTAGTAGCCCCTATCATAGAGGGCAAATCAGATATTGTATATGGAACCAGACTTAACCGTAGGCCACATTTTAATAAGGAGGAACGTAAGCCAAAATTTTTCATTCACTACCTTGCAAACAGAACATTAAGTCTATTAACAAGAATTCTCTACAATAAACCTACCACAGACGTCTCAACTTGTTACAAATTATTTCCCGCCTCAGACGCGAAGCTTCTAAATCTTGAAAATAACGGATTTGAGTTAGATGTAGAGCTGACTGCAAAATTACTGAAGAGAAATTTAAGATATACAGAAGTTCCAATCAGCTACTCTCCTAGAGAAATAAAAGAAGGTAAGAAATTCAGGACACTTTATGACGGGCCAATTGCTTTCTGGACTCTAGTAAAATACAGATTTAAGAAATGAAATTTATTAAAAAAGAAGCGATGAAAAAAGCGATCCTTCTTTTTATTTTAATTTTAGCGGCTTTTTTGAGATTCCATGATATTTCAAAAGTTCCTGTATCATTATATTGGGACGAAGTTGCATCGACTTATAACGCCTATTCAATAGCAAAGACGGGGAAAGACGAATATGGGACTCCCACACCGCTTCTATTTAAGTCCTTCTTAGACTATAAAACACCTGCCAACGTTTACCTAACAGCGATCTCTACTCAAATTTTTGGGTTAAATGAATTTTCGGCAAGATTCAGCTCCGCATTTTTGGGTACTCTGACAGTTCTTTTCACTTTTTTCTTGGTTAACGAGATGTTTAAAGAAAAATCGTTAAGCTTTTCTGCTGAAAATGTTGCCCTTATTTCTTCGTTTCTTCTTGCTATTTCACCCTGGCATATTCAATTTTCAAGGACAGGATTCGAAGCAAATACTGGGCTCTTCTTTGTGATAGTGGCTATCTGGTTATTTTTCCGATTTATCAATACTAAGAAACTAAGTAGCTATATTCTGGCAATGGCGATGTTTGCAGTCAGCATTTATTTTTACAGAAGTATTTGGGTATTTGTACCCTTGGTGACGATAGTTCTTCACGCTGCATATAGAAGAATATTTATATTTGATTATAGAAAAGAATTTGTCCTAGGATGCATAGTATTTTTAATCGTACTTGCTCCTTTTTTACCCTCGGCATTTTCTAGAGAAGGATTCACTAGGCAAGCTCAGGTTAACGTTTTTACTAATTCTGGCGACAAGGTATATGAATCAGCAGTCAAACAACTTAATTCGGGAAACACCATGATTTCGAAAATACAATACAACAGAAGAGTCGTTTATATCCAGACCATCGCAGCAAACTATCTTCTTCATTTCGGTCCGAACTTTTTATTTCTACAAGGTGACGGTAATCCTAGACATGGAGTGTCAGGTATGGGGCTGATGTATCTTTGGGAGTTACCTTTTTTGATAATTGGTCTTTTTTGTCTATCCAAGATTAACAAAAAAATAGCAATTATAATTTTGGCCTGGATTTTAATTGCACCTATCCCTTCTGCTCTTTCTGTTCCTTCACCGCACGCTCTCAGAAGCTTGAATATACTTCCGATGCCCCAACTTCTAGTAGCATTAGGTATATTATTTATTTTTCACCGATGGAGTAAATACCGGAAGTACTTATTGACAGGAATTATAGTTCTTTGTGTAGCATTTTTTGCTAGATATCTCCATTTGTACTATCATGTTACTCCTAACTTGGCTGCCTCTTCTTGGGCAGACGGATATAAGCAGCTAGTAGCCTATACAGCTACTAATTCTTCAAGCTATGATAAAATTTTGGTATCAGGGCATTATTGGCAACCGTACATTTATTTTCTATTTTATACACGCTATGATCCTTTAAGTTACCAAAAAAAAGGTAGCTCAAAAGGTTTTGGAAAATACATCTTTGGTGGAACTAGCTGGGACCACAACGGTATAGAGCTTGGGAACCAGAACCTAGAAAATCTATCTGGATCAAGAAATACGCTAGTCGCCCTGTCGCCACTTGAATACTCACTACAAATGAATAATCTTATAAAGATATCAGAAATAAAAAATCATAATGAAGAGACAGTCTTTGTCTTAGCAAAAATTAAATAATGGAAAGAAACAAGATAATTTTACTCCTAATTTTTGTCCTTGGTTTGTTTTTGAGGTTTATTTTAATCTCAAATAATCCGCCTCTGTTGAACTGGGACGAGGCTGCTTTTGGGTATAACGCCTTCTCACTGGGAATAGACGGTAGGGATGAGTTTGGAAGATCTCTACCTATAGATTATCTTGAATCATTCGGAGATTATAAGCCGCCCGTGTATGCCTACCTGGACGTAATACCAGTTAAGTTACTTGGATTAAACTCTTTCTCCGTTAGACTTCCATCGGCTCTTTTTGGATCACTCGCCATAATCATCGCTTATTTTTTAGTAAAAGAAATATTTAAAACTAAACAAAATAAAGAAAGCTTAGCTCTCATTAGTGCGCTTCTTTTATCAATTTCTCCGTGGCATATTATGCTTTCGCGCGGAGCTTTTGAGGCAAATATTGCGAGTTTTTTCATAATGACTGGGACATTATTTTTCCTAAGGTTCGTAAATGGCAAAAAATGGGACATTATTTTTTCATCCATATTTTTTCTTTTATCTATATATACATTTAATACAGCAAGAATTGTTGCCCCAGCGCTTGCGGTGGTGCTAGGGATAATTTTTATAAAGGAAATTTGGAAAAATCGATTACATGTAGTTTTATCTTTTATATTTACCCTCATATTCTTGGTACCTATTGTGCCTTTTCTTTTATCCCCCCAAGCCTCACTTAGATACAATGAAGTAAATATATTTAGTGACCCTACAATTGTTGAACGTTCAAATAAAGAGATAGCTAACGATGGAAATACGATTTTAAGTAAAATAGTTCACAATCGAAGAGTTCTTTTTGCGGAAAGCTATCTAAAGCACTATCTGGATAATTTTAACTATAATTTCCTATTTATTCGAGGCGATATTAATCCCCGATTTTCCACACAGGATGTAGGGCAGCTATATATGTGGGAAATTCCATTCATACTTGTGGGAATTATTATGCTAATCAGAAAAAAAGAAGGATATTATTTTTTAATTCCAATCATAATATTCATCGGTGTCATTCCGGCCGCGTTTGCTAGGGAAACACCCCATGCGCTTAGAATAGAAAATGTGCTTCCTTACTACCAGATATTAAGTGCTTATGGGGTTTTAATAACCCTATCCGAGGTAGCAAAACGGAAGAAACTTTTTATTGGAGTACTGGGTTTAGTAATAGTTCTCAACTGCGCCTATTTTCTTCACGGACTTTTTTTACACTATCCAAAAGAGTACTCAGGAGAGTGGCAGTATGGATACAAAGAGTCTGTATCATACGTGAAAGAGAATTATTATTCATACGATAAATTCGTTATTACAGATCAACTAGGGCGGCCCTACATATACTATTTATATTTGACAAATTACGATCCCCAAAAATTTAGAGAGAATGCGAAAATACAGACGGATGCTTTTGGATTTGTTAACGTCCAATCGTTTGATAAATATCAGTTTACAAGAGATCCCAAAAAAGTGGCCACCTCAGAGCGAACTCTTTTTATTGACATTCCAAATAAGGTACCAAAAGGTGCTAAAGTTTTAAAAACTTTCTATTTACTTAATGGTGACAAGACATTAGTTGCTTACGTTAGATGAAAATAAAAAGAGAATATATTTTTTTGGGTCTTATAGTTCTTATTGCCGTCGTGCTCAGATTTTGGCAAATAGGTCAAGTTCCCATATCACCTGACTGGGATGAGGCAGCGCTGGGATACAATGCATATTCTATTTTAGAGACGGGACGAGACGAATATGGTAAGCCTACTCCCATAGTCCTACAGTCATTTAACGATTACAAGCCGGCTTTATATGCGTACCTGATTATCCCTTTTATAAAAGTGATGGGTCTGTCTGTAGAGGCAGTACGGTTACCTAGCGCAATATTTGGAGTTAGTACTATCGTAGCAGTATATTTTCTGGTTAAACAACTTTTTGACAAGAAAGAAATTGCACTACTCTGCACATTTCTACTTGCTATTTCACCTTGGCATATTCAGTTTTCAAGAGTCGCCTTCGAATCCAATATTGGCCTGAGCCTTAATATTTTCTTGATACTTTTTTTCCTAAAGTCATTAAAAAATAAAGTATTTATCATTCCCGCAGCGGTAATGGGGGGACTTAATCTCTATGTATATCAGGCGGATAGATTATTCACGCCGCTATTGGTTCTAGTCTTAGCATTTGTTTACAGAAAAGAATTATTAAAAATGTCCAAAAAATATTTAAGTGTGGCAATTATCGTGGGCCTCATAATTGCACTTCCTATGATAATTTTTACGTTCACAAATAAGGAGGCATTAGCCCGCGCACAGGGCGCCAGTATACTTAATGCACCAATACCTCTTTCCAACTTTAACCTGGCAGTCAGAAATCTAACAAATAAAGAAAATCACGATTTATTCGGATTAATAGTTGATAATAGGAGAGCAATATATTTTAAAGAACTTATAGGAAACTACTTATGGCATTATGATTTTAATTGGCTCTTTATTCAAGGAGAAAGTGCAAATCCACTCAATGTAAATCTTCGTCACCAGGCAATTGGTATGGGTAACCTATATCTTTTTGAGTTACCTTTTCTCCTCATAGGGATTTATATTTTATTATTTGGAAATTTTAGAAAATCTACGAAGCTTTTATTATTCTTATGGTTTGCAATTGTTCCGATACCCGCATCGATCACATGGGATGTTCCGAATTCAGTACGAACTTTAAATTTTCTTCCAACCTTTCAGATACTTATTGCATTGGGAATACTTTCCACCTACGACTTCTTAAAAAAATACAGATTCAGCGTGCTAGCCTTCTTCGCTATAGGAGTTGTAGGAATTTTTAACTTTATCTATTATCTTGATGCTTATTTTGTACAGTACAACTATTTGGCATCTCAGTATTGGCAATATGGATACGAAAAATTAATTCCTTATCTTAAGAGCGTAGAAGGAAGATACGATCGAATAGTCGTATTTTCCAAAATACCCCTAGACCAATCCTATATTTTTTTCCTCTTTTATTTAAAGTATCCACCTAGACAGTATCAAGAAAATAACAATTCAAGCGGAGAATATAAATCATTCCACAAGATAGGAAAATACGAATTCCGGGATTCAAGTCTAACTGTGGCTGAAGAAGATACCCAAAGAATCTTATATGTTGGCGGAGTGAGCGATGCGCTTACTACAAAGAGAAGAGTGATACATACAATTAATTTTTTTGATGGTACACCAGGAATACAGCTCGCGGATAAGAAGCTTTAGCTTAGGATATGCTACAATCAGTTTGAGTTATGCAATTTGTCTCTAAATTGAAAATATTGACAAAGTCATCCTTAAATCGGCGTAATTGGCCATATCTATTCTTCTTCGCGGCAATTCTATTTATCTTTCTTATTAACACTCTTCATGAGAGTTATCCCGATGAGTTTGATAATATTTTAGGAGGTTGGTATATTCTCCATGGAAAGCTCATATACACAGGATTTTTTACTCATCACGGCCCCATACCTTATTATCTTTCTGCACTCGTAGAAATTTTTAGTGGTAGATCATTTGTGGCATTTCGCATAGTTTATGCAGTGCTTTTGTTCATTTTTACGGCTTGGTCATTTCGATTTCTTAAAGATAGCATAAAAAAAATAAGCTTAAGTTTTTACTTAGGTTTTATATTACTTTTTGGAGTCGCTGCTACTTATTTTTGGGGGCACATGCTGCTCGCAGATAATGTTTCTGCAGTACTTTTAACCCCTGTTTTTGCTTTAGTTTTCCTAAAGATATTTAACAGAGAAGTGCTGACAATAAAAGACTACCTCTTTATCTCCGTTTTAACATCACTTAGCCTTTTGAGTTCCCTTACCTACCTATATTTAATAGTTGGAGTTATAGCCTTCTTGGGGATCCTTTACGCAAGAGACTTAGAATTTAAACCGAGAAAAATCGTGAACAAGCAAACAGGAAAAATCCTGCTAATATTTATTGCACCATATCTGATATTTGGCATCTATTTATTGTTAACCCTAAGCCTTAAAGATTATTTACTTGATGCTATTACATTTAATCAAAAATACTATATTTATAATTATCCTCGTCCAGAGGGATCCACTACGATCAATCCCATTCGCTATGCTATCGTAATTGCACAAAACTTTCAAAATAATTTCTCTTCGCTTTTGATAAATGCTAGAGATTTTAACTTTACTTTTCCTTTCAACATTTCTCTGGCAGTTGCAAATGCAGGCCTGTTTATTTTCTTGCTTTTGAAAAGAAGGATTGATTTGACAGTATTTTTATGGCTTGTTCTAACTTTCGCAAACGCTCGTTCAAATCCATGGACATCTTCTGAAACTGATTATCAGTCAGCGGTATATATTATGATTTCGTTATTCAATTTGGTATTTGTTACTACAGCAATTTACCAAGAACTTAAGAAAGATTTGGAATATCCTCAGAAATTAATTTTATCCTTCTTGTTAATAGTTATTTCAATATATTCATTATTTAACGTTACCTTCTTGGTTCGTAAGTTTTCTTATAAGGCTTACGACAAATTCATGGGAACACAAGCTACTATTTACGATCGACCCAAAATCGCTCCCCTAATTAATTCTATAGCTACTAAGGACGAATATGCGTGGATTGGCCCCTTTGAATTTGAGGAGCTGTTCTATATGAATGCGAAAATCCCCTCTAAGTACATGATTCTTCTTCCTGCATTCGGAGAATCTTTGGAGATTCAACAGCAAATGATATCTGATCTCGAAAAAAATCCTCCTAAAATTATTTATTTCGACAGACGATTCTTCATATTGGGTAGGAGTCCTGAAATGTATGGTTCATTCTTTCTTAACTATCTAAAAAACAATTACATGACTCTGGGAGACTATGAGGAGGGCGGATCAGTATACAAATCTAACCTTCCAGTTGATAATAAGATCGATCTGGAGACGAAATTATATATAAATAAAAACAACTTTTCAGAAGTGAAGCAGGAGCTTTTAGATAAAAATCTTATCCATCAACAATAATGCCTAAACTATCCGTAGCGCTCGCAGTATACAACGAAGAAAAAAACTTAGATGCATGCCTATCATCTATTAGCGAAATTGCTGATGAAATCGTGGTGGTAGATGGGACTTCTACTGATAAAACAGTAGAGATAGCAGAAAAATATAAAGCGCGAGTAATTATTACTTCTAACCCTCCAATGTTTCATATAAATAAGATGAAAGCCATTGACGCTTGTAGAAACGAATGGATACTTCAGCTAGATGCAGATGAAAGAGTGAGTAAAAAACTTTCAGAAGAAATCAAAAAACTTATATCTATGTCTGATTCCGAAATTTCTGAATATCAAGAGAAGCTCTCCAGAAAAGATTTATTCTTAAGACATCAAAAAATTATAGAGGACCGAGATGGATCTGTTGGAACAAAAGAAGGTTCATATGCTGCGTTCTTTATTCCAAGAGCCAATTATTTTTTGGGTAGATATTTAATGCACGGAGGCGTCTACCCTGATGGGGTAATAAGATTAATAAGAAAAGGTAAGGCATATTTGCCATGCGTTGATGTTCATGAGCAGTATGTAGTAAAGGGACGGGTGGGTTGGCTTTCTAACGATCTTCTTCACTACGACTCTCCCAATTTTTCAAAATATCTTTTAAGAAATAATCGATATACCAGACTTATGGCAGTAGATATGAAGAAAGATAGAAGCGGCTACAGTCTAGCTCGAGCTTTAGATTACATATTTGTTAAACCAGTGTGGTGGTTCTTTTTAACTTTTTTCAGACACAAGGGTTTTATGGATTCCTGGCAAGGTTTTGTTTTCTCCTTATTTTCTAGCTTAAGGTTTCCAATATCTTATATTAAATTTTTAGCATTATGAAGATCCTTGTTACGGGCGGAGGGGGGTACATCGGAAGCTTTATGGTGAAGAAGCTTTTGGACGATGGGAATAAGGTAGTGTTAGCAGATAGCCTTGAACGCGGCTACGAGTCCAAATTGGATCAGAGAGCAGATTTTATGAAAGGAGATCTAAAAGATCCCGAATTCGTAAGCACTTTATTTAAGGAAACAAGTTATGACGCCGTTATGCACTTTGCCGCTTATATTTCGGTAGCTGAGTCTATGGAAGATCCCGCACTGTATTTTAAAAATAATGTTATTAGCACTGTAAATCTTTTGGAAGAAATGAGAAAGAGCGATACCAAACGTTTCATATTCTCATCGACAGGTACAGTGTATGGGGCGCCATCTCAAATCCCTACCCCTGAAAGTCACCCCAAAAACCCAGAGAACCCATACGCAGAAAGCAAGCTGATGGTAGAAAAATTACTCCATTGGTATTACCATATTTATGGTATAGGCTATGCTGTTCTTAGGTATTTTAACGCAGCAGGAGCAGCACTCGATGGATCCATGGGGGAGAGTCATGATCCCGAAACCCACTTAATACCCAATGCAATAAATGCAGCACTTAAAAACTCTGACTTCTCACTTTTCGGAGGCGACTACGAAACGCGGGATGGAACTGCAGTAAGAGATTATATTCACGTACTAGATGTTGTAGAGGCACACTTATTAACACTGGAAAAACTAAAAGAACAAAACGGAGAATACATCTACAATGTTGGCACTGCTAAGGGTCACACAAATAAAGAAGTTATCGATGCAGTGAAGAAAATATCTGGAGTGGACTTTCCCGTAAATGTTAAGCCTAGAAGAGCGGGAGATGTAGCTGAGACCATATCGGATAACTCTAAGATTAAAGAAGAGCTGGGATTTGTACCAAAGCACTCGGATTTAGAAACAATTATCAAAACTGCATGGAACTGGCATGAAAAAAATTCTAAGAGAGCATAGTAGTCTTGTCCAGCTCTTTCTCACCTTTCTAATAGTACTTAGTTTTTTAAGTATTATTGTAGAAAATAAAAGTCAGTACTCTGCAAAAAATTACTCAAAAATTTACCCAGAATTAAAAAAAACTTATGAAAATTCACAATATGTCAGTAAGGATCCAGGAGGATGGATTCCAGATGAAATAGTCTTATCCTACGCGGGAGGAGCCCTTATAAAAGGTGAAAATCCAACATATATAATTCCGGATGCTCCACCTCTAGGGAAATATTTAATCGGCTTATCTACTCTAATTTTCGATAATGCGAAAGTGATAATGATCTTTTTTGGAGCAGGATCACTGCTAATGTTATTTGGAATAGGTAAGCAAATATTTAAAAATCCACTTACAGCATTTTTACCTCCACTCCTCGTGAGTTTTGAACCGCTTTTCAGAAATCAATTAAAATATGTTCCACTTCTGGACCTTATGCAGTTATTTTTCCTCTTAACATCTTTTTATATGTTTAATAGAGGAGTGAATAATAGCAAATATATGCGATGGTTTATTCTGGCTGTTATTTTCATAGGTTTTTTTATTTCCACAAAATTTTATATTACAGGTTTAACAATTGCAGCAGCATTTCTTGCAGTGCTAGTGTTAAACAAAAAGTTTAAGCAATTACTTCATATGCTTATAGTTCTTCCCCTTTGCGTAGTAGTGTTAGTCTTATCTTATTCTAGATTGTTTTTTTTGGAGTATTCCCTACGAGATATGATTGGAGTTCAAAAATGGATATTCTTATATCATAAAACTCAATTAATTTATCCTTTATCCATTTGGCCTCTAATACTTCTTAACAAGTGGTTTGTCTGGTATGGAAATCAGCCCATTATTTCTGATCCTCAGTGGAGAATCACCTGGCCGATAACACTAATCCTTTCTTTAATAGCCATTCCCACCTATATTTGGAAAAAAATTGAAAGGAAAATTGAAGTGGAGGTTCTTATATGTTGGTTTGCTTTTTATATATTATTTTTTAGCTTTGGACAGATAACTGCACGTTATCTGGTAATCCTCTTTCCCGTTTTATATTTAGTGTCGATTTACCTACTTGAACAGATCGCAATTGACAAGTTGCCTAAGAAAAAATGAAACTTCTTTCGAGAAACATAAACTCCCTACCAAAAAAGAATCTACTAATCACATCTTCTTTTATTCTATTTATATTGTGCGTTTTTTTATTTGTCACATATCCCTTCTTCCACGATGGTTTTTTTTCCACCTTCGATGATATTCAGGTAGTAAGAATAGACGTTATGTCTCAAGAGTTGAAAAGTGGGCAATTTCCGGTAAGATTTGTTAATGAATTGGGTAATGGAGGTGGATATTTTCTATACAATTTCTATTCCCCTTTAGTTTATTACATAGGCTCATTTTTTCATCTACTAGGTTTTTCCTTGGTAAAAGCAACCAAGCTCACTTTTTTATTGGGTTACGTATTGGGCTTACTAGGCACGTTTGTATTGTTAAAAAAATACGTTTCATACTCTTTTTCAATTTTGGGTGCCGGAATTTTTATAACTTCTATTTATTTGGCGTACGACTCTTATACTAGGGGCGCACTAGGTGAATTCTTCGCGTTCTCGTTATTGCCATGGGTTTTTTGGTCATTTTTAAAATTGAAAGACAGAGGAAGTTATTTGAACATGTGTGTTGCTGGTTTATCCTATGCAGTTCTTATATTGACTCACAACATCACTTCCTACTGCGTATTTCCATTCTTAGCATTAATTTTTTTCATAGGAAAGTTTGAAAAAAAAAGCCTTTTACACTTTATAGGAGCCGTTTCTCTAGGGCTTATGATCTCGGCGACATATACTATTCCGCTCTTTTTTGACTATAAATTTGTTAATTTATCCAGCAATCCATCAATTACGGGACAGTATCTAACAAACTTTCTGAATCCTTTAGAGCTCTCTGGGCTCTCAAAAACCAATTTTCCTTTTCGTCCACCCTTAATGGGATTTACTATATTTATACCCACATTAGCAATTATTTTATTTAAGTTATTGAAAAAAAAGAAAAATCCAATAATTATTTATGCTTCCATAGGTTTTCTAATCTCTGTGTTTATTGTATCCGACCTAAGCCAATTTATTTGGGAGGGATTACCTTATCTAAAATTTGTTCAGTTTCCCTGGCGCTTCTTAAGCGTAGCAACAATTTTATCAACTATAATTCTTGTAATATTTTTTTCAAAAAAGAAATATATTGGGAAGATAGCTATAATTTTGATAACGCTCTCCAGCATATTCGTTTATTCAAGTTATTTTAGACCCACAGATGGCTATAACTATATATCGAAGTATCGGGCAGAAGATCCATGCCAGACTACGACATGGGCGAACGAATATTTACCTACTTGGATCAAGGAATGTCTTGTCGCAAATAATAAAACCCCATTAGTTTCCGGAAAAGCACAAGTCTCCAATCTGAATCAGGAGTCAAACGGAAGGGTAATCAAGTTTAACTCCGTATCCGACGGCGGAAAATTATTGATCAGACGATATTTTTTCCCAGGTTGGACAGTATTTGTAGATGAAAATAAGGTAGAAGCATACTCAGATGGCCCAAATGGGTTGCTGGCATTTAACGTCCCTAGTGGCAATCATGAGATCAAGGTGATGCTCGTTGAGACTCAAATTAACACTTTATCGAATTTGATGAGTTTTTCCGCACTTTTGGTGACTCTTCTATATATGTTATTCTCTATTAAGATCAAAAAATGAAAATAGCAATTGATGTTTCGCCATTAAGCTCAGGCCACAAATTTAGAGGAGTCGGATTTTATTTAACGAATCTAAAAGAAGCTCTGATGACATATTTTCCGCAGAATAATTATTTATTTTTTACGGATTTATTAGAAATACCTAGCGATTTTAAAATCGTTCACTTTCCTTACTTTGAGCCATTTTTTCCAAGTCTTCCTACGCTAGCATCAAAGAAGACGGTAGTAACGGTTCACGATCTAACGCCAATCGTTTTTAAAAGCCACTTTCCGTCAGGTTTAAAAGGAAGTCTGCGTTGGCAATTCCAAAAAAGAAAATTAAAGAACGTGGACGCAATTATTACCGATTCTTATTCCTCAAAAGAAGATATCAAAAAAATAGTTGGAATTCCAGACAAAAAGATTTCTGTCACTTATCTTGCTGCCTCTAATGATTTTTCTCCAATCAACTCTGATCAAGAAAAAAACAAAATTAAAAAAAAATTTAAGTTACCTGATAACTTCTTGCTATATGTAGGAGACGTTACCTGGAATAAAAATTTACCAGCTATTGTGTCTGCTGTAAAAAAGACCAATAAGACGCTGGTGATGGTGGGTAAGGCGCTAGTAGATACCCACTTTGATAAATCCAATCCCTGGAACAAAGACTTAATAAAAATTCATTCAGAAATTGATAATGACAATAGATTCCTCAGTTTGGGATTTGTATCAAACTCAGAGCTGAATATGCTATATAACTGTGCTTCTGGTTTAATTATGGCTTCCATCTATGAAGGGTTTGGCTTACCCGTACTTGAGGCAATGCAGGCTGGATGCGCAGTAGTATCCTCAAGCGGGGGATCACTTAGGGAGGTAGTTAAAGACAGCGCGATACTAGTGAATGAAAGGAGCATAGATTCAATATCAGAAGGGATCTTAAAGCTTGACGATAGGGAGTTGACGCAAACATATATAAAAAAAGGTTTTTCTAGGGCTTCAGAATTTTCATGGAAGAAGACTGCAGAGGAAACGATAGGAGTGTATAAGATGCTAGACAAATGATATTTATGGAGAGTTTATTAAAAGTATTCAATAGAACTATAAAACATGAACTCATATCTGGGAGCTTCTATGTTTTCGTGGGCTTTCTCATATCCAGTTTTATATTATTCTTATTTAATCTTTATCTAGCTAGGGGTCTTTCATATAGCGACTATGGGAATTACTCCAGTCTATTATCGATCTTTACCTTAGCCACTATTCCTGCGGGCTCATTAAGTATAGTAATGGTGAAATTTGCGGCTACTTACTTTGCAAATAACCAGATGGATCAGCTGTCAGCCTTCTACAAAAAGTCACTCATATTTTGGTCAACAGTATCGTTAACCATTCTTCTGCTTTATATTATGTTGTCCTATCCAATATCGCACTTTCTAAAAATTAATGATCATAGGGCGATTATTACCATGGGAGGAGCCATAGCACTTTCTTATTTGGGTATCTCTAACGCGGCTTTTCTTCAAGCCATGATCAGATTTAAATCTGTATCATTTGTATCTGTATCGGGCGCCTTATCGCGACTCGCGTCTGGGTTTATCTTATTATCAAATAATTTGCGAGTCTTTGGAGCCACAATGGCAATTCTTCTCGCTACAATTGTAAGTTTATTATTCGGAACCTTTTCACTTCGTAGTCTTCTGACTCATAAATCGGAGTCAAAAGTAGAGCTACACACGCGTGAGATAATAAAGTATGGCTTGCCGGCGTCAATTGCCATTCTTTTCCTGTCTTCTTTTGTGTCCTCCGACGTAGTTTTAGTAAAGCACTTTTTTACTCCTGAAGAGGCTGGACACTACGGTGGACTATCTCTGGTGGGAAAGGTGATATTTTATTTTACAGGACCTATTCCTATGGTGATGTTCCCATTACTAGTTAAAAGAGATGCGAAAGGAGAAAATGTTCGCACGCTTCTACATCTGTCTTTACTATTAGTTCTACTCGCTTCAGTATCAATTTCTATTTTCTACTTTCTTTTTCCTAATTTTACTATAAAGCTTTTTCTGGGTGGGCGGGATTACTTAAATATCGCATCTTACCTAGGATTTTTTGGTATTTTTTTGACGATCTATAGTGCAAATAATGTATTTCTTAACTTTTTTCTTTCTGTCAAAAAAACATCAGTACTATATTTAGTTGGATTAGCAGCAGCACTTCAGATCGGATTAATCATATTAAGCCACAAGAATTTTCAAGATGTAATAACCTCATCTGTGATTTCTTCCTTATTACTTTTTCTCGCCCTTTTGCTATACTATATTAAAGTTTATGGACTTCATAACTCTTCAAAATAGAGAAAACCACCAACTCATTCAAGATTTATTTTTACACCCCCTCAAGATCAATAAGGATGCTTCTGGCACCCTAGTAGAAACTCTCCGAAGCGATTGGGAAGGAATTTATGGTCCAGGGAGAGAGTTTGCAATGCAGTATTACTCAAGAACCCCTGCGGGTTTGGCTCGAGATGAAAGCGTCTGGCACTATCACCCTACTACTCAAGAAGACAGATTTTTAGTAATTGAAGGTCGAATAGTAGTAGCAGTCGCTGATAACAGAGAAGACTCCAAGACCAGGGGGCTTTTAAACCTTTTTTATATGAGAGCAGATAAAGATCCATATATAGTCTTAATTCCCAAAAAAACTCTGCACGGATTTATGGTTGTGTCTAACGAGGATGCAATACTTTTAAATTTCCCCACAAGTCTATACAATCCATCGGAAGAAGAAAGAGTTCCCTATGAAAACGCCGGCATAAAGCTTTCGGATGGAACTAGCTTCTCCTGGGATTTAGTTAGAACGCAAATCCCTGCCCTCGAAAATCTTTGATATGGATCTAAAGTTATTCTCGCTGGTGATTCCAGCATATAAAGAGGAAAAAACTATTGCCAAAAGTTTAAACGTCGTTGACAAAACTTTGCAAAAACTGCCGTATAAATACGAAATAATAGTTGTGGTAGATGGAAACATGGATAAAACTTTTGACATAGTAAAGCGTATAAGTAAAAAGAATAAAAAGATAAAAGTTTTTGGTCAAGAAAAAAACAATGGAAAGGGATATGCAGTTAAATTTGGTTTTTCCAAGGCGCGTGGAGATGTGGTTGGCTTTATGGATGCAGACCTAAATCTTGACCCTACGGGACTGAAAATTCTACTGGACTACATGCAGCTTAATAAAGCAGATATAGTTATTGGGAGTAAAACACATCCAGATTCTATAGTTAACTATCCAATGTATCGAAAATTTCTTTCATTTATGTATAGATGGGGAAATCAATTTCTCTTTGGATTGACAGTTTTAGACACCCAGGTAGGAATGAAAATATTTACAAAAAAAGTAGCCAAAGACGTATTTCCGAGACTTCTTGTCAAAAAATTTGGATTTGATATTGAGATTTTAGCTTTGGCAAACGTGTTAGGTTATGGAAGGATCTATGAAGCGCCTATCAAGCTTAACTTTCAACCGGGGAGTATATCAACAAAAAATTTTTTAAAAACAGGACTTTTAATGATTTGGGATAGTCTAGCAGTTTTCTATAGAATAAGAATACTTAAGTATTACAGATTGAAAAATAAAAAAAACTGGTTGAAAGGTAACACCATTTGATTGATTGTAAAAACAAATATATAATTGTTGAATTGAAATGATTAAGTTAATTAAATCCACTTTCCACAATGAAGAGAAAACTAAAAAGCAGCTAGCTTCCTTCATTTTAAAATCAACTCAACTCAGCTTTGGTCCACAATGTCTAGAATTTGAAGAGAGCTTTGCTAAATGGCAGAAAAGAAAACATAGCATATTTTTAAACAGTGGCAGTTCAGCAAACTTAGCCGTTATACAAGCTCTGTTGAATTTGGGCAGAATAAAAAAAGGAGAAAATATTGGCTTTTCAGCTATCACGTGGTCTACTGATGTAATGCCTATAGTTGAGCTAGGATTAAATCCAATCCCCGTCGATGTTGAGCTTAGCACGCTAAACATTTCTAGTAGAAATTTACTAAATACCATCGAAAAACACAAATTAAAAGTCTTATTGATTACAAATCTCCTAGGTTTTTGTGATGATATAGACGAGATAAAAAAAATTTGTGATAAAAAAGGAATTATCTTAATTGAAGATAATTGCGAATCATTGGGCACTATCTATAAAGGAAAATTACTAGGAAACTATAGCTTGGCAAGCACTTTTTCTTTTTACGTGGGTCATCACATGTCCACTGTTGAGGGTGGAGCGGTATGCACCGATGATGAAGAACTTGCTACCATGATAAAGCTAGTGCGGGCACATGGATGGGATAGAAATTTAGATTTTACAAAGCAGACGGAAATCAGAAATAAATTTAAAGTAAATTCTACGTTTTATTCGCGTTATACATTTTATGACCTTGGATATAATTTAAGGCCAACAGAGATAAATGCTTTTATAGGAAATACACAAATCCCTTATCTTAATGAGATAGTTAAAAAGAGAAACAGTAATTTCTTTAAGATGGCGCTACCTATTTATGAAGTTTCAGATAAATATTACCCAATAAAATACGATCACATACAGTTTCTCTCAAATTTTGCAATTCCAGTTATATGTAGAAGTAAAGAAATCAGGGATGAATTAGTAAAAAAGTGTGAGGAAAAATTAGAGATTAGACCTGTCGTTGGTGGAGATATGGTAGAGCAGCCGTTTTTTGGAAAATATGTGAGAGAGAAGTTCAATGAAAATGTTAACGCAAAGCTTATCCATCAGCAAGGACTTTATTTTGGAAATAATCCTGAGCTTACAAATAAAGAAATGGATTTCATAGTAAGTTTATTCACTAAATGAGTAGCTTTTGGAAAAATAAAAAAGTGTTAGTCACAGGAGGAGCAGGATTTATAGGAAGTCATGTTGTTGAGAAGTTGGTACAAAATGGAGCAAAAGTAAGAGTGTTGGACAACTTGCAAAATGGAGATTTAAAAAATCTTGCTCAAGTTGAAGGCCAGTTTGAATTCATCAAAAAAGATGCCTCAGATCCCAAGAGCGCTCTACACGCTTGTACTGACCAGGAAGTGGTAATGAATCTGGTCGCTAGGGTGGGTGGTATCGAATATAACAGAACCCACCAAGCGACAATGATGAGAGACAATATGATATTGGGAGCGGTAATGACAGAAGCGGCGAGACTTGCCGGAGTTGAACGCTTCCTGGTAGTATCATCAGCATGTGTGTATCCTCGAGCTGCGTCAATTCCCACTCCGGAAGATGAAGGTTTTATGGATGAACCGGAGCCAACTAATGGTGGATATGGTTGGGCCAAGAGAGCCAACGAACTTTTAGGCAGATACTATAGCGAAGAATTTGGTATGAAGGTTGGAATCGTTAGGCCTTATAATTGTTATGGGCCACGAGATCATTTTGACCCCAAATTTTCCCATGTAATATCGGCCTTAATAAAAAGAACTTTTGATGGTGAGAATCCAATAAGAGTCTGGGGAACCGGTAATCAGACCCGAGCGTTTCTGTACGTTACAGATCTAGCAGCAGGAATGATCTCTGCTATAGAAAAATATCCCGTTCCCGACGCTATTAATCTTGGGACAGACGAGGAAATTTCAATAAAAGATTTGGTTAAAAAAATCGTGAAGATGAGTGGAAGAGAAAGTAAGATTGAATTTGACACCAGCAAGCCAGATGGAAGTAAGAGACGAAAAAGCGATACAAGAAAAGCTACTCAGAAAATCAACTTTAAGCCCACCGTTTCTATAGACGAAGGTCTTGCAAAAACTATCCAGTGGTATAAAGAAAATATTTTAACCCCCTAAGGCCTGTATGAAAAATCAAAGTAACGGCTTCAAGAATTTTTACTTCTTTATTGGCACAGAAGCTGAGTTTATAAAAATGTTTCCGGTAATGATAGAGTTTGAAAGAAGACTCATAAAATATACTTTGATTTCATCCGGTCAGAATAATATTCAAGAAAGTCAGATATTCAAATTTTTGAAAAAAAAGAAGCCAAACGTCACTCTTTCGAATAAGCACATAAATCCAACTGCGACTAGTTTATTCTTTTGGTTTTTTCAAACACTGCTTAAGTCGATACCGCGATTGAAAAGCACTATTGGAAAAGGAAAAGGGGAGAGCATCCTCATAGTCCACGGGGATACTGTTTCAAGCGTTATGGGGGCGATACTTGGAAAAATTTGCGGTATTGATGTCGCCCATGTGGAGTCAGGTCTACGCTCTTACAATTATTTAAGTCCATTTCCTGAGGAAATAGATAGAGTGATTACTTCCCATTTGGCAAATATTAAATTTTCGCCTAACGCTTGGGCAGCGAAAAATCTTGGAAAAGGCAATATCATAGACACAAAACAAAATACTCTACTAGATAGTACAAACCTGGCTTTGAGGCAAGATAATAAATTTCTCAAGCTTATCCCAAAAGATAGCGAGTATTTTATGTTTGTAATGCACAGAACTGAAAATATTTACAACGAACAAGCTTCGCGCTTTTTGATTTTAGAGATAATAAATGCAAGTCGAAAGATGAAATGTCTATTTATAATGCATGAGTCTACTAGAATCGCTCTTGATAAGTGGGGACTTATGAAGGATATAAATAGAGAAAAAAACATCATAATTACTACACGTCTCTCATACATAGAAATGATAAATGCACTTCTTAGGTCAGAATTTATCGCTACAGACGGAGGAAGCAATCAAGAAGAGGCTTACTATTTAGGAAAACCTTGTTTACTTCTAAGATCGGCGACAGAGAGAATAGAAGGACTGGGTGAAAATGCTGTACTAAGTAAGAATTCAAAGGTAATTATTGAAAGTTTTTTTAATAATTTTGCAAATTTCAAAAGAGCTCCGATCACCTACTCTGTGAGCCCTAGCAAAATAATTGTGGATTATCTTACGAAAAGTTAAAATATATTTATGGATTTAGCTAAGTTTGAAATTCTGCCATTCGATACAGATCTATTTGGCTATAATGTCGCAAAGATTACAGATACGAATCTGGATTTGCAGTCACTTGAATCAGTGCTTAATCAGCTGTCTCAAGATTCAGTAAAGTTGGCTTATTGGTACCTAGATCCAGAAAATAAAACTTCTAATGAAGCAGCGGAAAAGCTAAACGGTTTTTTAGCTGATCAGAAAATAACTTATGGCTTGGAATTTACAAAAGACGATTACGACTCGGATCCAAATATAAAGTCATACTTAGGAAAAGAATTAAATGAAAAACTTATATCGCTAGTATTGCAAAGCGGTGCTTACTCTAGATTTAAAGTTTCTCCCGGTTTTAACAATCAAGAATTTGAAAAGTTATATAAAAGTTGGATTACATCAGCGCTAAAGCCTACAGATGAAAAAAAAGATGTGTTGGTTTACATCGAGCAAGACCTCTTGGTGGGTTTTATCACTATTGAAATCAAAGATGATACCCTGGACATAGGGCTTTTGGCAGTGAACGAAAATTATAGAGGAAAATCAATAGGATCAAAACTTGTTAATCAATCATTCTCAAAAGGTTTGAGTTGGGGAGTTAAGAGAGCTAGCGTATCCACCCAAGCCGATAACTCTGTTGCTTGTAAATTCTATGAAAAATTAGGCTTTGTTATTAAAAAAAGACAAAACATATATCATTTTTGGATTTAACATATGAAAATTCCTTTTAATAAGCCTTATATTTCAGGAAACGAAATAAATTACGTTTTAGACGCTCATTCTCGCGGAATGCTTGCGGGAGATGGTTTCTACACCAAAAAATGTCACCAGTGGATTGAAGAGAATTTAAAGACTAAAAAGGCACTTCTTACACACTCTGGTACAGGAGCATTAGAAATGATGGCAATACTTTCCAATATAGAAAAAGGAGATGAGGTGATAATGCCTTCATTTACATTTTCTTCAACAGCCAATGCAGTTGTTCTTAGAGGGGGTGTACCAGTTTTTGTCGACATTCGATCTGACACACTCAATTTAGATGAAAAGTTAATCGAAAAAGCGATAACAAGTAGAACAAAAGCCATCGCCCCGGTACATTATGCTGGAGTAGGTTGCGAAATGGATGAAATACTAGAGATCAGTAAAAAACATAGTCTGGTTGTTATGGAAGACGCAGCGCAAGGATTTTTGAGTAAGTATAAAGGAAAGTACTTAGGCAGTATTGGAGATATGGGGGCCATAAGCTTTCATGAAACAAAGAATGTAATTTCTGGTGAGGGTGGATCGTTACTCGTTAATGATGAAAAGCTAATAGATCGAGCAGAAATAATAAGAGAAAAAGGTACAAATAGAAGTAAATTCTTTAGAGGGCAAGTTGATAAATATACCTGGGTAGATCTGGGATCATCCTACCTACCTGGTGAGATTATTGCTGCCTTTCTTCTGGCACAGCTTGAAAGATCTAGAGAAATTACAAAAAAAAGATTAAAGATTTGGAATTTATATTATGGAGGTTTGGAAAAATTAGAAAAAAGAGGATTGGTAAGGCGCCCGATAATTCCTAATTCTTGCGATGAATACAACGGACATATGTTTTATATATTGCTAAACGATATTGATACTCGCACAAAGCTCATAGACTTCTTAAAGAGCAAGGGTATTTTGTCAGTATTCCATTATGTACCTCTTCATTCATCACCAGCGGGGATAAGATTTGGTAAATCGAAAGATCCTCTAGCAAACACAGATAGGGTATCCAATACGATATTAAGACTCCCATTGTTTGTTGGTATCACTCAAAAAGATGTAGAGGAGATAATAAATCTGATAGAAAAATTCTTCGAAAAAAAATGACCTACCCTTTGATTAATATTATTATCGCCACGTACAACTCTCAGAAGACGCTTGGAATGGTTCTTGATTCTATAAATAAGCAAACGTATCCCAAAGAAAGAGTTAAGGTAAAGGTTGTGGATGGCGGATCAACAGATAATACGATTAAGTTAGCAAAGAGTTTTGATTGCGAGATAATAAATAATCCTAGAACTGAGCCAGTATATGCAAAATACTTAGGTTATTTAAGTAGCGATGAAGGTTACATAACGTATTTAGACCACGACGAAGTTATAGAAAATATTAACAGTCTAAAAATCAAAACGTCGCTTTTTTCTAACGAAGTCAAAATGGTTATCACAACAGGATATAAAACGCCTAGTAATTATCCTGGAATAAATAATTACATAAACGAATTTGGCGATCCTTTCTCTTTCTTTATTTATCGTTTATCCAAAGACTACAGATTTTTTATAAGTTCGATGAGGAAAAATTATAAAGTAAAAAAAGACACGAAAGATGGAATATTTTTTGATTTATCCAAAATCGACAGGCTTCCGATAATAGAATTGTGTGCGGCAGCAAGCATGGTTGACGTAAAGTTTATGAAGAAAAATTTCCCTGAGACGCTGCGGAATCCAGCTTTAATTCCGCACTTTTTTTATCTGCTAAGAAGAAAGGCTCCTTTACTTGCTATTTCCAAAAATGACTCTTTAGTTCATTACTCATCAGAAAGTTTATCAAAATATCTTGCTAAAATAAGGTGGAGAGTTAAAAATAACATCTACCATAAAGACATGGGAAATTCGGGATTTAGCGGGAGAAACAGCTATGATAAATCCTTCTCTAAATTTGGAAAATATATGTATTTGCCTTATGCGTTCTCGATCATATTTCCGCTTCTGGATGCGATTTATCTCACTGCCTCACGAAGAAGGGCAAGCTATCTACTTCATCTGCCTCTTACTATCTACACTGCGGTAGAAATTACCTATCATTACGTGCTCAAGATTGTAGGAGTAAAGCCAAAACTTAGAAGTTATGATGAAAAAACGGAAATAGTTACCAAAAGTTCCGCTATTTAATCCTCTTGTTTTCTAAAATTTTTTCCGATAGAATAAATACTTACCAGATCACTGCCATTGATATCTTAATGAGAAAAACCGATTCAAAACACTTTCAAAATATTAAAAGATGCAGAATCTGCCACTCATCAAAAATAGTCCCAGTTGTAAAAATTCCTCCTCAATTTATTGCTTCAACTTTTGTCAAAACAAATAAGAATAACCCTAAGTCAAAAATTAAGATTCCACTTACCCTTATGCTTTGTAGGAAATGTGGACTAGCTCAACTAAGGGAAACAGTGAACCCAGATCTTTTATATGAGAACTACTTCTATAGATCCAATGTCTCAAACACTATGAACCGCGACTTGCGAAACGTAGTTGAGGATGTATTGGAAAGAGCAAATCCGAAAAAAGGAGAAAGTGTTTTAGATATTGGGGCAAACGACGGACTGATGCTTACAATGTATCCGTCTAATTTGAATCGCGTCGGAATTGACCCTGCGAAAAACATTGATTGGTCTCATCTTCCATCATCAGTTAAAATGGTAAACGATTATTTTCCAAGCCCTAAGCTTAAAAAGTCTTCATTTAAAATAATTACTTCAACTGCTATGTTCTATGATCTCGATGATCCCAATGCAGGAGTAAAACAGATAAAAGAACTTTTAACAAAAGATGGAGTAGCTTGCATCCAAGTCAGTTATTTATACGATACTATAAAAGATATGAATTTCTACGATATTTGCCACGAACATTTAGAATATTATTCCTTAAAAACCATAAGTTATCTTATGAAGAAGAATGGAATGGAGGTATTCGATGCTTCGACGAATGCGGTTAATGGGGGTAGTCTTAGGGTTATGATTTCACACTCCAGTGCGAAAAGAGAAAAGTCCAAAAATTTAGAATATCTCCTTTTGAGAGAAAAAGTACTTCAGCTTGAAAATCCGGAAACGTATGATACATTTTCAAAGCTTATTAATATAAATACACGAAGAGTAAAGAAATACATCCAAGGCCAAAAAGGTTTAGTGATAGGGCTGGGAGCTTCTACGAAAGGAAATGTGCTCCTCCAACTGTGTGAAATAGGAAAAGACCTTTTACCTTATATTAGTGAAAGAAATCCTTTTAAGGTTGGCCTAAAAACGCTTGGTACAGATATTTCTTTAATATCTGAAGAAGCGGCAAGAAAACTTAAGCCCAAAATAATGTTTGTCATTCCTTGGAATTTCAAAGATGAAATAGTTGCCAGAGAGAAAAAATATCTAGACGGTGGAGGAAAACTACTTTTTATAATGCCCTATCCCTATGTAATAGACAAAAACGGGGAAACAAGGCTCTAAACCTCTTCCTAGCGATTTATTACTGCCTAAGCGTATAGTATAATAATTTGATGAAGACCAAAACAAAAAAATCCCCCAAGTCTTCTAAATCTTTACCCCTCGTTTCAATAGTAACCCCATCATGGAATCAAGGAGAATTTTTACAAGATGCGATAGACTCCATAAAAGCTCAGACATATAAAAATATAGAGCATGTAGTTGTGGATGCTGTTTCTACAGACGAAACGATTAAAATTCTTAAAAAAAATAAACAGATTCGGTGGATTTCTGAAAAAGATCACGGCTATTGGGATGCTATCACCAAGGCTGTAGACATGGCCCAGGGGAAATACGTAACTATTTGTATGGCTTCAGATGGTTATTTAAATAAAGATTGGATAACAAGTTGCGTAGATATTTTGGAAAAAGACTCGCAAGTCTCTATGGTTTGGGGTTTCGCCCGCTGGCTAGAAGACGGAAAATTAACAGATGTATGCTACCCACACTTTCATAAAAAAGGAGCCCCCCAAAAATTTGATTGGTTTACATACTGGCTCATGACTGGAGAGTGTTTGCCAAATGGTGACTTCGTAATAAGAAAAGATGTATTTAAAAAAATCAACACAGCAACTATCAAAACTCCCAAAGGCCAAGAGCTATTTGACTTGAATTATAATTTCAATGCAATGGGGTATCTTCCTTATAACATACCCACTATAGCTGAGTTTGGAAGAGAGCACCCTGGTCAAATAGGCAGATCATGGACAAGCAAGGGTTGGATACCCAATGCAATCGCTAGATACAATAATCAAATAAAGCGATACAGGACGGACTTATTGAACAAGCGAAAAAAGCACATTTTTCGAGACAGTAATGGAAAGATGATCAATAAAGAAGCAAATTTAGATAAAATCTCTCCCTTGAATATATTCCTAGCAAAGGCCACAATATATGCATACCTTCTGCCTCAGAGAGTTCCCACGAAAGTTATGCGAAGAGCTAGGAAATTATTAAATCGATGACTGTACTAGGTAGATTTAAGCCTTTGGGAATTTGGCTTCTTTTCTTTGCTATTTATAGCTTAATTACTCTTCTAATATTTCACCATAGACTAGATACTATATTCACTCATTACGCAATGCCCGATATAGATACCGACGGAGGACTTTGGTACACCTGGTATAAAATTTTCTCTCACCAGAGGGGAAATCTTTCTGAAATAACTACACTGATTGTTAACCCCTTTGGTTTTGATTTATCTTTTCTTCCTTTTTCAAACTTAGTTTACTCAATTCATGCTTTTTTACTCGAATATGTTTTAGGATTTTCTTGGAACAATTTGATATTCATTACTAACGTCTCATCACTTATTACTTATCCTCTTTCAAGTATGGGTGGAGCACTACTATGTTTTTATTTGACTAAAAACATTAAAGCTAGTTTTTTGGCAGGTATGATTTTTGGTTTCTCTTATTACCACGTACACATGGGCAGAGGACAGATGTCTCTAAACCATATAGAATTAATACCATTCTATTTCCTTTCTTTGTTCTACTTTGTAAATAAGAAAAATTTTACAAGTATGTTAATTTCGGGGTTAACCTTCAGTATTCTTTTCAATTCGGATGCTTATTATGGTTTCTTTTCAGGCTTGCTATCATTACCAATTTTAGCTTTTTATCCAAGAGAAAAAATCTCCAGTAGAATTAAGTTGTTTATTTCATATTATTTCTCTCTTTTAATCATAGTGGTGTTAACAAATTTTAATTTTATCCTTCCAAATCTTTATCTTTTTGATAAGGCACTGACAATCACATCGGGTCGCACATCTATTCCGAGAAATGAGCTGCTAAGCATACTTTTCTATTTTGCTCCTCAGCCGGTAAGTTGGTTAGAAAAAGTGAACCGCTTAGTGAGTACGCTAGCATATATAGTAGTACCCCTTATCGCGTTTATTCCCTTACTGTTTTTCAAGAAGAACCGCCTATACGTAACTCTTTTAATATGCTTTCTCTTGGGCGTTGTATTGTCAACATACATTTCAAGTCTTTATTGGATTAATCAGCTCTATTTCGAATACTTTGGGGTTTTCCGAGGAGTGAGTAGAATTATATTACCTTCCTACTTATTTTTGGCAATTCTTGTAGCGATTTCCCTTACTTATTTTGAAAAGAGCAAAGTATATGAGAAGTTTTCAAAAACCCTCATAAATGCTTTTTTTATTTTACTTTGTACTATTGTGATAGCGACAGGTTTAAATGTAGATGGATCCTGGTTAAGAAAAACCGATTTTCAAAAGATTGTCAACCTGTATACTCCAATTGCAAATAATAACTCGATTAAGATCATAGCTCCTTATCCTGCAGTACTTTGCCCACAGCCCTATATGTCTTTGGGTCAGATAGTTCACAATAAGTCTCTGGCCTGCGGTGCTAGTCCGTTCTCTAAAGCTTCCCAAGAATATAAGTCAAAAATCCAATATATAGAGAAAGAAAACACTATAGATTATTTGACCCATTATGGGGTCGATACCATCCTTATATATAACAAGATACAAAAAGACTCAGCTTCGATAAACGAAAGACTTAGAAGCGACTCAAGACTTATTTTCGTCGGAAGATATACCCAACCGCCTGATCCTGGGTACAGATCGATACAGGATGAATCAAGAGATATCAGTGTCTATCAGATAAAAGAAGTTGTTCAAAACCGTAAGGAAAATCCCATCATATTCATGGACGATCAGTCTGAAGTATCTTTTGATAAGATCGAACCTGAGAAATACTTGATAAAAATAAAAAACTTAAGGGAAAGTAAGAGATTAATTTTTGATAGTCCGTTTTCCCTAAAATGGCAGATATTTGAAGGGAACACGACCGATAAATCAGACTTGATGTATTTGAAAGAGAAACCCAAGCTTCTTTCAGCTCATACCACATTCAATGAGTATGCAAATAGCTGGACTATAGATCCAAAACAAATCAAATCTGAATTTTCGAAATCCTCATATCAAAAAAATCCGGATGGCACCATAGATGTAACCTTAACCATGTTTTTCACACCCAAATCATATCAATACCTGGGGAATTTACTGTTTAATCTCACTTTCCTAATTTCTGCAATTTTTCTAGGAATTGTTTTTAGAAAAAGAATTTTTGGGAGATTTTTATGGACTACCAACAAAAACAAATAATCATTTTGTCTCACGTATTAACAACTGTTCCTGCACAAGATTTGAAAGAGTATTTTTTAGATAAAAAAGTAAAAACTTTGATGTTTATAGCTCATCCCCTTTTTTATGTGAAAGGAAGGCCGGGGCCCTATTTTGAAATTTACGAAAATGGTATTTTAACAAAAAAGGTCCAGTACAAGAATAGGAAGTTTATAGGCCCACTACAGTACGCTAAGGATTTTATTTTGACACTGTACTGGGTGATAAAAACTGGGAAGAAATGGGATCTGATAATTTCTTTAGATAATTTGAACACTTTGTCTAGTCTGATCCTGCGAGAACTGGGATTAACTAATAAGGTTGTTTACTATACGATTGATTTTGTTCCAAACCGTTTTAACAATAAGCTAATGAATTTATTCTATAACAATATAGAAAAGACGTCCGTAAGATTCGCAGATGTTACGTGGAATTTAACAGAAAGAGTCGCAAAAGGAAGGGAAAAGGTTAGGGGAATGAAAAGGAATAAGTATAACAGGCAAGTAGTCGTACCTCTGGGAGTTTGGTTTAATCGCACTCCCAAAAGAAAGTTTCAGGAAATAGAAAAACACTCGATGGTATATGCCGGAGGTCTTGTTCCTCATCAGGGAGTACAGCTGGTTTTAGATGCTATGCCTCAAGTCCTTAAGCAAATAAAAGATCTTAAATTTTACATAATAGGGATCGGAGAATATGAGCAAGAATTAAAAAATAAAGTAAAGAACATGGGCCTTAAGGATCACGTAAAATTCCTAGGATATATGGAAAAGCATGAAGATGTCGAGAAAGAATTGTCCCGTCACGGAGTGGCTATGGCAATGTACAGCCCAGAACTTTCAAAGTGGTCCTACTATGGTGATCCGTCCAAAATTAAAAACTACCTTTCTTGTGGGCTTCCGGTCATCACAACATCTTTAACCCTCATTTCTAAAGAGCTTATGAAAAAAAAGTGCGGACTAGTGGCAGAATACCAAAAAGACGACTTGGCAAAAAAAATATTAGAGATTCTTTCCGATTCTGAAATGCAGAAAGCATATAGAGCAAATGCTATAGAATTTTCAAGTAATTATGACTGGAATAAGATCCTAGATAATGCAGTAGGGAATATAATATGGAAAAAAAATTAAATAAAAAAGGGAAAAAAATATTTCAAAACAAGTGGGTTGAATATATTATAATTCCCTTCCTTCTTCTTGTATTCTGGGTCTCTCTCTCAATTCTATTTAATTCTTACGCTTCTATATCTGTGCTCACATATCCCGAGGACATAAGAGTAGATTCTATTCCTAAACACGATAAAGAAATCCATAAAGGAGAGAGCGTTACGGGATCATTTATTGCGAAAGATGACAGGCTGGGAATAGTGTCGATTCGGTTCAATACATTCATAAGAATAAATGATGACATCTTGATTTTTAAGATAAAAGAGAAAGGGGCAACAAATTGGTACTATGAGAATGTATATCGAGTCGATCAATTCCAGCCGGACGATTTTTTTACATTTGGATTCCCAATAATAAAAGACTCGAAAGGTAAAGAGTATGAATACAGCTTAACCTCAACACTGGGAGAATCTAAAAACGCAGTCGCAATAAGTCCTATAGAGCCTGTGGTGGTAACTAAATATCAGTTCACAAAAAAAGAACTCCTGGCGGATAAAAATCTATTTATACCTCACTTTTGGAAGAAATTTTTAAACTCATTTAGTAGCGTGGATTTCTTTGTATCCTCACTAGTGTATCTATTTCCCTTTGTTCTCTACGTCTTGTGGCATTATCCCTTAAGACCTTTTCTAATCTTCTTTTCGGGACGTTTTCCTAGATTTAAATATATTATAAAGTTTCATCTAGTGGTGGCCTTAATCTTAGGAATTATAGTAGTAAATATAATATTTGTTCGTGAGTTGAGTAGTCAAATCGGTACCCTCATCTTGGTGATCTCATGGGTAATAATTGCCAGAAAGTACTCTTTTAAAAGTACTACCACTTTTTTGTTTGCGATAGTATTTCTCATTCTTATACCTATTTTCTCATTATTTGGCCAAGATGAAATCGCCGAGAGGAGTGCAACTTGGCTATATTACTTCATAATTATTGGTATTCTTCAGCAATATATAATAAATAAAAGTGAAAGAAAGTTGTTAGGATCTTGATGAGATTCATAAAGAATAATCTTAGTTTTGTGGCTTTAATAGCACTGCTGTTTATTGTATTCCGTTCATACTTCACAACCGATCTTCTTATTTCTTCCGACCTTCTTTATAACTACCGATCAACTATGTTAGATCTAAGCACTCAACCTTATTTGTGGCATCTAGAAAGAGGAAGTGGTCTCGGCGGCCCTTACTCTTTTTTACTATGGGAACATTTTCTTAAAGTAGTACCGACTGTTTTATTATCCAATCTAGGCTTAGGCTGGGAGATTATTGAGCGCTTAATCTTTTTTTACCCATTTTTGTTTATTAGCACAATTTCTTCTTTTATTTTTTCTAGGAATCTAGGACTATCAAAGAACTTTAGTCTTCTATCCGTCGGGATCTTTACCCTAAACCCATTTATACTAATGATCGTCGGAGGAGGACAACTTCAAATTGGTTTAGCTTATTCCTTAGCTCCTCTTGTGTTAACCTTTTTCTTAAAAGTAATTGAGAATTTTTCTAAAAATAATTTACTCAATCTAAGAAATTCCCTTCTTGCAGGAATTCTTATTTCAATAGATGCAATGTTTGATATCAGAATAGCATTCATTGTGTTTACAGTCTTATTAACCTACTTCATAGTTAATCTATTTTTAACAAATCATCCAAGAGCTTATATTGTTAATCTGGGAGCCTATTTTTTGGCTATTCCTGTATTTATTTCCTTTTTAATACACTTTTATTGGATATTCCCCTTCCTTTTAATAGGTGAAAATCCCATAGCTATACTGGGGGATGCTTATGGAAGTGTAAGAGCTGTGAATTTCTTAAGCTTTGCAAGACTTGAAAACAGCATTTCGCTGCTTCATCCATATTGGCCGGAAAATATTTTTGGAAAAATAAACTTCATGAAACCAGAATTCTTATTGATACCCATGCTAGCTTTTATATCACTACTCTTTGTTAAAAATGAGTCTAAGCTAAGTATTAAGCGATTGGTAATATCATTATCATTAATAGCGCTAGGGGGAGCATTTTTGGCAAAAGGAAGCAGTGAGCCTTTGGGTGGTATTTATTTATTATTGTTCAATCACGTGCCTGGATTTAATCTTTTCAGAGACCCCATAAAGTGGTACCTAATCACCTCCTTGTCATACGGCGTACTTATCCCTTACTCTGTCTCGAAAATATACGGCTTGATCACTACTAGTGATACTCTTCGCAAATACAAAAATCTCAAGTTAAATTACGTATTTTTGATTGCGATATTTATTTATTTACTATTTCTGATAAGTCCTGCACTGTTAGGTAAGTTGAGTGGCACATTTACTTCTCAAGTAGTTCCCAGCGACTACTTAAAGCTCGAGAGCTTAATATCAAAAGACAGAGATTTTTATAGAACCTTTTGGATTCCAAGCTACGAACAGTATTCTTACTATTCATATTCACACCCATTGATTTTGGCAAATGAGTTTTTAAATACCCCTGATCTACAAGAAATAATACGAAAGACTAAAAACGATGAGTTTCAAAAAGAATTGGATGAGTCTAGCATTAAGTACGTAATTGTTCCTCTAGATACCCAAGGCAAAATATTTTTAACGGATAGGCGGTATGATGAGGAAAAATTCATAGAGACTGTGGAGCAAATATCAAAAGTTCCAGGCCTAACTCGAGTAAAGGGTTTTGATAAGTTGGCTGTTTTTCAAAGAGAAGGCTTTAAAGACCATTTCTGGACACCGAGTAAGGAACTTTCAGTAAGTTATGAGTACATAAATCCTACTAGCTATGTAGTCCACCTTAAAAACGCGAGGAGTCGAGACCAGCTTATATTTTCCGAAACTTTTAATCCGGGATGGATTCTAGATGATGGATCTTCTCAGATTTTATCCAGAGCATATGACAAAAGATTTAATAGCTTTGAACTTAATAAAACAGGAGATTATTCTGTCAAGGTGGTATACAAGTACCAACGACTTCTAAGCATGGGTCTCATTATAAGCTTCATTTCCTTAGTTTCGATAAGCTTGGTGATAATATCCGTTTTTGGAAAACGAAAAGGTTTGGTTTTTGCTTCGAGAAATGGTAAAATAGGCCTCTAATGTTAAGTTTTGTCGTTCCTGCATACAATGAGGAGGAAAGCCTCACACCTTTTTATACTCAGGTGTCAAAAATGGCTCCCAAATTATCCTCTGATTACGAGATTGTTTTCGTTGATGATGGGTCAACAGATTCTACTCTTCCGATGTTAAAAGACCTGGAAAAAAAGGATAAACGCGTTCGTGTTTTTTCTTTTCAGAGAAACAGGGGAAAGTCAGATGCCCTTACTTTTGCCTTTCAGCAAGCTGTTGGAGACTTAGTGGTAACCTTGGACGCAGACTTACAAGATAGGCCAGAGGAGATCAAGAAATTGATGGTTCGCTTAAATGACGGATATGATATGGTTTCTGGATGGAGAAAGGATCGTCGAGATTCAAAGTTCAAGGTGGTAACTTCAAAAATGTTTAATCTATTCGCTTCTATTTTTTGGGGACTTAAAATAAACGATTTGAATTGCGGACTAAAATTATATACCAAAAGCGCTGCTCAATCCCTGACTTTATATGGGGGAATGCATAGATTTATTCCCATACTTCTCCACAGCGAGGGTTTTAGGGTAACAGAAGTTCCAATAAAACACGATATAAGAAGGTTTGGTAAATCAAAATATGGATTCTTTAAAGTGTTTACCGAAATGCCAGACATGTTAACGATGCTTTTCTTAAGCAAATACAGTAAGAAGCCTCTTCACTTTTTTGGGTTTGTGGGAGGAATTGTTTTCTTTCTTGGAATCGTGATACTGGCGTATCTCTCAATTATCCATTTCCAAGGTGAAACAATAGGGAGACGACCCCTGCTTTTCTTGGGAATGCTTTTGGTCTTAGGCGGGGTGCAAGTCTTATTTACGGGTTTTTTGGCAGACTTAATAATTCACTTAAATAGAAATGGAAACGACTCAACAAATATTTTGCTAAAATATCCAAGTAAGGCAAAATAAATGAAACCGCAAGACATAGTCTTTGTAGTCCTTTTAATAGTTCTCCTTTTTTTCAGAAATTCACGTCTACTTGTCGTCTCCGGCGTCGTTTGCTTTCTTGTATCCGCCCCACTATTTTATTTGCAAGTATTTTTTACGGCCCAAAGACTTATTGCCTATGGTGTGGGCTTTATTTTTATCGGAATAATACTTATGCTTAATGAGCAGAGAAAAAATAAATGAAAATAGGGATAGATATAAGTCAAACCGCATATTCGGGGGGAGTGAGCAATTATCTGCTTTCGCTAATTGATGCACTTTTGAAAATAGACACAAAAAATCATTATATTCTTTTTGGCTCCTCACTTAGGAACGTAGGAAAATTTAAAGAACTAGAGCTTAAATATAAGTCAAAACACAATGTTAAAGTTATCATAAAACGTCTTCCCCCGACTGCTCTAGATACAATCTGGAATAAAATTCATAGTATGCCTATAGAAAACCTAATAGGATCAGTAGATATAATTATTACATCAGATTGGACTGAACCACCTACGAATAAGGCCAAGAAAGCTACTATTCTCTATGATTTATTAATTTACAAAAGTCCGTGGGAGATGGATAAAAAAATAATAAATACCCAAAAGAGAAAATTGGAGTGGGTAAAAAAAGAATCCGATTTAGTTTTGGCCATTTCTGAATCCACCCGAAAGGACGCAATTGAAATTCTAGGACTTGATCCGAATAAAATAAAAGTAATTGTTCCGGGTTATTCATTATGATTATTGGAATTGATGGCAATGAAGCAAATGTTTCAAAGAGAGTTGGCATAGGGGAATATGCATATGAACTTCTCCGACAGTTCGAAAAATTTGAGAGCAAGAACTTGAAATTTGAGATTTACCTAAAATCTCAACCTTTGGAACATATGCCCAAAGAAAAAGATGGGTTTTCATACACAGTTTTTGGTCCTAGGAAACTATGGACGCAGTTTGCACTTCCGCTAAGACTTTTTTTAAAAAAACGACCCAATATATTTTTTTCTCCCTCTCATTATGCTCCCAGATTTTCGCCTATTCCTACGGCAATCTCCATTATGGACCTGTCATATGTTTATTTTCCAGAGCTTTTTAATAAGAAAGACTTAAGTCAGTTAAATAGCTGGACAAAATATTCAGCAAGGAACGCATCGCTTATATTTACGATAAGCAACTCAAGCAAAAATGATATAATTAAAGAGTACAAAGTTGCTGAAAATAAGGTTCTGGTAACACACTTGGGGATAAAACTAGATGATACTTCCAAAAATGTGACTGACACTAAAAGTAAATATAAGATTGATTCCGATTTCATCCTTTTTGTTGGAACTCTCCAGCCTCGAAAAAACCTGTCTAGATTAATAGAAGCGCTCTCTTTATTAAAGAACAAAAACCTGAAGCTAGTAGTAGTTGGGAAAAAAGGTTGGCAATATGAGGATATTTTATCCGCACCTCAAAAGTTTGGAGTCGAAGGAAGAGTAATGTTTTTGGATTTTGTTTCGGACGAAGATCTAATTGGCCTATATAAAGAGGCTAAGTGTTTTATCCTTCCTAGCTTATACGAAGGGTTTGGATTACCCATACTAGAAGCGATGAAGCATGGATGTCCAGTTATTACCAGTAATGTATCTAGTATGCCCGAGGCCGCAGGAGATGCATGTCTCTACGTAGATCCTCAAAACGTTTCAGATATATCGGAAAAAATTGATCAGATTACGTCTGATCCAAAGCTTTCAGAAGAATTAGTGAAAAAAGGATACGAGCAAGTGAAAAAATTCTCTTGGGAAAAAACAGCCAAGACTACCCTTTCAGCTCTGGAGGAGCTTGTAAAAAAATGAAAGAAAGATCTTTTAGTCAAAGACTATGGAACAGAATAAAAACTGTTACAACAGAGTGGATTGTTTTTAAGCTAGCATGCGTCGGACATATCCCATCCCATATTATTCGTAGGTTCTTTTATCGATTTTATGGCATAAGAATAGGAAGAGGATCAGCAATACATATGGGAGCAACCTTTTATAATCCTCGAAAAATAAAAATAGGAAAGGATACTGTAATAGGAGAGCGCGTGGTACTGGACGGTAGGGGGGATTTGATTATAGGTAATCATGTAGATATAGCCTCTGAAGTTATGATTTATAACTCTCAGCATGACATAAATGATGAGGGATTTAAAGCTACGGCAGAGACAGTTTTGATTGAAGATTACGTATTTATTGGCCCCAGAGCGATTATTCTGCCAGGCGTGAAGATTGGTCGCGGAGCGGTAATCGGAGCGGGCGCAGTTGTAACAAAGGATGTCGAGGAATTTAAGATAGTCGGGGGAGTTCCTGCCAAGGAAATCGGAGATAGAGCAAATAAAGACCCACATTATAAGTTAGGACGGGCTGCCTGGTTTCGATAATGCTTCTTTCAATAATAATAATTAATTATAAGACCCCAGATCTTATTAAATCGGCGGTGGAATCAATTCAAAAAAATGTCCCTTCTGATTTAGCAGAGATAATTGTTGTAGAGAACGGATCCGGACCTCACCATGTTAAGAAATTACAGAAATTAAGAGATGAGAAGAACTTTAAGCTCATAATAAGTGAAACTAATTTGGGTTTTGCTTCGGGGTGTAACTTTGGAGCCCAAATGGCTAAAGGAAAAAATTTACTGTTTCTGAATTCGGATACAAGCGTTAGTTTTGGTATAGCTGAAATGGCTCGGGAGTTGAAAGAGCACGTAGGGATCATTGGGGGAAAAATCATGAATGAAGACGGTACTGTGGAAAAATCTACAAGCAGCTTCTATCATCCATGGCATTTATTACTTATGCTGCTTGGAGGGGAGAGATTTGGTCTAGATCGTAAATCCCCAAATACCTTCATGAAAGTCGACTGGGTTTCTGGAGGATTTATGATGATACAAAAAGAGATTTTTGATAAACTATCGGGATTTGACGAAGATTATTTTATGTATGTGGAAGATATGGATTTAAGTTTCAGAGCGAAAAAGCTAGGATTTGATACTTATTTTTATCCAAACGCTCAAATAATTCATAAAAAACATGGAAGCTCTAATAGACAATTTGCTACAGTTAACATATATAAGTCTCTTAAGATTTTTTATAAGAAAAACAGTAATTCTTTAGAGTATAATATTTCAGTAGCTCTACTTTATGTTAAAGCAGTGGTCGCCCTTGCAGTAGGAAAGATATTTGGCAAGCAGAATTTAGTGGAGACTTATTCTCAGATTCTCAGTAACTTTAAGTAGCAAAAATATGATTAAAAAATTTAGATCCTTCCTTTCCCAAAATATCTTGTTTGTTGAGACACTTTTTCTCCTAGCATTTATTCCCCTTTTCCCAAAGGTTCCGCTAGTAGATGTTAGAAACACATGGGTATCTGTGCGATTTGAGGATTTTTTGGTGTTATTTGTTTTACTATCGTGGTTAACACTTTTGATTAGAAAAAAGATTACGATAAAAACTCCTCTCACGATACCTCTTCTGACCTTCTGGTTAATTGGAGCAATTGCAACTATTCATGGTGTGCTTTTGGTTTTTCCTACCATAGCTAACATCTTTCCAAACGTAGCATTCTTGAGTTTAGTTAGGCATATAGAATACATGAGCGTTTTTTTCATAGCATACGAGGGGATGAAGGATAAAAACTTCTTGAAATTTGTAATAGTTACTTTGATCGTAACCTTTTTAGGGGTGGTTTTTTATGGCTTTGGTCAGAAATATGCAGGATTACCTGCGTATTTAACAATGAACGAGGAATTTGCTAAGGGAGTCCCTATATATTTATCAAATCTTTCTAGAATATCATCCACATTCGCAGGCCACTATGATCTAGCCGCTTATTTAGTCCTCATAATACCAATGCTCGTAAGTTTGGTATTCGGTATAAAAAATTGGATTGTAAAAATAGGACTATCTATTGCGTCGTTGTTGGGACTAATTCTGTTATTCATGACGGTTTCCAGAGTTTCATTCTTCGTTCTCTTTTTTGCTCTGGCCGTAGTGATATTTTTCCAAAAAAGAAAACTAATATTGATCTTAGTTCCATTGGTTCTAATTTTTGGCTTTATTTTTATAACGATTCATCCCAGCAGTCTTTTAAATAGATTTAAAAGTACCGTGACGGAAATAGATGTGGTCGTGGATGCAAAGTCAGGAGAATCACTTGGTCATGTAAATTTTGTTGATAAAGAATACTTTAAAGATAAAGTTGTTCTCAAAAAAAGAGCAAAAGATAAAGTCGAGCTCGCTCAAGTAATAGCAGGACAGGATTCACAGCTGACCGCTACACCTTCAGCGCTACTGCCGTATAAGTTCATACCAAATAATGCACCTCTCATAAATGCGGTAAACGTGTCTAATGGAGAGGATCTTCCACAGGGAACGGGTTATGTAAATCTAGTTCTATCTCCCGTTGTTCGACGCATAGAATACTTTTTTTATGAACTGCCTCCTGATTACAAATCTTCACCTTCTGCTCAGGTAATCGTAATTAATGGGGATTTTGTGGTAAAACGGGCTGCTGCTTACGATCTTTCCCTTACCACAAGAACTCAGGGAGAATGGCCTAGGGCAATAGAGGCGTTTACGAGAAATATAATATTTGGAAGCGGCTATGGATCAGTAAGTTTGGCAGTAGACAATAACTATTTGAGAATTTTAGGAGAAGTGGGCTCACTCGGTTTCGTTTCATTCTTTGGATTGTTCTTAATACTGGGAATTTATATTAAAAAAATATATCAAGACATAGATTCTCCTCTATCCAAAAGTTTTGTTATAGGATTTGGAGCTGGGGTAGTAGGGCTCGCCCTAAACGCTACGCTAATAGATGTTTTTGAAGCTTCCAAAATTGCTTTCGTTCTCTGGCTTTTAATGGGAATAACTTTTGGATTACTTTCCCAATACAGGAAAAAAGATATAAATATTCTATATGAAATAAAAAGAGTAGCAACTTCAAGTGTTGCTATGATTATCTATCTTCTTCTTATTTGTGTAGTGCTTTTTTCGCCCACAATCGATAATTTTTTTGTGGGAGATGATTATGCTTGGCTTAGATGGGCGGCTGACTGTAGTACCAACTGTGACCCAATTTCAAGAATAGCTAGTTACTTTACTAGTGCTGATGGGTTTTTCTATAGACCGGGTACGAAAATTTATTTTTACATAATGTACTCTAGATTCTGGCTTAATCAAGCTGTTTATCATTTAACTTCACTATCCCTGCACTTCATGGTGGCGGTATTATTCTTCTTTTTAGCCAAAAGGGTACTGAAAGATAAAACGCTAGCTTTTTTTGCATCGTTAACTTTTTTGGTAATGAGCGGCTTTACCGAAGCTATATTTTGGATTTCATCGACGGGATATCTATTTAACGCTTTCTTCGGACTTCTGGGATTATTACTTTTCTCATTTTGGGAAGAGAAGAAAAAAATATATTATTTGTTGGGGTCAATAATATCAATCAGCTTAGCCTTGCTTTTTCATGAACTAGGGGTAGTATATCCGCTCCTCATCGTTTTGTATTCAGTCTTCAAAGAAAAAACAGAGTTAAATCTGAGACATATTGTAAGAAGAGTGGATTTTTTATTAACTTTTATTCCCGTTGGGGGATATCTACTCCTTCGCTATCTAGCAGCTAGTCATTGGTCTGGGGGAGATTATAGCTACAATTTAGTAAAGCTTCCTTTCAACCTAGTCGGAAATATCCTTGGCTATATATCGCTTATCATTGGTGGACAAGCGGCTCTACCTATTTATGAAAAAATTCGAGATTTAACTAGACAAAATATTCCCGTGGCCATTTTAGCTGCACCACTTATAATTGTTATAGTTCTTGCCGCTTACAGGCTCCTGATTAAATATTTTGATCACAAAGAAGTACGGGTTGTGTTATTTGGATTAGCATTTTTTGCAATCTCTCTACTTCCATTTTTGGGTCTTGGAAATATTGCATCCAGATATAGCTATCTGGCTTCTTTAGGCCTGATATTGATACTAGTTATGATAGTAAAAAAGATCCATACAGGACTTTTGGATCAGGGACGTGAGATTTCATTGGGAGTAGTTGGTGTCTTGGTGGCTGTCTTTATGCTGTTCCACATAATACAAGTTCAGCAAAGCTATTTCGAATGGCAGGACGGCGGAAACAAAGTAAAGAGATTTTTCGTTTCATTTGAAGCTGCATATAAAGATTATTGGTCTGGATCAGACGTAGAATTCCATTTTGTAAACGTTCCACAGCGATTAGGTGGTGCTTGGATATTTCCAGTAGGACTAGATCATGCAACATGGTTCGCTATTAAAAATTCAGACGCAAAAGTTTTTGTCGACAAAGATTTAAATACCGCCCTTTTGGAAGCAGGAAATTATCAGTCCAGGACAGTTTTTGTATTTAATGATGATGGGAGTGTTAGCGTGATAGACAGATTGAAAAACGTACCAAGCAATTTGATAATACCCCCGCAATAAATTAAAATGAAGCTTATGAATAGGCTCAAGTTGCCGATACTCCTCATAATTTTAATTCTTGGTTTTACAGCTAGACTGTATCGGTTTGATAATCCGATCGCCGACTGGCATGAATGGAGACAGGCAGACACCTCATCTGTGTCTAGGAACTTTTTAAATGAAGGGTTCGATATTTTACATCCAAGGTTTGACGATTTATCAAATGTAGCTTCGGGAATGGATAATCCACAGGGATACAGAATGGTCGAGTTTCCCATTTACAATTTGGCCCAGGCAGGACTTTCTAAAACCTTTTCGTTTTTAACACTCGAGGAATGGGGGAGGATGGTGTCAATTCTCGCAACGCTATCCTCAACGATACTGATTTACTTATTAGTCAAAAAACATTCCAGTACTCGAGCAGGCTTAATAAGCGCATTTCTATATAGCGTCCTTCCCTTTAGTGTTTTTTACGGGCGGGTAATTCTTCCTGATCCATCTATGGTAGCTGCAAGTCTTGCAGGTGTATATTTTTTTGACCGATTCTTGGACAGTCAGAACAAAAACAAGTGGATCCTATTTGTTTCCTCTTTGATTTTTACCTCAATGGCAATGCTTCTTAAGCCTTATGCAATAATTTTTACTTTGCCGATAGTCTATTTGGCATTTGAGAAATATAAGCTTAAATTGCTAGGAAAATGGTTTCTGTGGGCCTATCTGATACTCTCCATTCTCCCTTTAATTGCGTGGAGGCAGTGGATTTTGCAATTTCCTCAAGGAATTCCAGCAAGCGATTGGCTCTTTAACCAGGGAAATATAAGGTTTAAAGGTTCATTCTTTTATTGGATTTTCGCTGATCGCTTATCAAGACTTATTCTTGGTTATTTTGGTATATTCCTTTTTTTATCGGGTTTTGTAGCAAGACTAGCAAGAGAGGATTTGCTTTTTTTCCTGTCTTTTGCAGTTTCTTCTCTGTCCTATGTCACTATCCTTGCAGCTGGAAACGTTCAACACGACTATTACCAAATACTTATCCTCCCAACCGTAGTAATTTTTGCAGGTCTTGGAGCAGATTTTCTATTGCGTTTGGATGCAAATAGATATATCAAATATTCTCTTTTCTTAGTTTCAATATTTTTTAGCATTTTTTTCAGCTGGTACTTCGTTAGGGATTACTTCAACATAAATAATCAAAGCATAATTGACTCAGGAAAGATAATAGATGAGATAACTCCGAAAGACGCAAGGGTCATTGCGGTATATAACGGAGATACGGCCTTTCTTTATCAGACCAAAAGAAAAGGTTGGGCTAGTCAAGAGAAAGATATGGAAGAAATGGTAAAGTTGGGAGCGGATTATCTGGCTCTTTCAAATCCAGTAGAAGCAGATTTTTCTTTTGCGAAGCAGTATAAGGTAACTTACTACTCGTCAAAACTCCTACTTTACGACCTTCACCAAAAACCATGAAAATTTTAATGGTCTCATCGTATCTTCCGTATCCGCTTTTTTCAGGCGGACATATTAGGCTATTTAATCTGATGAAACAACTTAAAAAAAATGGACATGAAGTCACATTGATTTGTGAGAAAAGAGAATACCAATCTCAAAGCGATATAAAAAACGTATCAAATGTGTCAAAAAAAGTAATAACCTTTCCTAGGAGAAAACAGTGGAGCGTGAGAAACATAGTAAGATCAGGTTTCTCAACACACTCTTTTCTTACTGTGGGACACAGAATTCCTCAGATGGAAGAAGCTATCAAGGAGGAGCTGAGAAAAGAGAAATATGATCTTATTCATATAGAAACATTTTACGTATTTCAAAATGTACCCAAGACGAGCTTACCTACGGTTCTGGTTGAGCATAATATCGAGTACCTAGTTTATAAAAGATATGCAGATAAGGCGCCACTTTTTGCTAGGCCCCTACTGATGGTAGATGTCTTAAAGATAAAAAACGAAGAAAAAAAATGGTGGAAAAAAGCAACGAAATTAGTTGCCGTTTCTAATGAGGAGAAACAAATAATGAAAAGGGAAGACGTTTGGGTGGTAGCTAACGGCGTCGACATTGAAAAGTTCCATGTCAAAAGAAAAATAAAAAAAATAACTGACGAAAGAAAGGTCTTATTCATAGGAGATTTTAAGTGGATTCAAAACAGAGATGCAGTGGAGTGGATTATAAAAGAAGTATGGCCCAAAGTATTAGATGAGGTTTCAAATGAGAAATTCAGGGCAAAGCTATGGATAGTCGGAAAAAGAATACCTCCTTACCTAAAGGAATTGGGTGGATCTACCATTTACTTTGACGAAAATGCATCTTCTGAGACGGAACAGATATATAAGCAAGCAGATATGCTACTTGCTCCAATCAGGATTGGGGGAGGTACCAGTTTTAAAATACTCGAATCTATGGCAACAGGATTACCTGTGTTCACTACTCCCCTAGGAAATGAGGGAATAGATGCATCAGCAGGAAAAGAAATTATAATCGCAACGCAAGCTTCGGAATATGCATCAGAAATAATAAACCTCATTAAAAATGAAGAAAAATATGCCGCCTTATCTGAAAATGCGAGTAGTTTCATTCGAAAAAACTTCGACTGGAACAATATTTCGGTACAATTAGAATCTGTGTATAGATCAGCTGTTAAATAATGGTTCTTTCTATAATAATTGTAAATTTCAACGCGCGGGACTTCATAATTAACTGTGTAAAAAGTATTCAAGAGAACTATAAAGAGGAAATTGATAATAAAAAATTCGAGATAATAATTGTAGATAATAATTCTTGGGATGGATCTCAAGATGCCATCAAGAAGCTAGAAAATGTAGAAATAATAGAAAATTCAGAGAACCTAGGCTTCTCCAGGGCAAATAACATAGGTATTAAAAAGGCTAAAGGTGAATATTTACTATTCTTAAATCCAGACACCATTGTTCCAAAATCTACCTTAACTCACCTGATCAAGTTTATGCAGGCAAATCCTGAGGCAGGGGTCTCTACTTGCAAAATTCTTCTCCCGAACGGAAAACGGGATGATGCATCTCACAGAGGATTTCCAACCCCTTGGAACGCCTTAACCTATTTCTCGGGTTTGGCGAAGATATTTCCTCGCTCAAAGCTTTTCTCAGGTTATTACCAGGGCTGGAAAGACTTGGACTCAGATCATGAGGTAGATGTCTTAGTGGGCGCATTTATGTTGGTACGACGCGAAGCGGGCGATCAGATAGGGTGGTGGGACGAGGATTACTTTTTTTATGGTGAGGATATAGATTTTTGCTATAGCTTAAAGGAAAAAGGATGGAAAGTTTATTACCTTCCACGGTTCTCGATCACCCATTATAAAGGGGTTTCATCAGGGATTAAAAAAGTCTCCCAGAATATCACCACCGCCGATAAGCAAACAAAAAAAATGATAGTCAGACATCGCTTTAAGGCTATGAAGATCTTTTATGACAAGCATTATAAGAATAAGTATCCATTTTTAATTACATCAGCAGTAAAGCTTATGATAAATATTAAAATGCAAATTAATTTACTATCTATATGAAAATCGGAATAGACGCCAGAATATGGTCGGAAACGACCGGTCGATATGTGAGGAATTTGGTTAAAGAGTTATCAAAAATAGATAAATCTAACCAATATTTTATCTTTGTCAGATCAAACCAGAAAGATTTAGTAAAAGAATCAATAAAAGCTCAAAACTTTAAAATAGTGCCGACTGATATTATGTGGCACAGTCTGAAAGAGCAGGTAAGTTATGCAAAGCAAATAGAAAAATATGAATTAGACTTAATGCATTTTACATACTTCTCCCTACCTATAAATTATTCAAAGCCATTTATAGTTACTATTCACGATTTAATAATCCATCACTTCCCGACGGGTAAGGCATCTACCCTTCCAAGTTTTATATATTACATTAAAAGATATGCATACATATATCTTGTACAGAAATCGGCCGATCGCGCTTGGGCTATTATCACAGTAAGTGACTCTACGAAAAAAGAGATCGTAGACCATTTGACTGTAGATGGGAGTAAGATAAGCGTGATCTATGAAGGAGTAGAAGATGATCTAAAGAAAAGGGATGATAGGAAATTAATAGACAGTCCATATATTCTCTACGTTGGAAACGCATATCCTCATAAAAATCTTAATAGACTCATAGAGGCTTTTAACAAAGCAAAAAAGCCGAATGAAAAACTAGTGCTAGTTGGTAAAGATAATTTCTTTTACAAGAGACTAAGGAAAGAATTCGAAGGAAAAATAGAAGGGTTAGTCTTTTTCGGGGAAGCATCAGATGAGGAGCTTCAAGGTCTATATGCCAATTCGAGGGCTTTTGTAATGCCATCTCTTATGGAGGGATTTGGTTTACCGCCACTCGAGGCCATGGCGAACGGGTGTCCAGTACTTGCATCTGATATTCCTGCGCTGAGAGAAATATGTCAGGATGCGGCGATTTATTTTGACCCCTATAATATTTCCGAGATTGCAGATAAAATTAAGTTTGCTTTTTCAGATGAAAGTAAAAAATCTCTTGTCCAGAAAGGTGAAAATAGAGTTAAGGAATTTTCTTGGGATAAGATGGCGCGTCAGACTCTAAAAATTTATGAAAGTAGCAATAGTTTACGATCGGGTAAATAAGTGGGGCGGAGCAGAACGAGTACTACTGGCACTTCACAGAATATTTCCCAAAGCACCTCTATACACATCAGTATACGATCCCAAAAACGCTCACTGGGCAAAGGTTTTTAAGATTCATACATCATTTATACAGAGAATTCCTGCGGCTTCTTCTCACAACGAGTGGTTTCCCTTTTTAATGCCGACAGCTTTCGAGTCTTTTGATTTCAGTGAATTTGATTTAGTTATCTCAGTGACAAGCGAATCTGCAAAAGGAATTATAACTACTGGAAAAACCCGCCATCTTTGCATATGCCTTACGCCTACTAGATATCTGTGGAGCGGTTATGACACGTATTTTAAAAGCAATATAGTTAAAGCATTGACACTACCGTTAATTACATATCTTCGCAGGTGGGATATTAAAGCAGCCAAGCGTCCAGATAAAATAATAGCCATATCAAAGGAAGTTCAGAAACGGATAAAGAAATATTATGGCAGAGACTCTGAATTGGTTTATCCTCCAATAGAAACAATAGATAGAGGATCTAGGAAGAAAAAAGAAAACTATTTCCTTCTGGTTTCGAGACTTTCTAAATTTGTTACATATAAAAGAGTCGATTTAGTTATTGACTCATTTAATAAATGGGGAAGGCCATTAAAAATTGTGGGTACAGGGTCTTTGGAGAAAGCTTTAAAAGCTAGGTCAAAAAAGAACATAGAGTTTTTGGGTATGGTATCTGATGAAGAGTTAGAAAGGCTATATAAAGGGGCAAAAGCACTCGTCTTCCCAGCTATTGAAGATTTCGGACTAGTGATGGCAGAGGCACAATTTTACGGGACTCCAGTGATAGCATATAGGAAAGGTGGGGCATTGGAAATTGTTAAAGAAGGGGTGACTGGAGAGTTTTTCTCCAAACAAACAAAAGAATCACTTTTGGAAGTATTGAAAAAATTTGAACAAAGAAGATATAATATGAAAGCAATTAAGGAAAACGCAAGTCGATTCTCGTTTCAGCAATTCGAGAAAGAGCTTAAAAACTCAATCAAGGAAATAATATGAAGATAGTGCTTTTTGCAGGTGGTGTAGGAACAAGACTGTGGCCTCTGTCCCGAAAAAATACTCCAAAGCAGTTCGAAAAAATTGTAGGAAATAAATCAATGCTTCAGATTGCCGTGGGAAAACTTACTCCTTCCTACGATTGGAGTGATATTTATATAGCGACTAACCAGCAGTACGGAGAGACGCTGCACGATCAATTGCCTAGTCTGCCCAAAGAAAATGTAATTCTAGAACCAGCACTCCGAGATATTGGTCCAGCTGTGGGTTTAATCACCGCAATTTTTAACAAGCGTTTTTCCCACGAACCAGTAGCGCTTCTTTGGGGAAGTGATCATTTGGTAAAGAAAGAGGGAGAATTTAGGAAAGCTCTAAAGGTAGCAGAGGATATAATAAAAAAAGACGGCAATAAAATAGTATTTCTAGGACAAACTCCCAGATTCGCTAGTCAGAATCTAGGATACATAGAATTTGGAGGGGAACTAGAAAAGATAGACGATATAGCGGTTCATGAATTTGTGAGTTTTCAGTACAGGCCACATCTCTCAACCGCAGAGAGATTTCTAAAAAGTGGTCATCATACGTGGAATCTTGGATACTTCGTTACGACACCGGCGTTTCTTTGGACTCTTTTTGAGAGCTATGCTCCTTCTCTTTTCTCAGATCTATCCAAGATATACGATGCAGTAGATACTCCAAACTTCCAAAAGGTTTTGGAATCTATTTACCCTGAGATTGAAAAAATATCATTTGATAATGCCATTCTTGAAAAAATAAATCCTAGCTCAGCATATGTTTTATCTGTAGATATTGGTTGGAGCGATATTGGTGCATGGGAAGCTTTGAAAGAAGCTTTAAGCGAAACTAGCGACGAAAACGTCACAAAGGGAAAAGTTCTGATAGAGGATTCTAGAGATAATTTGGTATTTAACTACACGAATCAACTGACTGTGGGAATTGATCTTGAAGAAATGTTGGTCATAAACACTGAAGATGTTATTTTGGTTTGTCCCAAAAAGTCCGTACCTAAGATAAAAAAGATTGTAGAAAGTCTAGCTGGAACTTCTCACGAATCCTTGGCTTGAGTATGGCTCACAACAATTTTTTCTATTTTCTTCTTAAGCGATTGGTAGATATCAGTCTCTCCATCCTTTTTCTGATAATTTTTTCACCTATAATCCTCATAGTTGCCTTATCGATCAAGTTAGATTCCAAAGGGCCCATTCTTGCTGACACTCCCGAAAGAGTAGGAAAGAATGGAAAGTTTTTTAAGATGTACAAATTCCGATCTATGGTGGAAAATGCTCACGAGATACTCAGGGAGAAACCAGAGTTTGCTAAGCTCTACAATGAATACAAAAAAGGAAGTTATAAGCTTAAAGATGATCCAAGAATCACTAGAGTAGGTCATTTCATAAGAAAACACTCTCTAGATGAAATTCCTCAATTCATAAATATTTTAAAAGGGGATATGAGTTTGGTAGGGCCACGAGCTTACTATCCAGATGAGCTTCGAGAGCAGCAAAAAAGATATCCAGAAACACGGGAGGCAGTTAAAATAGTGCTGTCGGTGAAGCCCGGTGTAACTGGTCAATGGCAGGTATCGGGTAGATCAGAAATAAATTTTGATAAGCGGATTCAGATGGATGCTCAATATGTTAAAAAAAGCTCGATGATATATGACATATTGATTATTTTTAAAACCCCCGGAGCAATGATTACGGGTAAGGGTGCCCTCTAATTTATTACGAGTGGAGCAAACGGCTTTTCAACATGGATATACGCGGCCATTTTGAACCTCCCTTGTTTGACATAGAAGGCCAAATTCAGGTATCATTTGTATATGGATGGATTTGAAAAGATTGATTTGGAATCTCCTTCAAATCAGACACAAGCCCCAACAAAGAAAGAAGAACCGGTGATAGTGTCCAGAAGAAAACTAAATTTTAAAAGCAAAAAATTGACTTTCCCAATAGTTGTGATGGTTTTGGTCATTTTTCTTTTGCTTTTTGGGCTAATTTTGCCAGGTCTAAAGACCTACTCTTCTTTTAAAAAGACCTATGCTCAAGCAAAAGTTTTTTCCCAGGCCCTAAAAAAACAGGACGTAAATCAAGCTTCTATAGAGCTTGATAAAACAAGAGTTGCTCTAACTCAAACCCAGAAAGATCTTCACGGAACTTTTCTAGCTGCTTTTATCCCCGTGATGAGCACCTACTATAACGATGCAGACCATGGAATAAAGGCAGCTTTCCACGGCCTAGATGCCACCGAGATTGCCATAGACTCTGTTAAGCCTTATGCCGACGTATTAGGTCTAAAGGGGCAAGGAAGTTTCGTAGGCGGTTCTGCTCAGCAAAGAATTGAAACTACAGTTAAAGCTATGGAGAAAATCACTCCCAGAATTGATGAGGTAGCGGAAAAACTCACCTTGGCCCAAAAAGAGATAGACTATATAGATCCTAATGACTTTCCAACTTTTTTTGATGGAGGAAAAACTCGAGCTCAGGTATCGACTCTTAGAAAATTAAGTGATGATGGAGTAGTATTCATTAATGAGGCAAAACCTCTAATAAAAATTCTGCCTTCCCTGCTCGGTCAGCCAGATCAGAAAAAATATTTAATCATTTTCCAAAACGATAAAGAGCTTCGACCTACGGGAGGTTTTATGACCGCATATGCAATATTTAATGTAAAAGGTGGAGTAATAACTGTAGAGACCTCAAGCGATATTTACGCTTTGGACGATACCATCTCGGCTAAGCCCAAAGCGCCCGAAGCGCTTGTAAAGTATTTGCCCAAAGTTCCCCTGCTTAACTTGAGAGATACCAATCTTTCTCCAGATTTTCCAACGTCTATGAAAACATTTCTTGATATGTATGAAAAGGCCGGAGCATATAAGAAGGTAGATGGAATAATTGCCCTGGATACTAGCGCTTTGGTAGCAGCTATGGATATTCTAGGAGATATTGATCTGGGTGGCATGAAATACACAACTAAAATCGATCCTAGATGTAATTGTCCGCAAGTTATTTATGAGTTGGAGCTATACGCTGACCAGCCTGTTGGCTACCTAAAGGGGAATAGGAAGGGAATTATAGGAGATCTTATGTATGCAATCATGGGTAAAGCTTTTTCTTCTTCGCCTAAGCTTTACTGGGGACCACTGGTTCAAGCAGGTTTTAATCAAATAGCAGAAAAGCATATTCTATTCTACCTATTTAATCAAGAAGCCCAGAAGGGAATATATGCAGTAAACGCCGGAGGTAAGATTATGAATTTTGACGGAGACTATCTACACATAAATGAGGCAAATTTCGGAGGAGCCAAATCGAATATGTATGTCACTCAAGCCGTAGACCAAAGCTATAGTGTAAAAAACGATGGTACCGTAGAGAAAACGGTGACAATAAATTATAAAAACCCTTATAAGCCTTCTGACTGTAATCTTGAGCGTGGAAATCTTTGTCTTAATGCCACTCTTCGTGATTGGTTCAGGATATACGTTCCCAAAGGAAGTAAAATGATAGATTCCTCTGGATCTGAAGTAAAAATGACCACTCATGATGAGCTTGGCAAAACAGTCTTCGAAGGCTTCTTAACAGTAAGACCCCTGGGGGTTAAGACATTTAAAATTACCTATACGCTACCATTTAAGTTGTCTAAGGATTCTCCAATGCCTTTAATGATTCAAAAACAGCCAGGCACTTCAGATGATCAATACACGATATCTTCTTCAGGAAAAAAGCTTGAAGACTTTCAATTAAAAACAGATACTACACTGAAATTAAGCATTTAAAATGCGCTCGTATAAAACCCAAGGCATAATTATTAAAAGAAATAACTTCGGGGAAGCGGATAGAATTCTAACCGTTTTTACAAAAAATGAGGGTCTAATTAAGGTAAAAGCAAAGGGTGTTCGAAAAATCAGCAGTAGGAGAGCGTCTCACATAGAACTTCTAAATTTATCAACCCTTTCTCTGTACTTGGGTCCAAGACTCCCTATTCTTACTGAGGCACAAACCATTAATTCCTTTCCCAATCTTAAAGCTGATCTGGGAAAAATTGGCCTAGCATATCATATTTGTGAATTGATTAATGGGCTTTGTGCACAGCATCAAGAAAATAGAATGGTGTTTAATCTCATGCTAGATACTCTAGAAAAGCTTGAACTAGATCCAAATCCTAGAGAGTTAATAAAGGGTTTCGAAGTAGAGCTTCTGACTCTTCTAGGATTTTGGAATAGAGATAAAACAACGGATAACATACATTCAATAATAGAAAACATTCTGGAGCGAAAATTAAAAACCGCCAGAATCCTACCCCTCTTTGCGGTGCCAGCAGGCGAGACGGGCTATTCTTTATAAGAAAGTCTATTTTTGCTATCATTACGATATGAATCAAGACCTCATGGAAAAGATCGTCGCACTTTCTAAAAGGCGCGGTTTTATTTATCCCGGTTCTGAAATCTACGGAGGCTTGGCAAATACCTATGACTACGGACCTCTAGGGACGGAGCTTCTACGAAACATTCGAAATCTATGGTGGAAATATTTTGTTCAGGAAAGGTCAGATATGGTAGGACTTGATTCAAGCATCATATCTCATCATAGAGTTTGGGAGGCATCGGGACATGTCGCAGGATTTGCAGACGCTATGGTGGATTGCCGTAACTGCAAGGCGAGAATGCGAGCAGATCAATTAATCGAGAATTTTAAAGGAGAGAAAGTAGAGGGAAAGTCTCCTGAGGATCTAGATAAAATTATCCTAGAAAACGATGATATTGTTTGCCCAAACTGTCACAAACATGAATTTACAAAAGTTAGGAAGTTCAATCTTTTATTTCCTGTTCAGCTGGGAATAGTAGAGGGGGAAGGTGGAGAGGCTTATCTTCGTGGAGAAACAGCTCAAGGAATATTCATAAACTTTAAAAATGTAGCAGATTCAACCCGAGTAAGGCTTCCCTTTGGTATAGCTCAGATTGGAAAGTCATTTCGAAACGAAATAACTCCAGGAAATTCAATATTTCGAACGATCGAATTTGAACAGGGAGAGATTGAATACTTCTTCGATCCCGATTCCTCTACTTGGGAAGAGCTTTTCGAAAAGTGGAAAGGTCAAATCTGGAACTTCGTCACCCAAGAGCTCGGAGTTAAGGCAGAAAATGTTAAATGGAGAGAGCATGATGATCGCGAACGCTCTTTTTATAGCAAAAAAACAGAGGATCTTGAGTATAATTTCCCATTTGGATTTAAGGAGCTTTGGGGATTGGCATATAGGACTAATTATGATTTAACAAACCATTCAGAAGTTTCAAAACAGGATTTAACAATAGTAGATCCCATGACTAATAAGAAAATTCTTCCCCATGTTATAGAGCCGGCGGTCGGTTTAAATAGGCTTCTACTCATGATCTTGGTAGATGCTTATACTCAAGAGGAAAATAGAATCGTTTTGAAGCTAGATCCAAAGCTAGCCCCGTACAAATTAGCAGTATTCCCGCTAGTAGCAAATAAACCAGAACTCTTGGATAAGGCTAGGTCCATATACGATTCACTTAAACCAAAATTCATGACTGCTTGGGATGACAGGGGAAATATTGGAAAAAGATATCTGAGCCAAGATGAGGCGGGAACTCCTTATGCTGTCACTATTGATTATCAGACTCTGGAAGATGATACTGTTACTATCCGAGACAGAGATACAGCTTCGCAAGAAAGAATTAGAGTATCGGAAATATCAAGCTATGTGATGGATAATTTGACATAGGAATTGCTTTTCGATATCCTTTATTTAAGTGAAAAAACTTAGATCCGACAAGAAATTGATGGCCGCAGTAGCGGTCATAATACTTTTAATAATAGGTGGAGTTTTTTATGTTGTTTATTCTCAGAATAAGTCCACAGAGTTCTCAAATCCCAATGGAACTACTTCAGATTCGCAAGTCCAGACTATTACCGCTGAAGAATTAGGACTTGTGATAACAGTTCGCCCAGACAACCTAGCTGTTAAGTTTAAGCTGAATAAAGCCGACGATATCAAGCATGTCGATTACCAGATTACATACATGCATGTGGTAGAGGACTCGCCAGATCCCGTAAGTGAGGGCGTAACAGGTGAAATGAACATAGCCCAAGATGGAATTACAGAAACTGATTACAGGACATTTGGAACGTGTTCAGCAACCTGTCGCTATGACAAAGAGGTCTCGGATGTGAAGCTGGTATTAAAAGTAGAGAAAAAAGACGGGAAAATCTATTCCCTAGAACAAGCCATCCCCTTGAATCCTACAGAGGAATAATAGTATCTCTTTCCCGTATTCCCAATTTCACCCTTAAATACATATTTAGTGTTTCATTTACAACAATCCCACTATTTTGGCCTTTTTGCCTATTGACAGCCTCAGGTATGTACTTCAATATAGAATAAAGTGGTACAAAGTGGGAAAAAGTGGGACTACTTTACACTTTTAAACTATGTTAATTGGTCAGGCAGGATCAAGAATAGATGAAAAAAATAGAATTTCATTTCCTAAGAAGTTTAGAAAAGAACTTGGGGACTCATTGATTGTTACCCAAGGATTTGAGAGCTCTTTGATAGTTGTCTCGGTAGAGAGATGGAAATCGCTTTTGGAAGGAACCGAAGGGCTGCCTTTCACGAACAAAGAAGCACGTGAAACACAAAGATTTTTATTGGGAAGCGCTGAAGAAGTGGCTTTGGACGATAAAGGCAGATTTGTTCTTCCTCATCATTTAAAAGAATATGCAGAGATTTCTGACGAAGTAGTTTGCTTGGGAATATCAAGATATGTTGAGATTTGGGATAAGAAAAAATGGGAAGAGCATAATAATGAACTTATACAGAACATTGAGCCGATTACAGAAAAACTGTCCCCGCTTCGCAGCGAGGCGAGCGATAAAGAATGAGCGATTTTTATCATAAAAGTGTACTTTTAAAAGAAACCATAGAGTACCTATCTATAAAAGCGGGAAGTAAATATATAGACGCAACGCTTGGGGGTGGAGGTCACGCTCAAGAAATTCTAGAAAAAGGTGGCGTTGTTTTGGGAATAGATGTAGACGAGGACTCGATCCATTTTACGAAGAAAAAACTTATTGGTAAAGAAAACTTAACTATAGCCTGGGGAAATTTCAAAGATATAGATGAAATTGCAAAAAATAATGGTTTTGAAAAGGTAGCTGGAGTAGTGATGGACCTTGGCGTGTCTAGCCATCAAATAGATGACAAGGCACGCGGGTTCAGCTACTTGGGGGAGACAGCGCTAGATATGCGAATGGACAAAAGACAAAGGTTAAAAGCAGCAGATTTATTAAATATTCTGCCCAAGAAAGAATTATATGAAATATTTATCAAATATGGTCAGGAGCCTCACGCTCTTGCCATTGCTAACGGTGTTATTGAGTCCCGTAGAGTAAAAGCTTTTGAAAAAGCGTCTGATTTAACAGATATTGTTGAAAAAGCATACGGACTTAGAGGAGAAGTAAATATGAAACTTAAGGCAAAGGTTAATACCAGAGTATTTCAGGCGCTGAGAATGGCTGTAAACGACGAATTAAATAGTCTGGAGCAGGCACTACCTAGGGCGGTTTTACTACTTAAGAAAGGCGGAAGAGTAGTGGTGATCTCATTTCATTCCCTAGAAGATAAAGTTGTAAAGAAAACATTCACTGATATGGAAGCTTCGGGGGTTGGAAAAATCATAACCAAAAAACCAATAGTTCCAGCATACGTCGAAACTATTGAAAACAGACGCAGTAGAAGTGCCAAAATGCGTGTTTTTGAAAGAATATGAAAAGATACAAAGCTATTTTAGCGCTCCTTATACTATTAATTTTAGTTTTGGGAGTTATTCGCGTAGGAATCTCCAATAGAATTTCTACTGGAGGAGTAGAGCTTGGTACAATAGAAGACGAGATCAGCTTTTACAGGACTCAGAACCTTATATATAAAGAGAAGATCTATACGCTTTCTTCCCTTAACCATATATCTTCAGAGGCTGCAAAGGTGGGTTTTGTTGACTCCAAAGCAAGCTTAGCAATAGGCTCATCTCTACCAATTGCAGCTAGATAAATGGCCTTACGACTCAGAATTTCGCTACTCGCTCTAGTACTTGGATTTGTACTAATACTTCTTAGGCTTTTTTATTGGCAAGTGGTAAAAGCTTCAGAGTTGAGCCAGCTGGGGGTAGAACAATACGGAGCTGTAAGAAAAATAGTTCCTCAACGGGGAGATATTTTGGCCTCTGATGGATTCCCTCTAGCTACCAGTAAAATCACCTATCAAGTGTATGCAAATACCAAAGTGGTTGAAAAAGTTGATCAAACCTCATCACTTCTATCTACCATTCTTGATATGGATGAGGCCTCGATAGCAGCCAAATTATCGCTTGATAAATATTGGATAGGAATAAAAAATGGGGTAGATGCAGAATCTAAGTCAAAAATAGAAGCACTAAAAATTCCCGGAATAGGCTTTGAACAGGAATATTCTAGATTTTACCCGGAAGCATCCATGGCGGCCAATCTGTTAGGGTTTGTGGGAAAAGACAATTTAGGAGATAACAAAGGGTATTTTGGCATAGAAGGCTACTACGACCGCTTACTTCATGGAAAAGAAGGTTCGGCTATAGAAATAATGGACGCCACTGGTCGACCAATTCTTGCAAGAGCAGATTCAAACTCAAATGGTGTAGATGGAGGCAGCTTGGTTCTTAATATTGATAGATCTATACAATTTTTGGTGGACCGTAAGCTTAAATCGGCGGTAGAGAAATACGGGGCGGAATCTGGAATGATAGGGGTCATCGAGCCCAAAACGGGAAAAATTTTGGCGATGGCATCTTATCCTTCATTTGATCCTGCAAATTATTCGAAGTTTCCTTCCGATTCATATATAAATCACTTCGTCTCAAGTCTTTATGAGCCCGGATCCACTTTTAAGCCCCTGGTGATGTCTGCTGCCTTAAACGAAAACAAGGTAACAGCCAATACAAAGTGCCCCTCCTGTGAGGGCCCCGTGTCAGTTGGAGGATATGATTTGCATACATGGAACGATAAGTATTACCCAAATACCACTATGACTGAAGTTATCCAACACTCTGACAATACGGGAATGGTATACGTAGCGCAGCAGTTGGGATTGGATAAAATGCTTGAATATATTAATAAATTCGGTATAGGCAAGCTCACCGGAATCGACGTTCAAGGAGAAACTTCCCCAGAAATTAAGCCTAAAGATCAATGGTATGCTGTGGATTTGGCAACTACCGGATTTGGACAAGGTATCAACGTCACTCCCATTGAGCTTCTCACGGCGTTTGCATCAATTGCCAATGATGGAAAGATGATGAAACCACACTTAGTAAGCGAAATCCGCTATCCAGACGGGAAAAAGACAGATGTATCTCCTCAAGAAGTGGGTAGGCCCATTTCTACAGAAAACGCTAAGGTGATGACAGAGATTTTGGTCAATGCAGTAAACAAAGGAGAAGCGTCCTACATGAGGCTTAAAGGTTATAGGGTAGCAGGCAAGACTGGAACCGCATCCATTCCGGTCCAGGGGCATTATGATCCTACCAAGACCATCGCTTCTTTTGAAGGATTTGCTCCCGCTGACGATCCGAAATTTGCCATGATAGTTATCTTTAATAAGCCTACTGCAGCTATTTATGGAGCGGAGACAGCAGCCCCGGTGTTCTTTGATATAGCTCAGAACATACTCAATTACTACCATATACCACCAAGCCAGTAATTATTCGGGAAAATAAGATATAATATGCTCAAATGAAGAAAATTTGCTCTTCAATTTTCTTACTATATCTAAGAATTTGCGCAAAGATTCAACTTCTCAAATTTAAACCACTAATAATTGGAGTTGCTGGCAGTAGCGGTAAAAGTTCTGTATCGCTTCTGATTGGGGAAATTCTTTCAGAGAAATACAGAGTTAAAGAAACAATGGGGAAAAATAGCGAAACTGGAATTCCTCTTTCTCTCTTAGGAATAAGTCCTCGAAAATACAATATTCAATCATGGATGGAGGTCACCATCGTCGCTCTCATAAAAGTTTTTACAAATTTTAAAAAATACGATATTTTCGTGGCTGAGATGGGAATTGATAGTCCTCATCCTCCAAAAAACATGGGCTATCTACTAAAAATTATTAAGCCGAGAATCGCAGTTCTAACTAACATTTCCTACGAACATAGTATTTATTTCGAACAATTAGTTAACGAAGAAAACGAAGAGCAGAGACTAAAAAAAACGTTGGACTTAATAGTAAATGAGGAAATCAGCCTCTTAAAATCTCTTAAGGATTCTGATACAGCGATAGTAAATATTGATGATGAGAATATAAAAAAACATCTTGACGATATCAAGGCAAAAATTATAAAGGTGTCTCGGGAGGATTCGGACGCGAACCTATTTATTAAAAAAGTATCGGTTTCACTGACAAACTCTTCATATACTTTCACTGTCGAAAATAAGGAGTATGATCTTGAAGCAGATAGAGCTCTTCCAGAATTCTTCAGTTATTCTTTTGGCTTATCGATTGCTACGGCCGTAAGTTCTGGCATGTCGGTTAATGAATCTATAAGCGCTATAAAAAATAAATTTACGTTGCCTCCGGGAAGATCTTCAATATTTAATGGAATAAAAAATACCAAGATAATTGACTCAAGCTACAATAGTTCGCTTGAGCCAACCGTAGGGATGCTTAAATTTTTAAATAATGTTGCGGGTGATAAGAGAAAAGTAGCAATATTGGGAGATATGAGAGAGCAGGGTAATCAAAGCAAAATGCTTCATGAAAGCTTGGCTTGGGAAATCGTGAAAAACGTTGATTTGGCAATCTTAATAGGACCGATGATGTCAGAATTCGTATCACCTATCCTTGAAAAGAATAATAAAAGATTTGAAACATTTCAGAGTTTTTCGGAAGCTAAAGAGCCAATTCTGAAAGAAATTTCTGAAGGAGATATCATTCTCGTAAAAGGATCCCAGAATAATCTTTTACTTGAAAGAGTTGTTGAGATGTTGCTTAAAGACAAAGGGGACTCCGCTTTCTTGTGCAGAAGAGAAAAATTTTGGGAAAAGATAAGATCAGCTACGCCGTAAGGTCTATTAAGTCTCCTACTTTTGTTTTTGTTTTAGAAACGGTGGATTTGGGAAGCTCAATTACGGTCGAAAATTTAGGATTCCATATAAATATTTTATTTGGTTCCAGTTTTTCTTTAACTCTAACCACCTTACTATTACTATCTAGAATAAGAATATCTATGGGTTTTTCCATCAAATGAGTATGTATTCCAAAACGAGTATGAATTACTAGAGACTTTTGCCTTTTTTCAAAAATTAACCCTAAGGTTTTATCTTTAAAGCTCTTAGCATGTCTGGCGTTTTTGGACAGTATTTTTTTGTTTGTCATGTTTTTTATTACCATAAAGTAGAGAACGAAGCCAATTTATTGGTATAATATAGCAAATGTGGCAGAAAATAAAGAACGTTTACCACTTGCTAGTGGCAATTTGTGTAAATATCTTATTTTTATTTCCTGGACGAAGAATCAAAGTAATCGGAGTAACAGGAACAGACGGGAAAACCACTACCGTTGGAATTATTGCTCATATTTTAAATCAAGCAGAACATAAAACCTCATACACGACAAGTATCGGCGCGGTTATAGGAGATAAGAAATATGATACAGGTTTTCATGTCACTACCCCGGGAGCATTAACTATTGCAAAAATCCTTCGTCAAGCGAAATCGGCAGGATCAGAATATTTCATACTAGAAGTAACATCTCACTCGATAGATCAGAATAGAGTCTGGGGAATCCCCTTTTTGGTAGGTGTATTGACGAACGTAACTAACGAGCACCTCGATTATCACAAAACTTACGACAGATATCTAAAAACAAAAGAAAAGCTTCTCAAATGGGCCGATTATGCTGTGGTGAATAAAGATGACTCTTCTTACACTCTTCTTTCTGAAACAAGAAGTAAAAAAGACAGGGACCATTTCGTGACATATGGATTAAGTGATTCAGCGGACATAAATGTTCATAATTTTGAATTTACGACAAATCTTCTAGGGGATTTTAATAGGTATAATGTACTAGCTGCAGCTAGTGTTTGTAAAGTTCTTGGTATACCAGATGATGTTATTCGGCAGGCAATAAAAACATTTAAAGAGCCTAAGGGTAGGGTGGATTTTGTTTACGACAATGAATATAAAGTAATTATAGATTTCGCCCATACTCCCAGCGCTTTTGAAAATATTCTATCCTCTCTTCGCCCTTTATTTAAAGGAAGAATAATTCATGTATTTGGTAGCGCTGGACACCGAGATGCGAGTAAACGACCATTCATGGGGGAGATCTCTTCAAAATTTTCTGATGTCGTAATACTCACTGCGGAGGATCCCAGGAACGAAAACGTAAACAAGATAATGGACCAAATTTCTGAAGGAATTAAAAAACAGTCGGCAACTGTTATAAAAATCCCCGATAGAAAAGAAGCAATAGAAGCCGCAATACAAATGGCCACTAAGGACGATTTAGTGTTAATAACGGGAAAGGCTCACGAAAAATCTATGAACATGGGAAAGGGCGAAGAGCCATGGGATGAATTTGGAGTTGTGAAACAGGCGATAGAAGAAAAGGAAAATAATGCACTGGGATAAAATAAAAAAGATTCACTTCGTCGGCATAAAAGGAGTCGGCATGGCGCCCCTAGCTGTTATTGCCAAGGAAGGGGGATTTATAGTTTCAGGATCTGATGTTTCCGAAGACTTTATCACCAAGTCTGCTCTCGATGAAGCTGGAATATCAGATATTTCTACTTTCTCAAAAGAAAACGTTATTGGAAAAGATTTAGTGGTAATTACTGCTGCACACGGTGGATATGAGAATGCTGAAGCGTTGTGTGCAAAAGAAAAAGATATACCAATTCTGACACAGTCCCAACTCCTCGGTGTTTTTCAAGACGGGAGTGCCTTTGGTAAATCATTTCAGGGAATCTGTATCGCAGGATCTCATGGTAAAACTACGACTACTGCGATGGTAGCCACTATACTTTCAGATCAGAGACTAGACCCTTCTTACAGCATAGGAACAGGAGAAGTTCCGACCCTCGCCGGTCCAGGTCATCTAGGGAAAGGAAAGTATTTCGTTTGCGAAGCAGATGAGTATGTCTCATATGACGGGCCAAAATTTCTTACGCTAAAACCAAAAATTCTTGTGATTACGAATATCGATTTTGATCATCCAGATGTGTATAAATCCATCTCGGACGTAGAAAAAGCTTTTCTTGATTTTACAAATCGAATAGACCCTGATGGAATCTTGATAGCGTGCGGAGATGGAGCGGTCAACGAAAAATTTTTAAAGAGTTATGGTGGAAAAAAGATAACATATGGGACTTCATTGAATAATGACTATGTTTTGGAGAAGGTTTCTTATAAAGAAGGAAAAACATTTTTTTGGGTTAAATATAAAGACTCATATATTGGCGAGTTTTCTATAGACATATTTGGTGAGCAAAATGCGTTAGATGGATTGGCAGCCATACTTGCAGGCATGGAGGTAGGTCTTTCAATCCCAAAGATAAAAGAAAGTCTTTCTAAGTTCAGAGGAAGTAAAAGACGATCTGAATTTATTGGTACTCTTGCATCGGGAGCACTTCTGTATGATGACTATGCTCACCACCCCCTAGAAATTTCCGAAACTCTTAAAGCATTTAAAAAAAACTTTCCCAAACATCAGATAATTCCAATTTTTCAACCACACATGTACTCAAGAACGCAGCTTTTATTTGACGATTTCGTAAGAGCTTTTGATAATTGCGACAGAGTAATAGTAGCTGAAGTATTTCCCTCTTTTCGAGAAAAAAAAGATCCTAATTTTTCTTCCAAACTTCTATCGGATGCAATTAACAAAAGGGTAAATAACAAGAGCAACTTCCTTCCCACACTTGCGGATGTGGTAAAATATCTAAGCCTTGAAAGCTTTTCTGAGAACGTAATTCTTATTACTATGGGTGCTGGGGATATATACAAAATTCATAACCAAATTTTAAGCTAGTATGGAAAAATTTATTATAAACGGAGGAAGAAAACTTACGGGCACAGCTCGTGTTAGCGGAGCTAAGAATGTGGCGACAAAAGCTTTGGTAGCTGCTTGCTTAACTTCAGAAGAAGTAATAATAAAAAATATTCCCCACATCTCTGATTTTTACGTAATGATAGACATCATTAAGGAAATCGGTGGTGAGGTGAAAATTACTGAGAATCAGATAAGTGTTAAAATCCCTAAGATTACCAAAACTACAATCGCGCTAGAAAGAGCGGCAGAAATAAGACCCTCCGCCATGTTTATGTCGCCTCTTCTTGCTCGAATGGGAGAAGCAGTTATTCCAAATCCAGGAGGATGCAGGATCGGTGCGCGTCCAATCGATAGAACAATTCTTGGTCTTGAAAAAATGGGCGTTAAAATCGAGTACAAAAGCGAAGATGGATATTTCTATATGAAGGCTGAGAATGGATTAACGGGAGTTTCCTACGAGTTTAATAAAAACACACACACTGGAACGGAAACACTTATTTTAGCTGCAGTCTTGGCCCGGGGAACTACAGTTTTAAGTAATGCTGCTCAAGAACCGGAAATTGATGAGTTGATAAATCTTCTTACTCAAATGGGAGCGGACATCAAAAAGAGTGGGCAGCGAGAAATAACTATTAAAGGGGTCGAAAGATTATCTGGTACAGAATTTTCCATAAGTCCTGATAGAAATGAGATAGTAACCCTAGCAGTCGGAGCATTAATTACCAAAGGAGATATCTTAATCAAAGACGCCCACCTGGCGGACCTCAAGGTATTTATAGAAAAAGTCAAAGAAGCTGGTGGAGGAGTCCAGGAGATGGAGGAAGGTATCAGATTTTTCTACCAGGGAGACTTAAAGCCTGTAGATGCTACTACGTCAATTTATCCTGGTTTCATGACCGATTGGCAAGGACCCTGGGCAGTTCTTATGACACAAGCTTTAGGAGAATCTATAATTCACGAGACAGTTTATGAAAATAGATTTAGTTACGTTGCTCAGCTTGCAAAAATGGGAGCAAAAATAGAGCTATTTAATCCAAAAGTCGATAACCCTTCCGAGTTTTATAATTTTAATTTTGAAGATGATAAGCCTGAATTTCGTCACGCAGCAAAAATCACCGGAGGAGGAAGTCTTCATAATGCAGTAGTTAAGATCACAGATCTTAGAGCGGGAGCAACGCTTGTATTAGCTGCACTGGCTGCTAGAGGTGAATCAGTTGTCTTAGAGGTAGAGCATTTAGATAGAGGATATGAGCGTCTCGACTCAAAGTTTCAGAGCCTGGGGGCGGATATTAAGAGGGAATCCGAGTAATAAAATTGCACACTCCGCCTCAAATTATTTGAATTAAAGCTACAACAATACTATAATGTGAGTTATGGCGCAACTTTTGGGTCTTACAATCCTGAGCCTCGTAATGACGGGGATCCTGATTGTCCCATTTATAGACTTTCTTTATAAGGTAAAACTTCGAAGGCAAGTTCAGACCACCAAAGACGTATTCGATAAGCCCACCCCCGTATTTGACAAATTCAATAACTGGAAGGCAGGCACTCCCGTCGGTGGTGGAGCATTAATAATAGTAGTGGTCACAGCTTTAGCTCTCTGGAGCTATGGAATATTTGATGTAGAAATCGTCCCGTGGGAAATATTCTTACTTTTATTTACGTTCATATCGTTTGGTATATTGGGCCTATACGACGATTTAAAAAAAATTGTAGGTCCGTCAAAGAATCAATTTTTTGGACTCAGATTTCGTCATAAGTTCATAATACAATGGGCGCTAGCATTCTTCATCGCATTTATCCTCTACTCAAAACTCCACTACACATTCATTTTCATAACAGGATTTGGACTAGCTAGCCTAGGTGTTTTATACATTCTCTTGGCGGCGTTTGTGATAGTCTCTTTCGCAAATGCATTTAATATCGCGGACGGTTTAGACGGTCAAGCTTCGGGACTTCTTCTCATTTGTCTGGGGGCATTTCTCGCGATTTCCTCAACTCAACTTGACCAAACACTAGCAATTTTCATATCCATTCTTATTGGAAGCGTGGGAGCTTTTCTTTATTTTAATATTTTCAAAGCAAGAATTTGGCTTGGAGACGTAGGATCGCTTTCCTTGGGTGCAGCACTAGCAATAATTGGGCTTCTTACAGGAAAAATCATTGCCCTGGCAGTGATAGGTGGAGTATTTATAATCGAAGTTGGTACATCTCTACTTCAGCTTCTAAGTAAGAAGGTGCTTAAGAGAAAAGTTTTTCCAGTCGCTCCATTTCATTTGCTTTTACTCCAGCGTGGATGGGAAGAGCCAAAGGTGGTCATGAGGCTTTGGCTGTTCGGATTTTTCTTCGCCATTTTGGGTCTCTATATAGCACTTAATAAATGAGAAAGGTAGACATTCTCCTGCTCGTCTTGGTAATCTCCCTCACCCTTTTCGGATTATTTATGATATACGATGCGTCTTCATACGTAGCGTTTCGGGATTTTGGAGACAAATATAGATATGTAAAAGATCAAGCGATGTGGATAGTTCTGGGATTCAGCGCTCTCATTTTTGCAACTCTCTTCGACTACAAAAAATTTTATAATCTTGCTTTGCCAATTTTGGTCGGCGTAATAGGCCTTCTCATACTTGTTTTTCTTCCGGGTATTGGGGTGAATTTATTGGGAGCACGACGTTGGATAAACCTGGGATTTACTCTTCTTCAGCCAGCCGAATTCATAAAGCTAGCACTTGCTATATATCTTTCTGCATGGTTTTCAAGGAAAGAGAAAGGAAGACTTCTTTCTTTTCTTCTTCTGTTAGGTTTCATAATTTTCCTTGTGATTTTAGAGCCAGACATGGGAACTGCCATGATTATTCTTTTGGAAGGACTGGGGATCTACTTCTTATCAGGCGGTAAAGTTATATATCTATTGTCTCTGTTACCTGTTTTGTTTTTTGGTGCCTTGGCCTTAATAAAACTTGAACCATATAGGGCCAAGAGACTTGCTACTTTTCTTGATCCGAATAGTGGAATCCAAGGAGCCTCATATCATGTTCGCCAAATACTCATCGCCCTAGGATCTGGCGGAATAACAGGAGTAGGAATAGGAAATTCGCTTCAAAAATATGCCTATCTTCCTGAAAGCACCACAGATTCTATATTTGCAATTATAGCGGAAGAATTTGGATTTATAGGATCAACAATTTTAATTATTTTATTTATATTAATAGTATGGAGAGGTTTTGTAATTTCAATGAACGCATCGGACAACTTTGGGAAATTATTGGCAGGAGGGATCACAATATTTCTAGCGAGTCAGGCCATGATAAATTTAGCCGCTCAAACGGCTCTTCTTCCTCTTACTGGAATTCCTCTTCCTTTTATTTCCTATGGAGGATCGGCTTTGATAGTAAATCTTTTCTCAATTGGTATACTTCTTAGTATCTCAAGACAAAACAAAAAATAATGAAAATTTTAATAATAGGAGGACATCTTTCTCCAGCAATAGCTCTGATAGATGAGATAAAAGATAGAAAAAACGTTTTATTTGTTGGGAGAAAGTATGCTCTTGAAGGTGATAATGCTTTATCTCTGGAGTATAAAATATGTGAACAAAAAGGAATAGGATTTGCTGGTATAACAACGGGACGAATCCAGAGACAATTCACACGTTTTACTATATTCTCATTTTTTAAAATACCTTTGGGAATTTATCAGGCTTTTAAAATTATCCGAAGATTTAAACCGGACGTGGTAGTAGGATTTGGCGGTTACGTTTCTTTTCCAGTAGTAATTTCGGCATTTTTAGAGCGGGTGCCAATAGTGATTCATGAGCAGACTTTAGAGGCAGGTACCGCAAATAAGTTAGAAGGGTATCTGGCAGATAAGATTTGCATCTCTTTTGAAAGATCCAGAAACTTTTTTCCCAAAAACAAGACAGTGCTTACCGGAAACCCAATTAGGCCACAAATTACAAATCCCAAAGGCACTATTGAGATACCCTCTGAAAACATTCCGCTTATATATGTAACGGGTGGAAGTCTAGGATCAGTTTCTATAAATAATTTAATTGAGAAAAGTCTGAAAGAGTTACTTGAGAGCTATCGCGTAGTCCATCAGGCCGGATCGGCCAACAATTCTGAGTCACTAAATAAATTAAAAGAATTAAAGAAGACTCTAAGTAATGATATGAGAAAAAGATATTTAGTTTCTGATCACTACACAGCAGATGAGGTAGGACTAATACTTAGAGAAGCTACTTTGGTAATAAGTAGAGCGGGAATAAATACAATCACAGAACTTCTTTACCTAAATAAACCTGCTATTCTCATTCCGCTGGCAACTTCCCAGCGAAACGAACAATTAAAGAACGCGGCTTTTCTTCGAGACTCTGGCTTAGCACAAATTTTAATCGAGAAAGGATTAGGTGCTTCTGATTTGGTCAGTGCGATTTCGTCAATGATGAAAAATATCGGAAAATATAAAGCAAACGAGAATAAAGAATATCTAAAAGAAAATGCCGCAGAAAACATCCTGCGGGTAGTAGAAAATGCTTCAAAGAAAACCGACAAAAAGGGAAACTAGGAAAGCAAAAAGAATACAACTGCTCCTCGTTTTTCTGATAATTATAGTCAGTGGTGTAAACTTAATACTTTTATATAAGGTAGTTACTTTTAAAAAAGTTTTTTATGTTTCACCAGTTTCCTCTATTGGTTTTTTTAAGAACAACGATTTTGAAGAAAAGCTAAAAAAATCGGGCGTCGAGTATGAGAACTTAAAAATATCAGAGGATACATACACATTTAATGTTTTGGAGCAAGGGATGGTTACGATGACAGGCTCAAAAAATATTGATCAACAGATCTCCTCTTTACAATTGATCCTAAAGAATCTTAAAATAAAAGGAACACGGTTTAAAAGCCTGGACTTCAGGTATGATAAGCCTGTGATTATTGGTATATGAGCGAAGGAAAGATAGTAGTCGGTGTAGACATAGGAACCTCCAAGGTAGTGACTGTAATAGCTAGAATAGACGAATATGTAAACGTGCTCGGAGTATCTGAAGTTAAAGCGGGAGGAATTAAAAAGGGACAGATAGTTGATATCGAAGAAGCAGTAGCCTCTATAAACGCTTCTATCGAGGGAGCTGAAAGAATGGCAGGTATTTCAGTCTCAAAAGTTACCGCTTCAATAGGAGGAAATCACATTGAATCTCAAAACTCCCGAGGTGTAGTAGCCGTCTCAAACCCCGATGGAGAAATTACAGAAAACGATTTGAGTCGAGTGATTGATGCTGCCAAGGCAGTCTCCCTTCCATCTAGCAGAGAGATAATTCACGTCCTTCCTAGAAATTACATCGTAGATGGTCAGGAAGGAATAAAAGACCCTATAGGAATGATTGGAGTAAGGCTTGAGGCAGAAACACATATCATATCCGCAGGATCGGCCTCTGTCAGAAATTTGGAAAAAGCATTTTCGGAGGTCGGAGTAGATGCTGATGCGATAGTTTTTTCAGGGCTTGCATCGGGACTTGCAGTTTTGTCGGATACAGAAAAAGAATTGGGAGTAGTTCTTGTAGACTTAGGAGCAGGAACCACTGATATTTCAATTTATATTGATGGGTCAGTAGCTTATTCTTCTGTCCTACCCATAGGGGCTAGGCATATTACAAATGACTTGGCTATAGGGCTTAGAATTTCGCTAGAAAGTGCCGAAAAGGTAAAGCTTTTCCTCTCAAACCCCAACAAAAAAACTATGGAAATGCCTCAAGACTTTTTAACAGAGGACGGAGAAAAGAAGGAAGGTAGGCCCGCGGACGAGGTAGATTTGACTCACCTAGGACTTCCAGAAGCGTTATCCAAAGTTTCTCAAAAGACGTTGATAGAAGGAATTATAAGGCCTCGACTTAATGAAATTTTTACTATGGTAGGACTTGAAATAAAAAAATCTGGCTATGGCGGACAAACCCCTTCTGGGCTTGTCATAACCGGAGGAGGAGCAAGAACGATCGGAGCAGTCGATTCTGCAAAGAGAATGCTAGCTATGCCTACTCGTATAGGAGTTCCTCAAGAGCTAAAAGGAATAATTGATGAGGTAGAAGATACGCCATTTGCCGCAGTGATAGGACTTTGTAAGTATTCATCTCAGCAGGAATCAGAAAGTGGAATGTCGCTTGGGCTTGGGGGAATATCTCTTCCAAAGTTTTCGTTCATAAAATTTGATAAGATGCCAAAGAAAATTATGGATTTGATCAAATCTTTTATTCCATAATTACATTTAGCGATGTTGCGCTTGCAAACACCCCATATATCTGTTAGGATTTCCAAGGAATGCTGATCAAGCCTCAAACTACTAATTTTGCGAAAATCCGCGTTATGGGTATTGGCGGTGGCGGAACAAATGCTTTAAACTCCATGATTTCCACAGGCCAAATTGGTGGAGTAGACTTTGTAGCAGTAAATACAGACGCCCAATCTCTCCTCATGTCTCAAGCATCAACGAAAATTCAAATTGGAGAAAATTTAACTAAAGGACTTGGATCGGGGGGAGATCCAGAAATGGGATCTCAAGCCGCAGAAGAATCATACGAAAAAATAAAAGACATGCTTGAAGGATCCGATATGGTTTTCTTAACAGCAGGTATGGGTGGAGGTACCGGCTCAGGAGCAACCCCAGTAATAGCAAGAGCTGCTAAAGAAGTTGGGGCCCTTACTGTAGCAGTAGTTACCAAACCCTTCGCATTTGAAGGAACTCGAAGAATGGTCACAGCAGAAGATGCCACAGAAAGCTTAAAAGATAAAGTGGATACTCTAATTGTTATACCAAACCAGAGAATACTCGACGTAGTGGATAAAAAACTTTCTCTTCTGGAAGCTTTTAAAGTAGCGGATTCAGTTCTTACCCAGGGTGTGCAAGGAATCTCTGATTTGATCACTATGCCGGGACTTATCAATGTAGACTTTGCAGATGTAAGAACTATTATGAGCGATGCTGGGTCAGCTCTCATGGGAATTGGAACCGGCGTGGGAGAAAACAGAGCGCAAACCGCCGCTAGATCTGCTATCGCCTCACCTCTTCTTGAGATCTCAATGGATGGGGCACGTGGCGTACTCTTCAATATTATTGGAGGACCTGATCTTACAATGAATGAGGTAGATGATGCAGCCAAAATCATCGCAGCAGCAGCTGATTCGGATGCAAATATCATATTTGGTGCAACTATAGACGAGGGAATGAGGGACCAGCTAAAGATAACAGTTATTGCAACAGGATTTGATCCCTCACGACAGACTATGAGAGAATTTATTACTCCAAGCTATGGAATCACAACACAAACTCCACCTGTGGAAGCACAGCCTCAGGAAGCTAATCAGAACGTAACTTCGGATACCAACAATCCGAATCCCAATCCGGCTCCGACTCAGCAGCCACCTACTAATCAACCCGCACCATCAAACACAGACGAGGACGTCTGGGACATTCCCGCATTCCTGCGTCAGAAAAACTAAGCATACTTAGCTTCAATCTTGCTAAGCACCTAACAAGGTGCTTTTTTAATGATGTGATAAACCAATAGGGAAGTAGCTTGTGGTTTGAGAGCAAGGACTTGGTTTTAAGTCCTTGCGAATGAGACCTAGATTATTGATATATCGATTTTGATGCTTTTATCGCTCTGTACGACTCCATAGCTAAATCTCTTGTCCGTTTCGAAGTGAAAGGAATCAAAGGAATCTCTTACAGATTGCAGTATGAGATTTGGCTCAACAAACTTTCTTACCATGGGGTGCATAAAAGTTGCCTCCTTAAGCGTTTCATCGGCGAGATGAAGATAGTTTTCTACTGTAGTCCTGACATCTTTGTGCCCTAAAATTTTTGAAACAACTGCAACGTCAATGCCTGACATCAAGAGTTGAGTAGCAAAGCTATGTCTAAATAAATGAGGGTAAATCCTTTTAGTGATTTCTGCTTGAGATGCTCTAGCTTTTAATTGGAAGCTGAAATCACTTTCATGTATTCGTTTATTCAAGGAGTTTCTAAAAACTAAATCCTCCCCCGTGAATCCTTTAATTAATTTTTCCAATCTGTTTTTTAACTGAGTGGAGTAGAATACGCTTCTATTTTCGTTAGTTTTTGTTTCTACCAATATTGCTCTCCCGCCTGACAAGTCTAAATGCTTTATTTTGAGATTTGCAGCTTCTGAAAACCTACAGCCGGTAAAAGCTAAGAACATGATCAAAGTTATGTCTCGAAAATCTAAAAATGAACAGTCTTGTCCCCGAAATTTTTTGTACACTATCTTGGTGTTTAGTATTGTTTCTATTTCATCAGGAGTAAGAATGATTATGTCTGATTTTATCTTTTTAAAAGCTTTAAACCCTTCTAAAAAATCACTAGGTAAGTTCTTTCCAGCACATTGGGATCCTAAGCTTAGAATTCCACGTGGACAAGTTGTCGC
>JADMIO010830136.1_pt1 | contig 89731 bp, 101 predicted proteins | sample 8958161 | NCBI WGS metagenome assembly JADMIO01 (sample SAMN16585339, study PRJNA669376) | soil metagenome | isolation source: Crop rotation soil | place: USA: Cullars Rotation, Alabama | collected 2011
CCGCGACTTCAAGTCACGTGAATTCCAAGCTTCGGATCCCACTGTGCTGGAAAGCATATTAATTGCTTTGAGTGATTGTTTAAAAGTCTATTTTGTAATTCAGTACAGGAATAAAACCTGTCTGGTATTGTGTAATAATTTTTTTATCGTCATTGCTGTAATACTGGCTATAGATATTCATCCTGTTGGTGAGGTTTTGAATATCCAATGAAAGCGTGCTGGTAAGTGATTTCCGGTTCCATTGAATGCTTACGCGCAAATCGGTTCTGAAATAAGCGGGGTTTTGCAGGCTATAAGCTGCTGCTTCCCTGAACACCGTATATCCCTGCAGTTGTGAAGCGGCAAGATCGATCGGGGTGGTGCGCAGGCCTCCGGCATAAATCACTTTTACGTTTACTCCAAATGACCGTCGGTTAGTGGGTGAAATAAAATCCCTGCCGCTGATCAATGTAATAATATAATTGCCATTGAACCGGGTATTCCTTTCTATGCCATCCAATGCCGTGTACTTCGATTGGTACACCGAATTACTTAATGTGAAATAAAAATTATTCCTGAGATAACGTTCCAATGAAACCTCAATTCCATAGTTTTTCCCTTTCCCTTCATTAACTAATGGATCAGGAGCATAATCTTCCTCTACATTCAATGATGAAAACGTACTCCCGGGTTTAGCGCTTACCGCAACATTGAACAATTGCTGGTAATAAATCTCTGTTTTTACAAATAAGCTGGTCGCCAGCTTTTGTCCATATGAAAGCACATAATGACGGGCTTTGGTAAAACCAAGATTTTTGTTGGGATAACTAAAACTTCCATCCGCATTTTTTATTTGTGCAAAATAGATACTCAGCGGTTGCAACTGGCTATGCCATCCATACCCGGCGGAGATACTGCTGTTAGCGGTGATGTTCCATTTAGCAGAGAGTCGCGGTTCAACCGAAGATGTATTATTTAATGCAAGATGCAGGTAATGCACGCCCGTGTTGAAGCTGAAGTTATTGCCGGGCCTGTATTGCCATTGCGCGAAAAGCTGTTCCGTCGAAGTATTACCGGTGGCATTGATAGTAGTCTTTATAGGGTCACCACGGTGTTCACGATCCTGTTGAAAATAATTGAAGCGGATATTATTCGCTATGATACCGGCTCGCAGGCTGTTCTTATTATCAAAACGGTAATTAAGCGTCGTGTTAAATAAAATCTTTCGGGTTGAATAATGGTCCCGGTAATTTTCAGTAATGGAAAGATCATCTTCTATGTATTGTTCGTTGTATGCATTCTTTGTATACGACCACCCGACTCCTGACTTCAGGCTTGCGTTTTTTCCGATAGCCATTGTATGCGTAATACCGGTCATAGCCGTATTAGCCATCGTCTCATACGGGTACCGTTGATCGTTGTTTTCCCATTTGGATGAATCCAGTTCCGTCTTTCTTCTTTCACTGCTCAGTCCGCCAAAACCAAATAAAGTAAACTCGCCCATCTTACGCGTCGGCAACCAGATGTTATAAGACATATCCTGGAAATTTGTTGCACCGTTATCTGTAAGAATATTCATTTTATTCAACAACTCAAGTGTTGAATACCGGTAGTTCACAAGATAAGAGCCTTTATAAGATTTGGAAAACGGACCTTCTGCCGCGATATTCAATCCGAGCATCCCTGCCTGCAGCGTATATTCATTTTTTTCATTATTGCCTTTCCGCAGTTTTAAATCAAATACACCGCTTAATGCATTGCCATATTCTGCTGCAAAAGCAGACGTCACGAAATCAGAATTGGATAATAGTTGTGAACTCAAAATAGATATACCTCCACCGCTTGTAGCCACCGAACTGAAATGATTCGGATTAGGTATATCCATTCCTTCCATCTTCCATAGCAACCCAGCCGGAGAATTGCCGCGGATAATAATCCGGTTGTTGCCATCATCCGGTGCAAGCACGCCGGGAAAGATGGTAGCCATCCGCAATGGATCATTAACAGCTGCCGCATATTTCTGCGTTTCTTCTACGGTGAATGCACGGGCGCTTACCGCACTCATATCGTTCAACGGCTTATTCTTTTTACTATTGGATTTTATCAGCACTTCTTTTTCCGTTCTTACCAATTGCTCCAGCGGAATAGTTAGTACAGTTTCCTTACCTGAATTCACCGTGATATTCTCAAGCGTTGCTTCTTTGAACCCCGCATAGCTGACTGCGATAGTATAAGAGCCTACCGGCAAATCATTGAAACGGAATAATCCTTCTTCATTGGTGATCACGGATTGCCTGGCAACAGTAACGGTGGCCCCTGCCAATGGCCGTTGCAGCAGGTGGTCCACTACTACACCGCGGAGCTGCTGTTTATATTGCGCATGTACCATTATCGCGATAAAACAAAAAACAATGCTGAATTTAATTTTCATGTATTCCAGTTGGTAGTATAATAACAACCCATAGGAAATAAACCCCTACGCCTTACATTTTAATAAGAAGCCAAAAAGGCCAGATTTCGCCAAAACGTTGGAAATCGGCGTTAAGTGGTGAAAACTTAAAGACCTAGAAAAAATTAATACCTACGTTCCATCCAAACCAGCCCGTTACCTGGTCACCAAAAGAAATGGTTTTATAACCGGGAGAAGGAACAGGAAACCGGTACCCGCCAAGCCCTGTTTTCTGGTTGGAAATAAAAACGGCGAATGATGGGCCGGCGAACAACGATACATATTTATGCAGCTTTATAGTAATATCTGCATGCAGTTTGTTCAACAAGTTGAAATAATCCCATGAACCATCGTATAAATATTGTGAAGTCAGCTGCGGGTTAAGAGAAAGACTTTTCTTTTTATTGAGTGGTAACTCCATTCCAAGACCATAGCCAAATGAATAAAGACGTTGAACGGACGAAGTATTTAACCCCGCTAGAAGTATGCTGTACAATTTTGAATTACCGGTTTTAAAAGCGGCGTTTACATTTAATATTTCATTCGCAGAAAAGCTCAGCTTGTGATATCCTTTCACAATTACGTTGATCAGGCCAATGCTATATCCCTCCGAAGTATCGGCAACATTGATCAACCCGATCTGCAATCCTTTTAGTTTTTTTGAATAATTGAAAACTCCTGCGAGCTGTACACCGTTTGTTTCCTTATTACTAAAATTACCTACACCGGCTATCTGCACGCCGGATATCTTTTTACGTACGAAGTTTGCTACTCCCGCTGCCTGCAAGCCTTTCACACTATCCGTTACGTGATTATATAATCCACCCGCCTGTACTCCTTCAAATTTTCCTTTTACAAGGTTGCTGATGCCGGCCGCCTGGAATGCACTGGCCGGGCTCAATACCGTATTGTTGATACCTGCAAATTGTGCACCTCTCAGGTATCCTCCATCTATATTGAATAAGCCGGCTGCCTGTACGTACTTCACTTCTTGTTTATCAATGTTAAATAACCCACCGATCTCCACACCATTTGTGCCGGCAGTATATCCTCCGAATACGTTCAATGAAAAGTTATTGACTACCTGGCCGCTCATTTTTCCATGGGAGCTGAGACCAGGCACGACTGATACCTGGAACGGCCGCGTAATAAAAAATTTCCGAAGGTTAATGCTCTGTATCTTTTGTTTGGTGGAAAGCAAAAAATTTCCTATCCCTGTTTTTTCTACCTGCATAGAATCTGTAGGGACAACCAGGTTGACTGCTGCCACCGTTGCTATCTCCTGGTCTGCCCGGAAAGAATCCGCAGCAATGTAATCGGCCGGTGTTACGATCATTTTATCCGATTCCTTTTCAACAGGCATCATGGTTATAGTCAGCTCCTGGTTATGTCTTGGCTGAATAACGATCGAAGTATCTTCATAAAATTCTTTGCTGACGGTAAGTATCGCTGTATTGAACCGGTTGCCCTTTAATTTTAATTTAAAATAGCCATCGTTGTTGGTCAACGCAGAAGCCAATAAGGTTTTTTCATATACGCTGGCATCGCTGATAGCTGTACCCGATTGTTCATCGTATACAAAGCCGCTCACCGAATAGATTTTCTTTTCTTCGGTAGCCTTATTGGTAACGATCGTCATACGTACCGGCGCTTTACGAATGATCAGGTAATTGCCGCTTTCCTGGAATTCATAAGTAGTATTAAACAATAGCGCCAATATTTCTTTTACGGGTTTATTGTGAACGGAAAAACTTACCAGGCTGTCTTTTTTGACGATCGATGAATTATACGAAAAATAAAAATCGCCTTTATTACTAAGGATCTCCAGTACATGGTCCAGCCGTTGTTGATGAATATCGAGGGATATTGTTTTAGATAAAATATCCTGCCCGTTGGACCGCACCTGGCCCATCATTAATATTACTATACAGGCGAACCGCATCCATTTCATGTATCGCTGGTTATTGCAGGACAATTGTATTGGCGTCCCTTGTGATTTTAATATTGAAGGTGAGACTGACAACATTCAGCACCTGGTCAAGCGATTCATTATTAAAAGTGGTATTCAGCTTAAGCTCCTTCAGCCCGGGATCGGCAAATACAATATGTGCGTCATATGCTTCATTTAATACCTGTACCAATTTCCATAATGGCGTATCATCACACACAAATTGCCTGGTGCGGTAATAATTATATAAATGATCGGTGACCGCTCGCTTCACCAGCATTGTATCTGCAGGCGCAACCTTTATTTCTTCGTTAGCCCTTAATTCAATGGTGTTTTTGTCCTTATCAACGCGAACAATACCCGATTCAACAATGATCTCTGTGCTTTCATTATTACTTTTCACATTAAAAGAAGTTCCTACTACCGTCACACGAATTCCATTTACCGCAATGATAAAAGGTTTGCTTTTATCAGGTGCTATGTTAAAGAACGCTTCTCCCTGCAGTTTTACATTTCTTGATTTTCCTTTCAGCCCGGGTATATAGGAAATCGAGGAACCTTTATTGATCGTAACGACGGACCGGTCCGGTAAAGTATCCTTCGTTACTGTTTGACCGCTTTGGACAACGAGTTCACGTGGTGATTTATTAAACATCCGGTACCCGATCGATCCTAGACCTACCGCCAGGATAATGGTAGCAGCAACTTTCATCCAGGCATTCATCCGGCCAGCCGGTTTTGTTTCAGCAGTATGGATCCGTTGAACAAATTTTTCCCAGGCTTTATTTTCATTGACAGCGAAAGTAGGCCGCAGCTCCCGGCTCAGGTCCCAGGTTCTTTTTAATTCGTTATAGTGCGACAGGTTTGAAGCATCGGCATTAAGCCACTGTGTTATCTCAGTCCATTCATCATCCGATACTTCATCAAGGAGGTATCTTACCAGGAGGTCATCGTTAATATGGTGCGTATTGTCTTCCAGGTTGATCGTATTAAAGGTTGATGAATATAAATACCAATGACAGGAAATCGGCGAGTTTCACTCTTAATATTTTTAAAGCTTTTCCCATTTGATTCTCCACTGTCTTTACAGAAAGATTTAGTTTATCCGCTATCTCCCTGTACTTCAGACTTTCAAACCGGCTTAATTGAAAGATGGCCCGGCACTGTGCGGGTAACTCGCTTAATGCTTCCCGTATCTTTTCCGCCAGCTCTTCATTCAATACTTTTTCAGTAATATTTTCTGATTGATCTTTCATCCTGTGTGCCACATGCAACCGGTAATTATTTTTTACCTTCTGATGTTTGACGTAATTGAGACTTTCATTATATACTGAACGATAGAGATAGGCGGCAACCGGTCCATCAAAAGAAAGATGCTCTGCCCTTTCCCACATTTTAAAAAAAACCTGTTGTACGATTTCTTCGGCTTCTACTTCGTTCTTCAGGATAGTAAATGCATAAGCGTGCAGGTTCTTAAAATGGGTTTTAAAAACCTGTTCAAATGCCGACTCATCTTTTTTGGCCAGCATTGCGCCTAACTGATCATCCTGTAAGTACATGGTGACAGGGCCATACTGTTTATCTGCGGTGACTATTGCGGCCAAAAATACTTTTAATAATAACAACGGTGTGACCGTTTACCCCTATTGGCCTTGTAAATATTTACACGAACGCCTCAGCCTGCTATTAAAACGTTTTATAGAAAATTATTTTTTTTAACCGCCTGTAAGGGGATAGCTTATAATTAAAACCAGATTTTACGATAAGATAAAAAAACACATTATGAAAGAGTATCTCCGAACATTGGTCACTATACTTATCCTTGTGACAGGCTTGATCGTCCGCGGTTATTCCCGGGAGTCCCGCTTCATCAATACAAAAGATTCGGTTACAGTAAAGGTCAATTCCGTAACCTATATTGAACAAACTGACTATGCGCAGCTCCTTAATTTCGATTTCCTGGTTACCAATGCCGGTAATACCAGGTTATTCGTCAGGCAGATTGAACTTCTGGTGTTTGATCAAGGCAATAAATTGGCGTACCGGGATTTTGTAAATCCTTACGAGAGAGAAAGTATAGAATTTTATCCGCAGTCAACCATTGATCCAAAACAGGCGAAGTTGATGTTCAACCCTTTCTTTTCATTCAGAAAAGATATACCGCTTAATAAATTGTTATATGAGTTTAGTTTCAGTTCGGACGACAATAAGATTTATTATAAAACAACCTGTGTAGTGAAACCTACGGTGTATCACACAAAAACCGATCTTATTTTACCACTGAAAGGCAGGTTATTAATATGGGATGGACATGATTATAATTCACACCACCGGCGGATGAACTACACGGCACCCTATTTTGCGAACCAGGGAACAAAAGCGAATTATCAACGGTTTGGTTATGATTTTGTCATTGTTAATGATTCAGGCGCTATCTACAAAGGACCTTCAAAAAAAGTGACTGACTGGTATTCGGGAAAAACAGACAACAATGAAGATTATTTCAGTTTTGAAACCCCGGTATATGCCACGGGCAATGGGAAAGTCGCGGATGTATATGATGGAAATCCGGACAACAGGAAATTCGACTATGCTGAATTAGCCAGGCGGGAAAAAGCTTATGGAGGCAATTATATCATTATTGATCATGAAAACGGCGAATACAGTTGGTTTGGCCATCTTAAACAGGGCAGCATCAAAGTCAAAGCAGGACAAGTAGTAAAACAGGGCGATATTATTGCGGCTGCAGGTGCATCCGGTAGCGCATTGTTCCCGCATCTGCATTATGAATTGCGCACAGGAGATGGCGCAAAGAATATAGAAGGGTTACCTTCCTATTTTCGTAATTTTTATCGAATACTCGGAGTAAAGAAAGTCAAAGTAACGCGAGGCGGGATAAACACCGGTGATATCATCGAGTCAGATTAAACTCATTTGAACCCTGGTATATCGGGGCTCTTTTTAAAACATAAACAACCAAAGCCCCAAGCCGGTCGCGTCCCGATTTCCCAATTGAGACGCGAACAGAAGCCGCGGGCACTGGTTGTGTAGTCGGCGCTATATCTAAGGTTTTTCAGAAATAGGTAACAAGAATATTTTTCTGATACATTCGTTGAGGCAAACGTTAATTAAAAAATTCCTCCGAAATGATCTTACCATCTTTCACCTTATAAACAATGATTTCCTCAAATACATTATGACCGCGCTCTTTCATAGTAACATCGAAGGTCATACCGATGGCGATACGACTGCCTGAAACCAATGGCCCCGACACATCGAGGCGATGCGTCTTTTCCACCAGGCTATCCCATTTTTTTCCTTTCTCGTAGATTGCCTTTAATCCTTTGGTCTCTTTTTCAAAAGCAGGAGTAGATTGCGGTTCGATACTAACTGCATCATCTGCGTATAATTCACGCTGGGCCTTTTCAAATTCCCCCTGGCGGCAAAGAGTAATAAGACGATCTGCAATTTGCTGACTAGTCATCATAAAAAATAATTTTTGATTTCAATTGTTTTAAGAGCCGGTAAGATCATCCAGGGCCAGGCAGTATGAATATCAATTTCTGTAACCTGTTTTAATAAATCGCCGGCCGGAAGGCTGAATGAACATGGCCAGGCTGACCAGGTCATTCAAGCTGTAACCGGTAAATACTGTTTGTCGTGAATTCTGTAAAATATAATGTGCCATTCATTATATAAATGCTGTTGGGCCCATTCAGCCGGAAATCAGTTTCCTGCTCATTCACAATCCTTAGTTTTGAAATTTTACCTGCTACAGTGATTGTATAAATACAATTTTGTCCGAAAGAAGGACAATAAAGATGCTGATCCTTATCAAAGGCGAGATACTGGAAATACCCTGCCGGTTCATTGGGTAGTCGTGCATAAACAGTTTTGCTACCCTGCTTATTTATTTTATAAATGATGCCCGAACCAAAATTGGACAGGTATAAGTTCTGCTTATCGTCAAACACCAATCCCAGCGGCACCGACAAACTATCTGCCATCACAGATTGCGTACCGGCAGGTGTTACTTTTATAACTTTCGTTCCGTCAAAGTTGCCAAAGCAGGAAACATATAAGTTGCCATCGTTGTCAAATTTAAGATCAGATGGATGATCGAGACCACGTGCAAACACGGCTCTTGTTTTACCCGGTAAGACTTTTATAATCTCTCCTGACGCAAAACAGGAAATAAAAAGATTCCCGTTCTTATCGAATGTTACACCATCCGGTGATGACAAACTATCGAGATAAATACTTTCGTTTCCGTATTTATCAATTTTAGTGATCGTTGTTCCTTTGCCATCCTTACCCCAGTTTGCTATATAAATATTATCGTCTTTATCTATAGTAATACCGTCGGGTCCGTTTAATGTTGTGCTGCGAATTTTGTGAACGACCTGGCCATAGCTGGCCGAAATGATACATATGCCCGTTAATACGAGGATACCCGTGAGCAGCGCTGTTGTTAACCTGTCCATGTATGCCGGATGATTTTAATCAGGGTTGTCTGTTTGTTGCTTTTCATGGTACCACATTCCACGGATAAATTTCCATGTGCCGTTCTCTCTTTTCCATACCTGCAGGTCCCTTGCTTTCCTTGTCGTGCTTTTACCCTGCAGGGTATCAACAATCGTTGTCTCCCACGTCATTCGTACACTCGCAAGATCGCCGGAAACCAATATTTCTTCAATAATGGGCACTGTTACCGTTGTGAATCCTGCACGGGGCAGAAGCATTTGTTTATAGCTTTCATAAAACTGGTCATAGCGTGTATCACGTGTACCGGGATAACTGACAATAATGTCTTTCGAATAATAAGCCATTATTCCATCTGCATCTTTATTGTTGATTGCCTTTGCGGTTTGCAGTATTGCTTGTTTAATCGAATCGATATCTGCTGCCATTGCCTGCTGACTGTTCCGTTCTTCCTGTTGAAATAACTGTACAAGGTTTCCTTCCGGATCTGCACATAAGATATAATTCTCTTTTTTGCCACCGGAAACGTTATCACTTTCTATTTTTACTCCTGCCGTCTTCAACCGGTTGTACCATGCGCGGATATCGTCAACATAAAACCCTGTTTTGAAAAAACCGCTGAGATATTTGTGCGTTTTCATGGTATCCTTTATTCCACCGGCATCTAATACATCGCTTCTTTGTATTATTTCCAATAAAAAGCCATCTTTTTCCAGTAAGTAAAAATGGATGTGTTGCTCCGGGATGTCCTTATGGTCCTTAATGACGAAATCCAGGTTTTGAACATACCATTTCCGGATCGTATCTGCATTATTCGCAAAGACCGCTGCTATGTAAGGATGAAGGGTATTGTTCGTCTGCGGATATGAAGCCACCGCAATCGCGGAGAAAAACAAAGTAACTATGATGCAAGCTTTGTTTTTAAACATATCGCTGTGTTTTAAATACGATCCTGGTTTATTTTGTTTACATCATTATTTATTCAGCACGGAGTGATCTCACCGGGTTTGCAATGGCCGCTCTTATTGCCTGGCTGCTTATGGTAAGCAATGTAATAACAATGACAAGTCCCGCTGCTAAAGCAAACATCCACCAGGCGATATTCACGCGGTAGGCAAAGTCCTGGAGCCATAAGTGCATGATCCAGGCAGCAACAGGTGTTGCAATCATAAAAGATATGGCTACAAGCTTAAAAAAATCCCTGGAAAGAAGAGCCACCATACCATTTACACTGGCGCCCAACACTTTTCTTATTCCTATTTCCTTTGTCCGTTGCTGTGCCATAAATGTAGCCAGGCCAAACAATCCCAGGCAAGCTATTAATATCGTCAATATGGAAAAGGCAAGCGCAATTTTTCCCGTTCGCTGCTCGGCGTTATACATCCGGTTAAACGACTCGTCGAGAAAAGTATAACTGAATGGGATGCCCCCTGCCATCGTTTTCCATTTCGTTTGTATATCCTGTAAAATTCGCGGAGCGGCGGCCGCAGTTATTTTGAACGATGCTCGCCAGGTACTGTTTCCCGGTACAAAACATAGTGGTCCTATATTTTGCCGCAACGATTCAAAATGAAAGTTTTTTACGACACCGATAATAGTCAGCGCCGTAGTACCTCCATTGATATTAATATAAAGTTTCTTTTGAAGCGGATCGTCATCGCCAAGGATCTTCTCCGCCGTTTCATTGATGATCACTGCCGACGAATCACTTCCATAATCCAATGAAAAGTTTCTTCCTTTCGATAATGCTATGCCCATTGTTTTCAGGTAATCATAATCGATCGTCCAGTTCTGCATAATAAATGTATTTTTCGAATCAAACACCGATTCCCCGGAGAATGAATTGTCATTCCGCCCTGCACCCGCAACAGGAAGGTAGCCGCTCAATGATCCACTGATCACACCCGGAATTTTTTGCACTTCCGTTTTAAAGGTGTGTGCCTTTTCATTCAGCGCATATACATCATTTATAATAAGCACCTCGTCACGGTTAAACCCCAGGTTCTTGGTTTGTATATAATTTAATTGACGATAAATTACAATTGTCGCCACGATCAGCACAACTGATACTGCAAACTGGAACACTACTAATGCGCTCCGCAACCGGATGCCCTTTACTTCGACGTTAAGCTTTCCTTTTAAAACTTTTACCGGTTTAAATGCTGAAAGATAAAAGGCAGGATAACTCCCGGCCAGCAACCCGATAATAAATGGCAGGCAGATGATCAACGGCAAAATTTTTACTGAAAGAAGACTTTGAATGGTCATGGATTTTCCCGCCACCGCGTTAAAAAAAGGCAGTGTAAGACCGGCGATACCAACAGCGATCAGCAATGAAAACAAAGCAAGCAGCGTACACTCCGCTAAAAATTGGCTGATTAATTCTTTTCGACCGGTACCTAATACTTTACGGATACCAACTTCCCTTGCCCGTTTAGCCGATCTTGCGGTAGTCAGGTTCATAAAATTTATGCAGGCAATCAACAGGATAAACAAAGCAACACCCGAAAAAATATACACATATTCAATGTTCCCGTTAGGACTCAATTCAAAAAAGCGATTGGAGTAAAGATGGATCTTTGTTAATGGCATCAATGAATAAACAAGCGCATTGCTATTTTTTCCGGGTTCATTCAGGCTGGTAACGCCGAGCCATTGCGTGGCCTGCGGCATAACATATTTACTGATGTATTGCGGGAAATTTTTTTCAAAGGCTTTGTAATCCACTCCTTCTTTCAGCAACAGGTAAGTAAAAAAATTATTGCTTAAAGCATTCCCCCAGCGATAACCCGCATTATCCATCGAAAAAATAAAATCGAAATGGAAATGTGAATTGCGGGGAAAATCTTTAATAACGGCGGTTACTTTGTAAGCGTTGCCGGACCGGTCATTGGTTTCAATGGTCTGCCCTATCACATCTGCCTTTCCAAAATATCGCCTGGCAGTTGATTCCGTTATCACGACAGTATTGGGATCATCCAACGCGGTGGCAGGGTCACCCGCGATAGCCGGGAGTGTAAACACATTGAATAATGTGGAATCTGCATACGCCACATTGGCCTCGTTAATAAATTCGTTGCCTTTTTTAATGAGTTTATTACCACCAAACGTGTAGAAACGAACATATTCTTCTACCTGCGGATACTCCTTTTTTAAAGCGGGCCCGATTACATCCGAACTGGTAGGAAGATGATTTTCGGTAGCACCAAACCGGTTATCCGTCTGTATACGGTATATTCTTGCCGCATTTTTATTATACCGGTCGAAACTTAATTCGTCGACCACGTATAACACGATTAACAGGAAACAACAGAGACCGGTTGCAAGACCGGCAATATTAATGATGGAAAAGGTTCTGTTCCTGGCAAGGTTTCTCCATGCCACCTTTAAATAATTTTTCAGCATATCCATGGCTTTTATAACTAAACAATTTATTCAAGCCATAGTACCCTTTGAATATAAATCGTTCACCTGTTATAAATTTTCGGTGAAAGGAAAAAAAGAAGATGTAATGACTATTGGTTGCCGATAAGTTCTTTGAAGAGATGTTTATAGGTCCGGCTTAGCTTAACCTGCATTTCGTTTTCGAGAATTATAACGTATTCGCCATTAAAATGCGGGATAAATTCCTTGATCCTTTCCTTATTGATGATCGCCGAGCGATGGATCCTCACAAAGGTGTTGGGATCTATTTTTGTTTCCAGGTTGTTCAGGCTCTCGTTGATCAGGTGATTTTTATTTTTCAAATGCAGCCGTACATAATCACCGGAGGCTTCAAGACAATAAATATCTTTCAGTGGAACTAAAAAGATTTTTTTGTTTTCGCGGACCATTAACCGGTTCAGGTATTCCTTGTTCAGGTCCTTCCCTCTCAGGTCGGAATAAACATGAAGCAATTTCTCAACCGCCTTATTAAATTCTGATTGTTTTGAATTCGAAATCTGGATAACAGCTTTCTGAACTGCGTGCCTGAACCTTTCCTCGGTAAAAGGCTTCAATAAATAATCTATGGCACTTACTTCAAAAGCTTTGAGCGCATACTTTTCATACGCAGTGACAAAAATAAAAGCAGGCATTGTTTCCGCCGGTAATTCCTTTATCACCTGGAACCCGTTCAGGTCAGGCATTTGTATATCGAGAAATACAAGGTCCGGTTTTAAATCGGCAATGCACTGCAGCGCTTCCAGGCCGTTGCTGCATTCGGAAACAACTTCGATGTGATGCTGGCTTTTCAGGAAAGCACGGATAACATCCCTGGACAATATTTCATCATCTACAATCAATACGCGTATAGTATTCATCGATCATTATATATTAAAGGTAAATCAACGAGAGCGACAGCTCCTTTTATGTCACGGTTTCTCAAAACGAATTTATAATCGTCTTCATAAAGGTTTTTAAGCCGCGAACGGATATTATTTAATCCAATCCCTTCTTTAAATGATTTCGCGGGCAGACCAACTCCATCGTCCTGTATCGTTATTTCCAGCCGTCCCCGTGTTACCCCGGCATTTATATTCAGTTCACCTGAATCGGAATACGGAGCGATCCCGTGAATGATAGCATTTTCTATTAATGGTTGTAAAATAAATGGTGGGATACGCGCCGTTTTGACAAGAGGATCGATATTATACCTGACCTTTAACCGGTCCTTAAAACGGGTTTCCTGGATGGCGACGTACAATTTCATGATCGACATCTCTTCATCGATTGTAACATAGTCGGTTTTCGGGAGGTCCAGTGTTTTCCGAAGGAGATTACTCAGCCCCGTCAGCATTTCTATCGCTTCTTCTTTTTTATCCTGCATGACCAAACTAATAATCGAATGATGCGTGTTAAATAAGAAATGTGGTTGTATCTGCATTTTCAATGCCTGGTTTTGCGATTCGAAAAGCTTTGACTCCAGGTGAAGATTTTTTATCGTCGCCCGCTGGAATTTCAGCACGTAATCGATCCCCTGGCTGGTAGCGACTATCAGGAAATAAATAAAAATAGGAATATGGAAAGTGTATAAGAAATAAGCAAAGTAAACTTCTCCTTTTTGTCCGGGGAAAAAAAACGTAACTACCACGTACATGTTTACCGCTTCAAAAATATAGTGAAGCGAAGCGATCAGCAATGCAAAGAGGAAATGTTTGAAAAAACTCTTTCCGAAACCTTCCCGGTCAATAGGATGCGCTTTCGAAATTCTTACCACGAGGAAAGTAAGCGGTATCCAGAATAACCAGCCGGATTGATAAAACAACGTAAAGACATAATCATTTTTATGTCCCTGCAATCTCGCTGCTGCCATGTCCTGGAAAAATTTGGAAATATAAATCAGCACCCAGAACAGGGATATAAAAAGCCATACCTGTGTTTTTTTAACTTTCATTGTGCTTAGCTATTAAAAAATAAGTAGTCCCGGAAACAAGCACTACCCTGCTTTGCAATTGTGTTGCTGGCTTTTCGTCGCCATACAAATATATCTTTTTGCAACTTCTTTAAGAATGAATCTCCATAGGAACAATACGTTTTTAGGCGTTTATCTTTTTCCAGTTGCCCGCTTAACGGTCTGAAGAAAAAGGGACACTTTTCACAGAAAGAAATACAATTGGCGAGGCTATTTACCGTGTGCTGCCGGCAATCTGCGATTGACAGAATTCTTTTCACTACCCGGCGATTTTATCAGAGAACGCCGGCTTTTGTTAGTTATTTCATTTTTTACGTTGTACTAAAACAATAAATATGAAAGCGGCATTTATCGTCTTTGTTTGTGGAATAGCATTGCCGGCAATTACGCAAACAGTCAGCACTCTGCCGGTGAAGGGACTTAACGGGCCGAACGGTTTTGCAATGGATAAAGGCGGGCACCTGTTGATTGCCAATGAACCCGGAAAAAAAGTCGTCAAACTGGTCAATGACAGCACGGCTGAAGAAGTATTATCATCTGATTCTCCATCGGGTCTTGATTTCGATAATGAAGGAAATTTATATATCAGCAATTTCTTTTCAGGTATGATATTAAGAAAAAGAGGTAATGCAATTGATACGTTCGCCCGGGGATTGAATGAACCTTCCGATATCAAATATGACGGGGCCGGCTATTTTTATATTGCGGAATATAAAACAGGCATGATAAAAAGAATTAATCCCCGCGGTGAAATAACTGTATTCGCCAAAGGATTCAATCTCCCTTTCGGTCTTGCTTTTGATGAAATGAAAAATCTCTATGTAGCGAATAACACAACAGGTATCATAAACAAAGTCGGCCCTTCAGGCGACATTGATTCTTTTGCCAGGCTGCCAGGATCCATTTCTTATTTAACTTATAGTAAGAAAACCGGGAACCTATATGCCGCCTGCTTCACCTGTCATGCGGTTTATTCAATTACAGGTACAGGAAAAGTTTCTGTGGTTGCCGGCAATGGAAATGCCGGGAATAAAGATGGTAAAGGAAGCGAAGCACAATTCAACGGACCGAACAGCATTATTATTTCACCGCGTGGGATTCTCTATGTTTCCGAATTCCCGGTTAACAGGATCCGGAAAATTACCGGGTTGGAAAATTGAATGTTCATGCTTTCTAATTCATGCAAAGATTGCAAAGAGCGAGGTCCGAAGGAAAATAGGCTACTGTTTCAGGATACGCTGTGGCAATGCAAAAACGGGATTACTTCGCGTGAACATCTTGCATCTTTGTATGAAATCATCTTATTTGCCCTTTGAATTGGTGTTTCATGCAAGGAATGCAAAGTAAAGTCTGCAAAAGAAACATTTCGTATTAGTCCTTACGTACATTGCTGCAATAAAGACAATATTTAGTTTGTAGATTATCTTCATGCCATTACATGAATGATTTTATCTTCCCCCTATCACATCCAACACTATTTTCCAGCCGCCATTACTTTCCCTTCTCCATATCCGCATATAGTTAAGATCTGTGTTCACCGCCTGGCCATTGTACATACCTGTCGCTTTTACTTTGCCATATACATATCCAAGGTCACCGGATGAGGCTATGTCACCGTCGATGAATTCAAATCCAAATGTCAGGGAAGTGTCGGCCAATGCCTGGCGCACCGCTGCGGCCGATGTATAAGGCGGGTTGTTCGGACGATAAACCCGCGCTTCCGAAGAAATATATTTATTGTAAGCTGTATTGTTATGTTCATGGCATGATGACACAAATGCTTTTTCCATATCAACCAATTCTTTCTTTAGTGATTCAAAGCTTTTTTTGGCCGGCACACTCTGCGTAGTCGGAAACCGGATAGGCAAATTTCTTTCCACCGAAGGTGAACCAACCGGGATGCCGATATCGATAACGACTTTCCAGGTGCCATCATTTTGTTTTTTCCAGATACTATTATAATAACCATACGCAGATGGTGTATTGTCATCTTTCAATTTCTTCCATTCCCATGGCCCGGTAGTGTATCCGAAATCACCCGAATGAGCCATATCTGCAAACACAGGCTGCCACCAAAGCTGGCTGCTATCCACCTTTCTGCCCATCCAGTCCGGTTTTCCTTTCACCGCATTACCATTTCTAAAAACGATCACGTCATCCGAATAAAATTCCAGAAATGCTTGTTTGGTACTGGTAAGAAGTGCTTCTGCTGCAAATTTTTTCTCGGCATTAGCGACTACCTCTGCAGATGTGTTACTTGTTTGCGCCCCGGAATGTATCGATATAAAAAAAATAATGGCAGTTATATATCGGGGCAAAATGTTTGCGAAACAGCGATGTCTGGCAGTAGGGCTTTGCATAACTAATTTGTTTTTATGTTTAAATATTTTAAAAAACACCGGCCCTTTACAGTCGGTTTCTTCAAAAAGAATAAAATAGTCGTTGAAAGGAGAATACTATTTCAACCATGCATGCATTGCCGGACAATGGTTATTAATTCCAATGTAACGTGGTGATCACGATAACAAGAGCTGCGACAAAAAGTCCAATCGTTATCCATCCCAATATTATTCCGGCTTTCGCCTTCTTGTCAGAACGGTTTGTTCTCCGTGCGGCATATCCGAGCACGACAGCCGCGATCGCACAAGGAAGGGACAGCAATACAATATTGGGAAGTAATAACATCACCAATCCCGCGATACCGAGAATAAGTGCCCATTTACCTTTACCCGATCCACTAACACCTTTTTTAACTTCATAAAGAAAGATGCGGTTTAATATCCTTGTCTTTAATGAAAACTTTCTGCCTGCCGGCCTTTTGAAAAATTTTACTATAAAAGAAAAAGGCAATGGCTGCGTGACCAATGCCCGGAACGAAGCTCTTTGATCGTGCGGAAACGTAATGACTGCGGCCTTAGCATTATTTGCCAGTACCAGCAAAAAGATCAAAGCAAGAGAATTAAGTCGCATTGAAATATTTTTTTAAGCCGCTATTATAAACCTGCTGCGTGATAAAATGACTAAAGCGTAATTATCAGGCCTGGCTATTACAGCAAGCAATGATTCTCTAATATCAATAAATGCTGCATGTACCGTCGCGTTATTCTGCAAAAAGAATGGAATGATCTCCGGGATGAAACTTTTATTATTCCTGGTTGATTGAAATTTGCAGCCTGACGAAATACAGGCACAGTTCAGCGAAATCGCAGCGAATTGTTTTTTGTTTCAAAATATTTTCAGCCTGCAGCTATATAGATAATTGTTAATCCCAGGCTATAAAATTTTTTAATGACACAATTTTACAGGGCATGTATACTTGTTTTAGCCGTCGGTTGTTCCTCCGCTAAAAATGAAAATCCTTTCAATGCAGGTTCAAAAAGAGAAGTCATTGCTGCAAATGGTCTTAAGTGGTCACAAGCACTAACAACGGGCGATACCGCGATTATCCAGGCGATATATGACCAGGATGCACATTACATCCCGGATGGTTTTAAGGCGCTGCATGGTAATGCGGCTATTGTTCATTATTGGAAAGGATCGTTTAGTGTGTTAAAAGATGTACGATTGACAATGGAAACCCTCGAAGGCACAAAAGACCTGCTTTATGAAACGGGCCATGGATACAGTTTAATCCTTAATGAAAAGAATGACAAGCCCGATACATTCCTGTTTAAATATGTAAATGTATGGAAGCTGCAGCCCGATGGTAACTATAAGGTAGTAATAGATACGTATAATGATGTGCCTAAAGCATCTTATTAGTCCAACGGCTTACAAAAAAAATGCTGAACGTCACTATCAACAGTTTAAAGAAAACAAACCACAGTTCAGCGATAGCATTTTCTTTTTGACAAGCTTACTGATAATTTCAATTATTCATTTTTTAAACGAATTAGCCATGAATGAAGTGCAGCGGGACGAAATAAGGTCCACGGTCAACTATTTTTCATTTTTCCCGTTACTTGCATTACTACTCATAAGCGCCGGCACAAGAAGTCAGCAGGTATCTCCACAACGATATATAAATGAGCCCGCAGCAGGCGTTCAAACAGAAGGCGATTGGTCCGGGGTGATCAGGCCGGAAGGGTTTGTTGATGTTAGCTTCAGAAAACAAGGGGGACGGGTATATAGCAGCATCAGGGTCCCCCTTTCTGAATTGAAAGATCTTCCCCGGCAAAACGTTGGCACGTTCACATTAACCCGCGAAGCCGGTTCCATTCAGTTCTCAGGAAGATTTGAAAACAATGAAGGAAAAGGCCAATATTCGTTCGCCCCTGAAAAGAGTTACACCGATCATATGCGCAATGAAAATATAGATATTTCGGATAGCAAATATCAAATGGCGTTCTTTCTTGTTAATATCACCCGGTCATATGTCGGTATGTTGAAAAATAACGGATATATGATATTGTCTAAAGATGACTTAATTCCTCTTGCCGCCCTGGATGTGAATGAAGCATATATCCGCTCCATTAAAAATACGGGGATCACTTCGCTGTCGATACACGATTTCATACCATTCAGGGCTTTAAAAATTGACAAGGAGTACATTGACACGCTTCGTAAAGCCGGGTATGCCGATCTGACTGCAGAAAAAGTGATCAACCTGAAAGCTAAAGACTTTATAAAATAACGGTTGTCATGCTTCTTAAGTATTATACTCCAAACTGTCTCAAATGATGATCGGCATGTTTATACGCAAATAATCCCACCTGTTCTCTCGTCATTGGTCCAAAGAATGGGTGAATGAAACCATCGCCATAATTCCCGTATTGTTCAATTCTGTCTATCCATTCCTTTTTTTGCTGGTTGATGTCCCCGCTTTCCTTGGTTGTTTTGAGCAGCGGGCTTGTCGGGGCATTTTTACCGAAAGGCTTATCATTCTTTAATATTTTCTTTAATAGTGGCGGACCAAGCAGGTATCCTATAAAAACCCGCTTAATTTTTAATTTTCCTAACACCATGTCTTCATGCAGCGTACAATGCTTCATCATTTGAAAAACATCCATCTTACCCCAATGAGCACTGCTTTGAAGGTCGAGAGCGTTAACCCGGTTTATCAATTCTTCCCTCACGTTTGGATCGAAAACTGATTTCATATCATTATGGTTTTTATAAAAAGCACGTTAAGTAGACATTGTTAACAAAGGCGCCTATATTGCTTCCATTGCTTATATTATTTTCCGGCTTGCTTCCATAACCAAATTCCCAGCAGTAATCTTGATATGGGTTGCAACACCGGGTAAATATTCCGAAAACAAAAATCAACAACAGGAGAAAGAACAACCAACCCTGCATAATAATTTAAAAATGCAGCAAGGCTCAATGCGCCAAAGAAAACAAATCCGCTGCCGGTTATTTTTGCCAGCGTAGCTGATTGCAGCAATGCTATCCCGATCAATGTTGAACCGATTCCAAAACAATAAAGCAGGAGGAAATACATGGTATCACTGATAGCTGCGGCCCCGGTTAACTGTGCAAAGACGGCTGATTTCGCTCTTTCATTGGTCAATGATAAATATTGAGGTCGCCAATTCTGGTTAACAGCGTCGATAGCAAAAGCCTGTTGCGCGCATTCGGTCACACCCCAGACGAGAAAAAAAAGAAAGCCGATAAGAACCAATTGTGGTTTTTGTTTTATCCAAAGAACAGTAACTCCAAGAATCGCTGCAACATTCAGTTGCGAATGAAAAAAAAATATCCAGAGCCTTGTTATATATTGCCCGTTTTTATACAGGAGAACTTGCTTGTCAAAATCTCCACCCGCCGGAACGGGAATGAGAACCAATATAAGTGTGGTTACTGCGCCAATCGCCGAACAAATACCTGCAATCCGGAGAAGTTTATCCATCCTGTGCAAAACAGGAAGATCAGGTAAATAAAAAACAACCTGTTTTTATTTTCTTCCACCAGTGCACTGGTTTCTTTCAGCGGTTTTGCCCCGCTGCCGGTCAACCGTTCTTTACGGTCGAAAGTGCAGGAATCAATTTGTTGGCAAATGCGCTATCAGAGTGTTATCTTTTTCAAAGTAACTCCATTCACCGCCCGGGACTGTCTGCACAACGAAGAGTTTTACCAATAAGAGTGGGCATTTCTATGTTTGTAAAAAATTAGACCATGCAAACATCATCCAGGCAGGCATATCTTGATTGGCTGCGTATTATGGCAATTACCGGTGTCTTGTTGTTTCATGCTGCGATGGCATTTGTGGCTGAATGGGGATGGCATATCAAAAACAAAGAAACAAGTCACCTGTTGCTGGAGTTTAATTTTTTCCTTCACCAATTCCGGATGCCCTTATTGTTTTTCATCTCCGGCACGGTAACTCATTTCATGCTGCAGAGAAGAAGCAGCGGTTCTTTTATCGGTTTGCGGTTCAGAAGATTGTTTGTCCCATTGCTGTTTGGGATGCTTGTCATAGTCCCTCCGCAAGTATATATGGAAAGATTGACACAAGGATTTAAAGGTGGCTTTGCTGACTTCTACCCGACAATATTTTCCACGGGCTCGTATCCTGCGGGCAATATGAGCTGGCATCATTTGTGGTTTATAGCCTATCTCTTTTTATATGATCTGTTTTTAGTGAGCGCTTTTAAATGGTGCATGAGTGAAAAAGGGAAAGTTATAATGAGTAAGATAAACCACCTCGCTTATAAAAAATCGGTTTACCTGCTGATGATGCCTGGTGTAATATGGTATACCTGTTTATCCGGGCAGTTTCCCGAAACGAACGACCTTATTCACGATAGCTGTTACTTTTTTTACTGGCTCTTCTTTTTGCTTGCAGGTTTTATTTGCATAAATTTTCCGATGTTAATGGACAGTCTTGAAAGAAACCGGAGAATTTCTTTGACGCTGGCGATTGTTACCATTTTTACCATTGACTACCTGCGATGGAACCATATGGAGCCCTACCGGTTGATTACGGATTGGCAACATGACTGGAGAACGTACCTATATCATTCATTATATGCCATTACTGCATGGACCTGGGTCTTTACAGCAATCGGTTATGGCAAAAGGTATGTTAACAAAAAACATAAAATTCTTGATTACCTGAACCGGGCCGTATATCCCTTTTATATTCTGCACCAGACAATCATCGTAGTAATTGTTTATTATGTGGTGCAATCGTCCGATACCATTGGGATGAAATACCTGTTTACCGTACTTACATCTTTCTTTGTAACAATGGCCGTCTATCACCTGTTCATAAAACCCTTTGCGCTTACACGGTTTTTGTTTGGAATGAAAGTAAAAAAGAAAAATGCCGGGAGCATCACTGCCAGCGCAGATCCAGGTGAAATGAAGATGGTGCCATCACAAAATATAGAAGCAAATAAAAACGAGAATATCCAAATTGGTGCGGGCAATCCTTAATTGAATGATCAACTCACTCTTCTTTTTAAAAAACAATGTTGCCAACCTTTCCCATTTAGTCTAGTCAACTACGTTGGGGAAAACGGTGGCATGTGATTTGATTTTTTTAAGCTGCAAAAAACGGAAAATGGAAAAGAACGACGACAGGGCTGCCTTCATTCAATCATTAAACAACATCTATTCGGCAGAATTACAGGTAGTAAGCATATTGCCGAAATTAAAAGATGCTGCAGGTCCTGCCGATGTAAAAATTGCAATTGATGAACATATTATTCAAACAGGGTATAATATTCACCAGCTAAAGCAAATTTTTCATTCGATCGGTGAAAAAGCCGGCCAGGGGAAATGTGATGTTATGGAATTATTAATTGATGAAGCGGACAAGCTTTTAAATGAAACGCCGGCGGATTCAACAATACGGGATGAAGCCATCATTGAAGTGGTACAGAAAATCGCACGCTACGAAGCATCTGCATATAAAGAACTTATTCCCACGGGCCACAGCTTCCCCGATGCAAAAGAACAAACTGTTGATGAAAATAATTCTTACCTGATATGACGAAATAATATTTTTTTGATTCTTCAGCATTTCAGGATAGTTCCCACTGTTGCTATTGGTCAGCGACGATAATCATGCAAACCCTACCCTTTCTTCAACCGGTATTTCTTATTTACTTTAGGACTATTGAAATAATTGTTGAGGTCCTCCGGTTTCATGTCCGGCGGTATGTCTACTGGCACATCGATCAGCTGGACCTGCGCCTGCTTTAGTTCACCTTTTAGCAACGTTGTCTTTTGTACAATGTCATTATCCTTCTCTCCTACCAACACATTTTCGTTCATGAGGTATTCGAGTCTTTTAATTGCACTGCGAATTTGCGCGGCCTGGTTTTGCTCAACTGTTTTACTTGGTACGGTTGCTTCTTTAATCGGGACCAGCGAAACTCCAACGCTGGGCAGTATCTTACCTGTCTTTTGTGCAGACTCGCTGGCAGACGTGTTCAATATCGTACCTGTAAGCGCAGTGCCGGCCGAAGTAAGATCAAACCCTGTGCGGTAGGATTTTGTCTTCTTTACTTTTTTATCGAGCTGCAGGAATGCATACTTGAGTTGCAGAATATAAGTGCGGAGATTCTGATTGACCAGCTCAAACTCTTCTTTTGCCTTTGGATAATTCAACGTGTTCCTTACTATTATACGGACAGCAGCAGTATCCTTTGCCTGGTAACGCGTGGTGCCTACAAAATTTAAGATCACTGTCCTTTCTTTATTTGGATCATTGTCTTTTACAAAATCGTACCCGGGTGTCCATCTGAATTCATCGTTACATTGTTTTACAAGCGTATAATCTTCGATCGGAACTGTGCTGCTGAATAGAATGGTCTCGAAAGGAAAACTCCCGGTCTCGCACTGCACGCGGAACGAGACACTTTCGCCTTCATCTACGGTAAGCGTTCCCGAAATACTTGGCTTGAGTGTCGACGGGATTATTTCTGTATTGTAAAAAGAAATAGTAAAAGTTGTATCAATCTTATCAGCAGCATGACCCAGGCTCTGCACACCCAGTCCGACCGCGTAGGAATTATCATACTTTAATTTACCGGATAAAAAATAATTCTTTGCTGCTTTAAAGGTGACAAGACCATTGTCTTTATTAATTGTAAGTCCAACCGGCGGGTTTTTCAGGTACCAATAATATTGCGTGGGGTCCTGGTTAATACGAAACTGGTAAACATTCACCGAATCTACATGCTGGATAAAGTTGGGATTAAAATTGATGATGCGAAGGGAGCTATCAGCATGAAGACCCTGGACCGTATCGACCTGGGAACTGCCAGGTAAAGCTATCCCTATCATCATGCAAAGCATCCAGCAACATCTTTTCATAAAGTCAATTTAGATTAGACGCCGCAAATATCACATTTGTTGATTCAACTTGAACCACTTGAACCACATTTCTCATGAAACTTCGCTGATCCCGCTACGGGTCGATCTATTGGCAAAATAAATTGAATTTACAAAGCTGTTTATCATTTATCTGTAGTCACCCTCCATAGACGTACGGTGTTATCGTTGCTGGCACTTACAACGTGTTTTCCATCCGGGCTGAAGTCTACATCATTTACATCGTTAAAATGTTCTCTGAATGTCTGCAGCAACTTCCCGTTTTGTACATCCCACAATCGCATGGAGACACCGGGATTATAATGTGAATCACCGAAAATGTTTTGAAGGAACTCTCCCGGCAATGGCTTGTCCCTGCCACCGGTGATCAGCCATTTATCGTCAGGGCTAAAACTTGCTCCCTGCGGATGTTCTGGTTGATGAAATTCCCGTATAATGGAAAAATCTTTCGTGGACCAGATCTTTATTGTTTTGTCATCACTTGTGCTGGCGAGCAATTTACCATCATGGCTATATGCGAGTGCGACTACTGTTTGTGTATGCGCAGTCAGCGTAGTTTTTAATGCTCCATCCGATACGTTCCATATCCTGATGGTGTAGTCAAAGCTGGCGCTCGCAAGCGAACGTCCATCGGGACTGAACTTAATATCCCATACGATACGTTTATGTGCAGGTATTGTCCGGGTACATTCACCGGTTGACGCTTTCCATAATTTGATCACACCTTCTTCGCTCCCGCTTGCGATCGTTTCACCGTCAGGACTGATATCGAGAGATCTTATTACCGTTTCATGCCCTTTCAGTTCGCGGATCATCTCGCCCTTACCTGCATTCCATATGCGGATGATCTTGTCGTAACCGGAAGTGACAATCATATCTCCTCTCCTGCTATAACATACATAAGTAATTCCTCCGGGATGCTTTAATATATGTACAATGGCTCCCGTTTTTACATCAGCGATCACTGCAGCGCTGTCGACACTGCCACTTACAATGAAAGCGCCATCGGGACTGAATTTGGCCGCCCAAACTCCTGCCTTATGATAGGATAATACTTTTTCCGGCAGCACCAGCATGGGACCTTTCGTAAGTGGCGGATGATACCATAACTGTACATAGGTAAGGAAAGCGATAAGCGAAAACAAAATACCAGCGAAGATTCGCCCAATCCATTTCTTTCTTTTCGATTTGGTTTGATTTTTCATTTGGACAGGTTATTTATTTTTTGTTGCAGGGATGGATTGTTTGTATCGAACGTCATCGCTTTTTGATAAGTAGCTAAGGCGTTGACTTTATCGCCGGCTTTCAAAAATGTATCGCCCAGGGTTTCGAGGTTGATGCCGGATTGAGGATAATTTATTGCATTGAGCCGTAGCAATTCGATGGCGTCCTTTATTCGCGTTGGATCATTGCGAAGAAACCGGCTAATGAGTATGATCTCATCATGGGGGGGAATAACATTGTACCCGTATTGTTTTGAAAGCATCGCATAGTGATCTTTAATGACTGCACTGCTCATTGTTTTTTTGAATGCTGAACTATTATAAGGCAAATGCCAGGCTGGATATAAAAAGCGAATACCATCGTAAAAGGCTTTAACGGGTTCGGAGATATGGCTTTCTTCGGGATAAAACATGCGCTTATAAGCAAGTGTGCCTTTCTTTTGTTGCAGGATCGAATCAAACAGGATTTGGTTTTGATGAAAGGCTGCGTCTTCATTGGCATCACTAAAGAAAAGGAACCTTTTTTTTTCCTCCTTGTCAAACGACATTACTGATACCTGCCCGAGCAATGCCTTATTATCCCACTGAAACGACGGGCTGATCGCAATAAAAGCATTGAAATAATCAGGATGGTACACCAGGCAATACGCAGCCATCAATGCACCCAGCGAATGTCCCGACAATATTTTAAATGGAGCAGTTTTATAGCGGCTTTCAATAAAGGGCATGACTTCCTGTTTGATGAACCTGAGAAATTTTTCACCTCCGCCTGTATTTTTATAAGGTGACCGGGCCGAAGTATCAGTTTTTCCATCGGGGCCAACATCGGTATGCGATGGTGTCAGGTCACGCATACGATCGATATTATCTATACCGACAACTATCATATCAGGAATGACCTTATAGGATTCCGAGAGATATTGCACCTGTCCCGTTACAAGGTTCATTTGTGCTTCGCCATCCAGTACATACAGCACAGGATAAGCAGTATAGTTATCATTACCTGCAGGCAATTGAATGCGGACTTGTCTTTTTTCCCCAAGAAGTTTTGAATAGATCGTATACAATTGAACTCCTGGTGCATGACTACTGTCTACCACCTGTGCATGAACATTAAAGGATAAGGCGCAGGAAAGAACCATTAGAACTATGATCGCCGGATGGATGTGTGTTTTCATATGAGTATGTTTTTTGTTTATGATAAGTCGCTTGAATTGACTGTTTATTAAGTAAGGGCAATAAGGGACCGTTTAGCACGGTAATGCTATTTATATATATTATTGTGTTGTTTGATTATTTCGGTTTGTATTCCAGTATGTCTGCCGGCTGGCATTGAAGCTCCCTGCAGATGGCTTCGAGTGTTACCAAACGGATGGCTTTTATTTTTCCTGTTTTTAAAATAGATAAATTCACTGTTGTCAGCCCGATCTTTTCCGCCAGTTCATTGCTCTTCATCTTGCGCCTGGCCAACATCACATCTAGATTGATAATAATGGGCATATTAAAAAGTTAAGTCCTGTTCTTCCTGTAAAATCAATCCTTGCCTGAATATAGCTGCCATAAAATAAGCAAACACACCGATCACCAGGTGTAAAAGCATCACGCGGATGAGATCACTTATTTCATTTTGAAAAATAATTACCAGCAGCAAAAGCAAAAACGGAACGACCAGGTTGGTTATGTAAAAACGTGAGAGCCGGATCACTGCCTGTCGCGTAAACAGCTTTGGCCGCCGGAAGGAATTCAATACATCACCTAATAACCAAAGAAAGAAACCATAAAAAAATAGCGTGAAAAGGCTGGTAAAAAGGTAGGATGGCGTGTAATCCCCCAGCAGGAATGCTTTTTTCGTAAAGGGGTAAAATATTGTAAAGTAGGTGTTTTCTACTTTGATAGGGAGTGCAGACCCATGCGAATAGCGGAACAAGAGAAGTACGGCTGTGGCGTAAAAAGCCGTGGCCAGCGATAATATGGCTCCAAGCCTGCTTAAATAAGATAAGATCGTTGCCGTAAATCGTACAGTCTTCATTGACGCGTTATTTACAGCAAATATAAATTAATTATCGACATTCGTTAATTAATTTCCGACTTTTTTTAATTTTTAACAGGAACGGGAGGAGAGCGAATATAATATTATATGGAGGATCAGGCAAAGCCTGAGATACGATTGCCGTTTTTGGATGAGTTGACACAATAAAGTAGTTTTAAGTCGCTACAATAAGTCAGGGCCATCCTAAATAAAATTCTTTCAATTGAACACATCGAGGACAACTACATTCTCCTATTTCTTTTGGATAGCTATGATAGGCCTTCTCGCTGTTCTTATTGGGTTTGCAAAAACCTTTATTTTACCTGTAAGCAGGGGCAGTTTTTCAGCGCCGGGCATAGTTTACATTCACGGGGCTTTTGCATTTAGCTGGATTACGCTATTTATTATTCAGACTTCTTTAATTCATTTAAAAAAATATAACACTCATATTCTTTTTGGCATCATAGGCATTTTCATTGCAGGCGGTACAGCCCTTACTATATTGCCGGTAGGAATGTATGCAGCAAACAGGGACATTAAGCAAGGCCTGGGTGAAACTGCAATTTCCGGGATTGTCGGCGTTGTCACTTCTGCTATCATGTTTTTAGGAATTGTTATTGCGGGAATAGTAAACCGGAACAAGCCAGCTACACATAAAAGGCTAATGTTGTATCAACTTTAGTTGTCCTTTGGCCGGCGTGGTTCAGATTCAGACATTATTTTCCTTCTGTTCCCAGGCCTGATATATGGTTTGCAGTTGTGCTTGCTGACAGTCTAATCGTTATTTCATGCATTTGGGATAAACTGGTAAATGGTAGAATACATCCTGTTTTTAAATATGTAGGTGCTTTTATCATAGCTGAACATGCTTTTGAAATAATATACTTTGACTCTTCCAGGTGGCGTATCGTGGCACATTATTTATATGACGTGCTTACTTTTTAATTTCCGTGGTTGCGCTTTAATGAAGAGATCGCATGTGATAAGTTTTCCCCTATGACGGCTGATGAATAATGGGCAACGAAGATAACATCAACTACCTACCTTTACTCTCTTCTATAAACCAGATACTATGCTTCCCGAAATCAAAACTTACAACAACTCCCTTACAAGAAACAGCAAGTTGATTTGTGATTCACTTTACGAGATAATCAGTCTCCATTTACCCAAAGCCGAAAACAAGATCTGGCATCGCCACCCGGTTTGGTTTTTAGATGGTAATCCCATCGTGGGTTATAGCCAGTTGAAAGATTGTATCCGACTGCTGTTCTGGAGCGGTCAATCTTTTGACGAACCTGGTTTGGCTCCCGAAGGAAGTTTTAAAGCTGCCGAAGTTCGCTATACATCTGTTGACCAAATACAACCGAAACAGTTGAAACGCTGCGTTGAAAAAGCCCGGAAGATCCAATGGGATTATAAGAATATTGTTAAGCGCAAAGGTGTTCTGGAAAGATTGGTATAACAGTCTTTCAACATTATCTTGACAGTTGAAGTGCCGGAAAATATTACATATTCGCCTTTGGAAACGAGATGAAACTACAAGCGATAAACAATATCGTATTTGGCCAAAGCAGAAACGTTTTTGGAAACGATGCCTGCAAATTGACTGAACGCAATAAATAACACGAAAGCGTAAACTTTAAAAGATATTCCTAACAGAAAAGCTACTTTCGCATTCTACGTCTTCCACGTTCCTTGCAAACAAACCTTCGCGAAATTTTTTGCAATAATATATTGTGTTTCCATTGTCCTTCGAGCCTTTTTCGTAATAAATAATTTTGACTAATATGAAATCATTGTCAAAGGTTGTATTGATTTGCGCACTACCTGCCGGCATTTTCGCCTGCTCACATGGAAATGAAATGCGGGAACCGGTGCCAGCCCAGGTAACCACTATTGTTGATTCTGCTGCAGGTTTGATTAGTCCGTATGGCATTTGCCTGGATCCGCAGGGAAATTTATATATAGCAGATATGGGTGCCGATAAAATATTTAAAGTTACTGGTGCTGGTGTCTTCAGCGTTTTCGCTGGTAGTACTGCCGGTTATGCTGATGGAGATATTTCAATTGCCAAATTTTCGGATCCCACCGGCGTTGCATGTGATGCACAGGGCAATATATATGTAGCAGACATGGCCAACCATCGAATAAGAAAAATTAATACAAATGGCGCTGTGAGTACTCTTGCTGGCAGCGTTGCCGGATACGCTGAAGGAACGGGAAGTGCAGCAAAATTTTGGTTCCCGGTCGGGATATGCGTCGATCCGGGTGGAACTATTTATGTGGCGGACCAAATCAATTGCCGGATTCGAAAGGTAACGGCCGCGGGAGTTGTAACAACTTTTGCCGGAGCGGGTGCCGGCACGGCCGAAGGCACAGGAATCACTGCCCGATTTGGATATCCTACAGGTTTGTGTTTAGATATGCAGGGTCATTTATATGTTGCGGATTACGAAAATGACCGGATACGCAAGATTACCACTGATGGAACGACATCAACGCTAGCGGGAAAAATAAGAGGTTATGGAGATTCAACAGGAACGAATGCGATGTTTAATCGGCCGTTCGGTGTGTGCAGCGATCCCCAGGGTAACATTTATGTCGCTGATCTATGGAATGGCAGATTACGTAAGGTAACACCAGCAGGCGAAGTTATGTCGCTCGGCGGTACCAGCAGCTATCCTGTAAATGGTAATTTGAATATTGCAACTTTCGTTGGTCCAACAGGTGTTTGTAGAAATGTCTCTGGCGATCTATATGTTCTGGACGGCAATAGGGTAAGAAAAGTGCACTTTCCATAATTAAATCAGTTCAATTATATTCATTGATCTGATAACCTTTAATAGTATCGCAAGTTCTTTTTCTGTGTATTCTTAATTAAACAGTGGCTCAACCGGTAAGAAATTATTTTTCTTTCTTCTTGTTGATCGAGTCCCATATACCCAACAAAGGATTGTCTTTACCCGTTACCGGGTCAGCAGCAGGTAGCGGAACAGCAGCAATGCGTTTATCGATATCCGGGCGTTCACCCGGCTCTCCATATTTAATGTCGTATTCCACACCAAAAGGATACCCACCGATACAAGTAATGTCGTTTTCTTTCCCCAGGTTCTTGTGTGCAACACCAGCCGGTATCACCAGCACATCCCCTTGCTGTAATACGACACTACGACCGTTTTCACCACCCAGCAAAATAGTCGCGTGCCCCTTTATTACGGCTATCACTTCATGTGTATTACTGTGATAATGGTGATAAGTGAATATACCTGCGCGCCAGTTATTGGTCCAGCCATGTTCCTTTAATATCTTTTTTACGGCATTGCCTTTGAAAAATGACGGCAATCTCAACACTTTTTTATAATGCAACGCCGGGAGTACATTATTCGGGAATGTTCCATTGGCTGCCAGCCGGTATTCCAGTGGTTTCATATATGCATACACTACAATTTTGAAACCATTCCCGCAACAACCACATTATCTTGCCCGGCTTGTTCAACAAAGTCTTTTTATATACCGGTGTTTTATTTTTTCCTGATGTAAAGAAAATCATATGACACCCGGAATGTCTTCCCCCCATCATTAGAAACTTCGTTGTATTGCCTTACCGTATCAGGGCCGAGATTATAGAAAATAAAATTTCCCGGTTGCATGACACCATTCGCATCCGGTTGTTGAAATTTAAACCGCATTGCGCCATCCTTATATTCACCATCGGTAAAATATTGGTGACCGCCTCCCGATCCTATCCAAAGCTGTGTCCATTTTTTCGTTGTTGTATCATACCAGTTCTGACTCTTACCGGAAAAAGGGTTATTAAATGATTGCCAGTTTTCCAGTATGGTACACTCTCCCGAAACCTGTTGGATGGAACTGGTGCCAACACGATGATTAGGAAACCCATTGTTGTATACATCCCATTCACCGATCCAGAAATCAAACAGGTGTGCACCCGGAATCGATTTACAGGGAAACGCACTGTTGTAAGCCGTTGAATACAGTTCCCTGAAGCGCTTATCGTTTCTCACGAATTGGAAATCCTTAAAGTTTTCCAATTCATAAGTATTTAAATAGCCGTTGACAACAGCACTGTCCAGGTATTCGATTGCTTTCTGCTTATTGCCTTTCATCGAATAAGTCATTGCCATTCGTGAATAGAGTTGTGCCTTTAATGGTCGTGATACTTGTGTTTTCAAAACTAAAGGGTAAAGAGATAACGCTTCTGCATACTTGCCACTGAAGTGATTGGAAAAAGCAAACCTTGCCAATGTCACAGGCTGTGCATCCACACCGGAATTTATGAACGCTGCATATTTTTTTAGCGCCGCAGCATAATTCCTGTTGAAAAAAAGAGAATCCGCTTCCTTTAATAAAGTTGATTGGGTAGCCTGTTGAGAATATCCGGTCTTAATCGTCAACAGCATTACATGAAGTAAAAGCAAATAAATAAGTTTTCTCATTCCATACATTTTACCGGCAATTAAATACAATGCCCGCAATAGCATTGGGCGAATGTTGACTTTTCCCGTTTTTCTATGTTGCCGGCATCCCGCTCTTATGAAAGGTCATTATTGCTGATATTACCTTGTTTCCCGGTTTGAGTGGTAATTAAAAATATACTGTTCGGTATAAATTTGAAAGGTGAATGAGAACAACAACATTGTCAGTTTAATTAAAGCCTTTCCCGATTTTAAAGTTCCGGGATTTGATATCGAAGTATATAACCAGCAATTCCGGGACAAGAACTCTGTAATTTCTGCAACGTCGAAAAAGGTGAGCTATGACAGGCATTGGGGTTGTCTTTCGCTTAAGTTTGCCAGGAATGGAAATGAATGCTATCATACCGGTCATTCAACCTATGCAGTTAACGGGTCCAATTTTTTAATCCTGAATGTCGATACGGAATATTCCAGTTACATTGAGTCTGAACCGGAAGTTGAATCATTTACTTTAAATTTCAGCGGGAAATATACCAATGCATTTTTTACTTCATTGACAGGAAAAACAGAAGATTCGCTTGAACAAAATCTCGCCCAATCAAAACAGTGTGTTCGCTTCGTCGAAAGACTCTATCCAAAAGATAAAGCCATTTGTCCATTGGTATCAAAAATCTATAACCGGCTTCCCCATTTCTATCAACTAAATGACCAGGTAGCCGAATTGTTTACTGACCTTTTCGTGGCAATGCTGCAATTGCATGCCGATATTGAATTGGAGACCGATAATATTCACAAAATAAAATCTTCAACAAGACAGGAGCTCTACCGCCGTTTAAACAATGCGAAAGATTTTATTGATTCCTGCTACAGTGACCCGATTAATCTTGACTCCATTTCTGGAGTGGCTTGTTTGAACAGGGAATACTTTATGCGGCAGTTCAGGAGCTATTTCAAAACAACACCGATGCAATACCTCATAGCAAAACGAATGGAGGCAGCAAAACGGCTTCTTCAAAACCCGGGTAACAGTGTTTCGGAAGTCTGCCGCCAGGTCGGGTACTTTGATCTGTCATCGTTTGGAAAACTATTCCGGCGATACCATAATTGCAGTCCGACAGAAATGAACAACCTTGTTGATGGATAGCGCTACTGAAAATTTTTTTAATCCCCGGTCTTTCCACGCCGGAGTCGTACTTCAAAAAATTCAGCAATAGCTGCCGGTCCAAAATGATCAGGTATATTTTATCGTTTCACTTGTAGTTTTTTTCCTGGGTCCCAATCTTTAAAAATATTACCTATAGTGTATTGCTTTGTTTCTTTCCTGCTAAGCTGCCTTGACCATTTACTGCGCGCAGCAACATTCGCACCCGGACCTGTACTCGCATATTCGGCATACAATACAGTTGTTTCATTCGCAGGGTTGTTCCAATTATTCCATCCTTCAGGAGCGATGTGTTTACCCATTTCAGTATGTATAAAAACTGTTTTGGCATAAGGCCGCCAGGGCCGCCCCAGGAAACATTTGTGAACGGCCGTATCTGCTATCAGCCTGCAGTCAAAAAAAACGTACCCGAACGACTGTCGCGGTGTCGTTGAAGCGGCTGTTATAAATGAATTGGTTAAATTTTTAATCGTACAATTTTCAAAGACCGCGGTTGCCTCACCAAAAATAAAATCAGTAGTTCCCTCTATATAACAATCTTTATAATACTGGCGGCTGTTTTCTGTAGCAGCATACAATGTATCCTGGTTTCCGACCAAACGGCAATTGTTGATGATTGCACGATCGCCTTCAACATGTAATGCGACAGCTTGTCCAACCCGGCCGGCAGTATTTTCAATCGTCAGGTTCTCTGCATAAAAATCGTTTCCCTGAACGAGTAGTGTGTATGACGTGTAGGTACTGTATTTACTTCGTCCCAATGCATCTTTCCCGCCGGGATATTCTTTTCCTGAAAAATCATTGTTGGTGATAATCGTGGTAAGATTATTTTCTCCTATTAAAGACACTTTTGTTTTCCATGATGGTACAATGATCTTTTCATGATAGGTGCCGGGCTTGATGCGGATGATAACCTGTTCCTGCGAAAGATCCCTCACCGCGTTAACAGCTTCCTGTATCGTTTTATAGTCGCCGCTTCCATCCTGTGCTACTGTTAGCGATTTCGGGTAAGGTGGTATATTTTTCTCCCCTCTTTTTTGTGCATTTACTCTCCAGGTCGTATCGGTGCTTGTTTGCTGCGCATTCGTATACAAAATACACGAGGTAAGAAAAATGGTCGTTATCGCTTGTATCATCCGGCGATAGATAGCTGTTATTAACACGATCGCTTATTTTTTATTTCATTAAAAACATTGACGCGGGAGTCCTGCGGTATTCAAGCCTTTAATATACACTAAAAATGTACGGTGGCCGTCCTGACCGGTTTTGTCAATCCATCATTACGGGGACAGCTGTTAAAACTCCGCGTGATTGTATATTTAATGGCGGTACACTTCCGGTTCCTGTCATTGCGGGGGCTGCCGTTAACATCTCTGCGCAGTTACAACCTTCATGGCAGTCCGCACTGTACCCGTGATTGCGAGGGCTGTCGTTACCATCCCTGCCCAATTGCAATTTTCATGGCAGCCCGAAGCAAAGCTTTAAATTGCAGTAATGACCATTGACGAACTTTTCGGAAAAACAATAACAAATATCTATGCAATCTTTGGCACAGAGCAGGAATGGCTCGACACCGCAGATTGCTTTTCAAAGAGAGATTCCGATTCAGGGTTGGAAATACCGACGAACGCAAATCATGATATCAAAAGGTGAAATAATCAATTTGCTTTTACAATTGCGGGGAAACAAGACCTGGCTCTTCCGGCTAAAAACAATTGCAGCAACTGGTCCGACAACCTGGAGCTCTTTCTTTATTCATCCTACAGACAATTACATTGAAACGGATCCGGGCCCGATCGCTTTCAGAGAAATTGATTATATCGACATTAATGTTTTCGAAGAAATTGAAATCGGGAAATTAGTCCCAAAAAAGAAATTAAATAATAGCAACTTAATCCAAACAGAACTTCAGCTACAGAATGCGCCTTATTTAGAATTTGAAGAATTTATCAGAATTCCATTTCGGCGGTTGTTGTAGTGATAAATTAAACCGTAGCCTAATACCATGACCAAACTCGAACAATTTTACTACGAGGCAAAAGGAAACAAATGGTTCCGCTACTTCACCATCTTTTGCCGTATCGCTTTAGCCGCGGGTTTCATTCCATCGGGCGTAGTAAAAATGATGGGTGAACGCTTTACCGCTTTACCTGCTAATCATCCATTGGGACATTATTTCGATGCATTATACCAGACAGGATACTATTACACATTTATCGGGGTGGGGCAAATAGTAATCGCACTTTTATTACTCATTCCCAGGACAGCACTGCTGGGTGCTATTCTGTATTTGCCAACGATTATAAACATCTGCGTTCTGGCTTACGCTACCCGGTTTGAAGGTACGCGTATCACAACGCTGATGTTACTGGCAAACATTTACCTGCTATGCTGGGATTATGAACGAATAAAACACATTTTACCCTTTAAACAATCTGAAGCAGAAAAGAAAACAGTAAGCAGCAAGTTCCCGTTTGTTTTTTTTGGCGCTGTGCTTGCAATCGTAGCATTGGTTATCGTAATAAACATTTTTATATTTCAAATTCGTCCAGGCAGTTCCCTGATGGAATGCAGGAACGGGGCTTTGGACAGCAAGTATCCAAAAGCTTCCATTGGATTTTGCGATTGTATTTATAACCAGGGCAAACCGCTTGACAAATGTTTGGATGAGTACAGGCAGGCAAAAGAAAGAGAAAAAAATGATAGCCCGGCTATACCAGTAGGTAAATAAATTTCCGTTAGAAGACATTTTAAAGATATATGATGTCCGTTGGCATCATGCTTATACAATGGTAGTAACTTGAAATGACAACAAATTGCCGAATAGTTTGACTAACTTGGTTCCAATCAAAACTTAAACCATGATCCACTTTCAACAACGCCGGAAATTTCTTCAAACAGGAATTGCAGGATTTTGTACAGCACTTTTTACAGGTTTACCAAAAATTAGTTTTGGTAAACCCGGTGCTAATATTGATAAAGGAATCGTTGTACATGAAAATGAGGGCACACACATTTTAACCAGGCGCAAAGTGCCTATAACCATAAAAATTTCGAAAGCAAAGCATGCCATCGATGGTCTTTCTTTTTGCGTGGAGGACCAGAGCCCCGGGCGTAAGATGCGTGTCCATAAACACCTGAATAACGACGAACTTATTTTTATTCACAAAGGGGAAGGCACAATGACGTTGGGTGATGAGTCTATCCAGGTAAAAACGGGGGACGTCGTGTTTGTTCCAAGGAATACATGGCATGGATTAGACAATACGGGCAAAGAAAACCTGTTGATGGTTTTCCAATACTCGCCAGCTGGTTTTGAAGAATATTTCATGGAGAATGGTTCATTGGTAGGAGATCCACCAAAAGAAAGGACTGATGAAGAATATGCACTGAGCGAGAAAAAGTATGGAATGGTTTATAAGGATAAGCTTTGATATTTTTTCGCTTACAATTTTCCACCAGTTAACTTCAATAAATGCGATCCTGTTTCATAAGTCTTATTTTCACTATTGCCTGCCTCCCCGGCAATTCATTCGGGCAATCGGCTAAAGATTACCTGAGACTTATTGTTGACACAACAAACGACCGGCATGGCTATGTAAATGCTAAAGGTGACAAGATGATTCCTTTTGGAAAATATGATATGTGTTTTACAGGCAGGTTTTACAACTTTGCAATTGTTATTTGCGCGCACGAAGGGCTTGTTGGCATAGATAGAAATGAAAACGTGCTCTTCAATGTATTTGTATTTGACAATGGGCCCGACTATCCTTCCGACGGACTTTTCAGAATTATAAAAGATGAAAAAATCGGTTATGCTAATCTGGAGGGACAAATTGTTATTCCACCACAGTTCGACTACGCCTATCCTTTCAAAAATGGCAAGGCGCAGGGTGGGCCACGGTTGTACGTCAAGGAGCGATGGAGAACATCGTTCCTGGACCGGCGGACATTGGTTCACAATTGACAAAAAAGGAAAGTCATTAGCAAGTAAGCACGCAGGTAACATCGTTTTACATCAGTAGGCCGATGAATTAAAACTGAATTAATTCGTGTGAAACCCCTTGTACAACAATCAAAATTTATGGTTAGTTTTATTTTAGTTAAATATCAGAATAATGGATACCAGTAATGAATATAATCCCTCTGAAGGGACTTCCCGTGTCGAGGCTTTTAGTGACGGCGTATTCGCCATTGCAGTAACATTGCTTGTGTTAGACATTCATGTACCTACGGTTAAAGACAATCAATCGTTATTCCAGGCACTGGTACAGGATTGGGAATCTTACCTTGCTTTTTTAATAGGCTTTTTTACATTACTGGTGTGCTGGATCAATCACCACTACATGTTTAAGGTCATTTCAAGGACAAACGATACATTGTTATTGTTAAACGGGTTTAAATTACTGGTCGTGTCATTCACGCCATTTGCTACAGCACTAATTTCCAAATACATTGCGACGGCACAGCAACAAACCAGCATATCGGTGTATGCCGGTAATTTCTTTTTTATGGGAAGCGCCATGACATCTCTTTGGGTATATGCCAATAAAAAAGGGCTGACCATATCAGCAGATAAAAATGTTTTGCAGGCAGCGACCAAATTATATGTACTTGCATCTGTGCTATCCGGTTTGATTTTTATTATCTCATTCTTCAGCATACCGGTCAGTTTGGTATTGTTTGGAATAATGTTCCTTGTTTTTGTCTTCCCAAATGACCGGATACGGCGCCTGGCACAGATCCAGGAAAAGAAGATTTCAAAAAACAAGAATCTGACATTAACAGGCACCAACGCGTAACAAGGCATTGGCTGCAATATTTTGACAGCATGCGATGGAGAAGATAAACCCCAATCAACTTATGCCCATATAGCAAACGATTCCTGTTCCCGGAATTGTACCCCCACAAAACATTGTAGTAGCTTTATACCATTATGTACAAGGTAATTTCTTACCAGGTCGCCGACAGTATTGATATTAAAAGCTGCAAGATTAATTTCAAAGCTGAACTGGTGTATGGCGATTCCGAAGAATTGTTTTACCAGGCGACCGGCGAACGGTATATCTATATTTTCAAATATGGCGTTGTTAGTTTTCTGAACTACGATGCTGTTGAGATCTCAGGCTTTCTTCGATTCATTTCCCCTTTTTGCAAAAATCGTTTCGATGAAGCATTAAGCGAAGAGTTCATTGTGGAAACGGGTGCATCCGAAAATAAAGTGAGTTATAACAAGATTGAAATAACTGCTGCTGATCAAAAAGTGATCAGGATAATAATGCTGAACGTATCGCAATCAGTGGCGCTGGATTACTATTCAGAACAAAGCAGGCGCTTACTCGAGGAAACAAATAATCATACCCAGGTCCTCGAAAAAAAAGGAAGACTTGCGATCTCCGGTACCAAACTCAAAAAGTTTATCGGCAAAGCCCTGCTGTTAAAAAACCGGATCACGGAAAATCTTTACATATTTGATTCTCCGTTGGAAACCTGGGAAGATGAAAAGCTGGATAAACTTTATACCGAGCTGAAAAAAAATTTCGATCTCCAGGACAGGTTTAGAAGTGTAACCGAGGATCTGGCTATAGTAAAAGATAATCTCGAACTGTTCAGGGACATTCTTCAATACCGGAATACCGTTTTCCTGGAATGGATCGTGATCATTTTAATTGCGATCGAAGTGGTAAATTATTTCTTTCGCTGATCCACCGGCATACAACCCGGTTCTGCAAGCAACCGGCCAACCCCCTCCAATATTAATTTTTAGCCAAAGCGCAAAACTTAACATTGGACATGTTAACCGCACATTATTTTTGTATTACTTAAATGTTAACAATATGAAAGGCAAAAAAGCCGCTCTGAAAAAACTAAAAAAGGAAACGCGTCAAAGAGTGTATGACAAACTGGTTGTCGCGCTTGCTGAATTTAAAACAGGAGCAAAAGATAAAAAATTTGAAAAGAACCTGCGCCGTACAAGTAAATTGTTTTCGGCAAACATTGCTAAAATGGTGAAAAAGGAAAACATCAAAACACCTAAGATACCAAAGAAGCAGGCGGAAACGAAAGTGGATGGAACGATCCAAAAGACAGCGTAGGAATTTCAAACATGAATTATTAATAGAATGTCTTTCCCCGGGACATTCTTTTTATTTCCACCATTAAAGTGAACTAGTTCCTCAATACCACGCTTCCGGCACAAAAGAATTACCAACAGCATTTTTCGATACCGGTCTAAAAAAATAATTGAATAAAAATTTGCGAAACCAAATAGTTGCACATATATTTGCAACCGATTAGTTGCGTAAGCAAAAAAAAATAAATACTATGAGACGGGATATTTTCCAGGCGATCGCAGACCCGACACGGCGGGCAATTATCACCCTGGTTGCAATACAGGCGATGACGCCAAACGCCATTGCCGATAACTTTCACACCACACGGCAATCTGTTTCCAAACACCTGCGCATACTTACAGAATGCGAACTGGTAAAACAGGAACAACGGGGCAGGGAAATTTATTATTCACTTGAAATTGAAAAAATGAAAGAGATCGATAAATGGTTAGACCAGTTCAGGCAACTCTGGGAAACCCGCTTTAATCAATTGGACAAAGTATTATCAACACTTAAAAAACAAAAAAAATGACAAACGAATTGCTATTTGATTTTACCGTTGACAAAACAACAAAAATGGTATACATCACCCGTGAGTTTGATGCCGGGCTTTCATTGGTATGGGATGCTTTTACCAAAAAAGAATTGATTGATCAATGGATTGCACCTAAGCCCATGACAGCTAAAACAAAATACCAGGATTTTAAAGTTGGCGGCAAAAGATTTTATGCAATGATAAGTCCTGAAGGGCAAGAGCGCTGGGCAATACAGGAATACACTTCCATTACCCCGAAGACAAATTTTAAAATGTACAATGCTTTTGCAGACAAGGATGAAAACCCTGAACTGCCCGGCTCTGAATGGGATCATACTTTCAGTGAGCAAAACGGGATAACAAAAGTGAACATTGCTATTTACAATGAATCCCTTGAAAGGTTAGAAAAAATACTGGATGGCTTTACAAAAGGAATGAAAATGTCATTGAGCAACCTGGAGAATCTGTTGGCAACTTTATCGAAGAAATGATCTACGTTTTCAAAACATCTGTCAAAACAAAGACCCAGGCAGGGAAACTGAAACCGCATATCGACAAAATACTGCCAAAAGCAAAATGGAATTTTGACCTGGAAGATTGCGACAGGATCCTTCGTATTGACAGTGACGAAAACATAGTTCCTGAAATAACAGGCTTGCTGAATACGCACAAATTTTTTTGTGAAGAATTGGAATAAGACCTGCCCACCGTAGCATAAGCGACGTAACAAAAACAACCTGGCTATACGTATGAAATAATCAATAATTATTTTGAACCGCGCAGGATATATGTATTTTTTCCTGTTGCGCGTTATGTTTCTATGTGGTTCAATTGCGGATAGTCAATAAAAACAACGTAAAAAATAAAAACTATGGCACTGATCAACCCCCACATTAATTTCAATGGAAACGCCGAAGAAGCATTTACGTTTTACAAATCCGTATTTGGCGGAGAGTTCGAAAAAATTATTCGTTTCAAAGACCTGGCAACCGCCGAATTTCCGGTGGCCCCACATGAGGCAAATAAAATAATGCACATTGCCCTGTCGGTTGGCAAAAGCTTTCTAATGGCCAATGACGTTCCGGAAAGCATGGGAAAAACAAATGAAAATGAAAACAGGTCTAAAATATTTATTAGTACAGACAGCCGTGAAGAAGCGGACAAATTATTTACCGGGCTATCAGCCGGCGGAACGATTGAAGGACCTGTCGGGGATAGTCCCTGGGGTTCGTATTTTGGATGTTTTAGAGACAAATACGGTATTGAATGGATAGTAAACTTTGACAAAAAATAGAAGAGATTACCAGAAAAAAAATATATGTCTGCCACAATCAACAAAAGCATTATTGCCGTCCTTTTCATTGTAAGCATGCTGCCTTGGCCGAATAGCCATGCGCAACAACCGCTTAAACCTGCGTCATCAGGTTATGCGCCGGTAAATGGTTCAAAAGTTTATTATGAAGTGTATGGTACCGGCGATCCCATTGTTTTATTGCATGGGGCCTACATGACCATTCATTCGAATTGGAGTGAACTGATACCCATTCTTTCCAAAACAAGAAAGGTTATTGCACTCGAAATGGATGGCCATGGACATACGCCGCTATCTCAACGTCCATTCAATTATCAAACATTTGCGGGCGACGTGGCCAGTACTTTGAAATATTTAAAGATCGACAGTGCAGATATACTCGGGTTTAGTTATGGCGGCACTATTGCGTACGGTTTTGCTATTAAAAACCCGGCCATGACAAAGAAACTGATCATCATTTCATCAACCTATAAATCCGAAGGATGGTTGAATATTATGTATACGATGCTCGCCAACGTTAATTCAACTGCTTTTGATAACACGCCGGTCAGATCTGAATATATCAACGTGGCGCCTGACACTTCCAACTGGCATACGTTCATTGCAAGAATGCTCAAATTCAGCGGGGAAAAATTTGATCTTGGAGATGAAAATATTAAAAACATCAAAGCTCCTGTATTCCTGATCAATGGAGATAATGATGGTACAGATAAAAAAGTATTAGCAGAAACATACAGCCTTTTGGGAGGAAATGTTTTCGGAGATGTAGTGGGAATACCTAAATCACAATTGGCAATACTCCCCGGCAAGGGTCACGGAACGTTGATAATGGATACACAGGCTATTGCGGCACTCATAAATTCTTTCCTGGTGCAGCAATAAACCCTTTTTTATTTATACGAACAGTTATACTGTCGCATTGCGCCTCTACGATTGCCGCATTCACACCGCAGGCGTCACGATATTGTTGTTGATCTTTGTATCACACCAAACAAATAAAAAAATAAGTTATGAGAAAAATTACAGTCATATCAATGATCTCATTAGATGGCGTCATGCAGGCCCCCGGTGGTCCCGGAGAAGATAAGTCAGGTGGTTTCAAATATGGTGGATGGGTAGCACCCTACCAGGATGAAGCTGGTGGAAAGGTCTTTCAAAGACTGATGAAACCGTCAGATATTCTGTTGGGAAGAAAGACGTACGAGATCTTTGCCAGCTACTGGCCCGAACACGCAGACAGCTGGCCAGGTATCAATGATGTCACTAAATATGCGTTATCCAAAACCATGAAAAAGTCAGGCTGGCAAAATACTGTTTTCCTCAGAAGCGTGGCTGACATCAGGAAGATCAAAAATGCAAAAGGTGGCGACATTAAAGTTTGGGGCAGCAGTAAACTCATCCAGCTACTTCTCAAGCACGACCTGGTCGATGAACTGTGGCTCATCGTTTACCCGCTGACCCTTGGTAAAGGAAAAAAATTGTTTGACAACGGCCCCATTCCCGCAGCATTTACATTAATAGAAAGTACGGTTACACCAGGCGGAGTTATTATTGCCAATTACAGGCGGGCGGGAAAAGTTAAGACAGGTACCGTTGGAGCTTGAGAAGAGAAAATGATGTAACCAGGTGGTTCTTGGCTTTTGCATTTTCAATTGCCAGTTGACTGAATTGGCCCAATAAGTAGTTTTAAAATTGCAACAATACAAAAGTTGAATGTGATACGTGGGATGTATCGACTTAATAAATAAATCAACCCGCAGTTAAATATTTAATATGAATGTACAGGAACAAATAAAAAAATATATTGCAAGTCAGCCTGAACCAAAACGCAGCGATATGCAGGAGCTGCACCGGCGCACACTGCAAGCGATGCCAAAATGCAAATTATGGTTCCTCGATGGCAAAGACAGTGAAAATAAAACTGTTTCTAATCCTAATATCGGATACGGGCTTCAGACCATGAAATATGCTGATGGGAAAACCAGGGAGTTTTATCAAATTGGCATCAGTGCAAATAACACCGGGATATCAGTCTATATCCTCGGTATAAAAGATAAGACCTACTTAGCCAAAACGTATGGGAAAAAACTGGGTAAGGCAAAGGTGACCGGCTATTGCATCAGGTTCAAAGCCCTAAAGGACATCGACATCGATACACTTGAAGCGGCCATACGATTCGGAGTGGAGAACACCCCGGGGGACTAACACGACAGCTACATTGCATCAGGTAGTTTGTGTTGCATAATGCGTTGCTGATCGCTCAAGAACTTTCCGGCAAATGAACTCCGCATCCTCCCTGATCCCAAAAAGAATAACTGACTTCCTGTGTCTCATCCATGGCAGACCGATAAAATACAACCCTCCGACAGCAGCAATGCCGTTCTCGTGTTCTAAATTCCCACCATTGTCCTTTATAGGTAGTTTAATGTAACTGAAATCACCAGTGAAGCCCGTTGCCCAAATAACCGAACGGATATTATGTTCTTTAATCGCAATGGATGTCAGATCGCTTGCACAGCTTGCGTGTATGTCCGGCGCATCATCCATGTCAACATCCGGTGCTGGTGCAGCTATTCCTGTTTTTGCAATGTATTCATCGATCATTGCCTTCACTTTTAATGAAAGTCCATCTGCAAATTTTATATGCGCCGGTGCTGATGGTTGAAACGTAAATGTCTTATCGTCTGCGTTGTCGATCCTGCCGAGAATAATTACTCCTTTTCCTGCTAAAGACTGCAGGCTGATCGTTCTTGCCTTATCTCCTGCTCCCGTCAGGTGCGGTGGTTTCATGTTTATCATTGCAGGATCTTTGATTTGCTCCTTCGTTGCGTCAAAAAATTTTAAATCAATCAGCCAGTCATGAATATCCCTTCCACGATAATTCCTGGGAACCCTCCCAACCATACTTGTAGCGAAATATACTTTTCTTCCCGAGTCGGCGAGGTCTTCTGCAACCTGTATTCCTGATTGTGCACCACCTGCTACCAGCACGGCTCCATCAGGTAAGTCCGACGCACTCCGGTACTCAGCCGTATGCAATTGTTTTACATTACCCGGAATAGAAGACGCGATCGAAGGAATTTTCGCTTCGTTGGCCGAACCGGAAGCTGCTATCACCTGCCGTGATTGATATTGCCGCAGGACATTATTGGATGATACGGTTACATGAAAAAGGTCATCTTTCTTTTCAACGGAAACCACAGCCGTGTTTTCGATAACAGGTAATTTGAATGAGCTAACATAATTCTCAATACCAGAAACAAATTCTTCAGCACTCGAAAATTGTTCGGGATTATTTCCTTTATAGACATCCGCCGGCAACAGGTTAAGTCTATCTGGTGTGTTTAGTTTAAATGAGTTCCATCGCTTCGACCGCCACGATTCACCTGGCTTACCACGTTCGAAAATAACATGTTCCAAACCATGTTGCTTAAGGTAATAGCTGGCACTTAATCCTGCATAGCCAGCGCCAATTATAATTACGTCTAAAGGAGATTTTTCCATATAAAGATCATTAAATGTTTTCTGTTTCGTAACAGGAAACGTCTGTTCCCGTGACAGGCAATCTTAAATTCATCATGCGCAATTTATAGTCTTTTTTCAACCGTGTCCATAGCATGTTTGTGTTGTTGGTGAGCTTCCCGTGAATGCCGATATCTTTTTTTGCTGAACCCGGCGGATTGATTTCTTTTATAACGACGTTAAGAAGGTCAATTTGGATGAATTGATGCGATGAAGTAGTTTTAAAATTGCGGCGATAAAGAATTAGCTGCACTAATCAAATGAAACATCTGCAGGACGCTTCAAAGATTTAATGGATAACTTAATTTTTGCTTTAGAACATAGCATGGATCTGAAAAAGGACGGGGTCGACCCAATGATTCCATTTGCAATTGTTATTAGAGGATCTGAAAAAATGATAAAGACTTTTGCCGGTGACACGCCTGAATATGCCGGTAAAATGTTTGAGCGAACCATTACCAAAGAAAACCCTGATATAGTTGTGTACGCCAGTGATAGCTACTTAACAACAAATGGTGTTAAATATGATGCAGTGCTATTAAAAGCGTATGACAAAAATGACACTGAAGGACCACCAGGATTTTGAACAAATAGGTAATTCCGGTTTTCCTAGAACTGAAATAGATAAGTTTAACCGGGCAAACAATCCGGGAGACAACAGCACTGACAAAAAATCCTGGTGGAAAATTGGGTAGGATTTATTGTCGCTGTTAGCAGTCGATACCGTTAACTTAGTTGCAATTCCCAACATTCATTATTGTATTAATTTTGACCCTCCTAAATTCAATAAAAGAGAGCTGGGCTATCATTAAATTTCACCAGGGAAAACACGAACATGTTTAAAAAATTAATAGATAATAAAAAGTTGGGCGGAGTTAACTGCACCATTTGGAGAGATGGACAGGTTATCTACCAGGAAAGCGAGGGATACAAAAACCCGGAGACCTGTGAATTGATGACCCTCGATACGATTTTTAGAATTGCCTCCATGACAAAACCGGTTACTTCCGTGCTGGCAATGATGTTATACGAAGAGAAGAAATTGGATCTGCATGACCCGATCGCCAAATGGTTCCCCCAATTCAGCGATATGAAAGTTTTAAAAAATCAGTCAGCGGAATACGAAGATGCAACGCGGCTTATAACTATACTTGATTTATTAACACAAAGGTCAGGCTTTACCAATGCGGCATTCCTCAGTGGAAAACGGAGGGAAGACTACTTTAACGCATTGGGAGCCGACATTGATTCAGAACGTACAAATGAACAATGGATAAATGGATTGGCAGGATTACCATTGATAAACCAGCCGGGTGAACTATTTAATTATGGTTGTTCGACAGATTTATTGGGTATTCTCATTGCTACCATAGAAGGGAAACCGCTGGGCAAAGTAATGGAAGAAAAAATATTCGCTCCATTGACAATGACCGACACCTTTTTTAATGTTCCGGGTAGCAAAAGAAACAGGTGTGCTTCAAACATGGGTTATGACGAACAAGGTCACCTCGTGAATCTTGAAACCGTTCCGGCAAAAATGGCGCTTAAAGAACGACCCGCCCATTTAGAATTTGAATCCGGTGGCCAGGGACTTTGGTCAACGATGGACGACTATTTAAAATTTGCAAAGCTTTTTGTGGAAAACGGAAGTTCAGACGGTACCCGGTTATTGAAACCGGAAACTGTTGAATTAATGCGTACGAATCAATTGACCGCTTTCCAGCGGGAACATTCAAAACTAATGGGTACACCACTCTTTAAAGAATATTGTGGCTTCGGACTGGGGCTTGCTGTGGTAGTGAAAGAACATAAATACGGATCAATTCCCTGTTCGGGTTCAATTGGTTCAGTTGGCTGGCCGGGTGCATATGGTGGTTGGTGGACGGCTGACCCGGTAAAAAAAACGGTGTCCATATTTTTAACCCACAGTATGACAAAACCAAAACAACTTGCCCAGGGTATCGGGTTTGAACTATACGAAGCAATTGATATTTTTTCAAATTATAGTAAAGACGGTATTTAATCATTAAGTAAAACACTACCGGAAGCCCCGGCTTCTGATATCGGCTTAAACATGGTTGCACGACTCTTTCTTAGAAAATGGTTGCCGGGGTTTATATTTTTTGCAACCTGTTGCTTCAGCTTATTTAAGTGTAGTACAACCAGCACCAAAGCTCCGGTCAAAAACCTATCTCCATTGATTTATAGTCGGGGTACCAGGATGAAATTCAAATTGATTGATCCCGGAACATTCAATATGGGTTCTCCTGGAAATGAATTTCAAAATGATTCAAATGAACATCCTCAGCATGCTGTAGTACTGACTAAACCCTATTATATAGGTGTGTATGAGGTTACACAGGATGAATTTATGGGGACAATGAAATTTAATCCAAGTACACAAAAAGGAAACGGCAGACTCCCGGTAGAAACGATATCGTGGTATGATGCAATTGCATTTTGTAATGCACTCAGTAAATTAGATGGCTTTGATACCTGCTATGTTATAACAAAAGTAAAAAAGGAGAATGAGCATATTGTTGAGGCAAATGTAGTTTGGGATAAAAACACCAATGGATACAGGTTGCCTACCGAAGCAGAATGGGAATATGCCTGTCGCGCAGGTACAACAACTCCTTTCCCTTTTGGCAATACGATTGGTACAGGTGAAGCTAACTATGACGGCACTGTTTCATACCTTGATAAAGACGGTAGTGAACATTTAAGAGACGAAACAAAAGGTATCTATAGGCGGGTAAAATTGCCTGTTGACTCACTGGCTGCTAATAATTGGGGGCTTTATAATATAGTGGGAAATGTATTTGAATGGGTTTGGGATTATTTCAGCACGTACACAGCAACAAAACAAACTGATCCGACAGGACCCGGCAACGGAACTGAACGGGTAAGGAGAAGCGGTGCTTTTGGTAGTCCTGGTTATCACATGCGTTCAGCACTCAGGCATGACGTTCCACCCGGGCTCTACTTATTTCACCAGGGTTTACGTGTTGCCAAACAAGCAAACTGACAACAGTATATCCTGATAAACATCCACGGTTCAATTAAACTTTTCTTATCGTCTTATCTTTTTCTTACTTATTGACAACGGTATCTCGTATAAAAGCCTATTCAGAATAAAGGATTAAATTTGGATAGCGAAAGGTGTATATCATGAAAGAAGGCATTGCAGGAATACAAAAATATACAGAGCGGGAAGAAACAATGGCCGCGGAAATACATGAATTGCGTGCCCGGTTAAAAGAAGAGCGGCGACTCGCCGAGCAACAGCTTAATATTGCCGTGCATGAACTGAAAAACCCACTCGCCTCGATAACCATGGCCGCAGAATTGATCCGTTCACATTCGGACAACCCGTTAATTTCCCAATTCAGCGAGCAAGTTATCAAAACCACCCAGCGAATGACCGGGCTTATTGAAAAAACATTGCTTAGTACCGGGCTGGCCGCTGGCACAATTGATCATAAACCCGTTAACTTATCCTCGTTGGCCGCCCGAATCGTAGCGGCTAATATTTCACATGCTGCTAAAAAGAACCAGAAATTATATGCCGATATCTCGGAGGACCTGCATGTAACAGGAGATGAAATGAAATTATCTGAAGTGATCGATAATTTAGTAAGCAATGCTATTAAGTATTCACCTTATGAGTGCAGCGTCCATGTCTATCTCATCCTCACCGACAGTTGGGTTACATTGCGGGTCACTGATGAAGGACCTGGCTTTACCAAAGAAGATTTTCAAAATTTATTCCGGCCCTTTACCCGCCTTAGTGCACAGCCTACAGGTAATGAAACTTCTACCGGGCTCGGCCTCTCCATTGTAAAAAAAATAGTGGATCATCATAACGGCATTATTCATTGCGGCAACAATGATAAAAACAAAGGGGCAACCTTCGTTGTTCGTTTACCACATCATCGGTAATCAGCTTTTAGCCTGTAACATGGTAATGGGTTGTGATATCTTTTACAATGATCTCTTGCAAACAAATAAGCTTCCTTAACTAAAATGAAAACAAAAAATGGCTTATTGGCTATCTGTTTTATAATTTTCTTTTTCATTGCGGTCAATTTAATTCCTAAATCCAATAAATTTTATTATGCATTTGAGAATTACAAAAAAACAATAGACTCTCCCATATCAGGTACCGTAAAAAGAATCATACTTGGAAAAAATTTCTTTGGGGCTCAATTCGGTTCAGACTCAAATAATTATTATCGCTTTACATACCAGGTGGAACGAACACCAAAACAATGGCTGGAAAAATACCCGGAAGATTTCATAATTGTGGGCGATTCTGTTATGAAAACTGCTAACAATGATACATTCCTTGTTATTAGAAAACTTAACAGGTGGAAATATGTCTTACCGAAAGCACTGATCCCGGGCAATTAGACAACTTTTGGTGTTGCCGGGCCGATAATTCATTTCCCTATGCAATTGCCGCCGGCCATCATTTGGTTTGGAACGACGGCAGCTGCGCCCTTCGCTTCGCTAACGACAGGTTATAAATTCATCTTATGGACGACAATTTTGAAATACCCGTAGTTTTTAATCATAAAGAATTAAGATTTCCGTGTCGCCTGTTGCAGTATGGGTTTACGGTAAAACTGGAAGTAACAATAGAAGAGGCAAAGGTTTTATTTGAACGGGATGAAGAAAGAAACTGGCGAGCTCTCCTGTCTTATGAAGACATCCGGGCTAATAAAAAATTAGATCCCGGTTTGCTAAAAGAAATTGCACAGGCAATCGAAGCATTCACGAAATAAAAAGCAGCGTATCGCTAATGGCCTTTTCCCAAAAGCCTGGCCGAAAGAGAAGGCATTTTGTTAACGTTTAGATTGAATAGTTGATTAAATGATAAGCGTACCCGGTAAGTAAAAGATATCTGTCTATATAAAGAGACATGGCAATTTGAAAATAATTACGTAACGGGAATATCAAATCCAAACACACTCCCCTCCCCAATTTTGCTTTTTACCCATATGGCACCACTTAATGCTTCTATAAATTCTTTGCATATAGCTAATCCTATCCCTGTTCCTTTTTTACTCATATGGACCGGCACCTGGAAGTAGCGATCAAATATCTTATCGATATAGGCGTCATCAATACCTGGGCCTGTGTCCGAAACGGAAAAAGACACGCTGCCAGCTTTTTTATTGACAGCAACAACTACTTCACTTTGCTCGGGGGAGTATCGAATAGCATTGGTTAAAAAATTGTTTAGCACCCAACCAAGCTTATCCGGATCTGTTTTAATCGCCGGCAGATCATTTTCCAGATTCAAATCAATGGCGATCTGCTTTTCTTTGGCAGCAGCACTAACAGTACTGATAGAAGTTCGTACAATATTATACGGGTTGGCTTCCCTGATATCCAACTGTATTTTTCCTGATTCTACCTGTGCCATATTCAACAATTCGCTCAATATTCTGAGCATTCGCTGGTTATCCAATTTCAGGCTGTTAAGCAAATCTTTTTGCTCGTCTGATAATTTACCCACCCTCTCATCCTCCAGTAATTTCAGGCTGAAATCAGATGATGCCAACGGCGTTTTCAATTCGTGGGAAACGGTAGCAATGAAATTTGTCTTGGCTACATCCAGCTCTTTGAACGATGTGATGTTCTTCAAAACAATTACAGTTCCCGGCTGTTCATCTCCCTGTGAGATATCAATACTCTCTTTAGTAAAATAATTTTCCTTTCCTTCTACCACGATCTTGAACGGTACGTTATGATTTTCCTTTACCAGGAAGCGGAACAAATCGTTCTTCGTCTCAACACTTTGCTGCAGTTGCCCTACGATTTCTGTCTCTTTTAGATTTAATAACTGCAATGCCCGCTTATTGGCAAAAAGAATCGCTCCATTGTTATCAATCCCGATACTGGCGTCTTTCAAAGAATTAATGACCGTTTCAGCCCGCTTTTTTTCGAAGAGGATTTTTGAAAGATTGCTGTGCTCATATTCGTCCAGTTTCTCAGCCATACTATTGAACGCGTCCGCCAACTGACCAAACTCATCGTGACGATTCAAATGTATTCGTTGGCGATAATTCTTTTTTGTTATGGCCTTTATTGCATCCGTTAGCCGGGCAACCGGCGAGGCCACCAGTGAAGGGAAATTATACAGGAATGTCAGGCCAATCAATGTGCAAATAGTGAGAATAACAGTAATGATCATTTTAGCCTTCTCAGCCGATATTTTAGCAGCCGTATTTTTCTTATCGATAGCCCGGAGATTTAATTGCATGATTCCGCTAATATTCCTGCGCATCAGCGACCGCGCAGAATCGGGTGATCTCTTTTGTTTAATAGCATTAAAGTTTTTACGCAGGGAGTCAGTCAATTCCTTTTCCCCTGCTTCCGTAATGTTCTTTTCCTGCGCCTGCAGGTTGTGTTCAAAACTGGCCAGCGACGCTAAACTATCTTTTCCCGCTAACTCATCCATCTCCTTTAGCATATCCCTTGAATAATTCAGCGTCTCATAATTGTCCCTGATTATTCCTTTTGCCTCCTCGGTGATGCGATTGAAATAATAAAAGCACACCGCACCCACCATGAGCAGCAACGCAAACAGGAAAATACCTCCCAGTGCAATCTTTGTTTTTAATTTGATCGCCATACGTTTTTATGAAAGAATGATCAGGTCAACATCGTTTGTTGATAAGGTTTTTAATAACTGGTTAAATACATTGGTTCGTAAAATTACCTGGAACAAATTCAAATGTGGTTTACCGGTACACACCGTTGTGATCTTTTTTTCTTTCACTATATCCATAATTGCACGGGCTACATTCGTATTCTTAACCTGCAACACTTCCGCTCCAAATTCTGTTGCATCTTTAAAGTTATTAATCAGATGACGTTGCGAAGCTAACGGGATTTTATCCGGCGACTCCTTCGGTGTTTGCACATACAAAGCGAACCATTTGCTGTTATAATAGGATGCCAGTCTTGCCGTTTTGCGGATGATGTTCTGTGCCATTTCATGATTTGATGAGATACAGGCAAGGAAATGTTCATGTCGCCAGGGTTTTACTTTAGCTGTCACCTCGTAATCCACCTTTCTCTCTACCTGTCCGGCTACTTCTTTTAAAGCAAGTTCCCGTAATTGCAATATTTTCTCAGGTTGAAAGAAATTCGTCAGTGCCTGCTGCACCTTGGTATGATCATATATTTTCCCTTCTTTTAACCTGGCAATAAGCTCCTGTGCAGTCAGATCGATATTCACTACTTCATCGGCGACCTGGAGTATTTTATCAGGCACTCTTTCCTTAACTTCTATTCCGGTGATTGCTTTTACATCTTCATTAATGCTTTCGATATGCTGAATGTTGATCGCAGTGATTACATCGATGCCGGCATCTAAAAGGTCCAGCACGTCCCGCCATCTTTTTTCATTCTTGCTTCCCGGGATATTTGTATGCGCCAGCTCATCTACAATGACGGTGTCAGGATGCAATAAAAGTATAGCCTGTACATCGAGCTCGTCCAATTCTTTCCCTTTATAAAAGACTTTTCTTCTCGGGATGACAGGTAAGCCTTCTATCAGTGCCTGTGTTTCCCCGCGACCATGTGTCTCTATATAACCGATCCTTACATTGGCGCCATTGCGTAGCAGGTTATGCGCCTCCTGCAGCATACGGTAGCTCTTGCCTACACCTGCGCTCATGCCGATGTAGATCTTCAGCTTTCCCCTTTTTTCCTGCTGAATTTTTTTTAACCATCTATCTGCTTCTGTGTCCCGCATAAATATGTCAAAAAATAGTGTCCCATTTTAAAAATGAAGAACAGCCGCTAATGTATGTGCCTGTTGACTTCGGAAAGAGTAGTCGTTCCTATTTTAAATTGTCCAAATCGATATTCAGTTTTAATACATTCACTTTTGACGGACCCACTCCCATAAAAGGTTTATCGATATGCTGATCTATCAGTGCTTTCACATTTTCAATGGCTATTTGTCTTATAGTCGCGATACGCTTCATCTGCACATATGCTGACGCCGGTGAAATATCCGGATCAAGACCGCTACCTGATGCTGTGACAAGATCAGCAGGTATTTCATCTTTTCTCATTCCCGGGTTATGGGCAAGAAACGTATCAATCCTGTCCTGCACTGTTTTCAAATAATCAGGATTTGATGGTCCTTTATTGCTGCCCGCAGAGCCTGCTGCATTATAATCTACTGCAGATGGGCGACCCCGGAAATATTTATCGTCCGTAAATTGCTGGCCAATCTTCGCATACCCGACTACTTTACCGTTTACCGATACCTTCTCACCTTTCCCTCCCCCGGGAGTTGCTTTACCAATGGCAGCGATCAACAATGGATATAATCCAGAACATAAGATCAGCATGACAAGTGTCAGCTTCAGCGATATCAATAAATTCTTTTTCATTTGATTCGTTTTTAAGCACTCTCCTTTGGACAGGGTTGGAGCGAAGTCTACATAAATAATCCAAGTAACAAATCAATCAATTTGATTCCGATGAAAGGTGCAACGATCCCACCTAATCCATATACCAGGAGGTTTCTTCTTAGCAATGCGGACGCACCTATAGGTCTGTACTGAACACCTCGTAACGCCAGCGGTATCAGCAATGGAATTATGATGGCATTAAAGATGATGGCAGATAAAATAGCCGATTGAGGGCTTTTCAGGTTCATAATATTCAGGGCCTGTAATGCCGGGATAGAAGTAATAAACAATGCAGGTACAATCGCAAAATATTTTGCCACATCATTGGCAATTGAAAATGTAGTCAGCGTGCCTCTTGTAATCAATAACTGTTTTCCTATTTCAACCACTTCAATCAACTTGGTTGGATCATTGTCGAGATCAACCATATTACCTGCTTCTTTAGCAGCCTGCGTACCGCTGTTCATCGATACACCCACATCCGCCTGCGCCAGCGCCGGTGCATCATTGGTGCCATCGCCCATCATCGCGACAAGCTTACCATTTGCCTGTTCGCCCCGGATATAATTCATTTTGTCTTCCGGTTTTGCCTCGGCAATGAAATCATCTACACCGGCAACTCCAGCAATATATTTTGCTGTAAGAGGATTATCGCCTGTTACCATCACCGTCTTCACACCCATTTTGCGTAAGCGCTGAAAACGTTCCTGTATTCCTGGTTTAATAATATCCTGCAATTCAATCACTCCTTTTATTTCGTTATTAACCGCAACCACCAATGGTGTGCCGCCATTGGCAGCAATAGTCTTTACTTTTTCATTTGTTGCTGCAGGTATACTATTCCCACTTTTGTTTACCATATCCGCAATAGCATCATACGCGCCTTTCCGAATCGTTAAGCCGGTTGGCATATCAATACCACTGCTCCTTGTCTCGGCAGTAAATTTAATAAACTGTGATCCTGTTTCTGCTCTTGCATTTACACCTTTTTGCAAAGCCAGGTCGACAATTGATTTTCCTTCCGGTGTGTCATCAGATAAAGAGCTCAACACACTAAAGCGGATAAATTCATTTTCGCTGATTCCATCTATACTATAAAAGTTCGTGGCCTTCCTGTTTCCAATAGTGATTGTTCCCGTTTTATCCAGCAGCAACACATCCACGTCGCCGGCTGTTTCAACAGCTTTACCACTTTTGGCAATAACGTTAGCCCTTAATGCCCTGTCCATACCGGCAATACCGATAGCAGAGAGCAAACCCCCGATCGTAGTCGGTATCAGGCAAACGAACAAGGAGATAAAAGCAGCAATGGTTATTGGCGTATGAGCATAGTCTGCGTAAGGTTTCAATGACACACAAACAATTAGAAAGATCACCGTAAATGCGGACAGTAAAATGGTCAATGCAATTTCATTTGGCGTTTTTTGCCTCGATGCACCTTCCACCAGTGCAATCATTTTATCAAGGAAAGTTTCGCCCGGCACAGTTGTTACTTCTACAACGATACGGTCTGATAAAACTTTTGTACCCCCGGTTACAGATGATTTATCACCACCCGCTTCACGGATCACCGGTGCTGATTCACCTGTAATTGCCGACTCATCAATCGTAGCTATGCCTTCCATGATCTCGCCATCCATCGGAATAATGTCTCCGGCCTCACAAAAAAAATGATCCCCGAATTTTAAGGAAGAAGAAGGAACAACTTCGTAATTTGATAGTTCAATAGTCGCTAGCGATGGACTCTTACTATTGACTATCGACCCGTGATTATTGACTTTCTTCGCCGGTGTTTCTTCCCTTGTCTTTCTTAAACTTTCTGCCTGTGCTTTACCTCTTGCTTCGGCCAACGCTTCGGCAAAATTGGCAAACAGCACAGTAAACAATAGGATGATAAATACCGCCGTATTATACCATAAAGCACCTTCACTTGTGTTGCCGGTAAAGATCTGATAAAGCATCACGGCCAGCATCACAGCAGTACCAATTTCGACGGCGAACATTACCGGGTTCCTGATCATGACCCTGGGATTCAGCTTAACAAAAGATTGTTTTATTGCTGAATTGACCAGTGTGGGATCGAATAACTTTATATAACGTTTTCTTTTTGTCATGAATTTAGATTTGACCAGGTTCGTACTACTACATCGAAAAATATTCTGCCAATGGTCCAAGTGCCAGCATCGGGAAGAAAGACAATGCGGTGATAATTACAATGACTGCGAATGTCATTATTCCAAATGTCCCGGAGTCTGTTCTTAACGTCCCTGGTGATACAGGGATAAATTTTTTTTGGGCTAATAAACCAGCGATAGCAACAGGACCAATGATCGGCAGGAATCTTCCCAATATCAAAACAAATCCGGTCGTTATGTTCCACCAAACATTATTATCGCCCAATCCTTCAAAGCCGCTTCCATTATTAGCGTTGGCAGAGGTGTATTCATACATCATTTCTGAAAAGCCATGATAAGATGGATTATTCAGCCAGGCCGATGGATGCACAGCCCACGCTATGTCCGGATGGTGCGCCACCATATATGCAGCTGCGGCAGTAAATCCTTTTACCAGGAAAGCTGAGAGCAATGTAACAAGCATTGCAATCTTTACTTCCCTTGCTTCAACCTTATGCCCCATGAATTCCGGTGTTCTTCCTACCATTAATCCCGCAACGAATACAGCAATGATGATATATACATAATAATTCAGGATGCCAACACCACATCCCCCGTAAAATGCATTTACCATCATTCCCAGCAATTGAGCCATGCCTGACAATGGCATATAACTATCGTGCATTGCATTTACTGAACCGGTAGAGATAATAGTGGTAACTGTACTCCAATATCCTGATGCTGCAGGACCGAACCGCACTTCCTTTCCTTCCATGGCACCTGTCGCCTGTATCACACCCATCTTTGCGATCGCCGGGTTTCCATTGATCTCATATATAATTGTTGGAACCACGAGTAATAACATACCGACTGTCATTACTCCAAAAATCATGTAAGCCAGTTTTTTTCGTTTGATATAAAAACCCAAAGCAAAAATCATCGCAATCGGAATCAGCACCTGGGCCACCATCTCGATGATGTTGGTCAGATAATTTGGGTTTTCCAATGGGTGTGCAGAGTTGGCTCCAAACCAACCGCCACCATTAGTACCTAAATGTTTAATGGCGATCATTCCTGCAGCCGGACCTCTTGACACCTGTACTGTATCTCCCTGCAACGTGGTGATCGTATCCTTGCCGTCATAGCTGGCAGGAATACCATTAAACGCGAGGATGATAGCCACCACGATACATAATGGCAAGAGTAACCTTGTAATGGTCTTTACAAAAACGACCCAGAAGTTGCCAAGGTTTTTTATCGTCTTCTCCTTCAACCCATTAAATAAGGCCACCAATGCTGCGATACCCGTGGCGGCACTTACAAACTGCAAAAAGGTTATTACAAACAACTGTGTCAGGTAGGTCAATCCGGTTTCACCTGAGTAATGTTGCAAATTACAATTCACCAGAAAACTGATCGCCGTATTAAAAGCCAGGTCCGGCGTTTGACCGGGATTATCATCCGGATTTAAAGGAAGCTTACCCTGGAAGATCAACATGAAAAATGCATACACTAACCAAAGCATGTTAATGGTCAGCATAGCTTTCAGAAATTGTTTCCAGGTCATGCTTTCATGGGGATCGATACCGCTGATCCGGAAAATGAAATTTTCAAAAGGATTCATGAAATCGGTCCAGGTTTTTTCTTCACTGAATACTTTACCAATATATTTTCCCAACGGGTAGGCAAGCAATACCCCCAGGAGAAACATTATTATAACGCCTGAAATTTCACCAGTCATATAGTCAGAATTTTTCCGGTTTGATCAAAACATAGAGCAGGTATATAAACACTGCAATAGATAAAATGAATAATACGATCATCATAAATTGAGTTTTGCTTGCTAAACTGTGCAGGGCTGAGCCTGCAGAAACCTAGATTTTTTCAAACCAATCGATGGATTTAAAAAAAAACCAGAAACAAATACACCCGCCTGCAAGCAGAAAAATGGTTAACATATAGTTTATTTATAGATGAATATTTTTAGTTTGGCAATAACGATGTAAAACAGCGCTGCGGCTATTAACCATGCGATCGCAATGACGATGACATCTTTAGCAGGTCTCTTTGTTTGCATAGTTCAATGCCATTAATGAAACCATCCGAATTTGAACCAGGCAATCCATGAAAGGACAATCAACAAACCCGTGACGGCTAATACCAGGATCATTTCTTTCCATCCCGGCGCTTCATCACCCATTCTTTGTTTTTGTTCGTCATTCATGATTAACATGTTTCCATTTCATTTTCTTGTGACGGGAAGACAAAAGAGATGCCTGTTCTTTATCAGGCGTATTAATGCACGGCCAGTTAAATGAATAACATTTTGTTGCAATGACCTGCGATAACAGGAGATGGAAACCCGGGAATAGAAACCCTTTCATTTTGAAAGAGTGAATTACCAAAATGGAAAGGCGGGTTATTTTTCTATATGATATTCTTCGAGCTTTCTATAGAGCGTGGTAAGCCCGATGCCTAAAAATTCAGCGGCTTTTGTTTTGTTCCCTCCGGTATGCTGCAAAACCTTCTCAATGTGCTGCTTCTCGACAAAGGACAAACTCAGGCTTGCAAATGAAGCAGCCGTATTTTGTTTTTGTATTTCATAAGGCAGTTGCTCAGGCATTATCTTGTCTCCATCGGTTAAGATAACGGCTCGCTCCAATATATTTTTGAGTTCGCGGATGTTGCCCGGAAAGTTATACCGTTGCAAAAGTGTAAGCACCTCTTTGCTGATCATTGTCACACGCTTGTTTTCCCGTTTTGCAAATAATTGTAAAAAGTGATCAGCAAGAAACGGGATATCCTCCACCCTTTCACGCAACGGTGGCAATTGAATAGAAAAAACATTCAACCTGTAATAAAGGTCCTCCCTGAAAAGTCCTTCCCTGATCCGGTAGTTAAGATCACGGTTAGTAGCCGCAATTATCCTGACGTTCACCTTACTTGTTTTTTCATCACCGACCTTTATATATTCTCCGTTTTCAATTACGCGCAGGATCTTTGCCTGCAACTCAGGAAGCATTTCACCGATCTCATCGAGGAACAGCGTGCCCGCGTGTGCTGTTTCTATAATACCCTTTTTATCTTTTGTAGCATTAGTGTAAGCACCGGCGGTATGACCAAATAATTCACTTTCCAGCAGGTCCCTGGGAAAAGCGCTGCAGTTGATCGCAACAAAAGCATTTTTTGCACGCTTGCCGGCAGCATGGATCGCATTGGCAAAAACCTCCTTCCCGGTCCCTGTTTCGCCAGTCAGCAAAACATTGGCATCAGTAGCAGCAATTTTTTGCGCAGCTTGTATAGCCTTTTTTATACTAACGCTGTTTCCGGGAATATCAGTAAAGCCTGCCGGGCTTTCAGCATTTATTTTCACAGCCGATTGTCTGTTCGCTTTTATTTTTTCGGCTGCCTGGTAAAGCAGTGGTATGATCCTGTCATTGTCGTTGCCTTTTACAATGTAATCGAAAGCGCCGTTCTTCGTGGCAAGCACTCCGTCGGCGATATCGCCATATGCAGTTAGTAAAACGATTTCAATAGAGGGATAATTTGTTTTAACAGTTTTTACAAAGTCCACGCCGTTACCATCCGGTAAGCGAACATCACATAAAATGATGTCGATAGGACGATGGTTTAACCGATCCTGCGCCTCTTTCAGGCTGGCAGCCTCCGACACTTTAAACCCTTCCAGCGAAATTATTCTTGACAGCAGCTTTCTTAGTTGTTCTTCATCATCTATGATCAATATATTTCCTGGCATAGAAATTTTTTTAATCCTCTACCCGTATGAGCTTAAGCCTCGCGGGAGTACCAACGATCAGCGGAAATTTTTCAACCGTGACGTTAGCCGGGTCGAGACCAAATCCTTTTTCTTCAGATAAGCTTAGATCTTTCAACCAGAAATGGAGTTTCATCACTACTCTTTCAATAAAAGGCAACTCCGTGTCCTGGCTGATATATTTTTCCATGACGATAAACTGGAAGTCACCGACGATATTACTGTTTGCAAGACTTTCATACCGGCTGAACACATTTACTTCGTTATTGGCGACAAGATCTTCCACCACTTTTCTGAACATCAGGTTAATGCGTGTCTCCACCCTGAATCCCAGCCTGAAGTCGATACGAATAATATCATTGGGAATGATATGTTCGACTTTGTATTCACTGGTGTAAGGATCATCCATGGTGTCTACATGAACAAGCCAGTAAATATCTGCGCGCTTTGGTTTTTTATTCAGTATCGAATAAATGATCTTATGCTCAATTTCCCTGGGGTTATCTGCGCTGGTGAGATAAACAAGATGCGTCGCATATTTGGGAATAGCTTTATCATTGCTCAATTCCTGGATCTTTGGAACATAGTGTTCAAGCCGCACAAATTCAACATACCTGTTTTTCACCTTTCTTGCCTTAAACCATGTGTACATGACAAGAAATAACAAACCTCCTGCTATCAGGGCCACATAACCACCATGGGGAAATTTCTGAATGTTGGCATAGAGAAAACTTATTTCTATGGCCAGGAAGATGAATAAATACAAATAAATAAAAACCGGTTTGGTCCTTTTCAATACGAGATAATTTGAAAACAGTAGGGAAGTGGCGATCATGCACAAGGTAATGGCTAAGCCATATGCCGCTTCCATATTGGAAGCTTTCCGGAAAAAAAGAACAATCCCAAGACAACCGGCAAACAGTAAAGAATTAATTGCAGGGATAAACAATTGCCCCCTTGCTTCGGTGGGATATTGTATACGCAATTTGGGCCATAAGTTTAACCGTATCGCTTCACTGATCAATGTGAATGAACCGGAGATCAGGGCCTGGCTGGCGATAATAGCTGCGGCCGTTGCAATAACGATCCCGAAATATAAAAACCAATGCGGCATCACGCCATAAAAAGGATTAAACCCGGCATTGATCATATCCGAAGTGATAAGCTGTCCTTTATACTGGCTCAGCAACCATGCTCCCTGCCCCAGGTAATTCAGGATAAGACAGGTCTTGACAAATATCCATGAATAGCGAATGTTCCATTTGCCACAATGACCAAGATCAGAATATAGCGCCTCAGCACCGGTGGTACAAAGAAAAACTCCTCCGAGTATAAAAAAACCGTTTGGATATTCGACCAGCAGCTTCATGCCGTAGTAGGGATTAAATGCTTTTACAATTTGCCAGTCATCTGCCACATGTACCAGGCCAAGTGCAGCGAGCATAAGAAACCATCCCGCCATGAGCGGTCCAAAAAATCTTCCGATAAAAGCGGTACCAAATTGCTGAATAAAAAACAGGATAGAGAGTATTCCTATAACGATGCAGATAATAGTAGACTGGGTTGTTGACGCAAGCAACGGGATTTGTTTTAGTCCCTCCACTGCAGATGTCACCGAGATAGGTGGAGTTATCATTCCATCGGCTAATAATGCAGCACCGCCAAGCATTGCAGGCGCTACCAGCCACCGGCCCCTGCGGCGCACCAGTGCAAACAGGGAAAAAATACCTCCTTCACCGCGATTATCTGCATTAAGTGTTAATATAACATACTTGATGGTCGTTTGAAGAGTGAGTGTCCAGATGATCAAAGACAATGCTCCAATAACAAGTTCATCCGTGATGACCTTGCCACTTGTTATAGCATTTAATACGTACAATGGAGAAGTGCCAATATCGCCGTAAATAATTCCAAGGGCTATAAGGAGGCCGGCAAAGGATACTCTATTGGGTGAAAGCATTGACTTAGCGATTGCAAAAAACAAAAGTATACACCGGCAGAACAAACTCTTCAAAATGAGGTGCCGGCAAACCAAATCTTTATAAAATCTTTATATGCCCCGCGTGCTTTTTATTTATTCCTTATGGCGGGCAACATACATTTGTCCCTGAAATTGATAAATGATTGGTCTCTTTACCAGGAAGCCCGCGCCCCGGGAACAATATCTTATCAGCGTCTTTTTTATTCTCGCTGTATCGGGTATATGCTTTGGCATTGAACCCTTGCTGGGTTACCGGGTGATTGCTTTTATCTTATTGCTTTGTGTTTCGCTTATTGCGATCGCTTTTGATATTTGCCCGGTTCTCGTGTCTGCAATGTTAACCGCTTTTATCTGGAATTATTTTTTTATTCCACCCCGGTTTACATTTCGCCTGGCAGCAACGGAAGATGTCATTCTCTTTATTATGTATTTCGTGATTGCATTGATCAATGCCGTGCTCACCTATAAGATCCGACAGGTGGAAAAGACTGCAAGAAAAAAAGAAGAAAAGGTAAATACACTGAAACTTTATGACACCTTACTTCATTCGCTTTCACATGAACTGCGGACACCGATCGCTACCATCATTGCTGCAACAGACAACCTTCTGCCCGGAAATGAGAAACTGAATGAAGAAAACCGTCAACAACTGGTCCGGGAAATAGCAAAAGCTTCATTCCGCTTAAATCAACAAGTGGAAAACCTGCTCAATATGTCAAGACTGGAGTCCGGCTTTATTCAGCCAAAGTTGGATTGGTGTGATGTGAATGACCTCGTTTATTCCGTTATAAAAAAGATTGAAGAAAACAAGATCACCCAACGAATTACGATAAACATCAGGCCGAACATACCGCTTATAAAAACAGACAAACTGATGCTCGAACAAATCATCTATAACCTGGTGAATAATGCCGTTCTATATACCAGGAACGATAGCCGTATTTATATTTCAGCTATCAATCATACAGATATTTTGCAACTGGTAATTGAAGATGATGGAGAAGGTTTTCCCGAAAATGAACTCGACAATGTGTTTGATAAATTCTATCGCCTCAAATACTCCAAAGCCGGCGGCACCGGTCTCGGGTTGTCAATTGTCAAAGGATTTACTGAAGCATTGAAGGGAAGCGTTATCCTGGAAAATCTTTCTACCGGGGGTGCAAGGTTCATCATTGAAATTCCCGGCCAAATGTCTTATTTAAATGTGTAGACCATGAACAAAGCAGAAATACTGATCATCGATGATGAGGAGCAGATAAGAAAGCTGCTGGAAATTACGCTCAAAAGCAATAACTATATTGTCACCCATGCTGCTACCGGCAAGGAAGGCGTCATCATGGCATCTAACCATCCACCTGACCTGGTCATTCTTGATTTGGGCTTACCGGATAAAGATGGTTTGGCTGTGTTGCAGGAAATCAGGCAGTGGTATACCAACCCGGTGATCATTCTATCCGTTCAAAACAGCGAAGACATCATAATAAAGGCATTGGATGGAGGTGCCAACGATTATTTATCGAAGCCCTGGCGAAGCGGCGAACTATTGGCAAGAATAAGATCTGCATTAAGAAGCTCCGCACAGGAAGACAATGAACCTATCATCAACTCAGAAGATTTGCAAATCGATCTGCAATCAAGAACTGTAAAAAAGAACGGGGACCTTGTTAAACTTACAACTACCGAGTATAGTTTATTGTCACTATTTGCAAAGAATGAAGGAAAAGTTTTAACGCATCAATACCTGCTGCGGGCTATATGGGGGCCCGGCTTTATTCATCAATCACAATATCTCAGGGTATTTATAGCCCAGATCAGGAAAAAGATCGAGGATGATCCGAACAGACCCGAATATCTTTTAACCGAATCAGGTGTGGGGTATCGTTTTGTGAGTAAGCAAACGCAGTGATTTACCAGCAACTGATCTTTACTCACTGCCAAAATAAACACTCCCGGCATTCACAAATCCGCCAACGGTAGTATGAGGATTGCCTATTATAAATTGGTTACCCGATATGGAACAGGATTGCCCAAACAAGTCGCCTATATTGGCAAAATCCGATTGTATTATTTTTGTTCGGGTAAATGTATTACCCGACAAGTTTTTATAAACATAGACGGTTCCAATCCTGTCAGAATAATAACTTGATCCCCCGTTTGGATAATCGATTCCGCCGGATGCACCTATTAATAATGTATTACCGGATAAACTTAGCGACATCCCAAAAGTCAGGTTCGCAATAGATATGGAGGTTTGACCCGTCACCGGTTGAATCTGTCCGGCCCCCGGGACTATTTCGAAATTATAAATGAACATGGAATATATATTGGTCCATGTGACGCCCGTCCTCTCGTATATGTATACCGATGAACTGGTATTGGTATAAGTGGTTGCCCATGGCGCGCCAACTGCCAGCCTGTTTGATGACAGGCTCATAGCAAGTCCAAATTGACCTCTTGCAACGGTACCCGGTAATTTTTGTTGAAAATTCCAGACACCACCCCCGTAAGCATAAATGTATGCGGCGCCTGCATCCGTAAGAGAATATGTCGTGTTATCCTGCGCAACCGCGCCGACAGCAACATAATCGGTATCCATTGTTACGGTACTTCCGTAGTAATCGGCTGCAGCTAAGTCAGTAGGAATAATATTTTGTACAAATACCCAGTTAGACGTATTCCTTCTATAAAAATATACTTCCCCTTTGTCAGTTCCGGTGGCATCTGAGTAAGGGATACCGATGGCGATACCGGGTCCTCCTGTATTGGCTGCGCAAACACTCACTGACCACCCAAAGTCATCGTAAGCAGCTCCGCTCGTTTTTGTAAAAACGGTATCTAATAACCAGTTTGCACCACTCCTGCGATATACATATGTTCTTCCTTGTGACACATTCGCATTTACTTTTTTGTTTGGACATCCTACCACAGCATAGTCACCGGAAATCGAAATGGATCCACCGAAATAATCGTTAGCTGCAGAGTCCCTGGCCGCAAGCCTTGCTACCTGTTTCCAACCGCTGCCTGTTTTATTGAAAATAAAAGCAAGACCCATATTTGCTAATCCTGAACCGCCGTAACGGGGTGCACCAATGATGGCATAATCACCAGACATGGAAACCCTGGTTCCAAATGCAGCATTCACCGAAGGGTCATCCATAGAACGACTGAGAGGCGGCGTTTTATTTTCATCTGTAAACGCTAATGCCCGCCAGGCGCTACCATCATAAAACATTAATGTTGCTTTGTCTGTATCAAAAACAAGCAAGCCAAATGCAGGATTAGCAATAGCTTTTCGCTGCGAAGTGGTAAGCCTTGGCATCAGCATTCCTTTTTGCGAAGAATTTACATCTAAAATGGCTGAGCTATTGGGAGAAGTCGTACCAATACCAACGTTTTGCTGGGAAGTGGCAGCAATAGAAACACATAAAAAAGCAGCTAGCATATGTATTTTCATAAACTAAATTTATTCGGCTTACTCAGGAAACTATTGGAGGCGTTGGATTGAAGCGGGTATGAATTCCTTGAATCGAAGAAAAGCAGTTAACTGTTTCAAACATACCCAAAAAAAACAAACGGGTCAAAAAATAAAGGGACTAAAATAAAAAATACCACATATGGGGGATATAGAATACATTGATCTTTGTCTCCTCTGCGACGAATCATTTTATTCGGACTATTTAAACTTCACTGATACTAAAAATGAAATGATTTTTTAAAATCCCCGGGTCGTTTCAACAACCATGAAGATGCCCACGATCATGCACCTGGAAATCTGTGCGCATTTTAAAAATCATCAGCAAAGCAAAGCTCATTTTTTTCATCATAAAGTTTTATTTCATCCACAGCGCCACAACCGTAAAATTGATAATGAAAACCGGCAACCCGTCCCAGGTTTTGGCTAAATGGCAGGTAAAATATTTTTTTATCATCAACATATATTTCAACCAATTTATTAATTGCCTTTATCTTAATGTTTCGCCATGATGAAAGATCGACTCCGAAAGGACTGAGGTCATTGTTTCTGCCGTTCTTCAAAATGTCACCGATATGCAGGTGAATGTTCGCTGCACAACCGGGATTGCAAAAAGGAATAGATATCATGCCCTGTTCACAGATGATAGATACCTGGCAATATTGACAGGTTAAGGCACCATCCTGCAAACTGTTCTTCATTCTTGTTTCAAAAGTAAAGTTGTCCCCGTCTGCTTTTTTAAAATTCCCAACATTAAAATAGTTAACCCAAAAAGTTTTGTCCGTAACAGGGATGTGGTTTTTAAGAAGCGTTTCCTTTGATAAGTATAACTGCCCTTTTTTAAAAATGGTATCGGAAACATATTGCGGTAATCCGTCCGTTGAAGTACCATCGACCATTGCCTGCCAGCCGTTGGTGGAAATATTTACCTGCTCTGTTTTCACTACTTTATCATTGATCATTAGCTTGGCCAGGTGATAGCCGGGATAATAGTAGATGAAAGTTTGAAAATGATTGTCTTTACTTACTCTTGCCCGTAGTCTTTTATCCCATGTATGTTGAATAAAAGCGCTGTCAAAATCTATTTTTGATATATCGTATTCAAAAACGACCGTGTTGGGTACACCTGATGAAACATTTTTCCTGCTTTTAAAAATTATTTCACCTTCTTTATAACTTTTATCCGCTGGTTTAAAATAGTAGAAAAGAAACAAGCCGGCTAATAGTACAGGGATAAGCAACAAGTAAAGACGTATTGAAATTTTAGATCTTTTTTTTGCGCCTGGAGACTTTTCTTCTACTGGAACTTGTTGGCTTGTGTGTTGTTGTTTAAAAGCACTCCAGCTTTCAAAACCTGCAAAACCGGCTAAGGCATTTAAAGTATATACCTGGGGCACACGATCATCGCCGTTTTTCCAGATACGCTTTAATGTTGAAATACTGATACGGGTTCCCGTTTTTGCAAAGATCAGGTCAGAAAGGTATTCGAAATCCCGCTGCTTCCACAGCTCATGTTGCGGCAATTGAATTTTCTGCTCGATAAGCTGTTTACAGTTTTCTATAAACTGTTTTTCTGATGACATGTTGATTGACCTGCTGTAAATATAAATACAAAAAAGAAGCACTTTGACCTGGTCAGCCCTCAAATCACCTGTGAATGGAAAATGAACGGGAAATGAACAGGCAGAATTGATTGAATACAGCCATTACGAAAACATATTTACAAAAATTTTTCACCTCAATAAATAATTATGGAAAATCTGCAATCAATTGAAAAAAGAAGAAAATTTTTGAAACAGTCCCTGGCTGTTGCCTTATCCTTTTCGGTTCTTCCCTCGATAGCGGGGGTAACAAAGTCGCCAGGATTCAAACAAGCTGATGCAATTCCGCCTCTTGCCCCTGAATTGGTTCAGAGTTTTGTGGGTGCAGCTCATGGCAACCTTGACAAGGTTAAAGAGATGCTTGCGAAAGAGCCAATGCTGGTAAATGCCTGTTGGGATTGGGGAGGAGGGGATTTTGAACTAGCCATTGGTGGCGCTGCTCATATGGGAAATAGGGATATAGCAAATTATCTTTTGGATAATAATGCACGGATTGACATTTTTTGTGCCGCTATGTTGGGCCAAAAAGATGTAGTCGCATCTTTAATAAAAATGCGACCAGGCATTGTCAATGTACCGGGCCCACATAAATTTCCCTTGTTATATCATGTAGCTATCAGTGGTGATGTTAGTATTGCCGACATGGTTAAACCGCATATTGATGACAAAAGAATTGCGGGAAACTGTAATCGATCCTTACAGGCTGCTGCCAGGGGTGGAAATACTTCAATGATCGAATGGTTATTCGCCAATGGTGCCGATGACCCTAATACAAAGGATGTTTTGGGCAGAACGCCGCTTCAGATAGCCAGCGAAAAAAACTATAAAGAGGCAGTAATGCTTCTAAAGGAACATGGAGCAATATAAGATACTCATTATCGAACGCAAGGAAACATAATTTCAGCTGACCAGTATTTTAAATATCTGGTTGATGTTGTTCTTCACCAACCACCTTAATGACGGGAAGATCAAATTTCGTTTTCGATACCAATGAACGCAGTCGTTCTCGTTTGTAATAAAGAGCACCCTATAAAAAAAGCCCGATTTCCGGGCTTTATAAGATTATTTACGGCACATGGATGATCTCATACACCGTTATTGGTACGCACGTTTCTATTTACTTAATGTGTGCACCGGCGCCTACCTCATGATGCTTGGTACCTATCTTTCCAGATGCATGACATGAACTCATAGAGATACCAATTATCATAAGCATGGCTACGATTATTGAATACTTTTTCATGCTATTATGTTTTATTATGTACTTATAAAAAACCATGCCATTGTTGCTTTTCCGCAGTTGTCCGTGTTGTTCATAAAACTACGATTTACTTATATCTGCAATCTTTAATAATATAAGGCGTCTTTTATACAACAATTGTGGGCGAAGAACCCCGGCTTCTCCTTAGTCTTCGTTTCGCCCAACACATACAACTATAGGGTTGTTATGCCTCGTTTGCAACGAAGCATCAGACGCTGAATCCCCGGTCGTACTCATAAAAAAAGTTTGCTTCGAAAAAAAAGACCCGCTTGATGCAGTAAGTCCGTCCCTCTCCTCCTGGAGAGGGCATACAACTGATGCACTTGAATGAAAGATGATGGGTGAGATCTTAGAAATGACGGAACATATACCAGGAATATCATGTAGAACTTATCCTGTCTTCTTTTTTGCTTTTTCTTTTAAATATTTGTCTTTAATTGCCAAAAGGTCAATTTTAGCGCAATCGCTTATAAGTTGTTGAACCGTCGCCAGCGGCATTTCTTCTTCATTTTTAAAATTTATACAGCCCTTTTGAAAATTAGCTTTTTTAAGAAGGCGTTTATACTTCGAATATAAAGTAGTTGATCCATAAATCGGCATAACGTGAAGCGACATATAATTTTTTACACTCGATAATCCATATTTAAAAATGCCTGGCGCATCATAAACAATCATTTCTTTGCCCATCATTGGCTTTACCGAAGCCTTTATGCTTTTATCGTTTTCAGTAATAACAAGATGAATTTTGTTTAAAAGCTCTTTCCTTTCTACAGGTTGTTTTGAAATAAATTGCGTAACTGTCATAGAAGATAGTTTAATGCTTACTGTCTTGTATCACCCTATTGCGCCAACTTCCCGGGGAATTATTACCCGGCTAAAGTTAATAAACCTGAAAATATATTCTATGTTTCACCCGTGTTCGTCCAACACCAGGGTCGGCAGTTTTTTAAAGGCATTTTTTGGGGCACACCGGTGAGTCATAAATTTAAATGCCAGACGTAAATTCTTAACAAGTGAATTTCTAACGTGCCATAACTTTCACACCCGGCATTCACGTTTTACCCGCATTTTTTGCTGCATCTGCCTTTTGATCCCGTTTATGAATGATCATTAGTATTTTAACGACAAGTGCAATGAAACCTATTATAGTTAATGCTATGATTGCGGTTGACATAAGTAAATATTTCCGGTTAATTATTATTATTTAAATGCAATTCTTTTAAGAATTCAGCAGTGCCGGCATCCGGGTTTGTTTCATCTCCAAAGACCAGTATCCCTTTCAGACCATTCTTAGATTCCAGTCCATAGACAGTCGCTTCATCAGCCGGATCAGAATTCCCCTCGTACCGGTATAATACTTTAATGGCTAAGTCGGCAGGTGCAAATTTTAACTTCCCGTAAGCAACGTGATCTTCAAAAAGATTGAAATCATGTGTAAATCCATTCTGGCGAAGAGCGTTTATTGCTGATGTTACTGTATTGTATCTGAATTTTTCCTCCATGTCATTTATGTATTGATAACTAAAAGTTTTTTAAAGTCACTCTTTAGTGACGCGGTTGTTCAACACGGTAACCACCGGGTTGAAGGGACAAGTAATTATTCGTTGTGATTAGTAACTTCCAGGATGGTGAACGTTCTCTTGCCTGCCGGTACCTGCCATTTTATTTTTTGGCCCCGCCGATATCCTATCAGGGCAGTGCCGATCGGCGCTAAAACCGATATCTTCTTTTCCCTGATGTTTGCCTTGTCCGGCGTTACGACTATTAATTCCAATGTTTCATTCCTGTCATCTGCTTTTATTATGACCTTGGAATTAAGTCTTACCACGTCTATAGGAAAGTCGTCGCGGCTGACGATCTTAGCCTTCTTCAACTCCGCTTTAAGGTCTTCCGCATTTTTTCGGTCAACAGCGGTTTTGCCCCACATTCCCTTAAGAAATGTGGTCAGCAGTTGATGGTCTTCTGTTGTAAGAACAAGCCTGGTATTTATCTTTTCCATTTTATATCGATTTATGGGTGATTAAATTTGCATTTCCGTTTAATGCGCTGGTCGTTATTTTTTGGGTAAATAATTCTGACGCAGGTGGCACAATCATCTTTGAAAGGATCATTTGCCAATTCCGTGCATTTCGTTCCAACATGTCTAAATCAGGAAACCGGTCTTTTCCGCGTTCATAAAAAGGTAAATCAACTATATTCTTTCCGTCCCTGTATTCAAAGCGTAAAACGATCGTTTCCACGAATTCGCCGAATTCCTTTTTATTCAATTCTCCCGGTTTGATACTACTATAATTTTTCCTGACTGATATACCCTCCACCCGTTCCAGGTCGATTGTGTAATACCGCTTTGCCACATTGCTGATGTCTGATACCAATAATTTCTTTTTTACACCATCCAGCGCAATCACCTTGCTGCCTAATGACATGTGACTTGAAAATGACAGGTTCAGTTTGGACCCGAGTTCACTCAACTGAGAGTACTTATTTTCACTGTATTTTTTTCTCGTTTTTTTCATAGCATAAAAATTTAGTATGTGCAGGTAAAATGTTATGTTGTTGGACGCAAACAATCGCGTTCATAGAATTTCCAACGTTCAGGCTGATAATGTGCGGCAAAAATCTGCGTGGGGAATGGTCATCCTTCTTACAACAGGGATGACTCACGTACCATGTGGTACTGAGAAAAGCCAACGAAGATCCATGCCATGACCCGATCAGGCCTGGGCCAGCGTCTTAAAATCTTTGAAATTGGAGAAGTAATAAAGCTTCAGGCAAAAAGGAAGGAATTCAGTGAATGAACAAATACAAGAGTTGCTCGTGTCAAACACGATGTGCTTTTTAGAAAAATCAAATGCCTTATTTTGTATGAATCCCAACATGACTTCAAATTTACAAATAAACCTTCCATATTATCCAAACTAAACGTTAACTCTTGTTAATGTAATACATTTCTTTTCATCCGGAATAACTCTTCAGGGTAAAAAAAACCGGGATCGCAGGTTGTGGATTCGTTTGCAAAAAAAACGTCGCCTGAATGGCAGCGGGTGTATTGGAAGGATAAATATGAGCTCTCCGGGTTTGACGGTTATTTACAAACATATAATCGTACCTCCGGCATCTCTATGGTTGCTAAATGCAGGGCCGGACATTAGCAATATGGCGCTCTCATTTAACATTCAACTCTTCCAAAATTATTTTGCTTCTTTGTATTGCTTCCTCCAGTGTTTTTTTAACGTTGGCCTTGCCAATTGCAAACAACAGTCTTGTTATTTTCAATTCCTGCATCACCTGTTCACTTTCTATTTCCGACAATATCAATCTGGTTCCATTGCGTTTGGATTCTCTATAAACTTCTGTCAGCGTTTTTATACCCGTAGCATCCACGATGGGCACATGGGGCATACGGATGATTAATACCTTTGGCGTTCTTTCTATTAACTTAATGGCATCTTTAAACTTATGTGCTGCGCCGAAAAATAATGGTCCCGTGATTTCAAATATTTCAACTTCCCCGGGGATCGAAAAACGGTCCATAGAATCCGTTTCGTCCGTATCGTTATCATCGATGCCTTTAGGGAAAATGGTAACATCACTGAACTTGATTATTCTTCGCATAAACAACAAGACAGCTAACAGCATTCCTATTTCTATAGCTACTGTAAGGTCAACAAAAACAGTTAATAAAAAGGTAGTAATTAAAACAGCCGTATCGCTTTTGGATCCCTTTAACATGAAAACAAAATTTTTCCATTCACTCATATTATATGCAATGACCACCAATATACCGGCAAGCGTTGCCATTGGTATCAAAGCGGCCCATTTGCCAATAACCAGGATGATCAACAGGAGTGTAAAAGCATGTATTATTCCTGCAACAGGTGTTCTTCCCCCGTTTTTAATGTTAGTTGCTGTTCGGGCAATAGCGCCGGTAGCAGGAATACCGCCAAAGATGGAAGAGAATATATTAGCGGTTCCCTGTGCTATCAATTCCATGTTTGATTTATGATTGCCACCGATCATACCGTCGGCTACTACAGCAGAAAGCAAAGACTCGATGCCCCCGAGCAGCGCAATAGTAAAAGCAGGCTGAATGAGATGCTGGATCGTTCTGAAGTCAGGATGCGGAATAGAAGGATGCGGTAAACCGGCCGCGATAGATCCAAATTTGCTGCCAACTGTTTCGACAGGCAGGTGTAAGAATTGGGCAACAGCTGTTGTCACAAGTATGGCAATCAAAGATCCCGGCACTTTATGAGTTATTCTCCCCCAGCCAAAAACAATAATCACCGTACCAAGTGCTAATAATAACGCATAGATATTTATACCCTGGAAGTTTTCAAAATAGGTTTTCCATTTTTCGATAAAATCGGGTGGTACAGCTCCCATCTTCAATCCCAAAAAGTCCCTGACCTGTGATGAAAAAATAATCAGTGCGATTCCACTGGTAAAGCCTACTACAAGAGGATATGGAATAAACTTTATAATGGATCCCATGCGCGCAAATCCCATGATGATTAACATTATCCCCGCCATAAAAGTGGCGATAATCAAACCATCCAACCCATATGTCACTACGATACCATATACAATAACAATGAAGGCACCTGTGGGACCTCCGATCTGCACACGGCTGCCGCCTAATGCAGAAATAATAAAACCAGCAATGACGGCAGTAAACAATCCTTTTTCCGGGGTCACACCTGAAGCAATGCCAAACGCGATTGCAAGTGGCAACGCAACAATCCCTACGATCAACCCTGCCATCAAATCCTGCAGGAACTGACGGCGACTATAATTTTTAAGCGTATCAACGATCTTCGGTCGAAACGTCGGGGGCCACTTATTCATACAAAAAAGAATTCTCCTTTATCAGGCAGTACAAAAAACCTTTGCATTGATAAAATCAACCCCGCGGTTGCGGCTTTCCTTCTCCATCAATTGATTTATTTTTTAGTAATTTTTATTTTCTATAGTTAGCCGTACGGCACCAGGCGCAGTTGATAGCATCGGTTTCAGCTATTTCGCAATACACACCACATTTATAAATTCCCGCTATTCTGGCTTTCATTCTCTCCTTTGAGAAAAGTTTTGAAAGTGCAAGACAAGAGGGACACGTCCCGGGATTATTTGCAGGCTCAACCCGAACAGCGCCAGGCACGATTTTTACCGACTGGGTTTTCATTAATTCTTTTGGAGAAAGATTTTGTGAAACCCTACTTGGGTGATAGTATATCATACCCACCTGGTCAGGTTTAATTTTCATCAACTGCATTTTCATTAGCTCTTTCGGAGACTGGTTGGGATCACCGGTGTTTTGGGGGAAGGCAGCAACGGTCGTAATAATAACAACGAATGCCAGTACTATCTTTTTCATAATTGTTTAATTAACTGGAGCCAAATAACACATTTACTCTTCTCAAAAGTCCTATATGTCGAATCAAAATCCTTTGATCGACATCATGCCTCTTTATGACATAAATCATTATGACCACATGGCTTCTTTGTAAAAGGGTATCAGACGCCTTTATTGCTGAATATCTACTGCACCTTAAACTTTACTCTTTTGGTGCTGGTGTGCCCATCATGATCAAGATAAAGGGTAATCCTTGCTTCAAAATCCGCCGCATCAATGATTGTATTTCTCCATCTCTGGCTTATAAGCAGTGTATCGTTATGGTCGTGTATATGGTTGAAAAAAAGAGTTGTCGTATCATTCGCTTTCTTTATTGATATGTCGTAACCATGGATGGTAGCACTGGAAATCGCTACGGCATCTATGTGTATACTATCCTCTTTATGATAAATTGCATTTGCTACCGGGCTTGAAATGCTGATGACAGCGGAAGGAATATTTTCTTCAAAATCGCCCTTATGTTTTGTGCAGGAGGTCACTCCTGTTGTTAATATCATTCCAGAAATTGCTATTATAAAATAAATTGTTTTCATTTTTTGAATTTTTAAATAATAAAGGATAAGCGAATGGAGAGACGAGGCTTTACTTCGATTTGCCCCGCAGCCAGGTTTTGCCTGGTGGCAAACTGGTAGTTGGCACCTATTGTGATCTTTCTTGTGTTCACATCAATACCGCCACCTGCATACAATATATTTCCACCTGAATGATCCTGCAACGCATGCACATTGGCATCCCTCATTTGGGCTTCATTGACTACCTGTACATAGGGCGCCACAGAAAAATTACTCCAGTCTTTATGATAAACTGCCGTCATGCCGGTGGTAAGAACATCACCATATCGGTAGCCGTCCTTGTTGTGGGTATTGTATTTATAAGAGGTAACCGCGTTCAACATCCATTTACGAAAGCTGATACGATAAGAAGCATTAAGCAGGTAATCGACACTCCCGGTGCCTAATTGAAAATTCTGATCATCGATTTCGTTCGATTTGGCAGTTGTGTATTTTCCTGACGGAAGTTTCAGTCCAATCCCGGCGGTGATCACCTGGCGATTACCGTTTTTAGATTTATTCCATAATTTATAATTAGCCAGAATGGTTATGTCACCCAAGCCGTTAACGTTTTTTACACCGTTATCATTTTCCAGCTTATTTGCCTGGTAGGGCACAAAGGCAATGAATTGCAGATTTTTTGACAGATTATACTGGCCCGACAACAGGAAAGAATTATAGTATTCCTTTCCGGGCATGCCGTCGTCCGATTGAGTGTGATACAAACGATGCAAATAACTTATGCTAAAAAAATTCTTTGATAGATGCGGAAAAAGAAACGGGTTATAGTTGCTGACCCCGCAACCGCAAATATCACAAGCATTAATTTGAATAAAGGAAGCGCCCAGCAGGCATACTGCCACGATAATTTTTTTCACGATCTGACATTTTAAGGTTCTTAAAAAAAATTCCAAAAGATAGAAGATGGGCCTTTAACTGAGCGGGGGTCGAAAAACAGAATAAATAAAATCGGTTTTGTATAAAGAACTATTTCGGATGAAAGATTTTACCGGGGGCTTTTTTAAAGATACACAAGTGAAATCCGGGAAGGTGTTTACAAATAATTGTCCTGTTTCTCCCCAATGAATAACACCAGGAGAAGACTCCTGCTTTTCCTGTGCTTTCATCTTCTTCATCAGAAAACAACGACCGTTACATTTCATAGCGGGTCTTGCCCTGTTTTCACAGAGATTTTCTGCTATATATTTTTTATTAGCCTCATAGCCCAGGATCACGATCCATTTGTTGAAAGTCTGAGCTCCTGCGAGCAGAATCAGTATGGAAATAGCAGCGAATTTCATTCAGGCGAAATTAGTTTCGTTGCCAGAAGAGAATTACCGTTTTTATCATAGAACGGTATGATTATAATCATGTCAAATCCCTGGAAAACTTACCTTTTGAACAGCATTTTAACCATGCTTCGTCCCGAATGTCGCTTGCAACGGTCATGCTGAACTTCTTAGGGCCTGCATTCAATAAATATAAGATGCTACAAATTTCATGTAATAGAGACTATCTTAGACAAAGTTTGGTTGGATGGTAATCCCAAAACCAAAGGAGGCATGCAATCTGTTTATTTAGGACCGGCCAGCCGTGCTGTCATAGAATTCGTAGCTCCGGGAAAAGGCGAGTATACTTTTGTTGATCCCTCGTTTGCAGACGCAACCATCGGTGCTATAGGCGTATTTAAAGCTGAATAATTCAAGCATACATTAACATGAAACGAAAAAAACTATGGGTCACCCTTTCGCTGGTTAATCTATGTATTGTAGGTCTGCTTGGAATGACGTTAAGAACAAAATTTCTATTTCCACTTGGCTTTGTTGATTATAAAAATATTCTCAGTGCCCATTCTCACTTCGCGTTCGGGGGATGGGTGACGTTGGCATTGATGACGCTATTGATCGATAATATCCTTTCACCGGAGCAAAAACAAAAAAATATTTACCAGGTGCTGCTTTGGGGTATTGAATTTACCGCCATTGGAATGGTAATGACTTTTCCTTTCCAGGGATACGCACCGCTTTCCATCATTTTTTCGACTTTATTTATATTTTTTACGTACGGCTTCAGTTACGTATTTATTAAAGATGTCACTAAAATAAAAAAGGTAAAACCGGTTTTACTGCTCAGCGTTTGTGCATTGACCAGTCTCGTCGTTTCATCTGTTGGTCCTTTTACGCTGGCATATATTCTTGCGACAAAAACAGGAGATGCTATCCTGTACCGGGATTCCATTTACGTCTATCTCCATTTCCAGTACAATGGCTTTTTTACGTTATCCGTCTTTGCTCTTTTCTTTAACTATTTGCTGAAGCATGCAGATTACGATGTGAGGAAAAGGACCTGGCCCTTTGTTTTATTTCTAAGTTTGTCCATTTTGCCGTCATTGTTCCTTTCGCTTTTGTGGCATTCCTCCAATTTATATATCCGGGTTATTGCAATTGCCGGTTGCGGGCTGACGTTAATTGCTCTCTTTTATTTTATAAGACTCGTTTTAAAATTAAGGCGATCTTTTTTGTATCCTGTCCGACTCGCAAGAACGCTATTGGTGTTTGCTTTGGTTTCTTTTGCAATAAAGATGATACTGCAAACCGGCACTATTATCCCTTCCCTGGGAAATGCAGTGTTTGGATTCCGGCCCATTATCATCGGCTTCCTTCATTTGGTTTTCCTGGGTTTTGTGACTTTTTATTTGCTCGCTAACCTCACAGGAGAAGGAGTTTTTCCGACACAAAAAAAAATGACGACAATTGCCATCATTTATTTTTCTATCGCTATTATCCTAAATGAAACGATACTGATGATTGATGGTGTTGGATTAATGTTGGGAACCACCCACCAGATTTACCCCTGGCTTTTATGGGTGGCAAGTATTCTTTTGTTCACCGGGGCATTATTTATCCTGGTAGCCTGGATAAAAAATTTTAATAACGATACACCATCTTATTCGATGACATGACATCCCTTTCTGTTAATTTTTATTTCTGCCCATCGTTCTTGCGCATAAACTCAAGTATTCCGCGTGCATCATCATCAGTTAAATTCTGGTTAGGCATTTTGACCAGACAAACTTCATAAAGGCTTTTGGCAGTAGCATTTTTTTCAAGCATTTCTTCCGTATTCGTCACAAAGTTCATAATCCATTCAGGTTTCCTGCGTTCGGTAACTCCTTTCCACCCGGGCCCTACAAGTTTTTCGTCTGTCAGTTTATGGCAGGAACCACATTTCATATCAAATATTCCTTTACCGGTTGCAATCATTTTCTCATCAAGAGGATGGGTTAAATCTACGTTTTTGAACTTGCCCGTTCCTTTGGCTTCATCCGATGGCGATGTATTGCTGTCCGATGATGGTGTGCTCGTTGCTGGCGTAGTATTCTCCGAAGTTTTTGTTTCATTCGAGCCACAAGAAATGATCATAAAACTTATAACACACATGCCGGAAAATAAGAATGTTGATCTCATGATGATTTTTTTTTTGATAAAATCAAACCTACGATTCAAATATAGAAAAACTGCACCATATCTGCCAGTACACTGTAATCGCTGGAGATAATTTTCATTCAAAGAAATAGTTGGTTGTAGACCACCAGGCCGATAAACCCTTATGATGTTCCTGGCTCAGCGGGTGAAGGTTCTTGTCCCGTTTGAGAGACTGCTTAATCACAGCTGTAATTTAATTCCGGGAAAAAAATGTATTCCCGGTATCAATTTTCTACCATCAATTTAACGAGCATTGATTCGATTTGCCAAACAGTTCTAATGTCCTTGGAAAAAGAATATTATTTTCCAGGTGCACGTGTTGATGCAGATCCGCCTCAAAAGCACGCAAACAATCAAAAGACAATTTATATGTCGTGCAGGCGTCTTCCGGGGCTGTATAATTATTGGTCAACTGCCTGATCTCTTCCATCCACTGACCGGCCTGTTCATGTTCCTCCTCCATCATCAGGATTGGTGTCTCCAGCGCGGATACAGTCATTTGAGATGCTGCATTACCACTTACGTTGATTTCTTCTACCTTTCTGATGCGGGGAAATAAGATTAACTCTTCCTTCTGCATGTGATCACCCATTTCCTGTTTTATCATAATAAATAATTGAAATATCCTGTGTAATTCCGGGTGCCTGCCTCCATGTTTAAACGCCACTTTCTCCAAATAAACCGCAATCTTTGGCGCTTCGGTTTTAATATATTCATGGTGAGTTGAGACGATATAGTTTGCCAATTCAGTCAAAGAGAGTTTTTCGAATGGAAAAGCAATCTCACAGGCGCCGGAAGATAAACCGGAAATATTTTCCAGTTCCTTCACCAGATTATCAATAGGTATATTTTGTTCAGCGCAGGCTTGCTGCAATGACCTTTTTCCCCTGCAACAAAAATCCAGGTGATATTTTTCAAACAGCGAGGCCGTGCGATGATTTTCCATGACGATCTGCGCAAGTGTTTGCGACGATAATTGATTCATTGTATTATTATTTTAATATTATTAAGAGAATGGTTACTAAAGATCCTTCCGTTTGAAGATCCGCAATGCCCACCATAAAGGCAGTATTATCCACAACAGCATAATGCCAACAGTGAAGACAATCCCGGTACCGCTTCCAAAAAAGTCTTTATATAAAGCGCCGGTATATCCCATCAGCGCGCTGACATCCATTTTCAACATGATGAAAATGCGGGCAAGGTCAATAGGATTCAACGCCGAAAGCACCAGCGTAAACTTTTCCATCGGGTAATCGCTGAAAGAAAAAAGAATAAGCAATACAAGACCGTCGTATATAAGGGCAAAATAGAACCACAGCAATAAAGCAAATCCGATACCCCGTGCCTTATCTCTTGCTTTTACGGACGCAAGGAAAGCGATCGAAGTAAAAACAAGGGTCAATGCCCCGCCGGCAAATAATAAAGCCAAACCCGTTTCATCGAACGCAAAAAATAATACGGGTATTCCCACCCCAATAAAATAAGCACTGAGAAGGGATAAAGCAACTCCTCCATATTCGCTTAACAGTATTTTCTTCCGGCTCACTGGTTGCGACGACATCAGCTCGATAAATTCATATGAATTATAATAATGAATAGTAGAAAAAATCATACTGATCAATGGAACAACGATCAGCACGATATTGAGCAGGCTGAGAATGGCTTTGCTGTCATTCTCTTCCAATTGGAATAAGCTGCAGGAAACCACCAGCAGGAATAATGTATAAGCGATGATCACTTTGCTTCGAAGTATGTCATACAAAACATATCGTGATAACTTAAGCATAGAATCTTTTTTATTGTTTAGTCATTTGCTTTCAGGGCCAGCACTTCATCTACCCACAATGCCTCTTTTTTTCCCCCGCGCATTACTTTGGCAATTGCCTTTCCAAGTTTTTCTTCATTTGTCTGCTGCCTTAGCTCATGGATACTTTTTAAAAAGATCATCTTTCCTTCCTGCAGGTACATGACGTCGGTCGTCAATTCGTCAAGGTCGCTGAGGATATGCGAAGTGATAAGGATGAGCTTATTCTTTTTCTTTTCTTCCAGTATTTTTTCTTTCAATATTTCAGAAGAAAGCGGATCAAGACCGGCGGTCGGCTCATCAAGTATTAAAATATCGGGGTTGAAATAAAATGCAAGGGCAGCGCTTACTTTCTGACGGGTGCCGCCGCTTAGTGTTCGCATCGGTTTATCAAAAATGGACACCAGGTTAAACTTTACCATCAGGTCCGTATCCAGTTTTGATTCGGGCACCGTCCTTATATCTTTCATCATCCGGAACAACTGTCCCACTTTCATATTATCAGGATACCGACCGATCTGCGGCATATAACCTATCTGGCCGCGATAAGAAGGATCTCCGTTTATTTTCTTCCCGTCCACGTAAATAATACCGCTGTCTGCTTTTACCATTCCAAGTATACATTTGATAAGGGTAGTCTTGCCTGAACCGTTAGGCCCGATCAGGGATATGACTTGTCCGCTATTGAAAAGCGCATTGATATTATCAAGGGCTTTTAATCGTTTGAATTTCTTTTCAAGTTGTTCTATCCGTATCATAGCTTATTTGGCTTCATTACAGGTTTATCATCAATAAGGTTCTCCGGGGTAAGGCTGGGTATAGCCTTTTCTGCTTTATCTAAAAGCGATACCATAAAGCTTCGCATCAGGATAAGCGTGCCGGGGTTTTGCTCCACGATCATGGCATACATGCTTACCGGGTGATAGGGCACGTCGCCGATACCATCTTTATTGATATCATAGCCATCATACTTATCCCAATAGTTATTATAAAATTTATTTAAGGAAACGCTGCCGTTGGTGGCAATATCAAAGCTGTTGCCATTAAAATTATTGTGATGAAAATTATTATCATCGCAGCTCGCCTGCACCTTAATGGCCCACCCGTTGTTGTTGAAGGCATTTTTTTGGACCTCTATACGGCTGGTGCCTTCCATATAAATGCCTACCGTATTTTTCTGAAAAATATTGTTGCCTATATGGCTGTCGGTAATCTCTTTTAACAAAATACCGTAAGCGGAAGGTCCCCAGTTCTCTTCAAAATGGTTCTTTTCCATAATTACATTTTTTGAATACATCACTGCTACACCTGCACCATTGTTTCTGAAAGTGTTCCCGATGTAGTGGTCACTGTGAGAAAACATAAAGTGTAATCCGTAACGGATATTTCTTTCGCTTAGGTTATTTTGAATAGTGGATTCGGTAACAAATTCAAAATAGATACCATCGCGGTGCCCCTGCACATGATTATTTTCAATAACTGCATGATTACACTTCCATAGATGGATACCGTTACCTGTCAATTGTTCCGATTTTGGTGTTCCTGCAATATTGTTATTACGCACTGTACAATAAGAAGAATTACCAAGATGGATGGCGAAATAAGAGTTAACGATCGTATTTCCTTCCACTACCACGTTTGACGCATCAATAATTTTAATAGAAGCAAAATCGTTCAGCGCGGAATACCCGGCATGCTGAAACCGGAGATTCTTTACTGTAATATTTTTCCCGCTTATAGTTAGCAACTCATATTTGTTTTCGCCGTCGAGCACACAATTTCCTTCGCCAATAAGCGTAATAGATTTCGTAAGAATAATGTTGCCTTCTTTATAAATTCCTCCTTTCAGGATAATCGTATCATTGTTTTTTGCCAGCCCGATCGCTTTCTTCAGGCTGGTGACAGGCTGTCCCTGGCCAACGATGATCGTCCGGCTATAGCCGTTGACAATGATGAAGAAAAATAATATGGAGAACACCCCACGCATTAGTTATTAATTTTATTAAAGAGACCTTGCCAGTTGATTATTTCGGCCTGTTTATTTACTGCATAATTTCCGGCAGCCTGTTTGTTGGCAAATCCCGCTGCATTACTTCCCATCGGGCTTTTTAATTCAGCGCTGATCACAAACGTCGCAGACGATACATCAATAAATGTGTTTTGTTTTTCAAAATTGATCACCACTTTTTTTGAAATATCTTTTTCCGCCTCTCCTCCTGCCTTCAAAAAGCTGATCATGCAATGCAGGTCATCGAATTTGTAGATTTTTCCCTTTTTCGTGATCACTTCGCCACCAAACCGTGTATCACTAATCCCCATTTTGCAGAAATGGCAAACATCCCTGCCGGACTGGAATGGTGCCGGCTTTGTATCGCATGACGAAAAAAAGATCAATAACAATGCTGCTGCAGAAAAAACAGTTGGCCGGGAATAAGATATAGTTTTCTTTTTGCGATGCTGGTACCATTCTGCAAACCAAACTCCAAAAGCCAATATCGCTGCACCCACCACGATCCATCCACCCACATGCGGGTATGAATAGGCATCAAAATTCAACAGTCTTTTATGACCGAACAAGGGTGGCTGGTAAGATAACCCTGGTACCTGGATCGGCGCTGAACGGTCGAGATTATGACCATAGTTATAACCCCATTTATAAAAGTCAGCCATTGCCATCCCACCACCTATAACCGTAAGAAGTAAATAATAAAATAAAAGCTTTCTTTTTCCTGTTATAGCAATGGCCATTCCCAGTAGCATAAAGCCTCCTACTATGTAAGGCAGGAATTTGAATTCGGGAAACATGGCGACACTGATATGTTGCATACCGATGTAGTGGTTGAGACCATTAATAATATCAACATCACCTGTGATATTGTTGATCCAGATATACATGGTCAACCCTTCGGGGTATTGCGGAGCAAACAGATCTATGCGCCACGCTGGTAAAAAGAAAACGGAGACCAATGCACCGGATGCAAAGGCTACAAGAATTCTTGATACGATGCTTAATTTATTGTTCATGATCTTCTTTTTCTTTCGTGATATTACCTGCTATCAGAAACATCATACCGATTCCAACCCAGAACGCGCATTCGATCCAATCCCTCGTCCTGAACGCTTCAAGAACAGAAATACCGAAAAAGATCAAAAACACTGCAAAGCTTGTATGGAGTTTAAACTTTTTCATATTCGGTATTTTATCAACCAGGTGAATGATCATCCGGCTGGTTATTTTTTAGCGGGTGGCAGCAGCACGCCATCAATGATATGCACCATTCCATTCGAAGCCGGTATTGATGCGACAATTTTTACCTCGCCATTCAATATTATTGTCCCGTCTTTCACGGTAATCTTTACGTTGTCCCCGTTCACCATTCCCAGCGTCTGACCATCCTGGAAGCTTTCCGTTTTTAAGGCTGATGTAGTCACATGGTATTGAAGGATATTCTGTAAGTCAGCTTTTTTTTCTGCCTTCATTAACTCATCCAATGTTCCTTTAGGCAATTTATCAAAAGCGGCATTGGTTGGAGCAAATACAGTAAACGGGCCGGGATTGGCCAGCACATCTACCAATTCGGCTTGCTGCAGCGCCTTCACCAACGTTGTGTGATCAGGAGAACCAACAGCTATTTTTACGATGTCATTCATAGAAGCATCGTCCTTGACATTTGCCTGCCCGGCATTTGACGGTGTCGCCGCTGTTTCTTCCCGGGTTGAATTGGTTACTGAATTACTGTTGTTGCACGCAAACAAAAGGCTTATCGTTGCAATCAACAGGATGTAATGAAGTATCTTTTTCATAAACTATATTTTTTCTCCCTCAAGCCCACCGTCAATTGACTGATGGGCTAAAGGAAGGACGGTTGCTATTTATTTTCAGCGATCGGAGCAGCATTCTTTCCCATGCTCCAGATCATTGGAACATTTGAACCTGCAGTACTGACGCGGATGTATCCCTGCATTTCCTGGTGCAATGCAGAACAGAAATCGGTGCAATAGATCGGAAATACCCCTGTGCGTTCAGGCTTCCACGCAAGTGTTTGCGTTTCACCAGGCATAATGAGCAATTCTGCATTGTTTGCGCCTTTTACCGCAAAACCGTGGGGGATATCCCAATCCTGTTCAAGATTGGTAACATGGAAATAAACAATGTCACCTAATTTGACACCTTCTATATTGTCAGGGTTAAAGTGTGAACGGATGGCGGTAATATAAACATGCACTTCATTTCCCTTACGTTCCACCCTTGCATACTTATCGCCTTTAGCCGCATAAGGATTTTGATTGTCTTCTATCTTGTATATCTTTTGTGAATTTTTAGAAATAAGTTCAGCAGGAATAGCTTCAGCATAATGTGGCTCGCCAATAGTTGGGAAATCAAGAATGAGTTTCATTTTATCGCCGCTGATATCATATAGCTGGGCACTCTGCGCCAACTCCGGTCCTGTAGGCAGATATCGGTCTTTGGTAATTTTATTATAAGCGATTACATACTTGCCCCACGGTTTTCTTGTAGGGCCGCCAGGTACTGACAAGTGACCAACCGAATAGTAAGTAGGAACTCTATCAAGGACTTTTAAATCTTTTACATTCCATTTTACAATTTCAGAAGATATGAAGAAAGAAGTATAAGCATTGCCGTTGTCATCAAACTCTGTATGCAAAGGCCCAAGTCCTGGTTTTTGTACTTCGCCGTGTAACACAGCTTCATATTTTAAAACGGGTATGCCATCATAATCGCCGTCAAAATTTTTGTCAGCGATTGCCTTTTGGATTTTGGTGAAAGAAAAGACAGGAATGGTTGCAGCCAGTTTTCCACTTCCTACAATATATTCCCCGGTTGGATCTGTATCACATCCATGTGGTGACTTGGGACATGGCATCAGGTAAACCATATCCGGGCAATCTTTCGGATCAAGCATCAACACTTCTTTTTCTATTTCCGAAGTCGCCATATGTTTATTTTCATCATAAATATTATGGGCATATGCGACAGATCTTTTTTGTGCTTTACCTGCTTTTACATATTCTTCGGCTTTTTTCCAGTTTACGCAAAGAATAAAGTCTTTGTCTTTCTGGCTCGCGTTCACTTCTAATAATGTGTTTGCTTTTTCTGAATTATAGCAACTGAAGAAAACCCACCCGTGAGATTTTCCTTTTCCTGCTCTTGCAAGGTCAAAGTTTACACCAGGCAACAGGATCTGGAATGCAATGTTCATCCGGCCACTGGTATCTATATGAATAAAACTTACCGTGCCTTTAAAGTTTTGCTTGTAAGAGCTGATAGGTACATCGCCATTGGAATTATCCATGGGAACGCTGAAACGTGTACCGGCTACTACATATTCGGAGTTTTCTGTGATAAAAGGTGAAGAGTGATTACCTGCACTGTTGGGTATTTCAATAATTTCTGCAGTGCGAAATGTTTTGAGATCGACGCGGGCAATGCGCGGTGTGTTGTTCCCGTTTCCGAATACCCAGCGGCCATCCTGTATGCCATTGGTTTCTGACAAAGCGATATGATGCAAATCATCCCAGGGTACAAAACCATGCGATGTATTCAACATAGCTTTTGTTTCTTCACTGTAACCATATCCTTTTTCAGGATCAACGGAAAAGACAGGAATAACCCGGAATAATCGACCGGATGGTAATCCGTATACAGACATCTGGCCGCTAAAGCCACCAGAAACAAAATCATAGAATTCATCGTATTTGCCAGGGGCGACATAGGCTTTTTCAGCGGCATCGCCACTTACAGCCGACTGGGCGCCTTTCGGTTTGCAACTCTGCATGCCCCAAAAAACGACCAGGATCAGCGACAGCGCTATCAGTGATCTGAGAAAAAAGTGTTTCATATTTATTCTTTTATTGCAGTTAAAAAATTTTGTAGTGCTCATTTTTCACCATCATTATTGCGTTGGAATTCGAGAATCTTTCGCGCATCTTCGATCGTAAGGTTCTGATTGGGCATACGTACCATACATAATTCAAGCAGTTTTTGTGCTTCAGCATCCTTGTCAAGCATCATCTCTGTATTTGTGATCATATTCATGATCCAAACCGGCGTCCTTCTTTTGGTGACGTCTTTCCAACCGGGACCAACTAATTTTTCTTCGCTTAGTTTGTGGCAGGCAGCGCATTTCATTTCGTAGATCGATTTACCTGCGGCAATCCAATCCTTATTCAGCGGATGGCCGATCTGTATATCGCTTTCTTTAATTTCTGAACCATGTGTCTCCGGTTGATTCTTTGTCAACTCCTGTATATCAACAGGCTTTTCGGATTTTTTTACGCCTTCATGGCCGCAAGCTACCAGCCAGGTTAAGGTGCCGACGATGTATGCAAGAATTAAAAATTTCAGGAGGCTCATATTGAAAGTTTTAAGTGGATAATCCAACAAGTCAGACTTGTTTTACGGGTCAAAAGTATTCAGACACACATGTCCTATTTCTGACAAACCTCAATTGGTCGTATGAGTTTAATCAGGTTGCGTTGTGCACTATTATTTAAAATTTACAGTGCGATTTACTTCTAAACCGGTAATATGTTTTTTTCCAAATCTTTTGGGTATGCTTTACGTGGTGTATTGTACGTGTCAGCGATGGATGCAGACCGAAAGAAAGTCGTATCCATTGATGAGATTGCTGAAACATTAAAGGTGCCGAAATATTTCCTGGGTAAGATTATGAATAAGGTTGTGAAAGCACAGGTATTAGATTCTTCCAAGGGTCATCGCGGCGGGTTTTTTACAAACCAGGCCACGCTCTCAACCCCTCTTCTGCGTCTCCTGGAAATAACAGAACCAGAAAATTTATTCTTAACCTGTGTGCTAAAAGTGAAAGTCTGCGATGCAACTAATCCCTGCCCGCTTCACAGCAGGATCGAAGAGATAAAAAATAATTTTTATAAAGTTTTTTCAACTAACACGGTTGGGGATTTGCTAATGGCCGGTAAGGAAGAATTGGTGAGAAGTATATGCACCTATTAAAAGACGGGTTGATTAACATGAGTAAAGTCATCGTTTTTACAGATTAGTTACAATTAAATTGCCTGCAATAACACAGTTTTAAATCAATCATGTTTTTATTACCAGTCAATATATCCGCGGATTCATTTGTTACAGACCTGGTGCGCCAGGACTATCGTACCGCCCGGGTTTTTAAGAAACATGGTATCGACTTTTGCTGTGGTGGCAAATGGCCCCTGCGCCTGGTATGCGAAATGCGGGGACTTGATTTTGCAGACTTAAAAAGTGAACTCGAAAACGCTACAAGAACGATACGGCTTTCTAATGTGACCGGGTTTGACACGTGGAAAATAGATTTCCTTACCGACTATATCACCAATATTCATCATCACTATTTGCGGGAATCATTGCCACAAATCAAAGACCACCTTACTGCTTTCGTGGAAAGCCATCATAAAAAGTATCCCTATTTAAAAGACCTCTGTGAAGAATTTATGCATCTATACAATGAATCTTTCCCCCATTTAGACCAGGAGGAAAAAATTCTTTTTCCTTACATCCGGCAAATAGCCCACGCATATGAAAGCAATGAAACATATGCTGGCTTGCTGGTTCGTACACTTCGTAAACCGGTAGAGAATGTTATGAAGCATGAACATGAATCGATTTCAACAGTTGTTTTCAAATTCCGGGAATTGACGGATAATTATACCGCGCCCGCGAATGCCTGCATCAGTCACCAGGTTGCGTTATCACTTTTAAAAGAACTTGATGATGACCTGGTTCAACATTTATACCTTGAAAATGAAATCCTGTTTCCAAAAGCCATTGCAATGGAAAAGGAGCTCCTTCATAAAAGCTGACCTGTTGCTTAACCATGGACTTGTCATCGTTATTTTTTTCGTTACTTTGATACGTAACATTTTTTATGCACACTCACATAGCTCACCTCACCTCATTATTCGAAAATGCAACGGAAGGGATCATCCTTACCGATGGTAGCGGAAATATTATCCTCGTCAATCCGGCTGCACAAAAAATGTTTCAATATACCGCCGAAGAAATTACGGGTAAGCCCATTGAAATTCTCATTCCTGACAAATTAAAGACCAGGCATCATGTGCATCGCGAAGAGTTCTATAAAACACCTTCTAACCGGGTAATGGGCCATGGACGGGATCTCTATGGAAAAAAGAAAGATGGCGCCAATATCCCTGTTGAAGTCAGCTTAAGTCATTATCGCCGTGACAATGAGTTATTTGTTATTGCCTTTATAGTCGACATCACGCACCGCAAGGAAATTGAACAAAATATGGTGCGGCAGCAAAAAGAGCTGGAAAGGATAACCGATGAAGTAAAGATGCTTAATGTAGAACTCGAAGCAAAAGTAGCAGAAAGAACGTTAATCTTAAGGGAAGCATTGCAACGACTTGAAGAATCCCAGAAAGAGTTAAGCGATTCTCTTGAAAAAGAAAAGCAATTAAACGAGATCAAAAGTCGCTTTGTGTCGATGGCTTCACATGAATTCCGGACACCATTAAGCACCGTCCTGTCCTCAGCTTCGCTGGTCACTAAATATACTTCTGCCGAAGACCAGGATAAACGGGTACGTCACATTGAAAAAATAAAAGGGTCGGTCAAACATCTTAATGATATACTCGAAGATTTCCTATCCCTGGGAAAATTAGATGAAGGAAAGGTACAAAGTCATTCTTCTGAATTTGACCTCGAGGAATTTCTCAACGACTTAGTTGATGAAGCGACAGGACTTCTGAAAAAAGGACAACATATTGATTTGAAATACCGCGGTGGTAAGCAAATATTTTCAGACAAAAGACTTCTGAAAAATATTGTTATTAATCTTATAACGAATGCGATTAAGTTTTCGGGTGAAAATGATTCCATAAATTTATCAGCCAATATAACTGAAGACGAGGGTATGATTAAGGTAAGCGACAATGGTATAGGCATCCCTGAAGAAGACATGGAACATATGTTTTCCAGCTTTTTTCGCGGGGCAAACGCGATTAATATCCAGGGGACTGGCCTTGGCCTTCATATTGTAAAAAGATTTGTCGAGTTAATGAATGGCCGCGTTGAAATTGATAGCGAACTCGGCAAAGGAACCAATGTTACAATCATCATTCCTGTAAAATAAATTACGTTTTATGACATCTATCCTGGTAATAGACGACAATAAAGATATTCGTGAAAATACCGCAGAGATACTGGATCTCGCAGGTTATAAGACGTTTACCGCAGAAAATGGGAAAAAGGGAGTTGAACTCGCCTTAAAGGAAAAGCCCGACGTTATTGTGTGTGACATTATGATGCCTGAACTGGACGGCTATGGCGTTCTTCATTTGCTTCGAAAGAACCCCGATGTACAGAATATTCCGTTTATATTTTTAACCGCAAAAACCGAAAGAAGCGATTTCAGGAAAGGGATGGAAATGGGAGCGGATGACTACGTGACCAAACCGTTTGAGGATATCGAATTGCTCAATGCGATCGAGATAAGGTTAAAGAAGGCAGAGGTTATGAAACAAAAGTACTTACTGTCCGAACAAGGAATACATCAATTTCTGAAAGATGCTAAAGATGCCGGCATGATCAGCCAGCTTTCGGAGCAATACAGCATAGGTCAGCATTATAAAAAGCAAAACCTTTACCAGGAAGGTAAACGCCCGCGGTTTTTATATTATTTAGTCAAAGGAAAAGTAAAAGGCTTTAAAACACATGAAGACGGTAAAGATTATATAACCGACATTTTCACTGACGGGGATTTTATAGGTTACCCCGCTTTAATTGAAGACAAAAATTATGATGATACTACTGTCGTATTGGAAGATTCCGAAATTATGCAGATCCCCAAAGATGATTTTTTGCAAATGATATACGGGGACATGAATGTTGCTGCAAAATTTATAAAGATCATTACCCAAAATGTAAAAGAGAAAGAGGAAAGATTGCTCAACCTGGCATATAGTTCCCTGAGGAAAAGAGTTGCGAAAGCCCTGGTTGATATTAATGCGAAGTTCAATGAACCGGGCGGCACCAAACCCATTGAGATATCACGGGAGGACATTGCTCACTATGTCGGCACTGCAACGGAATCTTTAATAAGAACCCTGAGTGACTTCAAATCTGAGAAATTGATAGAGATAAAGGATGGAAAAATCAGGATCATCGATGCCGAAAAACTTAAAAATCTTTTATACTAGGGCCGTCATCTATCAATTAACCTGCTCCACGGGGTGACAGGCTATTACTGCATGCGACGATTGTGGTGGCCCTCATCACAGGAACAATAAACCAGACATCACCGGTGATATTTTTACCTCTCATCTCTACCGGTAGTTGCAGCAGTATTCTCCCGATTCGGACCGCAGTTCACTGGTGAGCTCAACGCATTCACCCTGCTTGATGCGTCGATCACCTGTCGATATTTTAATTCCGTTTTATAATAATTATAACAAACCGATTTTTCAGTATCCCAGACGTAAGCGTTAACAAAGCACCCCTGCATGACGTATATCAACCGCGAAGCTGATTCGGCTGTTATCTGCATTCATCGTCGTTTTCCTGCATAATCTTAAAAAAAATTTTAACCGGGGATAATTAATTGCCTCCGGGTTGATCAGGAATATTCCGCCCGGTATGCCTGACTATCTCTTGTCCGTATTCATTTTGCTTACGCAAACTCCAGTTATTGGTCATTGTTGTTTTCAGCCATACGCCACCGGAGTTACGTGAAACCTCGGCAAGCAATCCAAACTGTTCAACAAACATTTTCTCCAGCTCATTTACTGTCGTTTCATTATTAATGTCAATATACCCATTGGTTTTTAGTCCGGCATATTTCAATAACACCGATTGTGGCAAATGTTCTTTTATTTGTATTGGCTGCATTGGCTTTTCTTTATAAAACTCCAGTTTTAAAAAAGGATACTGATGGTTGAAATCATGTTGCACTTCAAGGATCGTTCTGTTATTTGATATTTCGAGTTTCATAATCAATCCGGTTAATCCCAACACTTTGGTTGAATTAATGGCAAACATATTTTATTCACCATCTGCACGAAATGACCTGTCTTGTCCGGGAACATGACTCTTATCATCCGTTTAGCTTTCCAAGTCATCCCGTCAGCGGTACAATGTCATTCTTCAGCACACGACAATCCGGCAATTTTGATCATTCAATTTAATGATATGAAAACGATACAACACACATTTTCCCCTGCTTATGAAAGAGCAGAAAAGAAAGAATCAATTATTACCAGGTTTTTTAATTGGTGTGGCTCGCAGGAAGAATCCCGCTTTGGCTGGCTGGCAACAATTGTAACAGGTCATGGTTGTATTATTACGCCCATTACCCTGTTTTTTGTCATGATCGCCGGCAACAATTTCGTCTTCTGGGGAATGGTGATCGGTGCAATGGCGATGGCGCTGATCGTTAACCTTGCTGCATTGCCGACAAAGATCACGATCCCGGTTTTCTTTTTAAGTGTATTGATTGACCTCGTGGTAATCTTCAATTGCATTGCGCTTTTATAAATGAATGCTTATGAAAAGCAAGGTGTATGCTGCATTATTGGTTATCCTGTTGGTGGCGGGATGCAATTCATCCCATACTTTGATCACCTCAAATAAATACCGTCTTCCGCTGGCACATCATAAAATAATGGTCGCCGGCGTGACAAAGGAGGATAATGATTCGCTTCGCCTGGATATTGAAAAAAGTGTTGCACACGATCTCGCCGCATTGGGTTACCAGACCGTTTCAGCGTTCGCAGAGTTTGGACCAAAAGGCCTTTCGGATCCTGCGCGGGAGCAAACCTATGTAAAGTTGTGTAACCATGACATCGATGCCGTGATCGTGGTAGCACTAATCGACAGGGATAAAGAAAAACAATTCCGGACCCGTAAGTCATACTTTCCAGCACATTGGGATCCTAAGCTTAGAATTCCACGTGGACAAGTTGTCGCG
>JADMIO010787510.1_pt1 | contig 89714 bp, 68 predicted proteins | sample 8958161 | NCBI WGS metagenome assembly JADMIO01 (sample SAMN16585339, study PRJNA669376) | soil metagenome | isolation source: Crop rotation soil | place: USA: Cullars Rotation, Alabama | collected 2011
ACAACTTGTCCACGTGGAATTCTAAGCTTAGGATCCCAATGTGCTGGAAAGATGTTCACGTCGAACTGGAACATTTCGGACAGACCGTCGGTAAATCTCAGCGTGCGGTTACCGGTGAGCTCGGAAGGACTAAACAGCTGATCCGAACCGAGCTGGTTGCTGTAGTCGAACAGTGCGGGGTTGCTGGGTGAGATTCCGCTGCCACCGTTTTCCGCGTTCTGGACGCGGACGGTGCCGGATGGCGACGTCACACCGATTACGTTAAGTCGCGCATACGGAAGATAAGTCGTGCGTGACTGGTTAGTCAGATTCAGATCGAGTGAGAACACGCCGCCAGTGAGCGACACGTTCGAGATCGCACTCCTAACCTGGTCAGTGATGTCCACCAGCGCACGCTGGTTGACGATGATGCTCTTAATGTTGCTGGCCGGGGTGACGTAGTAGCCAATCTGTCCCGGAGTCAGCGCGCTCACGCGATAGTAATGCGTGCCGTCCGTCTGCCCGGTGATTGACTTGCTGGTGTTGGTCGCATCGGTATTAGCCAGGAACGTAAAGTTGGTTCCATCCGCGGACTCCTCGATATCGTATTGGCGCGCGCCTGAGACTGCTTGCCAGGTCAGGTTGTACGCGCCGTCAAAATCCACCGCGTGTCCACCGGCATCAGTGAATTCACCGGCGATGCCATTCAGCACGGGCGGCTGCGCCGCTCGTGAAATCGTGCCGCTCAACGTGAAATCGGTAGCGACATTGACCCAACCACTCACGCGGAGCGTGTAGGTGCCGGCCGCAGGCAGCGTGGCCTTGATTGCTTCCGGACCGCCGCCGTTGTTTGAGCTGGTGATGAGTACATCGTCCGGACCGTACAAGTAGAGATCCAGATCCGGATAAGTCTGGTCGACGGCCTGATCAAAGTTCAGAACGACATCCAGCGCCGCTCCCGGTGCGTCCGCAGTGACCGGAAAACTTACCGAGTCGACACCTTCGATCGCCTGCGTGTTGTCGGTGCCTACCAGAATCGTGCCGGAACCGTTGATCGGCGCAAGCGAAGAGCCGCCTTGGGGCACGGTGGGAACGAGCTGCATGTAGAACGGCATGCGCACTGCGCCGCCGGCCGTTTGCGCCGTCACGTAGAACTGCATCTCGATCGCGCTGCTTACGTCGCGCACCTTATCGCCATCGACATTGGCGCTGACGGTGAATGTGGCTGAACCATTGGCGGGAACATTGATGCTTTGCACGCTGGTCGTCGCCGTGATTCCGTTCACTTCCAGGTAGCGATTGTTGGCGACCGAAAGGTTGTAAACGCCGCCCTGACCGCTTAGGTCCTGAATGGTCACGGTCCTGGTTTCCGTGTGCGTGACACGCGAGTTAATGACCGGAACCGATCCCAACGAAGCGCTGCCAAGGATGCTCGGTTCGACAATGCCGTCCCCGGCGATTCCCATTAAGGCTTTGGTGTGGACGGCGTTGTAGACATCAATCAAGCCGCCGCCTTGCGCGATGATCGAATCGGAAGTCAGACCGTCTTCTTTCGGAACCTGACTTTCCGATCTCAAGTTCGTGGCGGTGTTGATTAGTGCCGTGCGCACCCAGTCAGGTGACCAGCCGGGATGTGCCTGCTTGATCAAAGCCGCCGCGCCTGCCGTGTGTGGACAAGCGAAGCTGGTGCCGCTGGCGCGGATGTAACGCGTCGGATCGAACATCGTCGAGGTGTTCGTTTCAGCGCCGCCTACCGCGACGGTGGCCGCGAGCACATTGACGCCGGGAGCGCTGACATCCGGTTTGATTTGACCGAGGCCCGACACCGGACCGCGCGAGCTGAAGTCCGCAATCGACGGTCCGAACACGGTGGCCGAGTTGATCCTGATAGCTTTGGCCGAAACCGGGCCTGCGCCGATGATCGATTTCAAGAACTCGCCGTTCGCTCGCGAGATTCCCACCGTCGGGATTACTGAGCGGCGCACAGTGGCCGCGGAAAGTTCGCCATCCGTGTTGTTGTAGATGACTGCGGCAACTGCGCCGGCCGCCGCGGCGTTCGCTGCCTTGGTGGTGAAAAGTCCCGTGCCGAGACTGCCGGCCGCCGGAAGTTCCGGTGTGTTTGCAGTGCTGCCACGTTGAATCAGCGCAATCTTTCCAGAGACATCAGCGGGAAAATCCGCCGGCGTTTCGCCTAATCCGCAGAACACATAGTTGTTGGTGATGTCGGCCGTGACGGAAGGTGAACCATCCATGACGATCGCGTGAATGCCGTTGCGAGCGCCATCAGTTACATCAATCGTGTTGTCGCCGGTGGCCGGATCGTTCGAAGCTGCCGCCGCAATCACATGACGGCCCGCCGCCGGAGAGCCGACGGTGGATTCACCCGGACCTTCATTTCCGGCTGCGGCTACTACCACTGCGCCGGTCAATGCGGCGTTGTCAGCCGCAACCGAAGTCGCATCGTCCGGAGTGCCGGCGCCACCCAGACTTAAATTGATAACGTTCGCGATCGGCTTTGGCTGTAGCGTCAGAGTCACCGGCGAAACCGCATCCTCGAGAGCCAGTGCGGTCGCCTGACCGGGACACAAACCAACGCCGGTGCAAACTTTGTAGCCCATCAGTTTGGCTTGCGGAGCGACGCCGTGGATCGGCAGGTCGTCTGCGGTGCCCGGGAGTTTGTCATCGCCTGGGGCCGACGCGAGATAGCCGCCGATGTCAGCCGCGCAGTGAGTGCCGTGACCAAAATCATCAATCGTGCCGGTGAACGGCAGATAGTAAGCGACCTTCTGATTGGTATTAACCGCAGCCGCGGCGGGCGCCACGCCCAAACGCGGCGGAGTGGGATCGCCACCAAACATCGGGTGCGACCAATCAATGCCCGTGTCAATCACCGCGACATAAATTCCCTGGCCTTGATTGCCATCGGGAAACGTCGCGTATGGAGTAAGGTTGTTGGGATTGCTTCCGTAAAGTCGTGGCGCATCGATGTAGTCGACGCTCTTGGTCAGGGCGACGTGATACTCACGATTGGGTTGGACGCTTTTCACCTGCGGCATCGACTTCACGATCGCCACTGCCGCTTTCGGCAGGGTGAGCGAAATGCCGTTAAGCACCATCGTGTAGCGGTACTGGACTGTCGCGGCGGTAGCGCCGTCATAACCCTTGATGTCGACTGAGTCGACCGTGAAAAGGACACCACGTAATTGCAGCGCCTGCAGAAACTGGTCCTGTGAAACGCGCAGTTGATCGCGATAGGCCTGCAACTGCTGATCATTGACCGTGCCGCCGTTCTTTTGGATCTTCGCGCGATAAACCGCGGCTGGATCGCCGTTCAACTGCACGATCACCGATTGCATGCCGGCGTTGACCGACGCATGGGTCCCGACGTTGTAAATCGCGACCGTTAACGTCGCGATCAGCAGAACCAGGAAACTTAAGCGATGCTTTGAAATGATGCCCAACATGTTTGCCTCCAAATGATTTTTGCTTCGTCCGAGCTGAGAGCTGAATGTCATGCTGGAGAGATTACCGGGCAGGGCTTGAGAAAAACTTGAGCGCTTCGGGCGTGCCCAAATCAGCGGATCAAGCCGTATTTACTGGGCTTTTTGCTGGTTGAGGAATACTTGAGGTGGGTGGATACAAGTCGGCGCAGCCGACGACTGACAGCAGCGCCGAAGGCGCGAGATCGATATCCTGGGCTTACATAGCCGGGTTATCCGGAAAGAACGGCTTTGCCGCGCCCAGTGCGGTGAGCCTTTGGCTCACCGTGAGGCGGGGCTTCTTATTTACCCGAAGCTCCGCTCGGAAAGATCGGCTTTGCCGCGCCCAGTGCGGTGAGCCTTTGGCTCACCGTGAGGCGGCTTCTTATTTACCCGAGGCTCCGCCTCGGAGGATAGGCGCAGCCTCCAGCTCTAATGCCGTGACCGGTGAGGCAAGCCTCACCGCACTGGGCGCGGCAGAGCCGAGATCCTAATCCGCGCTGGCCCAGGCTTTTGCATCTCGCGCCTTCGGCGCTTCAGCAGCAGCCGGGACGGCTGCGTACCTATGACGCCGCTGCCTGTCGCTGCATTTCCTTCAATTTTTCCGGAATGAGGGTCGTGATGTGATGAATCGCCGTGTCACCATCGGCGAAAGTCTGATACAGCGTAAAGTCGGGCAGCGAAAGACAGGAAAGCGGCGAGTGAATGTTGTAGCCCGTGTCGATGCCGATGGCGCTGTGAAAAACGTAAATGCCGTGACGGCCGAGGCGTCCCCGCAAAGGAAGAAACGCCGTGGGCGTGTGACCGAACACGCAGGGTTTACCGTGATAGCTTTTGTAAAAGTCCATGTTGCGCGTCCAAAGCAGTTCATGAGGCGAACTGTCGCGCGGGTGCTTGCCTTCCACTAACCCTGCATGAACGTAGAGCGCGTAATCATCTTCGTGATAAAGCGGCAACTGCCTGAGAAACTCAAGTTGTTCCTGCGGCACTGATTCCGCAATCAATCGTCGTGCGGCGTCGACTTCAGCTTCATTCCTGAAGCGCAACGGCTTGCCCGTGTACTGCGCGAAAGTTTGTTCGCTTCCGGTGGATCCATCGATCCAAATCTGGTTAGTGCCATCGATGAAGTCCAACAGCATCTGTTCGTGATTGCCGCGCAGACAGATCACACGTCCGGGACTTTCACTGCAAAGCTTCCGCACGAGTTCCACGCAGCCGGGGATGTCGGCGCCGCGATCGATCAAGTCGCCAATGAAGATCAGCGAGTCAGTGGCGTCGTCACGCTCGATCAGATCAAGCAGACCGTGCAACTGCGCACAACGGCCGTGAATGTCGCCGACAATGAAGGTTTTCATCAGCAAATTATTTTCCTTCTCTCATGGGAGAAAGGAGAAAGACAACTAGTCGCCGGTGCGCTCTGCCAACGCAAACCGAGCTATCCCTCAAATCTCTTCCGGCTCCGTCGTTGGTGTTCTAATTGCATCGATAATCGCCTGATATTCCGGATCATCGCGCAAGGAATCCCAGTTCTTATCGCGTTCAAACCAGGGCCGGTTCTCGTTTCCGAGTTCGATCGCGCGCCGCAGCCACTTCAATGCTTCATTGCGCTCGCCTTCCATCGCGTACGCCGAGGCCAGCCAGTAAGCAATATCGTGGTCCGTGTCCGCGGTTTTGATGACCTCGTCAGTCAATTGCGCGCGCGCTTCCTCGTTAAAGCCAAGCGCGCTCAGGAACGTCGCATAGATTGGTCGAATTCCATCAAGCTGTGGGTGCTGCTCGAGCACCTGCTCGAGAATCTCGGCGGCTTTGACCGGCTCGCCGTGATAATAAAGGGCGCGCGCGCGAAATGTTTTGATGAGCGGATGATCGGGCTCGACGGCGGCGCCGGCGTCGAGTTCGGCAAAAGCTTCATCAAATCTGCGCATGTAAGAAAGCAGGCGCGCCCGGTTGTAGCTGACTACCACGCGTTCTGTCGGATTCAGCTTGACCATCCGATCGAGACTGCGCAGGGCTTTCTCATAATCACCGTCCAACCTCGCGACGACCGCGCGCACAAAGTGAACACTGGCATCGTTGGGCGCCTCGCGCCTGAGCTCATCAACCCCGACGCGCGCTTTGGCTTTCTCTCCGCGCGAGAGATAAATGAAGATCATGTTCATGCGCGCTTCGATCAAATGCGGATCGAGCGCGAGGGCCTTGTTGAAAGCCTCCTGGGCGATCGCATGGTCATCCGGCTCGCCAAAGCCTTTCATGACGCGGCTGGCATAGGCCGATCCCACTCCGCTGTGGGCCAGCGCAAAAGACGGATCCATTTCCGCGGCCCTTTCGAAGTGTTCGATCGCTTCGTCCACGTCTTTGCGCGCCATCGTGTGATACACGTAGCGGCCCAGCGAATCGCGCCCGCGCAGATATTGCTCGTAGGCCTCGGCGTCGATCGTCTTCCCCTTCTCGAGCCGATCTTTTTCGGCCGACGTCAATTCCAGCCGCAGGCCATCGCAAATCTCCTGTGTGATCGTGTCCTGCACGCTAATGATGTCGGTCGCGTCGGCATCGATGCGGTCGCTCCAGAGCAAATCTCCTGAATGGACATCCACCAGTTGTGCGGTCACGCGAATGCGATCGCCCGCGCGCAGGAAGCCGGCTGAGAGCACGGCCGAAACGCTCATCTCGCGTCCCGCCTGGCGCGGATCAATTTGGGTGTTTTGATACTTGACGATCTCGGATGAAGGCCGCACCACCAGCGAGCGGACCCGCGCCAATTCGGTGATCACGGCGTCGGCCAGCGAAAACTCATAAAAGCTCGACTGCGGATCGTTGCTGACATTCTTGAAAGGAAGAATGGCGACGCTCTTGCGCTCGTCGTCGCCGATGCTGGTCGCAGGTGTTTCGTGGACCGGGCGTTCGGATGTCGACGCGCGTTGTTGCGAGGTGCGATCAGAGCCTGAGGTCATGCCGCGCAGCCAGCGCATCGCGCGGCCCATCGGGCCCGTGCCGGAAAGGTGGCGCGGCGTGACCGGCGTGATCGGTTCGGCGAAACCCGTCCCTGATTCGACTTGCCGCAGCGCCTCGCGTAAATCGTCGCGCATCGCGGCCGCTTTCTGATACCGGTCCTTCGGATCTTTGGCCAACGCGCGATCGAGGATTGCCTGCAGCCGCGGCGGCGTCTGACCGGGTCTGGCCTCGTCGAGCCGCTGCGGATCTTCATGCAGCACGGCATGACGCACATCGATACTTGTCTTTCCCTGAAACGGCCAGATGCCGGTCAACAATTCATAGAGCAGCACGCCGGTGGAAAAGATATCCGCGCGCGCATCCACGCGTTCCCCGCGCGCCTGTTCCGGCGCGGCGTAGGTGGCCGTGCCGTATGGAATTCCTACTTCCGTTAAGTCGGTGTGATGAATGCCCCCGAGGTCGTCCCCATCCAAAAGTTTGGCGAGACCAAAATCGAGAATCTTTACCTGGCCGGTGGGCGTGACCATGACATTGCCGGCTTTGATGTCCCGGTGAATGATGCCGCGCCCGTGCGCCGCCGCCAGAGCATCGGCCACCTGAATGGTGATGGAAAGCGCGCTGCGCAGATCGAGCGGGCGCCCGGCAACCAGGTCACGAACGTTCTTGCCTTCAACGAATTGCATGGCGATAAAGTGCACGCCACCAATTTCGTTGAGATCAAAAATCGTGCAGATGTTCGGGTGATCGAGCGCCGAAGCCAGACGCGCTTCGCGCTCAAAGCGTTTGAGGTTGGCTTCTTTAACGGTAAGTTCCGGCGGTAATACCTTGATGACGACTGCCCGACCTAGTTTCGTGTCAGTCGCTTTGTAAACTGTTCCCTGTCCGCCGGCGCCAATCTTTTCCAGGATCCGATAATTCCCTAACTTAGCACCGATCATTTTTTTCGGGCTCTATTAAACTCTTACAACGTGAGGACTGCAACCGCCGCAATGAGGTCAGTACCACCCGCGCTAGCGCGTGGGTCCTTGTCAAGACGCGCTTCAGCGGGACGCACCCACCGCTATCGCAGGTGGTACTGACCTTACCTCCGCCCATGGGCAATCTTCTCGGCCTCAGGCAGTCCGCGCAGCCTTAACATCGAAATCACTCCAAACAGCGGCCCTGGCGCAAGGATGACAAACGCATACCGCCAGCCCACAATCCTTTCCACCTGCGGGATTAACTCAATCGAAATCGTGGTCAGCAAGAACCCGAGGCACGTCTGTAGCGTTAACGCCGTGCCGATGTATTGCGGCTCGCCCAGCTCAGTCACGCAGGCGGAGAACTGAGCTGAGTCGGCAACCACGCTTGCGCCCCAAATCGCCGCTACGGTCAGAAGCAGAATGGGATGCGCGCCAAATAGTAAGCCAATGAACAAGCAACATGCGCCGCTGATGGCCATCGCTCCCGAAGTGACGATGGTGCGGCCCACCCGATCGGCGATTAGTCCCGCCACTACGCAACCAAGGGCGCCGCAGCCGATCACCAGGAACGAAGCCACCTCCGCTAACGATGGATCACTTTTTCGCAAAGACAGGCTGGCGCGAATCATGAATGGAATCCAGGTCCACATCGCGTACAACTCCCACATGTGGCCAAAGTAGCCGAGGTTCGCCAGTCGCACGCCGCGATTGCGAAACACTCGGCCCACCTGCTTCCAATCAAAGCGCGCCGGCGGCAACGCCAACGGCCCGTCACGGACAAACAGCAGTGCCAACAAACCGCCAATGACAGCGAGCAGCGAAACAAACAAAACATTCTGCCGCCAATTCGCGCTGCCAATTCCGTTGACCAGGTACGGCATCGCCTTTCCCAGCGTCAGCGCGCCCACCAGTACGCCGAGCGCCAGGCCGCGGCCATGACGAAACCATGTCGCCAGGATTTTCATCGCCGGTGGATAGACTCCGGCCAGAAACATTCCGGTGAGAAAGCGCAGGATGATGGCGACGGTCAGGTCGTGAGCCAACAGGCCGAAGAGCCCGTTTACGACGGCGCCGGCAAGGGCCGTGAGTGTGAAAAGGTGTCGCGGACTAATGATGTCCGGCAGGTTTACAAGAGCGCTCAGGGCGGTCCCCACGACAAAGCCAATCTGCACGGAAAGCGTCAAAAGATTGGCCGCGTTTCCGTCGAGTTTCCATTCACTGACCAGGGCGGGAACCACGGCTGACCCGCTAAACCACAGCGACATGCTCAGCAACTCGGCCACCGCGAGCAGGGCGAGCGTGCGCCAGCGCGCTGGTGATGGGTCGTTTGCGGTACGAGAAAGGGGTTGCTTGGCCTCAAAAGTCGGCGAAGCCGACGAATGAGAATAGCCCACCGATTCATCGGTGGGATTGAGATGGAGATATAAGTGCAGTCCGTGAAACGGACGGCTGAGTCTTAAGTGTTTAAGGCTCACGTGTTTGTTCAGTCGTCCGCTTCACGGACTTCAGGGAAACCCTGCCACCTCACCCAGCGCTGAAGCGCTGGGCTATTTTCTTTCAGTCCGCTTCGCGGACGAGGAAAAAATACTTTTGAGGCAAGGCCGAAAGGGGTTGCAAGAATCGTCTCAACTAGATTGATACCAATTGAAACAGGCTAGTTTCGCAATGGCTCTGCCGCTCCGATGCTTCGGCTTTTGCCGCGCACAAGGCGCGATCAAACTACCGTCACTTGCTGCCACCCATCTTCACAATCGTTTGAAAATCGTCTTTGCTGACCGGCATCACGGACAATCGCGATTGACGAACGAGCAGGAGATTGCCGAGTTTCGCATTTGCGCGAATGTCTGCCAGCGGCACCGGCTTTTTCAAAGCCTTCACGGGTTTGATATCCACAGCCACCCATTGCTGATCGTCGCTGGTGGGATCGGGATAACCGGCCTTCACCACCTCAGCGATTCCGACCACACTCTTGCTGTCGCCTGAGTGATAGAACAGCACCAAATCGCCCGTTTTCATCTGCTTAAGATTGTTACGCGCCTGAAAGTTTCTGACGCCGGACCAATCAGTCCGCCCGTCGCGAACCAGATCGTCCCACGAATACGTCTCCGGCTCTTGCTTGACCAGCCAATAACCTGCGGGCTCCGAATTCGAAGATTTCTTCTTTGTCACCATGATGATGTTCCTTTGGAGTGCGGTCCCGACGTGTCGGCATCGCCGCTTTCCACTATTAGAACAAAGCGCTGACAAGTCAGCGCACTCCAAATGCGCTACAATTTCTTTGCTCGTTCATTCTAACCGATCGGATTTCAAATCAAGTGGCAAATCTCAAAGAAGGTGACAAGGCCCCGGACTTCGCGGTGCCGGACGGAGAAGGCAAAGTCGTGCGGTTGAAAGACCTGCGTGGCAAGAAAGTTGTGCTCTATTTTTATCCCAAAGACGATACGCCGGGATGCACTAAGGAGGCGTGCGCCTTCCGCGACTCGTTCGCAAAGTTCAAAAAACGCGGGATCGAAGTGCTGGGCGTTTCACTCGACAGCGAAAAATCGCATCAGAAATTTACGAAGAAGTTTGACCTGCCGTTCCGGCTCCTGGCTGACACGGACCGGGCGCTGTCGGAGAGTTACGGCACTTATGGCAAGAAGAAGTTCATGGGCCGAGAATACATGGGCGTCCATCGCATGACTTTTCTGATCGATGAAAAGGGAAAGATTAAGAAGATTTACCCGAAGGTCAAACCTGACGATCATGCGGAAGAAGTACTCGCTGCGTTCAGCGAATGAGGCTGGAATGGAATTAACCGGTCTTCTCTTTACCCCGGCCGTCAGCTTTGGTCGCGCGTTTCTTGCCGCGGGCTGAGGGCTTGCGGCCAGGCATCAGCACTCCCACTGAGCTGAATGACGGCGTCAGGCCGCGTTTGGCTTTGGACGAGGACGATTTCTCCTGATCTTCCGGCACTTCATTTACGAAATACCGGCGCTGATGGCGCACGATTTGGGTGCGGATTTCGCGGGTCCAGAGCAAAAGATTGGCCAGCGCGTCGCAAACCTCGTCCTTAGGGAGCTTGGTCACCTGCACAATCTCAGATTGGGTTTCAGCGCCACAGCGAATCGCTTCGCGAACGCGATCGGCCGGTGAAAGCTTGCGTAGCATGCGCGCGATCCGGCGCGGTGAGAACCCGGATTTCGCATCGAGCGTGACGCGCGACTTGGTGGCCACCGCGCCATGCCTGCTGCGTGCGGTCTTGTACTCGCGCAATGCCTGGCGGCTGAGCGCGATCTTCTGGCGAATGCAACGCTTGCAGTAAAGATTCAGCCCGTCTTTGCGCGCCCGGCAAACTCCAAATTCTGAGAGTGGCAGTGACTCTTCACAGCGCGGACAGCGCTTGAGTTCCAGTACCGTTGCTTCTGCTGCCTTCGTCATTTTCTTCGCTCCGCCACCAACTTTCTCAAACACTATCCCAACAGAGACCCTTCAGCAGACAAGCCGCTTGCGCCCCGGTTCGCTCAAAGTCCTTCCGATTGAATGTTGGCGATGAGCTCGTGGTGAGCTGACTAATTTCGCCCTCGATTTGCCGCTGATGATTTCTTAAACAGCGGAAACCCTCACGCGTTACGCCTTACGTTTCAAGCAAGCGTGTCGAGGATGGTCGCGTTGTGGCTGACGGTACTGCGAGGAGTAAAAAAATAAGTGCTGCTCTTAACTGTTATCTCTCGTCAACTCGATCGCCGGTGCGTCTCACCTCTTAACAAGCAAGGGACTGGCATTATATTGAGTAAGTTTTTTTTTGCAACCTCAAAAGCAAATGATCACGATCAAAGTTCGCACACAAATATTTTGTGATCAAATCACACTTGTAAATAAGCGAACTCGTCGCAACATCAGTAAAAAGAAAAGATAGAGAACGTTACTTAAACTCTCCTCGAAGGCCATTACTGTTTTATGCCGCAGCGTCAGGAAACTTTGCGTGAGAAAAGATTAACAAAAAGCACACGTTCGTAATCGCAGAGAAAGCGTTCGCCTGATGTATTGCGCAACTGCTTCGATGAAACCAAGCTGGGCCAACTATTAGTTGATTGTTCTGGAGTGCGGCGACTAGTCGCCGCTTTTTCCTTATTGAATTCAAAGCGCTGACAAGTCACCGCACTCCAAAGACCTCAACCTGTGAATGCTGCTGAACTGTGCAAAATGCTGTAAGTTGAGTTACCAAAAAGACTTTTGAGGCTTAGTGAAAGTGGATTCACAGGCCTTTCACAGGCTCTGTGGATTTCGCACGAAGTAATTGCTAGCGGTTTAAGAGCGGCCTGTCTTTCAATCGGAAAACAAATTTCAAGCCCGACCACACCTCATCCACGGCGCAGATTTTTGTATCAACCATTCCCGCAGCTAAACCGATCTTTTGCACATTGGTGAAAGTTAGATCGGTCATTACGCCCGAACTTTTCTTTGGCCACGACACCCAAAGCATTCCCGCTGGTTTTAACTTTGCCGCCAGGTGAGAAAACTTTTGTGTCAGTTGCGATTCGCTTTTGACGAACAGCAACACAAAGTCCAACTGTGCCTTTGGAGTTTTTTGAATGACGATGTCATTAGGCAGATCGAGTGTGCTGGCAAAGCCGTCCGGTGCGTTTACAAAAGCAATACTGAATCCGGATTTGATGCCGAGCTTTTTGACCAGCGGAGTTCCTGAATAACCGGCCGGCTGCTTGCTTGAGTTATTCTGCTTATTCATCTTCGATAACTTCAACCATCAGTTGGCAGTTCCTGCATCTCAGGCAACTTCTGATCGCCAAATTGAATGCCTGGCTTCTCTCTTCCGAGCGCGATGATTATTCCCGCACCGGCAAACACTGTAGTTGCAGTTGCGGCCATCGCCATCGCATAACTCATCCGTTCGGCAAAGACCGCTTCGATGTAAGCCACCGAACCGGAAATTGCCACGCCGCATTGATAAGCAAAGCCCGGCAGGAACCCGCGCACGGAATCAGGCGAAAGCTCAGTCAGGTGCGCGGGAATGATGCCCCATGCTCCCTGGACCATAAACTGCATGAGAAACGCTCCGGTCACCAGAAGCGCCAGCGAAGGCGCGAACGCCCAGAGCGGTACCACCAGGATCGCGCATCCGAGCGCCAGAACCATCGAGCGCCGCCGGCCAATGCGATCGGAAAGAAGGCCAAACAGAATTCCGCCGACAATCGCCCCCACCATTGAGATAGCAGTGATCGTCAAACGCTGACGCGCGGCAAAGCCCCAGTATCGCTCGAGAAACGTCGGATACATGTCCTGCGTTCCGTGAGAGACAAAATTCATCAACGTCAGCATCATCAAGAGGAACGCGAACAACTTCCAATGCGACACGATTGACCGCGCCAGTGCGCCCCAACTTTCGTGACGCGTCTTTTTCCAAACCTCAGACTCTTTTACCCGGAGCCGTACAAAGATGGCCAACAAAGCCGGCAACCCGCCGATGAAGAACAATGGCCGCCACCCCCAACGCGGCAGCACGAGCAACGAACAGATTGCGGCCAGCAGATAGCCGCAGGCATATCCTTCCTGCAACAGGCCGGACAATACGCCACGCCTGTGCGCCGGGACCTTTTCCATTGCCAGTGAGGCGCCGGCCCCCCACTGGGCGCCCATGCCGATGCCAAATAGCGACCGCACAATCATGAAAGTAAGATAATTTGGCGCCAGACCGGAAAGGACCTCCATCACCGAATAGAACACCAGCACAATCATCAGCGGCGGACGGCGACCATAACGGTCCGAAACCAGGCCAAAGATGAGCGCTCCGACCGGGCGAAAGCCCAGCGTGAAGGCGAGCGAGAGGGCAATGTCCTTGTCGGGACGGTTAAACTCGCGGGCAATCGTCGTCAGGCTGACAACTACCAGGAAAAAATCAAAGGCGACGAAGGTCCAACCCAGGAACCCTGCAACCAACGCCGCGCGGTGTCCATCAGATTGTTCTACTGACTGAGTCAATGCCTTGGCCCTCGATTGATTTGACGTACTCAAAAGTGCGGCGATACTAATATCTGCGGTCAAGGCGTTCAAGCAAATTGTTCAGTGAACTGGTCTCAGCCAATCCGCGACGCCTGGTGATTCCGTAGATTCGAGGGGCGCGTAAACGCGACAAACTAAGTAACCGTGCTGATTAAGAAACCTGACGATATCAAATCGAGCGAAATCACTGACCGAAAGGTCTATCTGAATCGCCGTCTATTTATGCAGGGGGCCTTGCTCGCCGGGTCTGCAGCGGCGACTGGCCTTCTTTACCGCAAACTAAACGTCCCCTCAGCAATAGTTGAAGCCCGGCCGCAGGTTTCGTCGGTGACCCCTGCATCTGAAGATGCGATTCGTAACGGCTTCAAAACCACCGAGCCGCTTAATTCCCTGCAGGACATTACCAACTACAACAATTTTTACGAGTTCGATACGACTAAGGAAGCGGTGGCTTCAGCCGCGCGCAATTTTGTGACCCGGCCCTGGTCGGTTTCGGTCGAAGGCCTGGTCAACAAGAAACGTGTGTTTGATCTGGACGACTTGCTCAAGCTGGCGCCTCCAGAGGAGCGAATTTATCGTTTGCGCTGCGTTGAAGGCTGGTCGATGGTGATTCCATGGGTGGGATTTCCGCTTAGTGCTCTCATAAAACAAGTCGAGCCACTTTCTTCGGCGCGTTATGTAGCGTTTGAGACTCTGTTGGATCCCAGTCGCATGCCCAACCAAAACACAGGCGTACTCGAGTGGCCTTACGTCGAGGGCCTGCGACTTGATGAAGCAATGCATCCGTTAACGATCCTGGCGACCGGGCTTTATGGTGAAACCCTGCCGCCACAGGACGGTGCACCCGTGCGCCTGGTCGTTCCGTGGAAGTACGGATTCAAGAGCATCAAGTCCATCGTGAAGATAACGCTGGTCGAAGACGAGCCCGTTACCACCTGGAAACGCGAATGGCCGCAGGCATACGGCTTCTATTCCAACGTGAATCCAGGCGTCAGCCATCCGCGTTACAGCCAGAAATATGAGCATCGCATCGGCGAGTTTGGCTCGCGTCCGACATTGTTATTCAACGGCTACGCGGACCAGGTTAGCGCGCTTTATCAGGGCATGGATTTGAACCGTTTTTACTGACGGTCATTTGTCAGTGTTTCGTGGCCAGTTGCCAGTACCAGGATCGATTGCAACTGACAAACCGGCTACTGACAGCTGACGACTTCAAATGAAAGACACGCGTTTTCCAAAGCTACTGCTGCTTGTTAACAGCCTGGTGCCGCTGGCGCTATTGCTTTGGGACGTCTGGCGGAAGCAAGTCGGGGCCAATCCGCTGGAATACGTCACCCGCACCACGGGAATGCTGACGCTGGTCTTCCTTTTAATCACGCTCGCCATCAGTCCCCTGAGAAGGATCACTGGTCTTAACTGGCTGGTCAGGTTCCGGCGCATGGTTGGTTTGTTCGCATTCTTTTATGGTTTCCTCCACTTGATGACTTATGTGGCGTTCGACCGGTTCTTCCGCTTTACCACTATCCCTGCGGATGTGGCGCAACGCCGGTTCATTGCGGTGGGCATGGCGGCTTTCTTCTTAATGTTGCCGCTGGCGATCACTTCGACTAACAAAATGGTCAAGCGGCTGGGAGGAAAAACCTGGTCACGCCTTCACAAGGTTGTTTATGTGTCGGCGACACTCGGCGTTGCGCACTACTTCATGCTGGTAAAATCGGACGTGCGCCGGCCGGTTACTTTCGGATTCATGCTTGCTGTTTTGCTTGGCTTTCGGCTTTTTGCGAAATATTATTCGCCCCAGAGTCATCAACCTTTGTTCAGCAAAGACTGACCAGCGCATGCTCGATCCGACGAAACGTTTCAATAACCGCGTTCAGAATTACCTCAGGTATCGCCCCGGTTATCCCGAGGCGATAATTCCTTTATTGAAAGCCGACTGCGGCTTAACTTCTGACTCAATTATCGCGGATATCGGTTCAGGCACCGGATTCCTGAGCGAACTCTTCCTCAAACAAGGAAACCAGGTAATTGGCGTCGAGCCGAATGAGGAAATGCGTGCTGCCGGCGAGCAGACTCTCGCCCATTATCCAAACTTCAAAAGCATCGATGGCTCAGCCGAATCAACCGGTCTGGCAAGCTCTTCGATTGATTTCATTTCAGTCGGTCAGGCTTTTCATTGGTTTGACCGGGACGTCGCCCGCACCGAGTTCGAGCGAATTCTCAAGCCCGGCGGTTGGGCGGTAATTGTCTGGAATGGCTTTAAGATCGACAAGACGCCAATCCTTACCGCGTACCAGGACGTGCTGCTGCGTTACGGCACAGATTATCGCGGCGTCGTGTGCGAAATTGCTGATACTAAAGTCGAAACGTTCTTTAGCCCCGGAGAGTGCAAGACCGCGAAATTTGAATTCAAGCAGTATTTCGATTTTGAAGGGTTCAAAGGCCGCGTATTGTCGGCCTCATACGCGCCTGAACCGGGTGAACCCACCTACGAACCAATGCTTGAAGAGTTGAAGAGGGTCTTCCGGGTGAATGAAGAAGAAGGCAAGATCGCGTTTGATTACGACACTGAAGTCTATTATGGGCAGTTTGTTTGAAGAGACTTACTGGCTGGCAAGATTGGCGAGTTTCGCCATGCCGCGAGACAGATCCAGACGAGTGAATGCGCCTTGAGGATTGAAAGCCGTCCCGTTGGATTTGATCAAGCCATTCTGAATCGCGACTGCCACGTAACCGCGCCAGGCGGCCGGAATCAAGACCGCATCAGTAACTGTGAGAGTGTAGGACCCTGACTCAGCTTGCTGTTTCAAACCCGCCGCGCGAACCAGGGCAATCGCCGCGCTCAAGCGATCCACCGTTGCATCAGGTTGGAAACTTCCGCCCGTTACCGTCGGAAACAACGCGCCGTTTGGTGAGGCCTGCGCGCTCTCGACAAACAGCATCGTGGCGCGATCACGCACATCCCCATAACTGGATTGCGCGGGCAGATACTGGGGCAATCTTCCACCCACGACCATCGCTCTGGCCAAATCGGCGCGCGTCACGGCAAAGCTTACACGGAACCGCGAACCGATCGGGCTCATCACCAACGAACGGAAATTCTGCCAGATGTCGTTTGTGGTTGAGCTGTCCAGCCCACCCAGATCCGACATCGCCGCGTATCGAGCGGTCGTGACTTGAACGGTCCCTACATAGTTCTGAGAAACAGGCGATAGGGCGCTGCCGTTGGTTAGTGGGGCCCCTGCGGGACCAATAACGTTTGAAACACGCGCGATCCAGGCACCGGAGGCCGGCAGGTTCAAACTTGAACGTTGTCGGCGTCCCGTCAGGCCGGGAGCGCTGGGCGCGTCCGCCGTTGGTTGGAGCGCGCCTTGCGAATCCGTCAAAGACAGATTTAGGTTCGTCGGACTTGGTAGTCCTCCCCAGGCTACCTGAATAGAAGCTCGTAATGCGTCGGCCGGAACGGAAAAAGCAGTGTTACTGGTCGAACCCGGTGCAACTGATCCGGTAAACACCTGGGGCGCGCTTTGCGAATACTCAACCTGATTCTGAAAAGCCAGGCCGCGCCAATTTCCGAAGTGTCTTTGTGGAAATGCGGATTCCAGCACGGCTGCCTGCGCGTTCAGTAAGCCTGCGCCGACTTCATAAAGATAGTAAGGCGGCAGCGGCGTTGCCGTGCGCTGCAGGATGTCGCGAATCTGCGCTGGAGTCAGGTTGGGATTCGCTTCGAGCATTAAAGCGATTACACCTGCGACTTGCGGAGCTGAAAAACTTGTGCCGCTGCCGGTCGTGTAATAAGGCAGCTCGCTTGCGCCCAGTTGCTTGTCCTGCTCTGCCACGCCGCCGACTGAGGTTACCGATGCCACTGTCGAAGGTCGAAGGCTGACTGTACTCACGCCTGGAGCCACCAAAGTCGGACGGAACAACGGACTGCCGAAATCACCACGTGAAGAGAATTTGGCGAGCTTGCCGACGTTGTCGGTCGCGCCAACGCTGACGACCCAGGGAGCGACTGAGTAGGGATTCAGCGAATCAGCGCCCGGGCCGGTATTGCCTGCCGAGAAGACTACGTTAACACCAGCATCTGTCAGCATCCTGGTAGCAATGTTTACCGGATCGTTTACGTCGAAAACGGTGTTTGCTGAGAAGCTGCAGTTAACGACTCGCACATTGAAGCTGGCAGCGTTGCCGAGAAGGTAGTCGAACCCTGAAAGAACAAACACCAGGCTCGCGTCACCGGCACTCAACCCCAGGATATTCGCGCCCGAAGCGACACCCGCATACTTTCCGGCTGATTGCTGACCATTGCCCGCTATCACACCCGCGACGAAAGTCCCGTGGCCATAAACCTGATCGGTATCGGGAAGATTCGGAGAGACGACTGGATAATTGAACCCGGCGCCCTGGCCTTGCGTGTCGGCCAGCTTCAGGTTCTGGACCACTCTGCCCGCGAGATCCGCGTGCGTTCCGTCAACTCCTGTGTCCAGCACGGCCACCGTCACGCCCCGGCCCGTAATCGGCGTTCCGTGATTAGCGTCGGTCAGGTCGGCGGTGCGCCGGACCCGTTCGACTCCGGTAATGGCTCGTGCCGCCGGCTCAAGATTCCATTGCAGCGTGCGATTGCCGTAAATCGACCGGACAGACGGTAAATGTGAGATCGCGAACAGCCTGCACTTCGTCGTCGTGATCGAAATCATCGGCAGCATGCGATAGCGCGTGCCACCCAGAACACCGATACGCTGGAGATCGGCAATGTCTGCGTCAGTCGGCAGATGCCGGTAGACGATGACGGCGTCTATATTGCTGTCGTCGGTGGCGTAGTTCAGTAACACCGCGAGTTCCGGATCAATCCCGGCAATACCCGCATTTACCTCGGCGTCGTAGAGCGCTGCCGTCACCGCGGCGATCCCCGTTCTCACAAAGCTGTCTGCTCCGCTAATGGTGATCCCGTCAGCTCCGCTCGCCATGATGCCATCCGCGCCACTAATCGTGATGCCGGTAGGCGTGATTGCGAAGACGGTCCCATTCGGTGCAGTCGCGGTGATTCCGTCGGCACCGCTTATCGTGATGCCGTCGGCGCCGCTTATCGTGATTCCGTCAGAATGAGCGATGTTGTGTGTATCAGCGCCGCTGGCGGTGATGCCATTGGTGCCGGTCGCGACCATGCTGTCTGCGCCACTGGCGGTGATGCCGGTTGGGTTCCGTATGACGATGGAATCAGCTTGATAGCTGTTGCCATCTGCGCCACTGATGGTGATTCCATTTGGTCCGGCGGCTGTAATTGTGTCGGCGCGGTTAATGGTGGTTGAGTCGGCGCCGCTCGCCGTGATGCCGTCCGCCCCCGATGCCATGATGCCGTCGGCGCCTGATGCCATAATGCCATCAGCACCAGAGGCCATGATTCCATTCGGCTGGAAAGCGAGGACGCTGTCAGCGCCGCTGGCCATGATTCCTGATGTGTTCCAAAAACTGATGCTATCGGCCCCGGAGGCGGTGATGCCGTTCGAGCCGATGATCGTAAGCCCACCCAGAGCCGGCACAGAACTCAGGAATAAGACCAGAGTCAGCGCCAGCGCCCGTCGAGTTTTACTGAAGAAGTTGTCTCTCATTCAAACACAAGCCTTGGCCACGGTCGGGTAGAGACGGCGGCTTGGTCTTAACAAATCAGGCGAGGTAGAACGATGAAGAACTGAGACGACGGCGGATTGTAAACTGCGGTCAGAACTCAGTTTGTTGCGTTCGCCTTGCATTTCGATTCTCGGTTCTCAAGTCAGACGGCGCCTAACCGGCCTGACTTATCAGTTCTCGGTAGGCCTTTTGCGTTTGCATCGCCGGCTCTACTCCCAATTCCTTCTGTAAAAGCGCTTGCAAAGTTTCGTACTGCTCTTTCACCGCCACTCGATTGCCGAGCGCGGCATGTCCGCGCATCAGCAGGCAGTGAATGTCCTCGCGGAATGGATCTTCCCGCAGGATTCGCTGCGCCAGGTCCATCGAACGAGGCCATTCCTGCTGCTTCTCAGCGACCCCAGCCAGCGATTCGAGCATGCGCAGGTATTGTTCGCGGTAATACGAGCGCTGCTCGTCCACCCAGTGTTCGTAACTCCCCTGCATGAATTCGCCGCGATACAGCTCAACCGCTTGCTCGTAGCACTCGATACACCGCCCATAGTCCCGTTCACGACGCGCGGTTTCGCCATCGTTGATCAGCCGGTCGAATGCTTCCGTGTCAATGCGATAGGAAAACTCGGGGTTAAGCTGATAGTCCCCATCGCGGTAGATGATGAAGTTTTGTTTGAGCGCCTGCTTGCTGTTGAGTGCCTTGCGAATGTGCGAGACGGTCGGATGAAAGTTCTTTTCGACTGTTTCGATATTGTCTTCGGTCCAGAAGGTGTCAATGATCGTGTCTTTGCCGGCGCGATGATGACGGCGCGAAGAGATAAAACACAGAATGTCGCGCGCGCGGCGAGTGGTCCACGCATCGGCCGCAAAGGGCCGGGCCGGATCGCGGAAGATTTCGACGGGCCCGAGCATTCGTATCGTCAGGTCAACCAACGGTCCCGGTGTCAGCTCGGTGGTGGCAATTGGCCCCGGAACGCTTTGGGTTAGTGCTGGAAGTTGACCACGCAAGTCGGCCGGCAACATTTCCTGCACCACATCCGAGGCGAACAGCGCCGGTCGATTCAAGATTTGCTGGCGCAACCAATAGTCGTAGTCATAACGGGCCGCCAGATCCAGCGCGCGCCTGATGTGTTCGAACATCTCCGGCTCGCGCCCCGCGTTCAACTCGCAGAGCGCCAGCGCAATGCAGGCCTGTGCTTCGTAGTAATAGAGTCCGCGAGCCCGAAAATATTCGAGCGCCGGCGTCAGTTCTGAACCGGCGCCCTCGGATTCGTTCTGCGCAATCCGGATGTAGGCGCGTGCCAGGGTCGCCGTAAAGAAACCGACTTCATCAGATTGAGCAGGTCGCATCTCAATCAGCCGATCGATCTGCGCGCGGGCGCGTACTGTGTCACCCGCTTTCAGCCTGAGCAGTGCCTGTTCTTCGAGAATTTCGACGCGGGCCAGATCGATCCCCGCTTCTTCATAAGAACGCGTCGCCCGCTCGTAAAACTCAGCCGCGCGTGGCAGCTCACCGCGCTCGCGATAAAGGTTGCCGTAACCCTCGAATGCTTCGCCCAGTTGACCGACCAGATTGAAGAGCTGACAGCGCTCCAGCGCGTTATCGAGCTCTTTTTCACACTCTTCCATTTCGCCGCGATACAGATGGCAGCGGGCGATGTTCAGGTGCGCCCAGGCTTCCTGCGGAATGGGCGGCTCAGAACTGTCCGTACGGAGCATGCGCCTCAGCCAATGCATTGCCTCGCCAAAATCGCCGCGCACCTGGGCCGGCAAACCAAGATTGTGAGTGATCAGGCGAATGTGATGGTCATCGTTTTGTTCTTCGGCTGACTGAAGCGCCACGCGAAATTCGCGCTCGGCCGCCGTCCACTCACCCTGTGCCACCAGGCAAAGGCCGCGCGTGTTGCCACACTTAGTGCGCACGGCTGAGTCAGCGGCGGTAAGCTCCACCGCTCGATCGAGATAACTAAATGCTGCTTCACAATCTCCGCGCCGGCGCGCGATGGTGGCCAGTGAATGCAGCGCTTCGGCCTCGCCCTCGTCGTCACCTTTGGCTCGCAACGCCGCCGACGCACGCCGGAAAAGGGTCTGTGCCGTGTCGAATTCGCCGCGCAAGCGGGCGACTTCCGCCCGCTGCGCAAGCGCGCGTGGGTGAGATTCCAAAACAGTCGCCGGCAGCGAGTCCGCCAGCGAAGCCAACGAAGCTAATTTGCCTGAGGCGATCAATTTCGCGCCGTGCTCAGCGATGATCTCGCCCGCGCGATCAAAATCTTCGGCCTCCAACAGATGACGCACCGCCTGGGCCCAATTGCCGGTTGCCAGAAAGTGATTGGCACAACGCACGTGTTCCGCCGCGACACCGGCCCGGCCAATCTCAGTGCGCAAACGCCGACGCAGAAAGCTCTGAAACAAGGGATGCAGCCGGTACTCTTCGCCGCGCGCATCGCTGGCAACGGTCATGAAGACATTGCCCCGCACAAGTTGAGACAGGACCGCGCTCGAAATGACCTCGGGATAAAGCCGGGAGCAGGTTTCGACTTCAATTCGATCGAGCAGGGCGATGCGCGAGAGGTAATGCTGAATGTCCGGAGGTTCGGCACTGAAAACTTCTTCAGCGAAGTACTCGAAAATGTCGCGCTCAGATTGATGCAGGACCTGCAAAGGGTCTTTCACGCCTTCATTTCCGGGTGTTTGCCGCTGGGCCACCTGACGCACCAGCTGAAGCGCCGTAATCCAGCCGTGCGTTCTTTCGCCGTATTCGAGCAGTTGTTCAGGAGTCAGCGCCAGCCCAAATACTTTTCGGAAAAGTTCCTGGGTCTCTTCGGCGGTAAACAACAAATCCGTCCGGTCGATGATCGAAAGCGAGTCTTGCGACCGCAAACGCGCCAGAGTCAGCGGCGGTACATCGCGCGACACGATGATGACGTGAATAACATCCGGCAGATAGGTAATCAGACGATCCACGATCGCGTGGACCGGAGTGTCAGTACCAAGGTGGTGGTAATCGTCGAGGACAATTATCAACTGCTGTTCGACGCGCTCGAGGATCTCGTTCAGGATCACGTCGGCGGCGCGTTCAGGCTGTTGCAGCAGTTCGTTTGCCTGCAAATAAGCAAAGATCGCTTCGCCAAAATTATCTACACGCTGTTGAATTCCGTGGGCCAGATAGCCGAGAAAAACTGCCGGGTCGCTGTCGGTATGATCAAGCTGGTACCAAACATATGGGCGTTCCTGCTTGCGCAGGAATTCGGCTACCAGGGTTGTCTTTCCTGAGCCGGCGTTGGCCGTGACCAGGGTGACGGGCAGCGAAAGGTTCGCGCGCAGTCGCTCAACCAAACGCTCACGAAACAAGAGTTCCGGCGCCGGCCGCGGCGCCAATAGTTTTGTGCGCAAAAAGAATGTTCCGGGCGTCTTCAATTCGGGCGCGCCGGTCGACGGAGCCTGAGCATTACGGGGCTGTGAATCGCCCTTGGGCATAAGTGCCATCAGATCGGGTGTTGGCGGACTGATGCGGAGAGTAGCACAGCCAAAAGCGGTAGTTCTATCAACCAATACAGACGGCGAACCTGATGCGCTTGTGAGCGCGTCGTAATGAACAGCCGGGGTGAAACTCGATTCAGGCATAAGCCGGAATTGTTAAGACTCAGGTTTGAAAATCCGTTGCCGGTCGAAGGATTGAAGTGATTCGGCGTGGTTTGGCCGAGAGAAAGTTGTCCGCGATGGCGCGGCCGGCGACGCCCGGTGTGGCTGCGAAATTCGCAATCGCCGAAGCGCGACCGTTGGTCTCGCGTAACGCCACCCGGGCGTGTTCTTTGCTGAGACCGTAGGTTTCGAAGAGACGCTCGACCTCTTCAAGCGTGAATGACAGCTCCGTTTCCCCCATGACGCGCAGCATTTGCTTCGAACGCAGTCGCCATAGAGGCGCCGGCGGCAGGCTGCGGCAGGTAATTACCAGGTGCACATCGTCGGGCAGTAACGGCAATAGGCGGTGAAAGAAAGGTACGACCCAATCCGCGTCGTAAACCAGGTGCAAGTCTTCGATCACCAAAAGCAATGGTTCGCTGGCCGATTCATCCAGCGCGAAAACAAACGCCTCAGCCAGTAATTCGGCACGGTCGCTCTCGACCGTCTCAGTCAGCTCCAGCAATCGAGCAGAATCGATCGAAGGGCGTTGCAAGCTGAGCGTCGCGGCCAAATAGCGGCAGAAAACTTCGAGTTCACCGTCGGCAGCATCGACTTTGTACCAACACACCGGACGCGTCGCGCACCGCGCAAAATCCGCCGCCAGGGTCGTTTTGCCGGTCCCGGCGCGGCCATTGATCACGGTCGCGTTGTAGGCCGTCAGGTCCTCTGCCAGCAGATTGAGCAGCCGGGGCCGCGAAGTCCGCGATTTTTCATCGGGAACCGTAATCTTTTCGTGAATCAGTTCTTCGTCTTTGTTCATGAGAGTTGTGCTTTTTCAGCGTTTGCCGCGCCCCAAAACGCTTCTTTGCAACGCAAGCGGGATTATCGGGGATGCCCCTTGAGGAATTCTTGAGGTTTGATTGCAACGAGGGATTCTGTTGGAATTTGAGAGACTGAGATAAGGCTGCAGCCGCCGCAATCTCGGATCGATTAGTACTGGTGGTAAGCGGACCAGTCTATTAACTCTCACTGGCGCGCCAGAGTTTGCTCATCCTCAGCCAAGGAGGTGACAAGGGTTCTCCCGTAGGTCAGACCATCGCGCCACATCGACGGATTACAGTTCATTTTTCCATGAATCTTTCAACCAATTCGTTTCTAGGCTATAAGATAGGCGACGCTGACTTTCGGTGTCACCTCATTCGATGAACCCTCTTGAGACTTATCTCCAGAGTTTGTATGAAATTCACAGCTCCGGTGCTGGTGTCCCTGAAACTTCTGGTTATAGTCCACTCGCAAATCTATTAAATGAAGTAGGAAAGTTCCTAAAGCCACGAGTTCGTTGCATTATCAACATCGCTAATAGGGGCGCGGGTCTGCCAGACGGCGGGTTTTTTACTCCAGATCAATTTCAAAGGCGAGCTCAAGGCGAACTGATCGAAGGGCAGCTTCCTTCGCGCGGTTGCATCGAGGTAAAATCAACCAAAGAAAACATCGATGACATCGCTGAGAGTGAACAAGTTCGGCGATATCTCAACCGCTACCGACAGGTACTAGTCACGAACTATCGTGACTTTATTCTTATCGGCCTTGACGCCAATGCAAATCTGGTAAAGCGCGAGCGATTCATCCTCGCTACCAATGAAGCAGAGTTTTGGGAGTTGGCTGCGAATCCTCGCACTGGGAGTGAATTAGGTGAGCGATTCAGTGAATATCTCAAACGCGTGATGCTTCACGCTGCGCCTCTCACTCAGCCGAAGGATGTCGCCTGGTTTCTCGCATCCTACGCGCGTGATGCGAAAGCGAGAATCGAGCTAACCGAGTTACCGGCGTTAAGCGCTATACGGTCTGCTTTAGAAGAAGCACTTGGGTTAGAGTTTGAGGGCGAAAGGGGTGAACACTTCTTTCGTTCGACTCTGATCCAAACGCTTTTTTATGGAGTCTTCTCCGCATGGGTGCTTTGGAGCAAGAAGAATCGCAAGCGAACAGACAAGTTCGATTGGCGGAATGCCACTTGGCACCTGCACGTGCCAATGATCAAGACTCTCTTTGAGCAGATAGCGACGCCGTCGAAGCTGGAAGCGGCTGACTTGGTCGAAGTTCTCGACTGGACGGGTGACGTTCTCAACCGAGTTGATCGTGACGCGTTCTTTGCCAATTTCGAAGAAGCTCATGCCGTCCAGTATTTCTACGAGCCATTCCTGCAAGCATTCGATCCCGAACTACGCAAACAGCTGGGCGTCTGGTACACGCCGATTGAGATCGTCAAGTACATGGTTGCGCGTGTTGACACGGTGCTACGCGAAGAACTGGCGATTCCCGATGGTCTGGCCGATCCGCGCGTCTATGTTCTCGATCCTTGTTGTGGCACAGGCGCTTATCTCGTCGAGGTGCTGCATAGGATTCACGCGACGCTGAAAGCGAAAGGCGAAGACGCGCTCGCAGGGAATGATCTGAAACGTGCTGCGATAGATCGAGTCTTCGGCTTCGAGATTCTCCCCGCTCCATTCGTCGTTTCCCATTTGCAATTGGGATTGCTTCTCCAGAATCTTGGCGCGCCCTTGGTCGAAAAAGAGCACAAACCGAAGGAGCGCGTCGGTGTCTACTTGACGAATTCGCTTACCGGGTGGAAACCACCCTCCGAAGAAGTCAAAGCGCGACTAAAACAACTCGCATTTTCATTCGCTGAGCTTAAGGAAGAGCACGACCTGGCTGAAGAAGTTAAGCGTGAGAAACCAATTCTCGTGATTCTCGGTAACCCTCCCTACAACGCTTTCGCGGGCGTGAGCCCGGAAGAGGAAGAAGGCTTAGTAGACACATACAAATCTGGCTTGATTTCCGAATGGGGTATCAAGAAATTCAATCTTGATGACCTCTATGTGCGCTTCTTCCGATTGGCGGAGCGACGTATTGCTCAAAAGGAAGGCATCGTTAGCTTTATTTCGAGTTTTTCCTACCTTCGTGATCCTTCGTTCGTCGTGATGCGCCAGCGCTTCCTCGCTGAGTTCGATCAGCTTTGGTTCGATTCAATGAACGGCGACAGTCGCGGAACAGGCAAGCTGACTCCGGAAGGTACGCCTGACCCGAGTGTGTTCTCGACTGAATACAATCGTGAAGGCATTCGTGTCGGCACAGCCATCGCTCTAATGGTACGCAAGAAGCGACGAGAAAAGACGCCTACTGTTCGGTTCCGTCAGTTTTGGGGTATGACAAAGCGCGCTGATCTGCTGGGTAGCTTTCCATAAAGGATTTCGATTCGCAGTATAAGCTCGTAACTCCTCAAGTGAGCAGTCGATTGTCTTTTCAATACGCGGGAGAAAACATCGATTATCTCAGTTGGCCGAGCGTTTCTGACTTGAGCCGTCAGTCTCCGTTTCGAGCTTTCATAGAGGCGCGACGCGGCGCTCTGGTCGAGATTGACAGAGAAGTTCTGCGAAACAGAATGCAGGCTTATTACAACGCGGAAATTGACTGGAAGGGTCTCCAGCTAACAGGAAATGAGTTAACGCTAGATGCGGCCAGATTCAACGCGAGAAAGGCTCGTGAGAAGGTTCTTAAGGCTGAGAGGTTTGATTCTAGAAACCTGCGCCGCTATGGAGTCCGCCCGTTGGAAACAAGGTGGTGCTACTACAGTTCGATTAGGCCGTTGTGGAATGAACCTCGTCCTGAGTTAATCGCGCAGTGCTGGGAAGGAAATCAGTTCCTTGTTACGAGACTAAAGACTGAAAAAGAAGCTAAAGGTAGTCCAATTTATTTTTCGTCGACCCTGGTTGATTACCAAACGATTGCACGGAATGTCTCCACTATTCCGTTGCGACTTCGACCCAATGAATCTAAGAAAGCTACGACGCAGAACCATTTCTTTGAGCCGGAATCACCGAGGGACTCGGCAACGGCGAATCTCTCAACCAACGCCCGCCGTTATTTAGTGACACTTGGCATGAGCAATCCCGACGCCGACGAAGAAACGGCAACGATCATTTGGATGCACGCGCTGGCTATCGGTTACTCACCGGCCTATCTGAACGAGAACGCCGATGGCATTCGCGGTGATTGGCCGCGTATTCCCTTGCCATCAACCCAGAAAGCGCTAGTCCGTTCTGCCGAACTCGGACGTAAGATCGCCGCCCTTCTAGACACTGAAACTGGGGTTGAAGGCGTCACGTCTGGCGCCATCAATGATCTGTTTAAGACAATTGCTGTTGTTTCCCACGCAACTGGTGGCGCGTTAAATCCAGGCGAAGATTTAAGAGTAACGGCCGGTTGGGGACACGTGGGCAAAGGCGGCGCGACCATGCCCGGCAGAGGCAAGCTCATCGAACGCGACTACACTCCCGACGAACGCAAAGCAATCGAACGAGGTGCGCCGTTTCTCAGCCTAACCAACGAGGAGGCGCTGGCGCATCTAGTCGAACGTACGTGCGACGTTTATCTCAACGACGTGGCTTACTGGAAGAACATTCCCGCGCATGTGTGGGATTACACCATCGGTGGCTATCAAGTGATTAAGAAGTGGCTCAGCTATCGCGAGCTTGAATTGCTGGGTCGACCGCTAACACCAGAAGAAGCGCGCGAGGTAATGAACATGGCCCGCCGCATCGCCGCGATTGTGCTGCTCGAACCGGCCCTGGACGCAAACTATCTAGCCATTACGGACGCAACCTACTCATGGCCTAAATAGGCTCATACCGAGAGATGAAGGGAGAACTTGTTGAATCCATCACATAATCATTGGCAGTTTTTTTAGTGCCCTGGAGCTGGTCGCTTTGACTGCGATCATAAAATAAGACGCCTTTCGTTGTAAGATCATTTCACGCGATGTACACTCTCCTGCTTCCGAGACCTACAGTTTCAAAGGAGTTCCGTCATGATAAAGAAAGTGCTCAGTCTGTTCTTCATGCTGACTGCCGCGTCGATTGCCGCCGCGCAGAAAAATCCGCCGCCGCCACCAGCGCCTTCCGCCGGTGCTCCGGTTACGGCGCCGACACCATCAGCGGCCCAGGCCGCGCCGGCCGCACCCCATACGTTTCTAAAGGTGGGCCAACCGGCGCCGGACTTTTATTTACCGAGCACAATCGTGGGGCCGGACAAGAAGACTGTGAGATATAAACTGAGCGACTTTAGGGGGAAAAAGAATGTCGTGCTGGCCTTTTACGTGTTCGCGTTCACCGGTGGTTGAACGCAGGAAATGAAGGCGTATCAGGCTGATATCGCCAAATTCGAAGCGAATGATACTCAGGTTTTCGGCGTCAGTGTTGACAGCATCTTTGCCAATCGCGAGTTTGCCAAACAGAACGGAATCACCTTCCCGATCCTCAGCGACTTTGCCAAGCGGAGCGTCGTCAGGGACTACGGCATCTTTAATGAAGAAGGCGGCTATGGCAATCGCGCCACGTTCGTGATCGACAAGGATGGAATCATCCAGCACATCAAGGAAGGTAACGAAGCCATCGATCCGACCAGCGCCGCCGACGCTTGCAATATTCTGACGCACAAGAAAGCGTCACAGTGATTTGAGGTTTTCCACATAAACAGGAGATGAGGATGAAGAAACTTAAACCGGCCGTGTTGTTGGTCTTGGTAGCCCTGGCGTTGTCATCTTGTAAGTTGGGCTCTTCGCCGACCGCGACCTTCAAGGCTTTTTGGGAAGCGCAAAAGAAAAAAGACGTGGCCGCTATGAAAAAGACCCTGTCGAAATCGTCGATGGCAATGCTGGAAAAAGGCGCGAAGCAGCAGAACAAGACGGTCGACCAGGCTATCACCGAAGGATTCAACGCTCCGGGAGCCAAGCTCGACAAGACCCCTGAGTCGCGCAACGAAAAGATAACCGGCAACGACGCGACCCTGGAAGTTCAGGATGAAACCACGCAGAAGTGGGAAACGATGTACTTCGTCAAAGAAGATAACGATTGGAAGATCGCGCTCGACAAAACCGTCGAAGAACTTCTGAAGAAGGTCGGACAGCCGTAAGCTAGCTCTTTCGCGCAAAGGCCTGGTCGGCCAGCTCACGCGCTTTGAGATTTGCGTTTGGTGTCGACACTGGGACTTCCAAATCGATTTGCTCAAACCCTTTTAGCCCCTTAATCACCAGGGCCTCTCCAGTCTTATTTGCAGGCGACCACATGTCTTCAGGTTGGTCGCTTTTGCTTTTGTCGACACGATAGATCACCGCGAATGGCTTGCCGTTGGCCAGGCGCCATTCGATCTTGTGTCTCTGATCGTAATCGAGTGGCTGCATCCCGAGGTTTATCGATTCATCACTGTTGCCCCGCGTTGGATGCAGCCGAAGATTCGCGCTCGCCGCGCTGTAGTCGATACGCACTTCGTAACCGCCGTAGCCTTTGCACTTGAGCGGGATGTCTTCGCCCGATGGATCGCCCTTCTTCGGCTTGAACGCCGGCCGGCATTCAGTTTTCAAATTGGTATAGACGCTCGAGAACCTCGGGCTCTGGGCTTCAGTCTCAAACGCACAGACAAGAAGGATCGCGGCGCCCGCCAAAGCCCAGGGACTAATCGCTCTTAGTCGTGACATATGTTTCTCCGCAAGCTGGGTGCGCAGCCGTCCCGGCTGCTTCCAGACAAGAAGCACGCCAGAGGCGTGCGTACCACAATTTATCTAAACAGCGTCGAGCACGGTTTGCGCTTGAGCACGGCAGTGGTTCCGGCTGAGCCTTTAACGCGCATGGTGGTGGCGTTTACCGTGCCGGTAAACTTTTCGTCGCCCACGGTGAATTCCACTTTCATTCCGCTTACCGCCGCCGAAACGAATTCAGGTTTGGGATCTTCCGCGCCTCCCTGGGCTATCTGCACCATCGCATAGTAACCGCCGCCCGCCGGAATGATCACGACGCGCATGCCCTCGAGGTCGCCTGAGCCCTTACCCACGGTAAAGTCTTCATAGATGCCCGCCACACTGACAGCCGGGGTCGCACGCGGGCGCGCTATTCCAATCGGAACCACCAGCAGACAAAGCAAGCTGGAAATAAACAGTCGTAGAAACAATCTCATAGCACTCTCCTTAAAAGTAGTGAGCGAATTGTATAGCAAAAACTTATCTCGGGATTACACGAAAACAGAACCGGGAGCACTAGCGACCAGACGATCAATGAAAAATTGAAAAATGAAAAGTGAAAAATTCAAAATTGAAAGACGGCTGGCCCCTGCGTGATCGACTGACCCGACTGCCGTCAGCTCGAACGATCGACTTGATTAGTTAATTTTCACTTTTCAATTTTCAATGATTTTGTCCGCTAACGCCCCTATCTCTGTGGGAAGCCCATGCCCGGATTGTCGCGAATGGTGTTGGTGCGGGTGCCGTGCGGTAGCGTTACGCTGCCATCAGCAGGACCATTGCCGCTGAATGTAAACCTGTTCCCGGTGATTTGACTATTGGTGACCGCCACGTAAAAACCGGGGATACCACCGCCGCCGACATCGAAAAACTGATTTCCGGTGACCGTAAAGCGTGTGCCCTCGATCCGCAGGCCGGACTGCCCGGTGCGTGTCACACGATTGTTTCGGATCGTCACGTCTTTCATCGTCGGCCCAAAACAATAGATCCCGTTGCTCAGGATGTTCGTGACGGTGCCTTCAGTGCGTCCACCGTAAATCGTGTTGTTCTCGATAAGAATGGGCCCGACGAATGGAGTGCCCGCGCCGGACTGCACCAGAATGCCATTGCCGGTGGTCGGCACTTCCGAATCACGCACATCAATTAGATTATTCACAATGCGAACGTTCTCGGCGTGATCGGTGGGGCTGTTCGGCTCGACGTCGATGTTTGACGAGCCCGGACCGCCTGCCTGTCCTGATGCCAGAAACCGATTGTTTTCGAAACTGATGTTGCGGCCATTAACCAGAGCGAGGTTCTGTGACGCCACGCGCGTGAATTGGCTGTTAATGACTTTCGAATCTTGAGCGAAGTGACCGTCGAAAGATGCGCCACCCAACTGCACACCGATCGAGCGCGTGCCGTTGATCCAAACATGATCAACCAGACAACGTGAGCAGTTGCCCAGGCTGATTGCCTGCTGCGCCGAATTGAAACCCGGATTCGCGCCTTTGATCTGAATGTCCTTGATGGTGATGTCGGCGTCGGCTGAGCCGTTCCGTTGCGCGTTGTTGTAAGCGCTGATCACAGTGAATTGATTGTCCGCGGTTGACTCCAGAATAATCGCGTCCCAGTTTGCTGTGCCAATCAGCTTTGCTCCGGGCTTGAGCAGAATCGGAGGCAGACCCGTGGTCGCCGAATAAGTTCCGCGCTCAACCCGAAGCGTGTGATTACCTGAAATCACGATCTGGGTCCCGATACGCCCACCACCACTCAACAGAATCTCGCCGGCCCCGGTCCCCAGCGCTTTATCGGCGGCGTTGACCTTGGCGCCAAGTTCGTTGCCCGGATAACGATCGGCCCGCACCACGCGGGTTTGGGCACTGATCGGAGTAGCTAGAAAAAGGAGAGCCAGCACAAACAGAATATTTCGATAAATCATGTCACCACCCCTTGAACTAGTTAGTCTTGCCGGCGCCGGCCAATCCTTTTTCGATCGCCTCGCGCAAACCATCCGCGCCCAGAGTCATCAGCATCGTGCCGTTGATGTAAATGGTCGGCGTGCCTTCGATGCCGTAAAGCTCGCCTTCTTCAATGTCGCGGCGAATCGCGTCGTCGAATCGTCCGCTGTCCAAATCAGCGTCAAACCGTTTCCGATCAAGCCCGGCTTGCGTCGCATACTTCTTAAGTGACTCGTCATCGAGCGAGTTTTGGTTCTTGAAAAGAAACGCGATGTACTCCCAGAACTTTCCCTGAGCGTTCGCCGCCGCGGCGGCCTGGGCGGCGCGCATGGCATTGGCATGCAATGACGTCAGCGGGAAATTACGAATTTCGAAATACACGCGATTGCCATAGGACTTCAGGACTTCCTCCAGCACCGGATACATGGCGCCGCAGGATGAACATTGAAAGTCAGTGAATTCGATAATCCTCACCGCGGCATTGAGGTCGCCCCGCGATACACCTTTGCCGGCAATCACATTGAATTTCGGCGGCACAGGTTCTTTCAAGAGGATTTGCACTTTCGCGCTGGTTCTCAGGCGGGCCGCGAGGTCTTTTTCCAGCTTTTCCTCCTGTTGCGCTTGCAGGTAACTCGAAATCTGGGGTTTGGTTGAAGCGAAGTCGCCGTTGATTCGCGCTTTGTTCTCCTCATAAAACTTTGCGACTTCGGCATCTGTGGGCGGCTTAAGCTTGTCCGTGATTTCGGTGCGAACAATTTCTTCCGGACCGATATTTCGTTTCCTGGCTTCGTCTATGATTAGCGCGTCGTTGATGCGCCGATCGAGGGCCTGCCGCTGCGCCGCGTAGATTCGCGACTCCATTCTGAAGATGTACGCCTTCATGCGTTCGTTGATTGTTTCGATCCGCAGCGGCTGGCCATTGACGGACACAATCACCGTGCCCGGAGCGAGATTGGGCGCGTTAACATCGGCATTTTTCATCACCGTATTCGTCATCTTCAGGCGGTTCACGAGATCAGCGTGTGCTGCCTCGCTTCGTTGTTCGCGCAAGTAATTGACAATGGAAGGTCGCGCGGCTTCCAGGTCGTTGCCGAGTTGAGCGCGATTGGCGTCATACACGCCGCGCACTTCAGCATCGGTGGGCGCAGCAATCTTGCTGGTGACTTCGCGATCCAGCAGTTCCTCCCCGGTGATGCCGCGCTTCTTTGCTTCAGCCGCAATCAGCAGTGAACTAACACGCGCATCAACTGCGCGTTGGCGTGCTTCCTTAATCGCCTTTTCCCGGTCCTGATAGAACGCCTGCAAATACAGATCCGGATCGCCAAGAATGCTTGCCGACACCGCTTGCTCGATCTCGCCTGGATTGATGGTGACGTCGTTAACGATCGCGATCGCATTTTCTGAAGTTGCGAGCGGCGCAGCTTGCGCCGGCGGCGCAGCGTTATCAGTGGATTCAGTCGATGGAACATTGGTCGTCGGCTGCGACTTCCTGGCTTTAGGTACCTGGCGACGCCGCTGCCCAGCGGCGGCGCAAGCGCAAATCAATACCAGGCTTACGATGATGAAATGGCGTTTCATGCAGTCAGTCTCCAGTGTTCCCGCCCTCTCCGGCGCACAATCCGATTGTTTAGCGCCGGGCATGAGCGCGATGTTTATAGCACGTGGCGTTCCAAATTTCTTGGTTGGGTCCAAAACTACTCGCCGGCGAGCTTCCGCACGGTTTCCAGAGTGTCGATCTCAGCCGCGAGTTTGTCCGGGCGCAGCCTTACGATGCGCGGAAAACGTAAAGCGTAGCCGCTTTTGTGACGTTTTGAGGGTTGGACGCGGTCGAAAGCGACTTCGAGAACCACGGTCGGCTCAACCACACGCACGCGTCCGTGCGCGAACTCCTGAATCGTGTGCGCGCGAAACCATTCCGTCATTTCGGCGATTTCCGCGTCAGTCAGTCCCGAGTAGGCCTTTCCGATGTTCAGCAGCTCATCACTTTCTTCCGATCGGCGCACGGCAAAGGTGTAATCCGAAAGCACGCTGCGACGTTTGCCATGGCCGAGCTCGACCGCGGTTACGACCACATCCAGTGTTGCCAGCGCCTTTTTGAGTTTGAGCCATTCGCGCCCGCGCCGGCCGGGTTTGTAAAACGAGGACGGGTCTTTGATCATCAAGCCTTCGTTTCCCCGCGCGCGCGCCGCGTCAAATTCATCGTCAAGTTCCCCGGCGTGATGGAAACGCGTGGCGCGCGAAAGCCGCACCGTGCGCGCGCCGCTTTCTACCGCACTAACCAGCTGTTCAAGCTGGGACCGGCGCGCCTCAAGTGGCTCGTTGATCAAAACGCGACCGCTCGCATACAAAAGGTCCCAGGCCACGAAAACCACCGGCGTGCTGGCAAGCAATTGCTGGCTGACATTCTTTCTTCCGAGACGTTTTTGCAAATCGCTGAAGGGCAAGATCTCGTCGCCGCGCGCCGTGATGATCTCGCCATCGAGGATTACGTCCGTCGGCAGTTCGCTAAGCGGCGCATGCAGTTCGGGGAAGCGACCGGAAATCTCGTCCAGCGTGCGCGAGTAAATGGCCACGCGCGCATTCTGAACATGCGCCTGCGCGCGAATCCCATCAAACTTATCTTCGACGAAAAATTCACCGGGCATTGTCCGCGCGATGTCGGCCAGATCGGATGCAGGCGTCGCCAGCATGAACTTGAGCGGGTGAAACAGGCTCATTTCCACGTCCTGCAATGCGCCTGATCGCGCGCGCACGGCAGCCTCGCCAATATCTCCGCGTAACATGTTGGCGAGTGAAACTTCCGCGAGGGGCTGTTTGAAGGCACGTGCGATCGCATCTTCGACCAGGCCTTCGCGCAATCCGATCCGCAGATCTCCCGAAAGAAGTTTGACGAGGTATTTCGCTTCCAGGGGTGTGGCGTTGTGCAACGTGCGGGTGAGCACGGCCGTCTTCGCAATTTTTCCGCGGGTGCTACTCAAGCGCTCAAGCAGATTCTCAGTCGCCGCCAGGCTCAGGCTTGGTTGATTCCCGGCCTTTGCTTCCGAAAACATTTCGAACGCGACATCGCCCACGTCGCCCCAACGCGCGTAACGGGCGCCCAGGCCGTCAGTGGCCAGACCAGTCGCGCCAATCAGCGCGTCGCTGATGATCCGGCCGCCCACATTGGTCGTGCGCGCATCGCTCTGCGCAAACTGTTGGCCGGCAAAATAGCGGGCCGCGCGGGCCAGATCCTCATCAGAAAGTTGCGGGAAGTAATCGCCCAGGAGCGCCGCTTTCTGCAGCTTTTTTGTGGTTGCCGCCACCGACTCGGCGGTGCGCGCAAAAAGTTCCAGCGAGGCTTGGGGCTGACTCTCGGGCATGTCTGAGAGATTGCGTGAGGGTGGGATTAGTGTCAAACGGAGCATCGGGCTTCTGACACGGCGCGCCACGCGCTACAATCTGGTTCGTCAGGTCGAACCCCGAGCAGGTTTTAAAGCAAGAACGATGACACTTCTTTTTATTCTTGATTCAGTGGGAAACACCGAGCTGTTGCTGATCCTGGGCGCAGCACTAATCTTCTTTGGCCCGCGACGGCTGCCGCAATTGAGCCGGCAAATTGGTCGCAGCCTGTCAGAGTTTCGCCGCGCGTCAGACGACTTCAAACGCACCTGGGAGCGTGAAGTGAATATCGAGAATTTTGAAAAGGGTACTGACGCAGAGGCCGAACCCTCAATTCTCGACAAAGCCTCGGACCGGATCCGTTCAGCGCGGGAAGCGGCCGCCGGTGAAGTTAACTTCGAAGATCCTCAGCAGACGGCCGCGGCGGCGCCATTGATCACACCGGTGGATCCGGAGCTGGTGGCACCGCGCGGGTCGAGCGCGGAAACCGAAGCAGCGCCCACTGAACAACCCAAACATGAGTGGCTGTAATTCAACCGACTAAGTCTTTGCCACCAACATGCCCAGCCGGCGACTAATTAGAAAATCAGAAAAGAACGAGTCCTCCGACGAAGAGCTTGGCGGACAGATGTCGTTCCTCGAGCACCTCGACGAACTACGCAGCCGGCTGATCCGCTGCATCGTTTTTGTTTTTCTGGCGGCGAGCTTGAGCTGGTTTGTTTCCGATCGGATTTACAACTTCCTCGCGCGCCCGGTGCAAAAAGCGCTCGCCGAAGCGCAGCAACAAAGGCGCGTCACGATCGATGGCCTCAACGGTCAACTCTCTTCCGTTTCCCTGCGCACGTTGAAGCCGGGAGACAAGATCAGATTTGTTTTTCCCGAACCGACGCAACTTGGGCTGGTGTCGATTCCTGCGGGCGCGTCGGTGATGGCGCGGGTTGATAAGGACAGCGCCGGCAATCCCAGTTTGTTCACGGACGAAACGCTGACTGCCGGCAACGAGTTTGTTCCGAAGGACGTGCGCTTGCCGGTGGATTTGAGCAAGGGCTATGACCAGGTTGAGAATCCGAACGACAAGCTGGTGGTGACGACCGCGCTCGAACCTTTCGCGATCTACGTGAAAGTTTCTTTGTACACGGCCCTCGCTGTCTCGATCCCCTTTCTGCTTTGGCAAATCTGGGCTTTTGTCGCGCCCGGCCTTTATCCGCACGAGCGCAAATACGTTACGCCATTTATCACATTGTCCAGCGTGTTCTTCGTCCTCGGCGCGGCGACCGCTTATTACGTGATCTTTCCGCCGGCGGCGAAATACCTGCTCGGGCTGGGCCAGGATTTTCGTCTCCTCTTAAAGGCGGACGACTACTTCGACTTCATCATTCTGCTCATGCTCGGTATGGGACTGGTCTCGCAGATGCCGGCGATTACTTACGTGCTGGCGCGAATTGGAGTGGTCACCGCCGGGTGGATGCTGAAGGTCTGGAGACCGGCAATCATTGGCATTTTGATCGCGGCAGCAGTGCTGTCGCCCACTAACGACATTCCGAATATGCTGCTATTCGCGCTGCCGATGTTTGTGCTCTACGCGGTTTCGATTGTGGTGGCGTGGATTTCAGGACGCGAGCGAAAACCTGCGTAGGTGGCCCAGGCGTTTTCGGACACCCGCATTAACCAGTTGGCGAAGCCAACGATGTGTCTGCTACGGATATGACGCCCGCGTTGCGGGCTGCGTTAATTCTTCGCGGGAACTGTTGCAGGAACACTGGACGCGCGTCGATTTCCGCCAACCGTCTGCAGCAGGCTCATCACGCCCATGTAGCCGTAGCCAAAGAAGAAGAGCAGCAGGAAAAGAATCGGCCCCCACATGTGCATCCTGATCGCGTACCCAATGGCAAGCACAAAATAAAGCGCGAAACTCAGCTCCAACAACGGCAGCCAGCCGTGCTTGCGTTTGTATTTCTTACGCTTCCAGGATTCGTCGCTGCCCTGCTCAACCCGGTACTTGGGCGTCCGCACGAAATCTGATTTGACACCCATCAGCGCTTCCAAAACCGCGCGCGCGTTCGAAAACGCCAACCCAATTCCCAGGGCCATCACCAGCGGCAGATGCAGCAGACGCGAGCGGCTCTTGTCCAGGTACCAAACCGCGCTGCCGTAAAACAGCACCACTGAAACAGTTGAGAAGAACAGCAAAGGAACGTCCAAAACCATCAACTGGTACAGACCCTGGTTGTATCGCACAAGGAGCAACGGAAATTGCATGAAGCTCGCGACAATCATCAAGGGATAGCTGATGTTGCCGGTGAGACGGAAAAACATCTCGAGCTTCACCCGCAAAGGCAGTGGCGCGTGCCAGATTCTCCGGTAAAGCTTGAACCAAACTTGCAACACGCCCTTTGCCCACCGTCTCTGTTGGGCTTTGAAGGCATTGATCTCGACCGGAATCTCGGCCGGCGCTTCTTCATCGAGCAGGTAAACAAACTTCCAGCCCATCAACTGCGCGCGGAAACTCAGATCGGTGTCTTCGGTCAGCGTGTCATGCTGCCAGCCGCCGCTCATCTCGATCGCTTCGCGCCGCAGAATTCCAGCCGTGCCGTTGAAGTTGAAAAAGTTACCGCTGCGATTGCGCGTGGTCTGCTCGAGCACGAAGTGCCCGTCGAGCATGATCGTTTGCAGACGCGTGAGCAGGTTGTATGAGCCGTTGATGTGCGCCCAGCGCATCTGTGCGCAGCCAACGATCGGGTCAGTGAAGTAATGCACCAGCTTGCGAAGAAAGTCAGGCTTGGGCACAAAGTCGGCGTCAAAGATCGCGATCAGGCTTCCTTTCGCGGTCTTCATTCCGTTTTCGAGGGCGCCGGCTTTGAAACCGGTGCGGTCATCACGATGAATGTAGTGAATGTCGAAACCCTGGGCCGCGTACTTCGCGACTGTGGCACCGGCAATCTTTACCGTCTCGTCGGTCGAGTCATCCAACACCTGAATCGAGAGCCGCTCGCGCGGATAATCAATTTCCGTCACCGCCTTGACCAGCCGCTCGATCACATACATCTCGTTGAAGAGCGGAAGCTGCACCGTCACGTGCGGTAGCTCATCTTCAGGAAATTCGGCCTTTGGCTTGGGTGGGAACTTTGAATACCGCCAGAACTCGCTGACCTGCTTGACGCGATAGACGCCGTAAATCGCCAGCACGGTCAGGATTCCAAAATAAACAATCAGCACCGTCCAATCGAAAGCGTCGAGTTGATAAAGCGCGCTGACGTTTTTGACGGTCTTGTCATACCAATCGCAGTATCCGGGGATGTCGACACACAAATCTCCGGTGATGGGCTGAGCGTTCATCGCAAGAATTGAAAGCATTTTATTAGGGCTGAAGTATTCGCGGGGACTTTCTGATGATCAACGGCGAACCAGCCTGGCGATTTTAACCTAGTCCCGCACACACTCAAAGTGTTCTGCTATAATCTTCTCCGGCGCTGGCTCGTTGGGCACCCACCCCAAGAATCTTCGGTCAGCAAGATCGTTCAAAATGGCAGAAATGAATCGCCAACGTGACCTCATCCGGCGGGTCTGAAATTCTGCTAATCCTCAAAATACTTCGATTTTGCTAAGAAAAATAGCGGCCAGCGCTTTGGTATGGTCATTGCCAACGCGCATAACTGGCAACAGCCCCCGTTGCCCCTCGCCCTTAACCCGATGTCACGCAGTCGTCTAAACCAAATCTACGTTTGGCTCGTCGTTTCGGCGGGCCTGGCCGCTTTGTTGTTTACGCTGCGCCAATTCCCGGTAAGGCTCATCGACATCCGGTTTCTGGTGCTGGCGCTGGCCACTGTCCTGGTGGGCCCGCGTTTGAGCATTCAAATTCCCCGCGTCAAAGCCCACATTTCGGTTTCCGATACCTTCATCTTCCTCGCGCTGCTGCTCTTTGGCGGTGAAGCGGCCATCATTCTCGCCACGGCCGAAGCGATTATCGCATCGGTACGTATCAGTCGGCAGATTCGTACTCACCTCTTCAATGCCGCCGCGACGCTATGCTCGACCTTTCTGACGGTTTGGACCTTGCGCATCTTTTTTGGCGAGACCGTCACCTGGCACGACGCTTATTCCACCAATCACCTCGCCGCGATTTCCGCCATGGCGATCGTGCAGTATCTGAGCAACTCGACGCTGGTAGCCATCAGCGCCGCGCTCAAGTCCCAGACCTCGATCTGGTTCACCTGGCGCAAGAACTTTCTCTGGACATCGATCACTTATTTTGCCGGAGCCTCAGCGGCGGCAATCATCGCTCGCTTTATCGGTAACGTCGGCTTCTTTGCCTTTATGTCGACCATCCCGATCATCGCCATCGTCTACTTCACTTACTGGACCTACATGAAGAACGTGGACGGCGCCGCGGCCCAGGCTGAACAAGCACGTCAACACGTCGAAGAATTGAATCGCCACATTGCCGAGCAGGAACGTATCAGTAAGGCCCTGCGCGAAACCGAAGAGCATTTTCGCAACGCGTTTGATTACGCGGCCATCGGCATGGCGCTCGTGTCCTCACAGGGCGCCTGGCTGCGCGTTAATCGTTCTCTCTGCGATCTGGTCGGTTACACAGAAACCGAATTACTCGAATCGAATTTTCAATCCGTCACGCACGCGGACGACGTCGACAACGATCTCGCCAATCTCTACCGCTTGATGCAGGGCGCGACGCTCACCTGTCAGGTCGAGAAGCGATACGTGCATAAGTCGGGACAAATCGTGTGGGCGCTCAATAACGTCTCGCTGGTACGTGACGCCGACGACCAGCCGGTACACTTCATTTTTCAGATTCAGGACATCACTGAGCGCAAACGCGCTGAAGCGGCCCTGCAAAGTCTCTCGCTGGTTGACGAGCTCACCGGCCTCTACAACCGCCGCGGCTTCTTCGCGGTCACTGAGCAGCACCTCGCCTCGATTCGCCGCCATCAAAAGGTGCCGGTAATTCTCTACGCCGATCTTGATGGTCTGAAACGAATCAACGATACGTTGGGTCACCCCGAAGGCGACCGCGCATTAGTCAAAGCGGCGGAAATTCTCAAGGACACGTTCCGCACGTCCGATATTATTGCGCGCCTGGGCGGTGATGAATTCGTAGTGCTGGCGGGAATTGGAAAAGACGAGAGCTCTGACTCGCTAACCGCGCGGTTGCAGGACAAGTTCATGGCCCACAACTCCCGAACGAGCCTTCCTTACGACCTTGCGATCAGCGTTGGCGTGGTGCATTTCGATAATGACGAGGACTCAATCGAAGAAGTAACCGCGCGCGCGGACCGCATCATGTACGAAGACAAGCGCCGCAAGCGTGCCGGCTCGGTCTTTCCCGTCGAGCCGCCCCCGCCGTCTCGTATCGAAGCGGTGGCTTAGTTTTTGTCGGAATCTACGCGCGCCGAATGAATTTCGCGGCCAGCCATCCTACCGGAATCAATATCGCCAGGTGAATCCAGTCATAGCCGCCGGTGGTGTTGCCGCCGAAGTGATTGCTAATCATGAGGAACACGACGGGCACGGCCATGAACGTGTTCTGCTTGGAACGGAGCTTGGCCTGCCCCGCGAGCTTCTCGTCGGGTTTGTTGCCGGCCTTGATCGCTTCGATCATCTTTTTCTGCGCCGGCAGAATTCGCATCCACACATTGGCGGCCATGATGGTGCCAAACAACGCGCCCATGTGAATGTAGGCCGCCCGGCCAGTGAAGACCCGCGTCAACCCATAGCCCGTCGCCACGATTAGCCCATAAGCGAGTACGGCAAACAAGATCTCGTTTCGCCCGAGCGGCGAAATCATCAGCAGATCGTAGATTAACCAGCCGACCACCAGCACGCCGATGCCGATACCCACCGCGGTGCCGAGGCCAATGTCGGCGATGTCGCGATCTATCAACGCCCCGCCACCGATGTAGTAGACGATGATGAGCAGCGCAAAACCGCTCAGCCAGGTGGTGCCGGCTTCCCACTTGAACCAGTGCAGTTTGCGCGAGAGCTCGTCCGGCACTTTTCGCTTTTCCACCAGATAGAAACCGCCGCTGTGCACCATCCAGATCTGCGCGGCGTGGCCGGTGTTGGCGAGTGCCTTCTCTTCTTCAGTCAAACGCGCGTCGAGCCAGGTGAAGTAGTACGTGGTCCCGACCCACATGATGCCGGCAAACACATGCACCCAGCGCGCAATGAAATTAAGCCATTCGCTGATGGTTGGGTTGATGTTCATATTTTGGAGTGCGGCGACTAGTCGCCGCTTTGGAAAGCGCTGACAAGTCAGCGCACTCCATAAAACAATTCTAGCTTCCGCGGTACGTCGAGTATCCGTACGGGCTGATCAAAAGTGGCACATGGTAATGCTCCGGGCCGCCTTCGATCAAAAAACTCACGGTTACTTCAGGATAAAAGCTGGGTCGGTTCTGCGACTCGAAATACTGGCCGACTGAAAAGATCAAACGGTATGTGCCGGCACGCAGTTGTGGTTCGCTTAAGACGAAAGCCTTTACGCGGCCGTCATCATCGGTAACACCTTCGGACAACGGTGACCACCCTTCGCCGGCATTCAAAGTCTCGAGACTGATGCGTATGCCGGCCGCCGGGCGGCCGCGCGACGTGTCCAAAATGTGCGTCGAGAGAGTACTCATGATTCAGCCAGCGACTGCAATAGCTTTTGTAAACGAAGGTGCGTGATCTTTTTTTGCTCTTCCGCGGCGATAAGCAATTCGACTTCGGCAGAGTTGGGCAAGCGCTGATTCAGCAATGCCAGCATCTCTTCGGCAGTCTTACCGCTGGCGCACACGATGAAGATGAAACCAAACCGCCGTTCGTATTCGCGATTGCCGTCCGCCAACGCATCCATTACGCCCACGCCGGCTTTCGCGGTCTGCGACTGTTCCTGGGTCGACCACTTTTGCGCGGTGCTGGACTGTGCCGCGGCTGCTTTCTTCTCACCGATTTTCGGATGGGCGCGGAATGCTTCGAGCCAATCCTCGTCGCTTAGCTCGGCAAAGAATGTGTCAGCCTTCTCAACCAGCGTCTGCGCGCTCGCGAACGGTCGCGCGCCCGCCATCGAGCTGGCCCACCTGGTCGAGCCACAGCACTTGAGAAACTCGGCTTCGGCTCTATCGACTGGTACTTTGTTAAGGACCTCTATCGATTGATTCATTAGTTCATTGAATCATTGACTCGTTACTTCAACATATAGGCGAGCCAATCATTCAATTCTTCCATAGACACGCAGCCGGCTCACACCGCCATCCGGAAAAATATTAAAGCGCACATGAGATGCAAACCCGGTATCCATTACTTCGTCAAAAAAGTGACGGGTATGCGCCTGCAATTTGGTCCGGGCTAAGACGGGCTTCCAGGTGAATTCGCGATCCTGCAAAGTCTCGAGCGGCACATCCGGCGCATGACAACTCTCCAGTGAACAGCTTTCCGGAAAGTTGCCTTTGAAATACGAAGTGTCAATCTCCAGCCGGCGAATCTGTCCCGGCGTGCCCAGCTTGATGATGGTCCAGTCGTGACCCGGGCCGCGGCGACGCTTTGTTTCCCAGCCGTCGCTCATGTTCACTGCGCGCCCGGGCATGATCAGATTATGCCGGTGCCCAAAAAACATATCGCTGCACGAAAGCACCATGCCGCCGTTTTCGACTGCGGCAAGATCAAGATCGCCGCCAATTTGTTTCAGACGGTTCCACTGCGGCACCACCTCGCCGAATACACGCAAGCGCGCCACGCCGCCATCGGGATAAATCTTGAAACGAAGATGAGTCCAGCGCTCATCGCTGGCGATCGCGAAAGGATTCTGCGAGTCGCCGTTCAGGTTAGATTTCGGCAAGATCTCGGTCCATGTCTGCGCCTCGTCGATCAACTGCTCGGTGGTCGGCAAGCCATCGATGGCGCACGCTTCGATCGAACATTGCTCGGGATAATTGCCTTTGAAGTGACTGGTGTCGACGACCACGCCGCGAATCACGCCTGACAAACCGAGGCGAATGATGCACCAATCAAGACCGGGCGTGCGGCGGCGGCGCGATTCCCAACCATCCATCCACTTGCCCAGATCGGTGTATTTGCCTTCGATAAAGACGGGCGTGGCGGCCTTCAAAAGGTTTTCTTTGGGCGCAAAGAAGTCGTCGTTGGCATACAGCACCGCGCCACCCAAGCGCTCAGCCGCCAGATCGATCAGTTCAGTAAAGTCCATGAAAGTTTTTGTGGCACAGACTAAAGTCTGTGTTGCGCCAATCCAGCCACAGACTAGAGTCTGTGTTGCTACTCGGGGCGGAAGACAATCTGCCCTTTAGGTTCTGAGAACTCGCGGCCATCATAAACGATCTGACCGCGAAGAAAAGTTTTTTCTACCACGCCTTTCAGTACCTCACCCGCGTAAGGCGTCAGCTTGTGACGATGGCAAATCATTTCAGGTGCGACGCGGAACTCGGCTTCCGGATTCCAGATGACCAGATCAGCATCAGCGCCTACCGTGAGCACGCCCTTCTGATCGAATGCGACCTGGCGCGCAGGCGCCGCACACAACCAGTCAACGATCTGCTTCAGCTCGAAGCCGCGCGCCTGCCCGTCGGTCCAAATGATCGGCAAGCGAAACTGCAAAGACGAAATCCCTCCCCACGCATTCATGAAATCACCCGGCTCAGGCAACTTCATGTCGGGCGGGCACGGCGAGTGATCGGAAACCACCATATCGATCGTGCCGTCACGCAGCGCCGCCCAAAGCTGTTCGCGATTTTCGCGCTCCCGGATCGGTGGACAACACTTAAATTCCGTCGCGCCGTCGCGAATCTGCTCAGCGGCAAAGTGAAGATAGTGCGGACAAGTCTCAACCGTAAGCGGCAGTCCCGCAGATTTGGCAGCGCGCAGCGCCGGCAAAGCATCGGCCGAAGAATGATGCACTATATGAACGCGACCGCCGGTTTCACGGCACAGTCGAATCATTAGATCGACTGCCTGGTTCTCAGCCTCACGCGGACGGGCGCGCAGAAACGTTTCGTAGGCGCGGCTGCCGGCATCACCAGCTATCTGACAACACGCGGCGTCAACCGGTCCCGGCAGCTCGGCATGCACGATTAAGATCGCCCCGAGCCGCGCCAGCACCGGCATTGCATCGCGCAGATCAGACTCAGTGACATTCGGAAACTCATCGACACCGGACGGGATCAGAAAACATTTGAAGCCGACTACGCCTGCGTCCCAGAGTTTGGGAAGTTCGCTCGTGTTGCCGGGCACCACGCCACCCCAAAAACCTGTGTCGACGTGAAGCTGGTCGCGCGCCACGTCGAACTTTTTGTTCAATGCGTCGAGGGTCGTGGTTGCCGGAATCGAATTGAGCGGCATGTCTACAATGGTAGTGACACCACCCGCGGCGGCGGCGCGCGTGGCAGTGGCAAAGCCTTCCCAATGCGTGCGGCCCGGTTCGTTCACGTGCACGTGAGTGTCCACCAGGCCCGGCATGATCACTGACGGTTGGTCCGCCTCGATCAGTTCACCGCCGGCGGGCCAATCTTCGAAGCTCGATATCGAAGCGATGCGCCCGTCACTAACATGCACTGACGCCGGGCCGATCCCCTGTTCGGTAACGACCCGGCGTCCGCGAATGACTAAATCAACTCGACCCATTTAAGTGGCCCAACTCCCGGGCGGCGGAGGTGGTGGCGGCGACGGATAACCCGGGGTTGATTCCGGGAATACGCGACGATAGGCGACGGCGTTAGCGGCCATCGTGACGGGAAAGAGAAAGAAGACCCCCACATAACAGGCCAGCACTCCGAGAATGCTCAGTCCCGTATTCAGCAGCATTAAGAGCAGAATGCCGCCAAAGTTTGCCTTGCCCGCTTTGATACTGAGCTTTACCGCATCCAGTCCGGAAAGATTCTTATCGGCAATTAGCGGAAACGCGAACAGGAAAAAGATGTGCACCACGATGCTCACCACCACCATCACGACAATGAACAAGAGCTCGAAGCCAAAGAACGTAAAGAAGAAAGTTTGCGATTCTTCGGGACTCATCCGGCCGCCGCCGCGTGGCATGCTGGTCATGAGAACGACGAACCAAATGAGGTAGAACGGCACCAAAATCACGACGATCGGGATCATTTGAATCAAGGCGGCGATTAGTCCCTGGGCAAAATAGTCGAAGCCCTTGAACAGAGTGCCAAACTCGACCGGTTCCCCGCGCATTCTGCGAAAGAGACACAAATAGACTCCCACCATCATCGGTCCGAGGAGGACGATGGGAACCGCGCCACCGACGAGCATGCCGACGAACACTATGCCGAAGAAGAGCCAGTACTGGTCCTTGATGAGGGCCCAGCCTTCTTTGAAACACTCGACTGGCGCAATTACTCCAGTGCGAAATTCCGCGGGGTATCCATTCATTGATTATCGGCCTCCAATTTGCCAGCGGACATTTATCACGGCCACGCCCGGCCCGCAACAGAACTTTTGTCGAAATCCTCTGGCCCGGCCGTGCGGGCTGCCGGCACAACTCTCAGCCAGCCCGGATTGCCTATCAACAACTGAAGCTGACCCTGGATCGATTCGGCGTACATCACTGCCCCTTTGCGATTCGGGTGGGCAATCGCCGAGAGCTGACACCCGAGCAGACGATCTTTTCGCGCTCGTTTCTGCTCATCTGTTTCGCCTTTGACCTTTGTGAAAAACAGCTTGCACACCGACGAACGCTGGTTGCGCACTTCATCGTTAGCGTGAAGACTGACCCGGCCGAGCGTGAACGCCGCCAGGAGTTTTCTGGGCGTCGAGGCATTAAAGCCCCACAGATGCGAGTCGCGCGCCCCAAAAGCATGCTCGGGCTGGAAAGGAATCCGGGCGAACAGCACGCGCTGTCGCAAACCTTTTTCTTCCAAAGAGGCGTTGACTTTGGCGACTCCCGCCATCAGCCATCGGTTTGACTCTTCATACCACGCGTTGGAAACAAGTTCGAGACGATCGAGAAGTTTCCCGTCTTCGAGTCTGGGACCGTCGGCTGGGGTTGGCAGGTAAGATATCTTCGCGAGCAATTTCATGAAAAGATCGTGAGGCGTCTTTTCCGAAATCACCGGATAGTATCCGCTCGCGATGACGTGAGCATTGGGAAACGATTCAACAATTCGCGTGAGCAGGGTTTCGACCGGCGCGCCGCACTTTTCCTGAGCCAATGCGCTTATTCCTTCGGGCGTGTTTGCGGCATTCATGAGCCGGCGCGCGTTGACGTCGTTGATGCAACCATCGACGAGCACCAGATCGACCGTGGCGGGATCATCGATCGCGCGTAATGCATCGTCGACCTGATCGTGCAACGTCGGCCAGGCACTGCTGATTTCGCCGTACAACGTGAGCGTCTTTGGCGGCGACGTGCCCGCAACGCCAATGACGGCGCCGGCGTGTGCCTCAATTCGCTCGCGCACGCGCACTCCGGCTGAGTCCTCGAGCCACTTCTTCACCAGATACCACGACTTGTGCTCTTCCTTCAGACCCTGACCCCAAAGGATCGAGTCCCCCAGCACCAGCATATTGAGTTCGCGCGAGGTGACCGAGCTCTGACCGGTCGTGGGCGCAGTTTGCGCGGCGGCCGTGAGCACAAAACCGAGAATGATGGCTATCAAAATGACCGGCGAGGATTTGAAGGGATACGCTCTCATGCGCGAAGTTGATTGCATTGATTCTAACGCAACGAACCTAATACGAAAAAGAAGTGGAATTGGATCGCGAGATGCGGGTGAGAGGCTAACGACCGGACTGCGAAAGAAACTCCTCGAGCAAATTGAGCGAGACCTGCAGCCGGTAGTCTTTAGTTGAACGGATGTCGCCGATCGGAGAAATCTCAGCGGCGAGCGCCTCCCGGGCGGCGCTGACTGTTTCGGCGTTGATCGATTTCCCGAGCAGCGCCGTTTCCGTCTTGATGCAGCGAATAGGAATCGGCGCGACGCTCCCCATCGCGATGCGCACGTGATCGATCTTTTCTTTGGCAAGGATTACACCGGCGAAACAAATCTTGGAAATCGCCTGCGCCTTGCGCGTACCGACCTTTCGATAATAATGCGTGAGGTCCTGGTTACCACGCGACAGTCGAATCGCGCGCAGCAACTCGCCCGGTCGCAAATCCATCTGCTTATAACCGCGATGAAAACCTGAATAGGAAATCGTTCGCCCGCCCTCTTTCGACACGAACTCGAGTTCGGCATCGTACGCGAGCAATGCCGGTGGCGAATCGGCCGCCGGCGAAGCATTCACAATATTTCCACCCAGTGTCCCGCGGTTCTGAATGGCCAGCCCGCCGGTTTCACTGGCCGCCTGACACAACATCGGAAATTCTTCACGCATCACCGGATGGCTCTGAACGTCGGTGTAAGTCGTGAGCGCGCCGAGCGTAATGTTGTTTGCTGTCACTTCTATCCCACGTAATTCCGCGAGGTTCCAGATGTTGACGTAGTTTTGGTGAGGCAGTCTTCCGGCTTCGAGCAGCACCATCAAGTCGGTGCCGCCGGCGAACGGTTTCCAGGTTCCATTCTCTGTCGCGAGCACGTCGAGCGCTTCCCCCAACGATGCGGGGGAAATGAGTTGATAGGCAGGAAGGTAAGCTCTCATTTTAGGGTCTTGAATTCTTATTGATTTCCTTCGACTTCGCTGCGGGCCTCTTTTCGATTTTTGCTTTGCCCAACAAGAGACACAAATCCCTTAGTTCCGATGCGAGTTTAAGCCGCGCTGTGATGCCTTCCGGCGCCATATCAACCGGGTAGATCAATTTCCCTCCTGCAACGCGCTAATCGCGATCAAGCTCGGCTATTAACGCTCTTAGTTCGTCGTAAAGCGTCGCCATTTACATCACTTCCGGCACGCCCGCACCACTGACTCAAAAATCTTCATATATCCGGTACAGCGACAAAGATTTCCCGCCAGGCCATTGCGAATCTCGGCTTCATTCGGATCGGGATTCTTTTCGAGCAGATCAACCGCGGCCATTACCATGCCTGGCGTGCAGATTCCGCACTGCGCGCCGCCACATTCAATGAAAGCCTGCTGGACTGCGTGCAATTGATTTTTGCCGATTGCGATGCCTTCGATGGTCTTGATCGAAGCACCCTGGACTTGCGCGACGGGCACCAGACAACTGTTGACGATCCGCCCATCAATCATCACTGAGCAGGCGCCGCACTCACCCTCGCCGCAACCTTCCTTCGTGCCGGTCAGTCGTAGCTGCTCGCGCAGCACGTCGAGCAGCCGCTCCATTGGATAAGCGCTGAGCGTTTTTGATTCGCCGTTAACAACAACCGAGATGTCTAGTTTTTCAGCCAATGTCAGTTGTAAGTTGTGCTAACCGAAAAGGAATGATCGGGAAAGGCACGGAAGATCCAGAATTTCGTGCCACTGTCCGCCGCGATTTGATCCAGGACCTGACGCACTGTCGTCCCCTGCATGCTAAGCGTGATCTTATTGCCGTCCTTTGTCGACGTACCAACTGACGACTTGCTGCTCAATTTCATGGAGCTAACGTAAGCTTGGACCTCAGGCAGGTTGAGCAAATGACTGATCGCTTCCTCACTGCTGACGTCTTTCACTTCAAAACTGGCGATGGTGGTATCAAGCAGCGAAGTGCTCCTGTTCACCGGAAAGACTTCTATCGAGTCCTCGCCCTCGCGCCACTGGTAACTCGGTTCCGCCTGCACGATCGCATCCAGAAGCTGCGGAAAACTAACAGTTTGCCGGGCCAGCGTGATATTTGATCTAGGCTTTGCAGGATTAGTTTCCAGTCCGATCACTTTCCCCTGTTGCTTGGCCAGTGAGGCCAGAAGATTGGCCATGTCACCATTGTACTTGACCTCGCGAATGGTAAATTCTCTGCTGAGATCTTGTTGAGCGTTGGCGCCTATGGCCGAGGCGAACGCTACCAGGAAAAGCACCATTAACTTTTTGAGATTGATCTTCATAACTACTCCTTTCTCAGGTGCTCACTCCGTTACGAACGAGATTGTTCCATTATCTCTTCCGGCATCAGTGGAATCCGAGTGAAGCTTACGCCAGTGGCGTTTTCAATCGCATTCAGAATCGCCGGCGCCGGTCCGTCCATCGGCAGCTCACCAATTCCTTTCGCGCCACCCGGGCCAAAAGCGTATGGGTTCTCAGCAAAGTAGACGCGTATCGACGGAATGTCGGCAGCCGTCGGCATGATGTAGTTGGTCATCTGTCCATTGGCCATGCGTCCATTTTGCCAAACCACCTGCTCGTAAAGTGTCATCCCAATCGCTTGTGCGACGCCGCCTTCGATCTGTCCGCCCGCCAGCACCGGATTGATCACACGCCCGACTTCCTGTATCGCCACAAAGTCATCGACATGCGCCTCGTAAGTCACCGGGTCGTACGAAACTTCGGCAACGTAAATCGCCCACGCAAACGCGCCGTAAGCGTCGCCCTGATATTTTTCATCGTCCCAATGAATGTTAGGCGGCGGCTGATACTGGCTAAAAGATTTCAAAGCGCCGAATTTCGCGATGTACCCGGCGCAGGCCGTCTTAAACTCTGCCTGCGTGAACTGATCTTTAAGGAGCCCGCTCCCTACGAGCGTCTGCTTCAGTCCTAAAACAGCCGACTCAACCAACTTGCCGACGATCATCGTCGTGCGCGACGCGACAGTGGGTCCGCTGTTCGGAACCTGAGCGGTGTCAGGCTGAGTGACTTCGACCAGATCGTAATCGAGACCGAGTGCCTCAGCAGCGATCTGCGCAAAGACAGTATTGGTCCCCTGGCCAATCTCAGTGCTCGCCGCGAGCACCTTCACGTGGCCTTCGGTAGTTGCCTCCGCGCCCACCACCGACTGCAGGTAAACCTCACCCGACCCGGTAAACCCGGCGCCATGCATGAATGCGGCAAAGCCAATGCCTTTTAGAGTACGCGCGCCCTTGGCGTGCTGCATGCCATCATTTTCTTTGGCAAATTCTTCGGTCTTCGCGTGATAGTCAGTTAACTCGAAAGCGCGGTTCAGCAAACCATGCAGATCAACCTGTTCGCGAATGATCTGACTGGTGGCCGTCGTCTCTCCTTCTTTGATGAAGTTGCGACGGCGAAACTCTTCCGCGCTCAACCCAACGGCCCGCGCTACTTTGTCGAAGTGCCGCTCGAGCGCAAAGATACTTTGCGGCGCGCCAAACCCACGAAAGGCGCCATGCGGCGGCACGTTGGTGGCCACCGCTTTACTGTGAATGCGCACGTTCGGACAGAAGTAGGGACCAGCAGCGTGAATCGTTCCGCGCGAAAGCACCACCGGCGACAGAGTGCAGTACGCGCCACCATCGATCACGAAATCAATTTCCATCGCGAGAAGTTTTCCGTCTTTGGTGACTGCGGTCTTGTGATGGGTGCGCGATGGATGACGCTTGGTGGTGGCGACCATGTCTTCGGCGCGGTCGTAAATCATCTTGACCGGCTTGCCGGATTTCCACGACAGGAGCGCCGCATGGCCCGCAATCAGCGAAGGATATTCTTCTTTGCCCCCAAAGCCGCCACCTGTCTCGGTCTGGATCACGCGTATTTTTTCTTCGGGCAAACCAAACAACTTGATCAGCGCCTTGTGCACGTAGTAGGGACACTGCATTGAGCCCCACACCGTCACGCCTTCACCCTGGTTGGCGATGGCAATAGCGCCGTTGTTCTCAATGTAGAGTTGTTCCTGCGCGCCGGTTTCGTACTCGCCTTCGACCACAAAATCGGCCTGGGACCAGGCGTCGTCGACATTGCCTTTGTCGACCAGAAATTTCTTGAAGACGTTATCTTCGCCCCAGATGATTTCTTCCTTGGCGAGTGAGCCGGTCAAAGAAAAGACCGCCGGCATTTCTTCGTATTCAATGCGGACGTGACGCCGGGCTTCTTCCAAAAGATATTTGTCCGCGTGAGCCAGTAGCACGATTGGCTCTTCACAATGATTGACGGTCTTGTCGGCGAGATAAGGCTGATCGTTGAGGATTAAGGCGACGTAGTTTTCGCCCGGGATGTCGTCGGCAGTAACGATCGTGAACTCGTTCCAGGGAATGTCGCCTTCATAGGAAATGCTTTTGATGCGGCCGCGCGGCACTGAGCTGCGCACCGTCACACCGTGCAGCATCCCATCAAACTTCAGATCATCTACGTAGAGGGCCTGGCCGGTAACTTTCCGGCGGCCTTCTTTGCGGGGAATCGATTTGCCGACGAGGGTCATAGATGAAAGCGTCAACTTGAGAGGATCCGGTTTGTGCCGAGACATAGATTCTTAACTGAGCCTGCGAATGATTTCACCTAAAAGTACGTCAAGATCATTCTTGAAATCTACCTGGATGGATGTCGGAAGCACTTCTCGCTTTCGAATCTGTTGACGCAAAACAGAATCAGCGATGTTTCGAGACGATGTGTCCAAACGAAGTAGCGATCCCTTTGCCGATCTGCTGCCAGTGTTATTTGCTACTTCTGAAAAAGTGCGCACTCCAAAGGCGGATGCTGGTTCTTCTTAGCTGTATACATCCTTTCTTCTTATCCGTGTAAATCCGCGTGGCTTTGCCTCAAAAGTCGGCGAAGCCGACGAATGATAATAGCCCACCGATTCATCGGTGGGTCGGCGGCGATTATGTGAAGTCCGTGATAACGGACGGCTGAACCTCAAACAACGATTGCGTCATGGTTTCTTCAATCGTCCGCTTCACGGACTGGCGCTACGGATTTTTACCACTCTAACTCTTGAGCCAAAGGAAATCTGCGTTCATCCGCGGCTTACTTCACTCTCTCCAGCACCCGGCAACTTTCCGGATAGTAATCGTCCAACGTTCCAAACAATACCGCGGTGATCTTCAAAGGCCTCAAACGCGAGATCGGATCGTCCGCGTCGGTGAAAATCAGCTCGCCGCTGCCGGCTTTGAAATCGAGATTCGTCAGCTTCGACGTCGAAGTCATGAAGTAAGCAAGATCACAATCAGTGCCATCAATGTTGGGAACCTCTTTGTAAAGAATGATCGGCAGGAAATCCAGCGAGGTGAGCGTATCCCCGCCTACGGTCGCGCTGGCGCGCATCACTTCGCGGCCGTTGCGCACTACCCGCGCGGAAATATTTCCGTTCGCGTCTTCGAGAATTTCGGTGTAGCCCAGGACCGCGGGCCAGCCCTGGCCTTCGCGATAACCTGCGAGACTGACATCAGTGCTGGTGTAGAGATACGGCACGAACTGGCCCTGGTAATCGCCGTAGCTCACGGGAATGCACGGCATGGTGAAGTTATGCGCGCCCAAACCGGTGACGTCCGGACAGAGAAAGAAACACATCGCGACAATGTTGCCGGGCAAAGGCTCCAGCTCGCGCGGCAGCACCTCGCGAATCGCCGCTTCGTCCGCCTCGTAGACAATCATGAGGACGATATCGCCCGTGTATTGATAAGGCGGAAGTCCGTAAAGCGGCTTAAGAAAAGGCAGACCGCGTGGCTTGTTTCCACTTAGCTGAATGTCGCCGCCCTGTCCGGTTTTGCTGGTCATTTTTTTCCGCCGGTGGCCGGCCCGCGCATCACGCTGCCAATCGCGCGCACAATCAGTGAGCGCGGCACCAGGCGCTCAGTTTCGGTCGTCAGGAAGTTGGTCCAGCCTGAGATGACGTGACCTTTACCGCGCTTCAGCGCGCGTAGCGCCGTGTCGACGACCTGATCGGGTGTTTGCGCGACACGCGCCGGCGGTCTTTGATTCATGTGCGCGGCGTCGAAGAACCCGGTTTCAGTCACACCCGGACACAACGCCATCACGTGAATTCCGCACGGACGATTTTCTTCCCAAAGGGCTTCGGTAAATGAAAGCACAAAAGCCTTGGTTGCCGCGTACGTGGTCATAAAAGGCACCGGTTGAAATGCGGCCGTCGAAGCCACGTTAAGAATTGTGCCGCCCTTGCGTTCGCGCATCGGCTGCAAAAACAGATGCGTCAGATCGGCCAACGAGCGCACATTCAAATCGATCATGTTGAGTTCGCGCTCACGATCCAGCGCGGCAAACTCGCCCATCGAGCCAAAGCCGGCATTGTTGATAAGAAAATCAATCTGCAAATCGAGTTTCTTTGTCTCTTCAAAAAGCCGTGCAGGGGATTCAGGCAGCGAGAGATCGATCGCAAAGTACTGCGCGTGAATACTATTGTTCCGGCCGAGTTCGTTACAGAGATTGTTGAGCTTGTCTTCCGACCGCGAGACCAACAGCAGATTCTGACCAAGCGCCGCCAGCTTGCGGGCAAACGCTTCGCCAATTCCTGAAGACGCGCCGGTGATGAGAGTGGTGTTCATGTTTCGTCAAGCTCTTGCTCAGTCATGCAAAACTTAACCGGCAACTTCGCTTCCGCAATGACCCGAATGAGCTCGAGTGCCTGGGGCGATGCTTGTTCCTGAGGGTTCTCGCGGTAGTACTTCACCGCGCCGTGCTTTGCCTTGCGCTGTTCCAGCTCTTTTTTCACTTCTTCAAGAGAAGCCTGCTTTCCATTCACGTAAATAATGTCTTCTTTGGATAGTTTGATCCGGCTTACATTGTTTATGTAATCAGGATCGAATCTGTGTCGAAGACAGCCGGACGAAAACATCAGGAATAATCCGGCCAGCATAATGAAGACTTTGGTGCTTCTCATGCCTTTGCCCCAAAAGTATTTTTCCTCGTCCGCGACGGAAAATAGACCAGCCTTCAGCGCTGGGTGACCGGCAGGTTCCCTGGAGTCCGTGCAGCGGACGACTCATTAAACCTGTGAACCTTTAACACCTGGACTCAGCCGTCCGTTTCAGGGACTGCATTTATGTCTCCATCTTAATCCCACCGATGAATCGGTGGGCTATTATCATTCGTCGGCTTCGCCGACTTTGGAGGCAAAGCCGCTTCTCATGCCGGGCTAACTCTTAAGACTCAGTAGATCAAGCTCAATGATGTCCTCATTTCCCGCGCGCAATCGATCCAGAGTTTCGTTCGACGGCGCTTTATCCAAATTAATTCGCGCCACGGCCGCCTCGGCCCCTTCAAAGATAATGTTCTCCATTTCCTGGACGTTGATCTGTTCGGCTTTGATCGCTTCGAGCACTTGCGCCAGCACACCGGGTCGATCGCGATGACGCACCACCAGCCGGTGCGTGGCCGGCGTACGCTGCGCCAGGTTAACCACATTCGGGACCTGCCCGGTTTCTTTGAAAGACTTAACGATGCGCACAGTCTCCGCAGCAATCGCCTCCTGCGCCTGATCGGTCGACGCGCCGATATGATGCGTGCCATAGACACTCGTTTCCTGCGCAATCGGATCGGTAAATTCAGCCACTGCGGAAGTCGGCTCGATCGCAAACACGTCGAGTCCGGCGCGCATTCCTTTTGACTTAATCGCATCCACCAGGGCGTCCTGATCGACGACTTCACCGCGGGCCGTGTTGACGAAATAAGCACCGTCCTTCATCGCTTTCAGCAGGTCCGCGTTGATGAGCCCCCGCGTGTCGTCTTTCAGAGCGACGTGCACGCTGACGATGTCCGCGACGCGCGCCACGTCCAGCGGCGATTCCTTTCGTTCCAGGCCTAGTGCTTCGGCCTTTTCATTGGTCAGACTCCGACTCCAGGCCACCACCGGCATGCCGAAGGCGCGCGCGCGCGGAACCATCTCGGCGCCGATCTTGCCGACGCCAATCAAACCGAGCGTGCGCCCGAACAAGCCACGCGCTTTGGAAAACTCTTTCTTGTTCCACTCGCCCGCGCGCAACGCGATCACATTGTCTGCCACACGTCGGTCCAGCGCGAGTATCAAAGCGAACGCCAGCTCAGCAACGGCGATCGAATTCTTTCCCGGACAGTTCGAAACATAAATGCCGCGGCGCGATGCGGCCGCGACGTCAATCGTGTTGTAACCGGCGCCGGCGCGCACCACCAGCTTCAAAGGCCCGGCGGCCAGCATCGGCTCAGTTACTTTGGTGCCGCGCACGACGAGCACGTCCGGCTTCTCTTTGCCGATGGCCTCAACCAGAGCTTCATCCTTGAGGTCAGGCTGAAATGAAACTTCACAGCCGATGGTGCGCAGGCCAATGCGGCCAGACTCTTCGAATTTATCGGCGATTAAGACTTTCATAGTCTCAACTTCATTCCTCCTCGAACAGGCTCATCAAATTTTCCGCCGGCGCTGGTGCGATTTCGGCCAACTGCAGATTCTCTTCCACATGGGCCACGCTGCTCATGCCGATTAGTGACGTCGTAATTCCCGGGGCGGAACGCACGAATTGAATACCCGTTTGCGCATCCGTGGCAAGCGAGCCGAGCGCCTCGCGAAGCGCCTCGGGCACACCGCGCGCGATTTGACCCTGGAGGATCGATCCGCTGGCTATCGCGCTCACGCCGAGGGCCTCTGCCGCTGCGAGCGTGGTCACATATTTTCCGGCCAGTTTTTGATTGCGAAAGCCGAGGGCTTCGGGCATGGCCAGGTTCAAAGGCAGTTGAATAAAGCGAAAGTGATGCTCGGCGCCGGCGACCTCGCGCGCACATTCGACCATCGTTTCCAGCGAATGATACCCGGCCGCGTTCGGATCGACCCGAAAGCCATTCCAGGTCGCGACGCCGTAGTTCTTGATCTTTCCCTGCGCCACAGCTGCTTCCAGGTACTCAAAAGCCGCGCGCAGCCGTTGCCAAAATTCTGAGGCAGACACTGCGCTCAGTTGCGACTCGGGATTGTGAACGTAATAGACGTCCACACAATCAAGACCCATGTTGCCGAGCGACTGATCCAGCTGGTTTGCGAGATATCGCGGCGTCATGCAATGCGCGCCACCCGCGATATCACCCCAACCGGCAATGCCGGTGGCGATAAAATTCTCTTCGACGTATTGGCGCACGTCACGGGGCGGCGCTCCGTCAAAAGGCAGGTAGCCGCCTTTGGTGCAAATCACCAACTCCTCACGCGCGAAGCCACGTTCCTGCAGACGACTGAGCGCGACACCAATCGATCGCTCGCTTCTTTGGAAGCGATAATTGGCGGCCGTATCGATGACATTGGCGCCCAACTCGACCGCGCGCACTACCGCCTCTGCGTACCGTTCGTCAGTCGCCGCATCGGGTTGACCGAGATACGTTCCTACGCCAATCGATGCGCACAAAAGACCCTGCGCTTGCCGAAAATGACCCGCCGCAGCCCGGGGAAAACGCTTCGCATACGTCTCAGTGCCGTCCGGCGTGGCCCAGCCGTTTAAGGGCATCCTTGCCTGCTCCAAATTGCTTTGAATTGAAATGACGACTATACGCGGCGCTCAGCAAACGCTGCAAGGTGACTTCGATCAGGCGATTACGATGTGTTAGCTTTCCTACTTCTCAATGCACGATTCTAATTACCAGCGGGAAATCGATGTCGCAACCGAGCTCGCGCGCGCGGCGGGCGCGGTGCTGCTTAAGCATTATCACAGTCCGTTTCTGGTCGAGCAGAAAGTAAACGCGCTCTCGGAAATCGAGGAGGTCACCGCCGCCGATCGCGAAGCCAATGAGTTAATTGTCAGCCGGCTGCAGGAAGAGTTTCCAGACGATGGCATTCTGGCCGAAGAGTCCACCGACAGTGAATACCGGCTGCAGAGAGATCGCGTGTGGCTCATCGATCCGATGGATGGCACCAAGAATTTTATCCAGCGTGATGGCGATTTTGCTGTCCAAATCGGACTGACCGTCGGCGGCGAGACGGTCGCCGGGGTCGTCTTCCAACCAACACGCGATCTTCTGTATCGCGCCGCGCTGGGTAGCGGCGCCTGGATGGAAGCGCCCAACCAACCAACCTCGAGATTGGTTGTTTCCAATCGCACCGATCCCGGCGAAATGGTTTTAGCCTCGAGCCGCTCGCACCGCAGCCCGCGCATGGAACGTGTAGTTAATGCCATCGGTTTTAAGGAAGAGACCCGGAGAGGATCTGTCGGCGTGAAGATCGGTTTAATTGCCGAGCAGCAGGCCGATCTTTACCTGCACCTATCACCCAGCACTAAGCAATGGGACACCTGCGCTCCAGAAATTATTCTCACGGAATCGGGTGGGCGTCTGACGGATCTCTTTGGTCAGCCGCTTCGCTACAACGCAGTCCGCGTCGATAACCAGAATGGCGTCGTGGCCACCAATGGCGCCGCGCACGAAATAGTGATCAAAGGTTTGGCGCCACTGCTCAGAGAGTTCGGCCGCGTGCCGGTTTAGTATTTTCCTCGCGGTTATGAAGTCAGTACCACCTGCAGTAGCAGGTGGGTTTCGCAAGGATTGATCCCGAACAAGACCCACCCGCTACCGCAGGTGGTACTGACCTCTTATCCGCGGCTAATGATCTACTAGCTTACCCCCTTCTTCAAAATCGCAATCTGTCCCGCGTGATACAAATCATGCTGGATCACACCGTGCACGGTGACGTAGACAGTCGACATGCCTTCGAAGATGGGCTCGTCCAAACGCGATTCCGGCACTTTCTCGATCGCTTCAACCAGAGCTTGATGACCGCGATCCATCGCGGCTTTTGCCTGCTCCCAGGCAGCGTCACTGTGATCGTCTGCCGGCGGCCAGTCCTCCGGTGTCGAAATCTCGATCGCGGCCCGATCTCCGGTGAGACGCCGGCGTCCGACGTCCTCCCAAACTGCAATGTGATGAACTAATTCCCAGATACTGTGCCCGTTTTCGATAGGACGCGCGACCGCTTGCGCCGCGGTAATTCCGTCGAGTATTTCGCGCACCGACGGTCCATGCCATGCCCCTCCGACGTACGCGCGTTTCAATTGATCAAGAATCCGCTCAATCTCAGTCATTTCAATCTCCGTTCTGCGGCTTTGCCAAAATGGGAGCTTCGCCGTTAGTCTTAGCTCAAAGCGTTCCTAAATTCCAACTCGATCGAGGACAACGGATGGCAATCATTCGTCCTTTCAACGCGCTTCGTCCAAACCCAGAACGCGCCCCGCAAGTTGCCGCGGTGCCATACGACGTCGTCAACACGGAAGAAGCTCGCGCGCTGGCGTCAGGAAACCCGTGGAGTTTCCTGCATGTATCACGCCCGGAAATCGATTTACCCGAGGGCACGCAGATTTACAGTGACGCGGTCTATGCCAAAGCGCAAACGAATTTTGAAAAGCTCAGGAACGAATGTCCAATGGAGCGCGAAGCCGAACCCAGTCTCTATCTCTATCGTCAGATCATGGGGGCCCAGGAACAGATCGGCGTCGTGGCTTGCTGCTCAGTCGATGAATACGATCGCGACGTAATTCGTAAGCATGAACGCACGCGACGTGATAAGGAAGACGATCGCACGCGGCATATTCTCGCGCTCAACGCCCAGACGGGGCCGGTGTTTCTGACTTACCGGGGCGACGCGGCCATCGATGCTTTGGTGGACCAGGGGCGAAAGGGTGAACCACTCTATGACTTTGTCGCCAACGACGACATTCGTCATACGATCTGGCGGGTGGAAAATTCGCAACCGCTGGTCGAGGCGTTTGCCAGCGTTCCTTACTTTTACATCGCTGATGGTCATCATCGCGCCGCCAGTGCCAGCCGGGCGCGCGCTGAATTAAAGGAAACGGGTTTTGCGTGGATCGGAAATGAAGAATACAACTTCTTCCAGTGCGTTCTGTTCCCCGATAACCAACTTCGAATTCTTCCTTACAACCGCGTCGTCCGCGATCTCAATGAGCTTGCGCCGGAAGATTTTCTGAATCGAGTGCGCGAGAGTTTTGTGGTTACTGACAATGCCGAGCCGTCACCAAAAGCGCCCGGCAATTGGAGTATGTACCTGGGCGGGAAATGGATGGGCCTGACCTTGCGCGACGATGCCACAAAGCCATCTGGCGTGGTTGAGTCTTTGGATGTCAGTGTCTTACAGGACCACCTGTTGGATCGTATTCTAGGGATCAAGGACGTGCGCACGGACAAGCGCATCGACTTTGTCGGTGGAATTCGCGGTACTGAAGAGTTGGAGAGACTGGTGAATGAAGGCAAGGCCGCGGTGGCTTTTTCTCTCTATCCCACCACGCTGGACGATCTACTGCGCGTGTCAGATGCCAACCAGATCATGCCGCCCAAATCGACCTGGTTCGAGCCAAAGTTGAGAGACGGATTACTTAGTCACGAGATTTGATAGAGTCAGAACCGGGAACGGTAACGACCGGTCTCAGTTTTCGCGACGGTTCTTGTTGATGAACTGATTACCCGGTCGCTACCGCTCCCGGTTCTGACTTCATCACGCTAACGCCGCAAATACTTCGTTCGATAACAGCGCGCCACGCGACGTTAGCTTCAACCAGTCTTGATCGAGTTCAATCAAACCTGCCTCGCCAAGTCGCCGCAATTCCGACTCATATTCTTCGCGAAGGTCTCGGCCAAATCGCGTCCGGTAAATTTCCAAATCAACTCCACGCATCAGACGCAATCCCAGAAAGATTGATTCCGAACGCGCGTCGTCTTCATTAAGCACGGTCCGTTCGACAATCGCCGGTGCTCCGCTTTCGATCAGCGCAACATACTTCGCCGTATCGCGTTCATTGGCCCAACGCCGGGTCTGTCCGTCAAACGAATGTGCCGAACACCCAAAGCCGTAATACGGAGCGCCACTCCAGTACTTCGTGTTGTGACGTGACGCGAATCCCGGCAAACAGAAATTCGAGATCTCGTAATGTTCGTATCCCGCCGCGCAAACTTCCTCGATCATCACGCGATACATCTCCGCCGCCACATCCGGCTCAGGTACGGGCCTCATCCCCCGATTGATCTGATCGGCGAGCGGAGTGCCTTCGTGCACATCGAGGAGATAAAGCGAGAGGTGTTCGGGCCGCAACCGCAAAGCTTCTTCAAGATTTCTCTTCCAGCCAGCCAAGTTCTGGTATGGCAACCCGGCAATTAGATCAAAGTTTATGTTTTCAAATCCGGCGCGGCGTAATTCCGCAAACGTGCCGCCAATCGCCGCTGCGTCGTGCGTGCGTCCCAGGAGTTTCAATTCCCGATCGTCGAAAGTCTGCGCGCCAAAGCTCGCCCGATTGATTCCGGCGCCGCGAAAATCGCGAAGCTTCCGAGACGACAACTCGGCGTCGTTTGCGTCCGTGGTCGAGACAGAAGCCGGATTAATTTCCAACGTCACTTCGAGTTCGTCAATCAGTTGAAAGCGCTGGCGAACCGCTTTGAGAATGTCTTCGATTTGCGACGCGGAGAGCAAAGAAGGCGTGCCACCGCCGAAATAGATCGTGTCGATCGGATCGGGTTGAACCACCTCTGACCATTCGGAAAGCTCTTTGATCAGCGCACGCACGTAACGCTCGGCGTCGTCGTGCGCAAACATTCCTGTCGCAAAATCGCAGTACGAGCAATGTGCGCGACAGAAAGGAATGTGAAGATAAACACCGGCTCGGAACATGTTGATCCACAGATTACGCAGATTGCGCGGAATGCTTCAAGCTCACGAGTTTCTGCCTACTGCCTACTGCCTTCTGATTCTCTGTTCTGCTTTTATGCTCACTGTACCGTTTGAATGCTCGCTAACCGAATCAGATGTCACCTTACCCTTAGCATTCGCGGCAATTCTTTTTGGCATGCTGGTTGATGACAATCACTTGTGTGTGAGGCCGTCGCTTGTGGCCTCAGAACTTTCTTAATCAACGAAAACGGGGAGGATTCGTAATGTCAGACGATAGAGAAAGAAATCAGGGGATGAAACAGGGTACAGGCGAAGGCACCGGCCAGCACGCGCCGGGACGCAATCCGCAGGATGATCAGTTAGTGCGCGATCGGCAGGACGATCAGAACCGCGGTGATCAAGGTGATACGGGCAATAAGCCACAGAATGACTTTGATCCCACCCGCGGCGGAGATGGCGGAAGTTACAAAGAAGGCGGACAGAACGAGCAGACCAGGCGTTAGTAGTGGCGCCATCCTCACCGAGGCTCACGGTGACTTTCCGGCAACGGGATCTCACTCGTGAGCCTCATTGTTTTGGTGGCACAGACGTTAGTCTGTGCTACTTGTTAATCCTCTTCGTGCTCCCGCCGCCGCTGATCGATCGACTCATCCGTCTCGCGGTGAGCTCCGCCTGGGCGAACACGCGCAGGAGATTCTCACCAAGGATCTTGCGAATGTCCGGTTCGCTGTAGCCGCGCTTTAACAACTCATACGTAATGTTCGGAAACATCGAAACGTCACGCGCGCCTTCCGGAAAATCGTTGGCGCCGTCAAAGTCCGGGCCCAGGCCTACGTGATCGATGCCGGCCACTTTTACGATGTGGTCGATGTGATCGATCAGTTTCGAAAGCGGCAACGGAGGCAACGGATATTGCGCCTCAAGCCGGTCGCTTTCTTCCGCCAGCCGCTCGGGATCATCAGCATATTTCGCTGTAAGCGCTTCCTGCTGGGCGCGCAAACGTTGGCCGCGTTCATCCGCCTGCGGACCCACGGTATCTTTGTCGACGAAGTAACTGTAGAAGTTCACCTGCACCACGCCGCCGTTTTTCGCGATGCGTCTGAGCAAGTCATCGGGAATGTTTCGCGGCACATTGCTGAGCGCGCGCGCCGAAGAATGCGAAGCGATCACTGGAGCTTTCGAAACATCCAGCGCGTCGCTCATCGTCTTGTCGGAAACGTGCGAGACATCCACCAGCATTCCCAGGCGATTCATTTCGCGCACGACTTCCTTGCCAAAGTCGCTCAACCCGTTGTGCCTTCGCTCGCCGCGGCCCGCGTCGGCCCAATCATTGGTGTTGTTCCAGGTGAGCGTCATGTAACGCACGCCTAAACGATAGAACTCTCTTAATGTGGGCAGAGAATTCTCAATCGCGTGACCACCTTCGATGCCCATCAAACAGGCGATCTTGCCCTGGGCTTTCGCGCGGCGAATGTCGGCGGACGTGGTCGCGAACATCAACTCATTCGGATGACGCTCAACCGCGCGATACACCGCATCGATCATGTCCAGCGTGCGCCGCGCGGCCCCGCCATGCTGCACGTACCAGGGCTTGATATAGAGCGAAAAGAACTCGGCGGTTTGGCCGCCCTTTTTCATGCGCTCGATGTTGGTGCGATAAGGCCCGGGCGGATTGCCCATCAAATCGAAATCATCATTCGTCATCGTGGTGGTGATGTCGTTGTGCGTGTCGACGACGATGGCGCGACGATGAATCGCCAGCGCGCGTTGCCACAGCGCCTCGTCACGGGCCGAGCGATTCGACGTAGGCCGTCGCCGCTGGGTCGCCGGCCTTTGCGCGCCCGCGGGCAGCGCCGCTGCGATGATTACGAAAACGAGCAGCGCGGTTAACGTCGCGCGCAACAGTGGTCGTGGTCTCATGCGGCAGAGTTTAGCAGAAGCGCGAGGTCCGCGAAGGTACAAAATCTCATCTACACCACCGTCGCGCGACTAACGAGAACAAGATCACCGATGCGACAAGACATCATCACGCGAAAGTCCCACCGTAGCTTTGCCCCAAAAGTATTTTTCCTCGTCCGCGAAGCGGACTGAAAGAAAATAGCCCTGCCCTTCAGCGCTGGGTGACGCGGCAGGTTCCCTGGAGTCCGTGAAGCGGACGGCTGAATGAACATGTGAACCTTCAATATTTAGGCTCAGCCGTCTGCTTCACGGACTGCATTTATGTCTCCATCTTAATCCCACCGGTAGCTTCTTTTCTGGAAAACACGAGCCCATCGCGATAGCGGCAAGGCTATGAGAAAAGATTGTCGGCAATACCAACTCGCGAATCAGGCTGCAAAAGTTTCCACATCAGAGCGCTCGGGTGCTGCCGCGTGCATCAATGTGGCAGGCCACATAGAGGCAGCGCCGGGTCAAGCGTCTAATAAAGTGGTATGTGGCGAAGAATCCTGGCAATCATGATTGGCGTGATGGCAGCGGCTTTCTTAACGGCGCTGGCTTCGACGGAGTTGGAAACTCATGAGATCCACACCGTCCCCACCGCGCAGCACGAATCTGTCGGTGCCGTGGATGTTTCAGCTCGAGAGACGCCTCATGGCCAGTAGCGATTTGCCACGTGGACTTCGAAATTTGGAGTATCACAAACAGGATTGAGCTAGAATCATGTCCATGTCCATTCTGATCGCTGAAGACAATGTGGCGCAGCGGGCTTACCTGCGCGAGATCCTCGAGCGCGACTTTCCAGCGCACCAACCGGTGATCGAAGCAGGCGACGGCGAAGAGACCGTAAAGCTCGCGCTGCAGCAAAGACCCGAGGTTTGCATTCTCGACATCCAGATGCCGAAGCTTTCGGGCGTGAAGGCCGCGCGCGCTATCTGGCGCGACTTTCCCACGGCGCGCATCATCTTCTGGACACAGTTCCCGCACGAGATCTACATCAACGAGATTCGCAAGATCGTCAAGCTGGTGGATCCGCCGCCGGCCTACGGCTTTATTCACAAGAACAATCCTGAGTCGCGCTTCCTGCGCTTTGTCGCCGCAGTCCTGGAAGACGGCGCCGACATGATCGACCCGGCGTTCAAGGATTCGTTCAAACGTCCATTGCTGACTGAGTTCGAAGCCGAGGCGCTGTATTTTCTCGCGCTTGGCTTGTCCAACTGGGCCATCGCGCGCAAGTGCAGTCTGAGCCTGCGCGGCGTGGAAAGCCGCCTGGCCACGCTCTATGAAAAACTTTTCGTGTCGCTGCCCGAGGGCACGCCGCATGAAGCCTATGAGAAGTTGGCGTACAACGTGCGCACCCGCGCTTTCTTTGAAGCGTTGCGGCGCGGACTGCTAAACAACGACGAACTGGAGAAGGCTTCGGCCGATCTTGAAGGCTGGATCGAGCGCGATCGGAAAAAGTTTATTGAAGAGCAGAAACGGGAACCGGGTAAGGCTAAGCGATAGATGGCGTGAAAGTTGAGGCACACGGCGGCCCGAAGGGCCGAATTGTAATAGCCACGCTCGTAAGGGCGTGGTTCAGTTATCGTTGGTTTGAAGCTGAGCGCGAAAGGTGCGACCTCAACTCATCTCGGTCCTTCGGACCTATCATCAAATTCAAACGCACCCAGACCCCGGCCTCACGGCCGGAGCTACTTCATTACGGCCCTTCGGGCCTCACACTACGCGGCTTTTTTCTAACGGCTTTTCTGCTCACGGCTTACTGCTTACTGCTCGCCTTCGGACTGCTGCCTTCTGCCTCCTCGCAAAACGCGACGCAACAACCGCAACCAGTAGCTTCGCCTACGCCGTCACCTTCTCCATCGCCGTCGCCTTCGCCGACGCCGCCGCCCAACCTGCATCAATGGGGCGCGGTCACGTCGTTTCATGGTCTGCCGTCTGACCGCACGCACGCGATCGCGCAAACGGAATTCGGCGTCACCTGGTTTGCCACGGACGGTGGCCTCGCGCGTTTTGACGGCCGGCGCACAAACGCGATTACGGTGGAAGGATTACCACCGGGCCGCGTGCTGACGTTGAAGACGGATGAAACCGGCGCGATGTGGATCGGGACCGACAATGGCGCCGCGTGGATGTGGAATGGAAAGTTTCATCCGGTAGCCGAGACGGCCGGCAAAGTGATCACCGCGATCATCACGCCTGAGCGGGACCGCGCGATCATGGCCAGCGAGAGTGGCCAGATTTTCGATTGTCGCGCAGATCGCAGCTCAGAAAACTCGTCAACACGGGCCGGCCAAGGCGCGCGTGATCTAACCATCCGCGTGCAGGCAATGCCCAACCAGCCACTGCAAAGCGCCGACAAGGACCAGCCCGGTCTCCTGAAATTCACCAGCCTCGCCCTGGTGCAAGGGAAACTCTTTGCCGGCACGCAGAGCCGCGGTGTCGTTCAATTCGAAAACGGCGAGCCGAAAGAGATTGTCAGCAAGCCGCGCAGCTTCTTCATCAACGCTTTGGAAAGTGACACCGGCGGGCGGCTTTGGATCGGGGCCCGCGGCGGCAAAGATGAGAGTGCGTTGTTCGATCAGAGCGACCTGTTGAAACCAACGCGCGCCAATGCCGCGACTGGGACCGTCACGGCGATCGCGCGGGGGGCCGGCGAAGACATCTGGGTGGCCACGGACGGGCATGGTGCGTTTCGATTTCTTAACGGAAAAGTCCTCGACCATTTTACGTTCGAAGAGACTGGCGGTGCGCTGCGTTCGGATCACGTCTATGGTGTCTTTGTAGACGCGGAGCAAGTTGTCTGGTTCGCGACCGACAAAGGCGTCTGTCGTTACGACCCCCATGCCGTGCGCACGGATGCAATTTCGAGTGATGCAAACGCCAACTACGCGCGTACGCTCTGGCTCAATGCAAAAGGAATTCTGGTGGCAGGCACTAACGCCGGCTTGTATATCGAGAACGGCGAGCGCGCCTGGTCGGTATCGGCTGAAATTGGCCGTCGCACTGTCTACTCAATTGCTGAAGACCACACCGGCAGAGCATTAGTCGGTACGTCGAATGGATTGTTTGCTTCGAGTTCGGGCGCGAGCCTGACATTCACGCGCATTCCGGCGGCGAACAACCTGCCCCAGGGCGACAGCGTGCGCGCGATCGCGAACGTAAACGGCACGACTTACATTGCGACGTACGGCTACGGCGTCGAGAAGCTGCAAGGCTCGCAGAGAACTCTCGTGTGGCCGGAAGCTTCAGCCGACAATCAGCTGCGGGAAGTAACAGCCCTCGGCAGCGATGGGAATGGGCGACTGGTTATCGGCACTGCGACCGCCGGCGTTTTCTTTTCGGATGGCAAACAAACCAGCACCGAGCCGGCCCTGGAAAAGTTGAAAGGCGATACGGTGTGGTCCGTGCTGGCTGACAGCGGCGGCTTGTGGATCGCCGGCGCGCGCGGGCTCTACTTTTTCAAAGACACCCAGCTGCGCGACATCGCCCCGGGAGTTAATGCGCGCGGCCTGGAGCGCGTCGCAGACAATTCACGATCGGGACAAATTTGGTGCGCGACCGTGGGCAGCGGACTGTTGCGCGTGGCGCTCGACGATCAGTTCGGCGCGATCGTTTCGCGATTCGACATCGAACAGGGGTTGCCGTCGCAGCGCGTATTCGCGGTGGTCACGACCGCCGACAGTCTCGGCCACGAACAAGTCATCGCGGCGACAAATCGCGGCGTCATTCGCTATGAACCTGGCTGGACGCAGCCGACAGTTCTGCCGGCGCGCGTGATCAGCCAGCGCATTCATCAGCAGAGCGAACTCGCCTCAGGACTGCACCTCGATTATCCGCAGAACAGTTTGCTGCTTGATGTAACTGCCATTAGCAGCCGGACTTTCCCCGAACAATTCCAGTATGCGTTTGCGCTCTATGACAGCTCGGGCAAAATCATCCGGCAAAAGCTTTCACATGATTCGCAGTTTGCGATGGAGCAGCTGGGGCCTGGTAAGTACAAAGTCATCGCGCGCGCCTTGACCAAAGATCTAACACCGGCCAATCCGCTTTCATTCGAATTTTCGGTAGCGCGCGCACCATTCCCGTGGACTTCGACCGGGCTGGCGATTTTGCTCTTGCTCGCCATCATCGCATTGGTGTGGGGCTATGTGCAGAACCGGCGAATTCATCGCACCAGCGCGGAACTTGCCTCGACGAATCGCGAGTTGGCTGACGCGCGGCTTCAGCTTGCCAACGAGACCGAGACCGAACGTCGCCGCATCGCGCGCGACCTGCACGATCAGACACTCGCGGACCTGCGCAACCTGGCTTTGCTGGTGGATCGTTTGCCGGCGAGTGGCGTGCCGGAACGTTTGAACCGCGCGCCTTCCGCGCCGACCGCTTTACGTTCCGAGATCGAATCGATTTCTCAGGAAGTGCGCCGCATCTGCGAAGACCTGAGTCCCTCGGCGTTGGAGAATGTGGGCTTGTCGGCCGCGTTGCAGTTTGCCCTGGCGCACGCGGTCGAGCATGCCGCGCCGGACTGTAAGTTTGAGTATGAATTTGCTTGTGACGACGCGCTGGATGAAAAACTTAATCTGCCCTCCAGCACGCAAATTCAGATTTACCGCATCGCACAGGAGGCCTTGAGTAACATCTGTCGGCACGCGCACGCGAAGCACGTTAAGATGGCGGCCACGATTCCGATGGCGAGCGAATTTGAATTAAGCATCGCCGATGACGGTCAGGGTTTTGATGAAGGCGACGCCAAAAGAAAGCCCGGCCGCGGCGTGGCAAACATTCGCGCGCGCGCCAGCATGATTGATGCTGCGGTCGAATGGAAGAAACGCAACGGCGGCGGCACTGTCTTCAGGTTGACAAAAAAAGACGCGCTGCCGGAGCAAACGGAGTGATTCGAGCTCGAGCGATTTGAGCTTTGGCTCCGTTAGGAGCCAAATGCTTACAGAAGCTCCGTTAGGAACGGAATGGACGAGTTTCATTTCGCTCCTAACGGAGCTTCTCAGTCTATGGGTCGAACCGTGCTATATACATCTCGCTCTGCTGGAGTGAAATCATTCAAAACTTTTTCTGACAAGAGATCCGCATGACGGTCGAAAAATTTCTCAGAATCAGTCCCGAGGTCTCCGCGGCATTAGCTGCCAACCGGCCCGTGGTGGCGCTTGAATCAACGGTAATCGCGCATGGTTTGCCGCGGCCGCAAAATCTCGAAACCGCGCAGCGCCTGGAAGAAACGGTGCGCGAAGTCGGCGCCACTCCCGCGACGATTGCGGTGATTGAAGGCAGGCTGTGTGTCGGTTTGAATGCCGACCAGGTCGACATTCTCGCGAACCGCGATGACATCAAAAAGGTGAGCACACGCGATCTCGCAATCGCTGTGGCGCAAGGCTGGAACGGAGCCACCACCGTGGCTTCGACCATGTGGATAGCGCATCGCGCCGGAATCAAAGTCTTTGCCACCGGTGGGATTGGGGGCGTGCATCGCGGCCCGCTCCCCGACATTTCCGCAGATCTCCCCGAGTTGGCCCGCACATCAATGATCGTCGTCTGTTCAGGCGCGAAAATTATTTTGGATCTGCCGGCCACCCGTGAAAGGCTCGAGACCAATGGCATCACCGTGGTCGGTTATGGCTGCGACGAAATGCCCGCGTTCTATTCGCGGCAAAGCGGCTTGCCCATCGATGTGCGCTGCGATTCACCCACCGACGTAGCACAACTTTTCCGGACGCAACGCGAACTTGGATTTCAAACGGCCCTGCTGGTGACGGTGCCGGTCCCGCCGGAATATGAGGTTGAAAGCTCGCTGCTGAAAAGAGTCCTCGACGAGTCGCTTGCCGAAGCGGATGCGCAAAAGATCTCGGGCCGCGAGCTGACGCCATTTCTGCTCTCGCGCATGTCTGAAGCCAGTCACGACGCCACGCTGCACGCGAACATCGCGTTACTGGAAAACAACGCGCGCGTCGCGGCGGCGATGGCGCTGGCGTTGCGTTTCACCTGACTCTCGGAACCACGATCCAAATTTCTGGATCGGTCTCACAAAAATTTTTCTGCGAAAATTGACAACCAACCTCTGCGCGTTTTCATCTCACGCGCAAGTCACGATGCACTCTCCCCGGTCTCGCGATTGAAATTCTACAAGCGATAGTTTGTAGAAAGCCCAGTTCCGATCTCAGCGCCGCGCGCCTCCTCAGGCCGACGCAGTTTAGTCACCAGCAGCACATCTTCAGCAGAGTGCAGAATGAGTTTCTGTGCGCGGTTGAGATCTGCTCAAAGAGATCGGCAAAGACGATTTCGATTCTGGAGGCAATCATGCGTCACAAATGGCTTCTCTTCCTGGTTGGCTTATGCATCGCGCCGGTGCTGGCGTGGTCGTCTCAAGCCAGGCTGACCGTCACTGTCAATGAAGCAACGAGCAAAGTACTGTTCACCGAAACAGACAACCGCGTGCTGCTCGCCCTCGAAAACTCGCTGGGCCGCCCGGTTGATGTGCGGGTAAGTTTGGAGATCATCGACACTGGCGGAAGTATCGAAGCCAAAACCAGCAGCGATGCACAGCTCAAGCCCGGCGCCAATGCCATCAGCGCTCCGTTCAAATGGCGTGACACGCTGAGCGAGTCGGACACCCGTGATTTGGTTTGGTACCGGTTGCGGTATCAGGTAACGCCGCGCGAAGCGGGACAATTCGATCCTTCGGCTGGGCTGATCTCCTTATCTGAAATCACACCGGACCTTTTTACTCTTCAGGTGATCGCTCCGCAAAAAGTGCAATCAAATTCGGCTTATCGCCTGCGGGCGCGCACCGTGCACCCGCGTACTAGCGCCGCGATCGCGGGTGTCATAGTGGACGCCACGCTCAAATTCGACGGTTACGATCGGGACGACATCGAGTTGAAGAAAACCGTCCGCACCGGCGAGAACGGGTTGGCCACTTTTGATTTTCAGATTCCGGCAGGGATTGAGTCGGACGATGGCGAACTGGAGCTCAAGGCGCGCCGGGGTGGACTGCTTCAAACGGCAGAATCCGAGATCGATGTCGACAAGAACGGTACGATCCTGGTGAGCACTGACAAATCGCTCTACCAGCCTGGCCAAACAATCCACACGCGCATCCTCGCGTTCGATAGTCTGCGGCGCGCTGCAAAAGGCAGCGCGGCGACCGTGAAGATTTCAGATCCCGAAAGCACCGTGGTCTTTCGCACCGAGGTGACCACGTCGCGCTTTGGTGTGGCCAGCGCCGATTGGAACGTGCCCGAGAACACACGCCTCGGTGACTACATCGTTGAAGTCGAAATGGCGGACAACGAAGAAGCGCGCGGCGGAGCCACGATAAAGATCAGCCGTTATGATTTGCCCAACTTCACCGTAAACGTGACGCCTGATCGTGCGTACTACCTGCCCGGACAGGATGCGGACGTGCGGGTCAGCGGTGACTACCTGTTTGGCCAGCCGCTCCGACGCGGACACGTGCGCGTGGTGCGCGAGTCTGAACGGCATTGGAATTATCGCGAACAAAAGTACGAGACCGAAGAAGGTGACAAGTATGAAGGCGAAGTCGGTGCGGATGGCGATTTTGTGGCGCACATCAAACTGGAAGACGACCACCAGGAACTGAAGGACGACGATTACCTGCGCTTTCGCGATCTTTCCTACGCCGCTTATGTCACCGACCCAACGACTAATCGGACCGAACGACGCCGGTTTGATTTGCGTCTCACCAGGGACGCAATCCACGTATACATCCTGGGTCAGGGCTACCAAAATTCAAAAAACGCTCCGTTCGACTTTTACATTTCCACTTCTTACGCGGATGGATCGCCGGCGTTATGCGATGTCACTGTTAGCCATGTCTGGGAAGTTGACGAGGCGCAGCGGGAACGCGAACTGCAAACCTTTCGGACAAATCGCTACGGGATCGCGAAGGTGAGCACGCTCAGTGTGCCGAAAGACGGAAACGATCGTGACAGCGTCTCGCTGATGTTTCGGGCGCGCGACACTCGTGGCGCTGGAGGCCAACACGCCGAAACAATTTATCTCGTCGACCGTCCCTCAATCCGTGTTAATACAGACAAGCCGCTCTATCGTGACGGCGAGCCGGTGCGCGTTGAAGTGACCACGACCGACACGATCCAAACCGTCCTCCTCGACGTCCTTAATGAAAAACAGGTACTGCAATCGAAAACAATCCGGCTCGAGAATGGAAGGGCAAACTTTGCGATTCCGTTTCGACCGGAATTCAGCGGGACTTTGACCGTCGCCGCTTACACCCCTGCTTCACCCGATGATGACTCCGTCATAGTGGCGACGCGCACGGTGCTGTATCCGCACGATCGCGACCTGAAACTGAAAATGGCCCTCGATCAGGAGACTTACCGGCCGGGCGAATACGCCAATGCTCGCTTTCTCACCCGCAGCGCCAGCGGCCGTAGCGCCACGAGCGTGCTCGGAGTGGTCATCTTCGACAAAGCGGTGGAAGAGCGCGCCCGCACGGATAGTGAGTCTGGCCGGCCCTTCGGTTTCTATTCCGCATATTGCCAGTTGAACGATTGTGATGCCGAGGTCGCCGGTGTCACGCGAAGAGATCTCGACAAACTCGACTTGTCACGGCCGCTGCCTGAGGGAATGGATCTCGTCGCGGAAGTACTCTTGAAAAACTATTCTTACGAGCCACGTCTATTCCAAAGTGAGACGTATGAAAAGTGGGCTGGAACTGAATTCTCGAGCTTCGTTAGTGCGCAAATGGACCCGATCAAGTCCGTGCTTGCGTCCGATTACCAGGCCAACGGCACCTATCCCACTACCGAAGCTGGTGTGCGCCAGGCAGCGCTGCGCTCGGGCATCAACCTCAATGAGACCAACGATCCGTGGGGCACGCCTTATGAAATACGTTTTATGCCTGACCGCGCCCAGGATACTTTGCAAATCATTAGCGCCGGACCCGATAAGAAATTCGAAAGCGCTGATGACTTTACCGCGCTGGGAATGGAGTGGCCGTATTTCCGTTTCACCGGTGAGGCCATCAATCGCGCCGTCGTCAATTTTCACGCACGCACCGGCGGATACATTCGCGATTTGCCCACGCTTGCTGGCGAGTTGGGCCGTCAGGGAATTGACGCAGCCGCGTTGCGTGATCCGTGGGGACAGCCTTATCAGTTCGAGTTCGGCATCGCTCAGACAGAGTTTCGAATCTTTGTCGACAGCAGCGGACCCGACCGCCGGTTCACCCTCAAGGACAGCGACGACGTGCGGGTGTGGACGTCGTCGATCGACTACGCCCGGGAGCTGCAAGCGAACCTCGAGGCTTCGCTCAGTGCCAACTTCAAGTCGACGGCACAGTTTCCCCGGAACTTGCAGGAATTCCGCGCGGTCTTAAGCGCTTCCGGGATCAAGCTGGATGAGCTCCGGGACCCCTGGAGTCGAGATTACTATGTGACCTTCAGACAGAACTCGATCTACGGTGATCGAGCGAAGATCTTCAGCAATGCCGCCTATGGCGAGAAACTCAAAGACAAGATCGAATTGACCCCCGTCACGCAGCAATTCAACTACATCGATCTGCGGAGCGACGGAGAGGACGGAAGCGAAGGGACCGCTGACGATTTCACGGTGGCGACTTTTTCGCGGATCGTTTCGGAACAGGCGGCGACTGATGAGAAACCTCAACCGGTTAAGACTGGGGTCATTTTTACCGGGGCGACCGGTGCAATCAGAGGCACGGTCACGGATCCCAACGGCGCGGTGGTCCCGGGCACGAAAGTCGTAGCCACGAATTCCAACACCTCAAACGAATATGCGGCCAACAGCTCTGATGACGGGATTTATCTCCTGAAGAACCTGCCGCCCGGTTTGTACACCGTCACTTTCGACGCGATGGGATTCAAACGCGCCAGCATCACGGACGTCCTGGTGCGATCTTCCAGCGTCACGCAACTTGATGTCCAAATCCAGGCAGGAATGGTATCTGAAACCGTCACAGTTACCGGCGCCGAAGCCAGTATGGTCAACTCAACCAGCAACAGCATGGTTAGCAGATCCGGCGCCGGTAAAACGGGCCGGCAGACCGCCGGCACGATTAACATGCCGCTTTCAACCCCACGCTTGCGCGAATACTTCCCCGAAACGCTACTGTGGCAACCTTCACTCGAAACCGATCGGCAAGGACGCGCACAGTTAAAGTTCAAACTGGCCGACAACATCACCACTTGGAAGATGTCGGTGATCGGCTCAACCGAAGATGGACAGATCGGCACCGTCGAAAAAGAGATCAAAGCCTTTCAGCCATTCTTTGTTGAGCACGATCCGCCGCGCATTCTTACCGAGGGCGATGAGATTTCGCTGCCGGTGGTGGTGCGCAACTATCTCGAGCGACCTCAACCGATCAATCTTGAGATTAAGCCGGAGAATTGGTTTGCATTGCTCGGGCCGGTAACGAAGCGCTCAACGGTGGCTGCCGGCGACGCGTCACGGGAGACTTTTGATTTCCGGGCTACTTCGTCCGTCAAAGACGGCAAACAACGCATTACGGCCACCGGCGTGGATGCAAACGACGCGATTGAAAAGCCTGTCAGCGTTCATCCCGACGGTGAAGAGCGATCGTCAAACGCCAGTGACATTGTTAGCGATCACGGGATCATCAATCTGGATATACCATCCGACGCGATTGCGAATTCAGTTCATGCCGAACTAAAGATATATCCAAACCTGCTCGCCCACGTTTCGGAAAGCGTCGAAGGCATTATGTCCCGGCCGTACGGCTGCGGCGAACAAACTATCTCTTCGAGTTATCCCAGCCTGCTGTTGCTGAAGCATCAGCAGAAGACCGGACAGGACTCGCCTATGCGCGCCAAAGCACAACGCTATCTGCGCGCGGGCTACGAACGCCTTTTGAATTATCGCGACCGCAGCGGCGGATTCACTTACTGGGGGCACGGTGAGCCGGACCTCGCCCTCACTGCGTATGCGTTGAGATTTCTCACCGACGCGCGAACCTTAATCGAGGTCGACCAAAAAGTGATCGACGAAGCTGCGTCATGGTTAGTCAAACAGCAACGCGCCGACGGCAGCTGGAGCACGCATGATTATGGAAGCAAGATTGAAGACAAAACGCGTGTGGCCAGCCTCACCGCTTATGTCGCACGAGTCCTGGCGATGTCCGCTGCCGCCGAAAAGACGCGCAGCGATAATGCAAACGGGCCGAAGTTAACGGTTGCTTCTTTGAAGCGCGCGCTCAGTTATTTGTCCGGCCCGGTTGAGCGGATCGACGAGCCATACCTGATCGCTTCGTATGCCCTGGCTGCTATCGAAGCGCATGAGGACGCGCAAGCAACCCGGGCTATCGCCAGGTTGCGCGCGTTGGTGCACGAAGAATCCGGCGCCAACTACTGGTCGCTGGAAACGAATACACCTTTCTACGGCTGGGGATTGACGGGAAGGATCGAGACTACCGCGCTGGCGTTGCAGGCAATCACCCGCGGCGAACGCGGCTCGCAAAATGATCGATTGGTGCGTGGCGGGATCCTGTTTCTTCTGAAACAAAAAGACCGCTATGGAGTTTGGTATTCAACACAGGCGACGATCAATGTACTCGATGCTTTGCTCGCGCTGCTTGCCGGTGATGTGGCGACAAGGCCCGGCAGCGCATCATCCGCTGAAATTATGATCAATGGAACGAGTCTTCCTGCTGTCCCATTGCCGCCTCAGAACCAGTTGAATGGTCCGATCACGGTAGATCTATCCAGGTTTGTTCAGGCGGGGCGCAATAAACTGGAGTTGAGACACGGCCGCGAAAGTTCACCCGCGTCGGTTCAGGCCGTGGCCACCTATTACGTTCCCTGGCAGGATGCTGCCCAATCGGGTATGACTACCCCGGGCTCAAGCAGCCTGCGACTGGTCACGCGTTTTGACAAAACCGAAGCCAAAGTCAGCGACGAGATCACCTGCCACGTGGAAGCCGAGCGCATCGGCTTTCATGGTTACGGAATGATGCTGGCGGAGATTGGATTACCGCCGGGAGCGGAAGTTGACCGAGGTTCGCTCGATAAGGCGATGGTCGAATCCGGATGGAGCATCAGCCAGTATGACATCTTGCCCGATCGCGTAGTGGTCTATCTCTGGCCGCGCGCTGGTGGTTCGAGTTTTGACATTAAGTTCAAGCCGAGATTTGGACTAAAGGCAAAATCGGCGGCTTCGATAGTCTATGACTACTACAATCCGGAGGCGCGCGCGACCGTCGCGCCCACCAGATTTTTAGTGAAGTAAGAAGGAGGGGCTGGTCAAGGACGGCCTTGCAGCAACTGCTTGCAAAAGCGTTTGGCAACTTTTCCGGCGACCGTGCCCCCGAGTGAACTGACTTTTCCACCCGCCAGCACAGTGTTTGTGCGGGCGTCGACGGCCGAGTAAACGTACTTGGTCAAGAGGTCGTGCCGCAATTCGAGAATGATGTCGGCATCGTTTTCATCGCGTGTGATGACCAGGTTCAGTTGCTTGAACTCAGGTCGCTTCATGAGCTTTTCTTCCACCACCGCGCCGCGCACCAGTAACGCCTTTGATCTCACAAACACTCTTCGCTCCAATGGCGCCGGCGTCGCGACGGCCCGAAACGTGGGGTTTTGTGTAAAGCCGGCGGTCGCCACCACCAACAGCAGCAACGCGGCGCCAATCAATCTTGTATTCAATGTTTTCATATCTGTCTCTCCACAATCAGTTTCAAATCTCTGGATAGTCTTTCAAAAATCTTCTGAGCTTTTAACAACGAGACCAACGCGAGCCGCATCTCAGCGACAATCTGCCGCGTCTCTCGTGGCTCGCGAGTAGCGCCAGGAGTCAGGCAGCCCGTGTCGAGCGCCTCCTCAGGTTCGATGGACGAACACTGCAAGCCCAGTGCCGGAACATCGGTTTCGGTTTTCTGGTCTAAGTGGCAAAAGAGTTAAGCGCTTCTCCCCAGGATTTCCGATCAAGCTCGCGAGTTGAAAAGGAGCCTAGCCGTGTCAAAGTCCATCAGTTCTTTCAACCGAATGAAAATTGCTGCACCCTGCGATGCCGACTGGGATTCGATGGCCGGTAACGATCGGATGCGCTTTTGCGAACACTGCCAACTGCACGTTACGGACTTGTCGAGCCTGTCGCGCAGGGACGCGATGGAGCTGGCAGAGCGTGCGCAGGGAAGACTGTGCGTCCGCTTTACAACGACGCCCACCGGGGGCGCGTTTACCCGGACCTTGCCGGACAAGCTCTATCGCATTCAACGGCGGGTTTCGCGCATCGCGGCGAGCGCCTTCACCGCCTCCCTCAGTATTTCCAGCGCGATGGCCCAGAGTCAGGCTACGTCGTCGTCAGATCAAATAACCGACGCGGTTCACTTGGCTCATGCCGAAGGGCGGCGCGAAGTCATCGATCAATTCAAGGGCAGCATCGACGGCGTCGTGAAAACGCAGGACAACTCACCTCTTTCCCATGTGACGGTGACCCTGGTCGACCGGGAAACAGGCGAGGAGCGCAGCGTGATTTCTTCCGGGTTCGGCCGATTTGCTTTTGAATCCTTGCCTGAAGGCGACTATCTACTCTGGGCGAGAAAACCAGGCCTGAGAACGGCCAGAGAAACCATAAAGCTCACATCAAACACTGCCATCCACACAGGGCTCGTGATGCGCGAACCCGCGATGCAGAACGGGAGCATCATGGGGGTGATGGAGTTGCTTCCGGAACCTGAGGATCTTCTTTTCAAAGCCATCTCGGCAAACGATGTCGCCACAGTACAGCAAATGGTTGCGTCGGACTCGGGACTGAACCAGGCGGATCGGCGTTATGGGATGTCGCTACTGACTGAGGCGGTCAAGAACGGAAATCGAGAGATCATCTCGACACTGTTGACCTTCGGGGCTGATGTAAATCTGAGAGACGGCAACCAACGGACTGCGCTCATGTATCTGGCAGAGAAAGCCACACCTGAGTTGCTAAGGGATTTGCTTTCCATCGGTGCGCGAATAAATGCACGCGACGAATATGGGGCGAGCGCTTTAATGATCGCCGCGGAATCCAGTTCGCCGCGAGTGCTCAGGGACATGATCGAAGCGGGGGCGCAGGTAAATTCCCGGGATAGCTCTGGTGAAAACTGCTTGTTCCGCGCCGCCCGAACCAACACTGCTGAATCGATCATCTTGTTGTTGGAAGCGGGCACGGACATGGAAGTGAGAAACGAGGACGGCGAGACTGCGTTGATGTCGATGGCCGCGAGTGGGGACTTTGCCAACTTTCAAACCTTGATTGCGCGCGGGGCCGATCGGAGTGTGCGGGCTGAAGATGGGCGCACGTTGTTGATGTTCGCGGCGCTGAATGAAGACTCACGACTCGCAAAATTGCTGGTCGAGTCGGGCGACGACTTTAGCGCAAAGGATCTTGAAGGCAATACTGCGCTCATGTACGCGGCGATCGCCGGACACTCACAGACGGTAGCGTTACTCTGTTTGGCCGGTGCGGATCCTGACCAGAAGAACAGCGATGGAGAGACCGCGCTGATGAAGGCGGTCTCAGCCAATGACCTCGATTCCGTTCAGGAATTATTGAAAGCGGGCGCCGATCTAAAAAAGAAAGACAACGCCGGTAGGACCGCTATGGCACTGGCTCGCAAGTACGAAGCTGAAGAGATCATCGCGTTGCTGCAGTCGCGAGGGGCGCCATGATGATGTAAGCCGGGCGCTTCAGAGAACCAATCGTCTGCACCTTCACCGGCTTTGCCTAAAAAGTCTGCGGCTGTGCCGTCCGATGTGCGGAAGGCCTTTGGCCTTCCGGCAAGCGAGTCATCCGGCTTTGGGTTATGCCCAGCTGAGGGGCACAGCCCCAAATTTCTGATTGAAGCTGAACGGAAGCGCAAAGCGCTTCCGCACATCAGGCGGCAGAGCCGAAATCGCAAGAATCACTTTTTAGGCAAAGCTTCAGTGGGACATTCACCACCGAGACGCAGAGGGCGCAAAGACAACGCAAAAGAAGAATGAATCTGTAACACCACTCGGAATAGTGGGGGTTCGGTTTCACAAAGCGAGATGTGTTAAGCTCCGCCTCAAGCAATAAAAGTTTTCAGACCAGGAGAGAAATTATGGCTGACGAAGAGAAGTGTAAGAACCCTCCGTGTTCATGTCCACCGCCACCGGACGGCAAGTACTGCAGCGCGTCGTGCGAAGGCACCGGCGACACGATCGAGCTTGACTGTGATTGCGGTCACGAGGCCTGTCAGGGAAATTTCTAGAAGTAATGCTGAGACCCGACCGTAAGGGAGGGGGTTTTGCAATCACACCTTCGCTCACGGCCGGGTCTCAGCATGAATTACCGCTGGCGTTTCGCGATCACACCGCGCAGCTGCTCAGCCATCGCCGGATCCAGACTGCGCAGTCTCTGCAACTGCTCCTGCGCCCTGCGCGCATCACCTAAAATCAAATAACTGATCGCGAAATTGTAGTAGAAGGAAGGGTCCTTTGAAGCGAGGCTGATTGCTTTTTCGTGAAACGGAATTGCTTCGCGCGCTCGACCCGATTTCGAAAGCGCCACCGCCAGGCTGTCGTACGCCAGGGCGAAATCAGGAAAGTCGCGAATCAGGATCCGATAGATAAACTCGGCATACTTCATCTGGCCGAGCCGATCGTAAGTGACCCCGATGTTGTAGCGGGCCTTGAGATAGCCCTGATCGATCGCGGCCGCTTTTTGAAATGCCAGCAGCGCGGGTTGGTACTGCTTTAATTCGCCGAGTGCCTCGCCCAGATTGTTGTTTGCCTCGGCTGAATTCGGATCCAACGAAACGGCTTTGCGAAAAGCGCCGGCTGCTTCGGCGAATTTGCCCAGCATCATGTAGATGTTGCCGGCGGCCAGATGGGCAGCTGCAGCTGTCCGCGGAGAGCTTGCCGCGACCACTGTGATCGTTTGATACGCCTTGAGCGCGTCATCAAAGCGACCCTGCTGTTGGGCGACCTGGGCGACGCGGATCAGTCGTTGGGCCTCTTTGACCGGATCATTAGTGGACTGGGCCTGGCCCGCGGTGACTGCCGCCAGACCCACGCAAATCAATATTAGTTGTTGAAATAATCGCTTCATCTCAAAGGTTGCCGGGACGCCGGTGGCCGGCGCCGTTTCCCCGTCAGGTTAGAAAACACCGAATTTGGTGAAATCTGGGAAATCTTTTGGGATTAGTTGTATTAATATAACCGTAACTTTCAGTATAAAAACCAGCGACCTACAAGGAGGCGCTCCGCATGACCAGATTCTATCTCTTGTTCCTGATTGCCCTGATGTGCGCACCGGCCGCGTTCGCGCAAAACAAGCGCGATGACTACTCTTATTACGAGTTCTATGTCGGCTATGCCTACGTGCGCGGGAACAACAACGCCGATTATTTTGATAAAGGCGGCACCGCCAGGTTCAACAACAACCGCATCGACCTGATATCAGACCGCACCGACAATCAGGGCTTCACCGCTGAGTTCAATCAAAACGTCACGCGGAACATCGGCATCGTGACCAGCTTTACCGGCACGTTCGATAACACCGGATATGTTGATTCAATCTCTGGCCGCACCTTCAACGCTAAAGTGCAGCGATACGATCTGCTGATCGGACCGCGCTACAACCTGCGCTCGCGGAGGGTCACGCCGTTTGCCCATGCGTTATTTGGCTTCACCCACATGCGGGCAAAGTTTGACGATCAGATTACGCCGCGACGCAAAGCTGACACAGCCTTTGCCATGGCGTTCGGCGGCGGCCTGGACATCCATGCCAGCGAGCACATTGACCTCCGGCCAATCATGATTGACTATCTGCCGACGTTCTTTGACGGCAAGCGTCAGGACAATATTCGCGCCGGCGCGGGCATCAAGATTAAGTAGGACGGTCGCTGAGACCCGACTGTCGTGTCGGATTCTTATCTGACGAGCAATATCCCTAACGGTCGGGCTTCTGATCCAACTCGATAAAGCGCGCAGCCAATTTCGGACCGGTGCCTTCGTCTTCATGTTTGAAAAAGACGAAGGCACTTTTCCATTTCTGGGCCTGCACGCGACGCATCCACTCAGCCAGATCCTCCTGTTCGTAATTGACCCGGCGCAGTCGCAGGTATCCCCACGTCGCGGTGCTGACGATTTCCGTCAAAGGCTTTTCGTCGGTATCAGAGGCGACGAGCGCACAGTCCTTTGCCCGCAGCAAATCGAAAATCTCTTCGTCGAACCAACTCTCATGACGAAACTCAAATGCCGCAGGTGTGGTCGAAGGCAGGAGCGCGAGAAAATCCCGCAAACGTTCAGCGTCTTTCTTTGAATTAGGCGGCAACTGAAATAAGACCACACCCAAACGATCGTGAAGCAGCGCGGCCGTTTCCAGCAGATACTTTGTCTCTTCGTTCGCGTTCTTCAGGCGCTTGATGTGGGTGATGCGCTGGGTGGCTTTGATGGAAAAGCGAAAGTCAGCCGGCACCTGATCGCGCCAATTCTCAATCATGCTGGCCTGGGGCAGGCGATAGAACGTGTTGTTGATCTCCACCGCCGGCAATTGGCGCGCGTAATAGGCGAGCATCTCTTTGGCCGGCAGATCTTCGGGGTAGAAGATGCCCTTCCATTCTTTGTAGCTGTAGCCGCTGGTGCCAACGAAGAGTTTCATATCACCGAGTGTTTGGTCGTGGGTTACCCTTCCGAAATCAGCTTCGCGATTATGAATGCCGCGCCCGCCGCGACGCTGCCAATCAGCGCGGTTTGCAGCGCGCTACGCAAAGGACGAGTGCCGGTGAAGCGTCCTTTAACAAATCCAAAAATAAACAACGCCACCAAAGTCAGCGCTACTGAGAAAAGTAGCGCCGTCGCGACCGTTATGCTCTTGATGAACTCCGCTACGATGTAAGGCGCCAGCGGGATCAACCCGCCCGCGATGTACGACGCCGCGATGGTAAAGGCGCTGACAAAGGCACGCTTGGGATCGGGCTTTTCCAGACCGAGCTCGAAACGCATCATGAAATCGACCCACTTCTTCGGGTGCTTCGAGAGGGCTTCGACAATCGGCGCGCTCTCTTCGTGGCTCAAGCCGTACGAGTGAAAGACCTGCGCCACCTCGCGCATTTCTTCTTCGGGAATCTCAACGACTTCGCGCTTCTCACGCTCGCGCTCTTTCGCGTAATGCTCGGCATCGCTGCGCGCCGCGAGATAACCACCCAACCCCATGGCGATTGATCCGGCGGCGATTTCGGCCAGCCCGGCAGTCACGATGATGTCCGAGCTATTGATCGCGCCGGTCAATCCCGCCGCCAGCGCGAACGGCACCGTCAATCCATCGGACATTCCGATGACGATGTCGCGCACGGCTTCGCCGGCCGTGAAGTGTCTTTCAACGTGTCGTGTCTGTGGCATATAGAGAGTTTGTTTTCTTGCCGGTTACTTCACAAGAACTAAATCAACAGCCTCACGAGATCTGGTTTTGTCACATTCAACCCGGCACGGGGTGCGGCGTTTATGTACATTCGCGTTATCACGATGAAGGCAACCGCGTTGCGGTTGGTTATTCCTTCCGTCCAGAATGGAATTCGCGAATGCCAAATTCAAAATGACAAATTCCTAAAACTTTCCCGTCAAGACCAGCACTCCAATCACGATGAACGCCACCCCCGCGCCGCGCTTGATCCAGACGAGCGGCAAATATTGCCCCATCGTGGTGCCGACAATGATGCCAATGGCTGAGACGGCCGCCAGCGCCAACGTGGCTGCGATAAAGACTTCCCACGGCCGCTTCTTCTCCGCGGCCATAGTCATGGCCGCAAGCTGAGTCTTGTCGCCCATCTCTGCCAGAAAGATTACTCCAAAAGTCGTCAACAAAACGCGCCAGTCCATTTTGGCTCCTCTTCGAGATTGATTGCGCAAATCATGTAAGGCACAATTATGCATCTGTCAAATCACTCGCGTCGCCCATCGGACAAACAATAAGGTTACATGGCCGAAGCTGTTACAGATTTTGTCGGGACTGACCGGTTCAGCTTGCGTCGAAAACTCGGAGCGGGCGGCATGGGTGTCGTCTATGAAGCTCATGATCGCCGCATCGACAAGACAGTGGCCCTGAAGACCCTGAGCCGCGCTGAGCCCGATCATATCTATCGTTTCAAACGTGAGTTCCGCACACTCGCCGATGTTTCCCATCCAAATCTCGTCGAATTGCACGAGCTTATGTCTGACGGCCGTCACTGGTTCTTCACAATGGAGCTCATCAAAGGTGAGACCTTCATTGAATACGTGCGGCCCGCGACTGACGACGGAATAGCCGAAGACAGCTGGCCTAATACTGATTCGCTGGCCGAACAGACAAGCTCGCAGGCGGAAACCGAGGAATTCGACAGCTCGAACCTGTCACTCGAGTCCGGCGAAATGGCCGCCTTTACTGATGAGCCCTCGCCCGTGTCTTCGCCTTACAAACTGGATGAATCGCGTCTGCGCCCGGCGTTGCGACAGCTTGCGGAAGGCGTGCACCACCTGCACGAGAATGGCAAGCTCCATCGAGACATAAAGCCCTCGAATGTTCTCGTCACCAGCGACGGCCGGGTGGTGATTTTGGATTTTGGTTTGGCTGAGGATGTCGAACCGGAGTTGCGCGACACGCTTTTGGTGGGCACACCGGATTACATGTCGCCTGAGCAGGGCGCGCAACAGCAGCTCTCCCGCGCCAGTGATTGGTATAGCGTCGGTGTCATGCTTTACGAAGCGCTCACCGGGCGATTGCCGTTCGCCGGCAAGTTTTTTGAAGTCATGCTGCGCAAGCAAACCCGCCGCCCCATCCAACCGCGTGAAATCAATCCGGCCGTACCGCGGGATCTAAATGATTTATGCATGAACCTCTTGCGGCGCAACCCGAAGAATCGGCCGCCGGGGCACGAGGTAGTGCGAACGCTCAGTGGCGAACGCCGGGCGACGAATGTTCCCTGGGCTACGACGACGGGCGGAGGGCCTACCTTCGTCGGACGCGAAAGCGAGCTCCGCGAGCTTCACCACGCCTTGCACACCACACGCGCCGGTCAAACAGTTGCGGTTTACGTCAGCAGTCTTTCCGGTATGGGGAAGAGCGCGCTGGTGCAGACATTTTTGGATCAAGCAAAGCGCGACTCGGAGAAGGTCGTCATCCTGCAAGGCCGCTGCTACGAGCGCGAGTCGGTTCCTTATAAAGCGCTGGACGGAGTAGTCGATAGTCTCAGCAAATATCTTGCGTCACTGCGTGACGCCAGCGCATTGGCTTTGATGCCGCGCAATGCTCTCTCGCTCGCCCGGGTGTTTCCGGTGATGCTCCAGGTCGATGCGATCTTTGATGAACGCGCCACACGGCACGAGACTGGTGATTTGTTTACTCAGCGACGACAGGCGTTTGGCGCGCTGCGAGAATTGCTGACGGCCCTGGCCGAACGTCAGCCTCTCATTATCTGGATCGACGATCTGCAATGGGCTGACACGGACAGTGTGCTGCTGCTCGAAGAGTTGTTGCGACCACCTGATGGCCCGCCACTGCTTTTGATCGGAAGCTTTCGCACTGAAGACGTCGACGCAAAACCATTCTTGAAACAGTTAACCCAGATCTCCGGGTGCGCGACCTGCCGCGAGCTCTCTTTGAACCCGTTGACGAAAGCCGAAGCCACTGAGCTGGCGCAGTCAATGTTTTCCGGGACTGAGATGGACAGCAACTTGTTCGTTGATTCACTGGTGCGCGAAGCGTCGGGCAATCCGTTTCTGCTCGAGCAACTTTCGCATTACGCGATGATGAATGAAGGCGCGGCCACTGCCGGCATCACGCTTACTACGATGTTGGAAGAGCGCATCCGTCAATTGCCCGACGGCTCGCGGCAGTTCCTCGACACGCTCGCGGTAGCGGGACGTCCGGTGAATCAGGACGTGGTCATGAGCGCCGCCGGACTCGATCGAGAGGACCTGCAAGTGCTCAATGCAGTGCGCGCCGCGCAGTTTGCCCGGAGCGGCAGCACGGCCTATTCGATCGAACTTCATCACGATCGCATCGGTGAGACCCTGAGGCAATCTCTGCCCGAAGCCGAACAGCGACAAATTCACCGCCGTTTGGCCAAGGCGATCGAAGCCTGTGGCTTTGACGATCCCGAATCGCTGTACCAGGACTACCTGGGTGCGGGCGAAGCCGGACGCGCAGCTTTCCATGCTGAGGCCGCCGCCCGCAAGGCGGCCAGCGCCCTGGCCTTTGATCGCGCGACGCTCTATTTCCGGCGCGCCATTGATCTGGCGCCTGATAAGGCAAATCTCGTCGAATTGAAAATTGCTTTGGGCGACGCGTTGGCGAACGCCGGACGCCCGGCTGAAGCTGCCAATGAATTCCTCGAGGCCGCAAAGTCGAGCACGCCACGGCAGGCCATCGAATTACAACAACGCGCGGGCGGCCAGTTATTGATGGGAGGTCACCTTGATGAAGGACTCGAAATTTTTGCGAAAGTGCTGCGCGCCGCCGGCCTCACTTTGCCAAAAGGTCCCAAGCGGGCGTTGCTCTCTTTAATTTTCAGACGGGCGTTGATTCGGCTGCGTGGTTTGGATTTCACCGAACGTGATGCCGCCAACATCTCAGAAGGAGATCTGCAACGTATCGACATTTGCTGGTCCATAGCCGCGGGGCTGGGCATCGTTGATTTGATTCGCGGCGCTGAGTTTCAAAGCCAGCACATGCTGCTCGCGCTGCGTTCCGGCGAAGTCTATCGCGTGGCGAGAGCGATGGCCTTTGAAACGGTGCAGACGGCCACGGGCGGGGGACGGACGATCGCGCGCGCCGAACGTCTGGCCGCGAAAACGGAAGCGCTGGCCCAGCGTGCAAACCACCCGCACGCGACGGGTATGGCAATTTGGGCGCGCGGCTTGAGCGCCTATCTGATCGGGAGCTGGAAAAAATCGGCCGAGCTCTGCGAACGCGCCGCCGAAGTCTTACGTGATCAATGCACGGGCGCGACGTGGGAATTGACGGTGGCGAATCGTTTCATGCTCACCTCGCTGATGTTCCTCGGAGAGCTCACCGATGTTTCGCGGCGCGTGCCCCAGTTACTCTCTGCCGCGTTGGAGCAGGGAAATCTAATCGCCGCCACCGACTTGCGCACACGTCTCAACCCCATCTGGCTCGCGGCTGATGATCCCGATCGGGCGCGCGATGAAGTTATTTCCGCAATGACCGCCTGGCCTCGGCAGGGCTTTCACCTGCAGCACTACACCTCGCTCGCCGCCCTCGCGCAGATCGAACTCTACACCGGCGACACTGAAGTGGCGTGGAAGCACATCGAAAGTCAGGTCAAGGCGCTGGAAAAATCTCTACTGCTCCGCACCCAGGGTTTGAGGATCGACGCCGCGCATTTGCGTGCGCGCCTGGCGCTGGCCAGCGCTTCGGGAAAAGGGCGGGAGCGGCGACTGCGGATCGCGGAAACATCGGCACGTATTATCGCCAAAGAACAGATGGCGTGGTCCGACCCACTCGCCGCCTTGATTCGTGCTGCGCTCGCGCACCAGCAAGGTGATGCCGAAACGTCGATTGCGCTAACGCGAGCGGCACTCGCAGGACTGGAGCAGGCCGACATGGCCTTGTATGCCGCGGCCGCGCGCCGCAGGTTGGGCGAACTACTAGGAGGCGACGAGGGTCGTGAAATGATCGCGCGTGCCGATGAATGGCTCAGCCGCCAGCAAGTGAAAAACCCGTCAGCGGTTACCAGGTTGATGGCGCCCGGATTTGATTAGCTCAATAAAGTGGCACGGGCGTCCGCCCGTGATTCCACGCGCAAGATGCGCGTGCCACCTCGCTGGTGTTAGCATGTCCCGCACAAACTAACCCTGGAAATTTATGCAACCGCTGCTTGCCTCTCTGTTCGATGAAACTGAGCGCCATCCGCTCAGCGTGTCAGAGCTGACCTCGTCAATTCGCGGCAACCTCGAAAAGAATTTCGCGTCGGTTTGGATCGAAGGCGAGATTTCAAACTTTCATGCGCACTCGTCCGGCCACTGGTATTTCACTCTGAAGGACGAGCTGGCCCAATTGCGCGCAGTCTGCTATCGCAGCAGCAATCAACGCATTCGTTTTCGGCCTGAAGACGGGTTGATGGTGCGGGCCCGCGGGCGCGTGACTGTGTATGCGCCCAAAGGTGAGTACCAACTAATTGCGGATTCGCTCGAGCCGGTAGGCGCGGGCGCATTGCAGCTGGCTTTTGAGCAAACCAAGGCGCGATTGCAGGCCGAAGGGTTGTTCGCCGCGGAATTGAAACGCGCCATCCCGTTGTTTCCGCGCCGCATTGGTATCGTCTCTTCCCCAACCGGCGCCGCCATTCGCGACATCCTTAACGTGATCGCGCGCCGCACGCGCACCGTGCACGTTTTGTTTGCGCCGGCGCGGGTCCAGGGTGAAGGCGCCGCGCATGAAGTAGTGCGCGCGCTTCGATTTCTCAACGATCATCAGACGCGCGGCGGCGGCATCGACGTGATCATCGTGGGCCGCGGCGGCGGTTCAGTGGAAGATCTTTGGGCCTTTAACGAAGAAGTAGTCGCGCGCGCGATTCGTGCTTCGGCCATTCCGGTGATCTCGGCGGTGGGTCATGAAACTGATTTCACCATCGCGGACTTTGCCGCGGACCTGCGCGCGCCGACGCCTTCAGCGGCAGCGGAATTGGTGGCCGCGCATGAGCAGGAATTGTGCACCGCGCTCGATCGGCTGGTAAATAACCTGAGCCGCGCCGTTGGTTACCGCGTGGCGGCCGAACGCGCGCGCGTGCGCGAGCTCACCTTTGCGCGCGGTTTTGATGAAGTCAAAGCGCATCTGCGCAACGCCATCGCCGCCGTGGACGAACGGGACGGACGCATGCGCGACGCTATCGCGAATGCATTACAACGCGGAATGCGACGGCTTGATGTCGCGGCGCGGGCGTTATCGCCGGCCGAGCTGCGCAATCGCGCCAGTGCACAGCGCAACCGTTTTGATTCACTTTGTACGGCCCGTAACGTAGCGATGCTTGCTAAGATCGAGAACGCGCGCCGGCAGTTTGGCGTGGCCGCCGCCGAGCTGGACGCCATGTCGCCGCTCAAAGTGCTCGAGCGTGGTTACGCAATCGCTCAGGATGCGCGTGGCGCGATCGTGCGTGACGCTTCCACAGTTACGAACGGCGATCAATTGAAGCTGCGTCTTTGGAAAGGCGCGTTGGATTGTCGCGTCGAGGACGTGGACCAGAATTAGTGTGAGTTGATGTCGATGGCTTCCACCACAAATCTCGTTACAAAGTCCTTCGCCTGCGCGATTCTGTTGATTGCGGCCGGCTCTTCCTTTTCCCAGGCCAATCCCAATGCCCCTCAAGACAAGCCCGGCGCCATCAAGCGCGATGAGGTGCAGAGTTTCGAAGAGGCAATCAAGCCTTACGTGGAGAAAGCCCGGCGGACTTATCCTGACGCGCGCAAACGCTTCCTCGACGGACTTCCTGCAAAACACATTTTCTTTGTCACCACGAGACTGCGTGATGCCACCGGACGTTTTGAACAGGCGTTCATTGCTGTCAGAGAAATCAAGGATGACAAGATCTCTGGATTGATTCGGAGTGATATTCAACTAGTCTCCGGCTATAAATACGGCGACTCGTACACCTTTCCTGACAGCGAGTTGATTGATTGGACGATTAGCCGGCCCGACGGCACGGAGGAGGGCAATTTCGTCGGGAAGTTCCTTGACACGTACAAGCCCGGGCCGGCTGCGAATGCGAGTTCATGGAAAAATCAGCCCGTCACTCCGGAAAGAATCAATCAGCGGATCGAGCAAGCGTCTGTGCAAGTTAATGGTCCGGTCCCGCGAGGAATCCTCTATGACATCGCTTACCCGCGTGATAACGCGGAGCTTGAATCGCTGGGTGGTCATGCAGTCATCCTGCTAACTTCTTTGACGCACGATCGGAATGAACTCCCCTTGCAGAGGGTCTACGTTTCCCTGGATGGCCAGGAGATCGAGCTGAAGCAAATCAAACTCGTGCTGTCAGAACAAACCGATGCGAACCGACTTTCGGTAAAGATGTTTGGCGCTTTTCGCGCAGACGCCCTTTACTTGCTGCCCGCGTATCTGCGTTTGCGACCCGGCAGTTTGATTGCCGATTTTGCCGGCGGGCAGACTCTTAAAGTGGCAAACTTCGGCACGCCGGTCTCTGCCGACGTGGCAAAGCTCAACATCAAACCATCAACCAGCGCGCCTGCAAACGAGGTGGTAGAACAATTCATTCGGCGCGAGTACCCGGATTTTTTTGGGCAATAACTAATTCTTGAGTATGAAAAGTAAACGCAATCGCATCGTCATCGATCTTAATCAACCGGCGCCGGCAGGCGCGCCGCGCTATGCCCGCAAGCGTTCATCACGTGTTGGCCGGATCCTCGCGATCATCGGAGTGGTGATCGTCCTGTTCGTAGTCGGCGTTGCCGCGGGCGCTTATTTCTGGTGGCAGCATTACAAGGCCCAGCCCGCTTACACCCTGGCGCTGCTGGTTGACGCGGCACAGCGAAACGACAATCCGGAAATGGATCGCATCCTCGACATCGATAAGATCTCTGAGGGCTTTGTCAGTGACGTGCGCTCGCGGCTGACCGGATCCTCGTTGCTCAACAACATTCTGCCTTCACAGGTCGATCAGATCGCCGCTAATCTAACGCCGCAACTAAAAGAAACGCTGCGCGCCGTGCTGCCGGGCGAGATTCAGCGTCTCACCGAGCCGGCCAAAGGCAAGCCTTTTATTTTGCTGGCGTTGGGCGTTCCCTACTTTGCGGATATCAAACAGAACGGCCCGACTGCGACGGCTGACCTGAAACTGAAGGACGAGCAGGTGCAACTCATAATGCAGCAGAATGGCAGCGCGTGGCGGATCGAAGGCATCAAGGACGATCGGCTTACCACGATCATTGCCGCTGCCGCGAAAAAAGGGTTGACGCGACATGGCTCGGAATTGCAGGAAGAATTGCAGAAGCAGCTAAAGAATCTGAGTCTACCGGGTGCGTCGCCGTCGCCTTAAGCCTTGCCAGACTAGTCTGTAGACTTCGGTTGAGACACAGACTAAAGTCTGTGGTACTCGAATTATGGAAAAGAACAACGCGCAAAACTTCGAAACGTCTTTGGAAGAGCTCGAGCGCATCGTGCGCGAACTTGAACGCGGCGATCTGCCACTCGAGAAAAGCCTCGAACTGTTTGAGCAGGGTGTGAAGCTGTCGCGCGCCTGCCAGGAGCGACTAAACGAGGCCGAGCGGCGTATCGAAATTCTCACGCGTGACAATCAAGGACGACCCACGATTCGGCCCTTCGATGCGGAAAGCGAGCTGCGCAGCGGTGATGAAGGCGATTCCTGATTCCTCAAACGTTTTGGCAAACAATCTGACCGAAACCGACGCGCGCGAATTCTTCGCCTCCTGTCGTCCGCTGGTTGATTCCCAACTCGATCGTTTACTGCCGCGAGAGGACCACGAGCCTCTCAAACTTCATCGCGCCATTCGCTGGAGCGTTTTCGCCGGCGGCAAGCGATTTCGGCCGGCGCTGCTTTTGGCGACCGGACAAACCTTCGGGGCAAAGCTTGATGACCTGATTAGAACCGCTTGCGCGCTGGAAATGATCCACACCTATTCGCTGATTCACGACGACTTGCCGTCGATGGATGATGACGATCTGCGGCGCGGGCGACCGACCTGTCACATTAAGTTTGACGAAGCGACGGCGATTCTTGCCGGAGACGCGCTGCAGGCGCTCGCCTTTCAAACTATCGCCGAAGACCGGAATCTTCCCGCCGAGATTCGCGCGCGATTGATAGCCGAATTGGCCGGCGCGGCCGGCACGCCGGCGGGCATGGTGAGCGGTCAGGCGCGTGATCTCGACGGCGAGTCACGCGACGTTGATAGTGAGGAGTTGGAACGGATTCATCATGAAAAGACCGGAGCGCTAATCTGCGCCGCGGGCCGGTGCGGAGCGATCATCGCCGGCGCCACCGAGGCCGAACTACTGACGATCACAAACTATACAATCAACCTCGGGTTGCTGTTTCAGATAACCGACGATCTTTTGGATGTGACGGCAACTGCGGTTGACCTCGGAAAGACTCCCGGCAAGGACGCGCGCTCAAGGAAAGCGACCTTCCCCGCGATATACGGCGTGGAAGTCACGCGTCAGACTACGGCCGCGGTGCATCGGAAGACATGTGACGCGCTCGATCAGATCGAGAAACCAACCGCGCTTTTGCGTTCGATCGCTGATTTCATTATGCAGCGCGAAGCGTAAGGCCCATGCCGGAAGAGCATCCTGCGACGCGGCTATGCCGTCCGACCCTGCACAAAGGACGCAGCCCAGGTCGAGATGATCATGGCCTCGGAAGGCCAAAGGCCTTCCGCACATCAATCGGCAAAGCCGTCGTCAGAATTGTCACGCCGCGTAAGCCGCATAAACGCTCTTCACCTTCTCGAGAAAATCACGGCGATCGATCAGGTAATGAAGCTTGACGGGCTCAGCGATGATTTCGTCGGGCTCGGGTTGGGCGGGTTTGGTCTTGCGGGATTTCGCAGGTTTCCTGGTTGGCTTCTTAGATGATTTCTTCGCCCGTGTGACCCGGTCGCTACCGCTCCCGGTACTGACTTCACTTCTGGCCCACTCGTGCTTGGCGGCGAGATGCTCGATCAGCTTCTCAAAGACTTCGCCGGGTTCTCGTTCCGTGATGCCAATCTGATCGAGATAGCCGCTATAGCGTAACCGGCGAATCAATTCCACCAAGGTCACCCGGCCCTCGAGTGTCAAACCGCCATGCGTATGCGAGCGCGAGACCAGGTACTGGATCAGAATCGCCTCGCTGTAGAGACCGGGCGCGAGAAACAACCGCCAGCCGTCGCGCTCCCAGCCTTCGGTCAAACGTGACGAGCGGCGCACCGCGCGCAGATCAGGGGAAAG
>JADMIO011701067.1_pt1 | contig 89714 bp, 84 predicted proteins | sample 8958161 | NCBI WGS metagenome assembly JADMIO01 (sample SAMN16585339, study PRJNA669376) | soil metagenome | isolation source: Crop rotation soil | place: USA: Cullars Rotation, Alabama | collected 2011
CGCGACAACTTGTCCACGTGGAATTCTAAGCTTAGGATCCCAATGTGCTGGAAAGACCTAATGTTACAATTTCCCATAGGACAATACCGAATGACCTATTTATTGATGGATTGTCAGGAAAAAAAAGCAAGTCCTGGACAGAAAAGAAATTTACCAGATGTCCGATTGAGAAGTAAACACAGCATCGAGTAGAGATTCTGGTGCCATCCATCTGACTGGGAGTAGAGCTTCTCCGGTCTTCCGATAATAATCTTGTTGACTTAACATTCTTGCCAGACCAAAATCTCCGATTTTCACTGTCACTTTTCCGCCATGTTTATCTGCCGAGGATGAAACAAGACAATTTCGTGCAGCCAAATCTCTATTGAACAAAAGCAAATAGTCAATCGAAAAATCATCTCTTGCCAAACCTGTGCACATATGAATGTTGTTCGAGATAACATGCTCCATCGGCAATTTGTCGAGCAATATCGAGGCAATCATCATAAGTCAATTGACATTCTCCGTTATTTTTACTCGAAGATGGTGATGGTCGTGCTCGCCGTAAATAATTCTGTAGATCGCCTTGTTCCATAAGTTCAAGCACGAGAAATTGAGGTTGATCGGATTGATTTTGCAGGCAAACACCCAATAGATGAATGATATGTTCATGATCGAATTGATTCATTATGATCGCTTCTTTAACAAAATCAAGTCGCTGCGCAGGTGCAGCCGAGCTGAGTAATGTCTAGACAAAAATCGCCGAATAGATAATGTTGGAATTAAAAAAAAACCGAGAATTTACCTTAACGGCAACACGGTGATGTTTGTCGTCCAACATCGATCCGGCATAGACTTCGCCTGAGGAAAGCTGATAAGAATTTGAATTCTTAACATTAACTCACCGAAAGCTCCTTTGCCAATCAATCGTTCGAGTTTAATCGCATTTCGTGCGATCGTCGGCAGTCGACTCAAATCCGCCATTGTTGGTGTATGACTGCGAGAACAATGGCATATGTCGATCGGAAACAAAAGCTAAAGCTTACTTCCAAGTATAGAGAATATTATCTTTCAACAAGTGAGATGAACTGCCGTAGGTAAGCGAACGTAAATGTTCCAATTCTTTGTCGGATGTTGTCTCACTGCCACAATATTTTTTCTTTAATTTTCCGTAGTATTTCTTATTACGAACTAAATAGAAAAACCGAAATGGAAAGTGAGAAAACGAGCAAATCGACTTACGATAGCATCCAACAAACATCAAACCGCAGATAATGATTAAAAGGACTGAAGCCAAAATGGACAGTGCTATTATATGAACATTGGTAGTGGGCTTGCTTGCCGGTGTGACTAGAAGAGAAAGGATTTGCAGTGAAGTTTAGTTTGGATGATTGAAGTTACTGACCATCGATTTCGATTTCGGAATAGTTCTGTTCTTGTCGACCGTGTTGATTGGCAACATAGAGTCGAAATGAAGCATTTCTCGTCTCGAGCAAATTCGGACGAAGATAAAATTGTGTTTGATTTCCACGGTAGATCATTATCCAATTGCTGTCATTATCATTCGATCTAGAGAGACCAAAAATCGATTTTTGAAAAAAAAAATTCAATTGCAGATTTACTTGATGAACAGTTCGTAGCGGTATTCCGGACCGAGATAAGTCGTGTGAGAAGGATCGATTGTCCATGAGAGTGTGCGGTTGTTGATATGAAAGAATAATTTCGGTGATGGTCCATCGGGCAGTCCACTCGGTGTTCGAAATGGGAAGAGATGCGTTCGATCGTAGAAGATGTAAGGCGATGTTGAGGAAACAAATTGGCACGTAGCACGAATCGAAAGAGAATAAGTCTGTTCCGGACGTAGTTTGTCGAAGAAAAGTGAACATCGTCCATGAACAATATCATCACGTGAAGTCAGATTTTTGTTTATATCGCATTGACCACGCGCGACAACGGTCGAATCGTTCAGAACAGCAGCTTTGATTTCGAGATAGGGCGAACACAAATGCGTGATATTGACACGAACTACTCGGCCGATATCGGCATTGTTCAACACCGGCAGAAAATTGACGGTGATCGGTGGTGGCAATTGTGCTTCGACGGGATGATCGAGTATCGATTGACGCTGATCGTCAGCAAAGAACAATTGCAGACGACTTGAATAATCAATTGAAGTGCCATTTCCATCAGGTAAATCCAAGCGAAAAACCAATGCTTTGGTCGTTTTCGATGCGTAGAGACGTGTAACGACATTATTACCCAAAGGTTCAACAATTCGATGTTGTATTTCTACAAAAAACCGGAAAGTAAATTCTTTTTTTTTGGCGATCACACACTTACTATTCCCATCGTATACGAGAGTTATATTGCCGAGAATGGCTGTTCGGCGAATTTGAGAAGGTACGGTGACCACATAGAGATGTGTTCGAGGAAAGAGAAACGATTCGATTTGCTCGATGTCCAACAAGTCCGCATTTGTCAAGGTCACAACTAAAAGATTTCTCGTTGAATCAAACAATTCAATCGACTATTTACTGTTCGTATTTGCTGCTGGCAATGTTTCGAAAATGTGTGTCGGCAAAATTCGCAGAGTGCTGCCATCCATTACTCGAATTTCAATCGAATAATTTCGATTCGACAGCAACCGATCAACATGAAAACCATCGGCTCGAATATCCTGATAGATAAAAAACAATAAAACAGATTACGATTGTCAAATTTGAACTACCTCTAGCGTTCGTTCAAGGTTGCTTGTATAACTGTCCGTAATCAAGGCATCGATGCGAATCGACGGACAATTCAAATTGTAGAAAGGATTCGTGAAACGTACGAGGATTGAACGAGATGTTAATTGAACGCGTTCAAATCGACCGAATCCGGCACGATTAATTGCACACAAACGATCATCTAAATGATCGGATTTTGAAATCAAGACAAAAATAAAACAAATTTACCTGTACGAACTACGTCGAATAGAGTTAGACAGAAAATCAGAAACCACATTTTTTTGAAACGGATCAAATTGCGAATCATTGTGGCATGCCTGAAATACAATCAGTCATTTGGCCGATTAACCAACCTGTTCGTGTCACTACTCACTCAACTCTCGCTCTCTCTCTCTTTTGTACGGTACCGCGTACATGCATTTAATCGAGTGAGTGAAAGAGCTTCACTCCACCACTTATGTCGATTATGAAACAATAGCTTCACGATTGCACACACGCACACGCCACGTTCTTCTTTTTTTTCTCTCTCTCTCTTTCTGTCCGTCACTGTCGAGTGGCAGTATGTAAAAGCTGTAAAACACACGCACATGCACATACACATACACCTAAAGTTTTACCATTACCTCGATCTTTTCCCTCCCTCTCTCTCTCTGTCTAGTATGCAGATAATCAGTTGCACATTGAAGAAGAAACGATGCTACTACTGTTGTTATTGTGTGTGCCTGTGTGTGTTTATCCACTAGGCACCACTTCATCTCTTCCAATATGTCATTAACGCTTTTCCAAGTACGACGAGTGTTATTGTTGGATTTTCTACTATCAATCGCTTCTCTCACAACCTTGTTCACAATGAACTACATATGACCTCATTGCAATCGAAGAAAAGAAAAAAAATCGAGATTTTCTACCTGTGTTGTGAAGGTGTGCTTTTTTCTGTTCGTCAGTTCGAAATCAGATTAAATTGGCACACGTACAAAATTGGTGGCGTAATGAGAATTGACACTGATGGGTGAATTGGGTGTCGATAGCGAGAGAGAAAGAAAGAGGGAGGCCAATTAGCAAGCGAAGAAGAAAACGCAGCGACCATCTGGCAACGCAGATGACGAGAATAGGAGGAGGAGGAGGATCATGTTGTTATGATATGTACAGCGAATATCTTACTCGCATCTCGAACGCATAAACCAGAAAAAATGGTGATCAAGTGATAGTAGAAAAAAAAGAAGAGGAATAGAAGACATCAACAACAATAAACTACTGCGGAAAATCATTGGTAATCGGAGATAGTAGACGTACCGATTGAACACATGTGTTTGCTTGTTCAGTAGGCGTTGATTACACAACATCAACGCACTCAAATGAAGAGTGACATGTAGTCTGAAGCATAGCTTGCTGCTATACAACTCGGACTGGTCTCGCTAATCGACTCTGACAAGTACCAATGGCAGCGGTACTCTATCCATCCATCATTTGCCGTTCTGACTGTTCATTATAGGCTCTCTTTGTCATACCACGATGTGTGTGTGTGTATGTATGTGTAAACAAGCAATGATGATCTGTATCTGTCTTTGGATGTGTATGCGAACGCATAGGCATGCAAGTATATCAACATGAAGGAAGAAAAGCTCAGCCTTGGTCCACACAACATCAAATGACGATGCCCAGTGGCGTAAATACCCGTATCCAGCATGACATGATACAATCACTCGTGACATTTTATGAATTACAGCATACATGGCTGGTTTATGATTATGTCGAACCGAAGGAATACTTTCTCTCTTTCTCATTATAATTCTTGTCAAATGAGAATCTTTGTTCTCAATGATCGATTTGAACTAAAGATATGCATGACAGATAATGCAGATGGGCTTTGTCTCTCACTATCTTTCAACCGAGCGAATAAATCGACATCTGATTACCTTGGACTGTGTCGATAGTAGATGGCAACGATGTTATTAACGACAACCGACACGGGTGTCAACAGGCAATGCAAAAACCAAAGTGTGAATGGTAGGATACAATGAAGAGAAAGAGAACGATATAAAGACGATTCTCCGCCCGTCCGGAAGAAATAACTAAATCGATGTTTCCACCGGAGAGAAAGAGAAGAAGAAGCCAGTCGCACTTCCATCAACATCAACAAGACAGCGATAGAACAACTGCTTCTGCTCTCTCTCTCTGTGTGTGTGTGCGGTATCTTCTAACTATCTAACTAACGAACTACTAGCACAAACGTCGAACACTACGAGACGAAAGATTGATCATTTTGACTATACGCACGTACACACCACTCAGCAGGATGTCCAACTGCTGATCATTAGAAAAAAAACGATGAGAGTTAGAAGTCAAAACAACCCACTAACAGCAGTATTCAACTGTGCGCTTCGGCGAGAAAGAAAAACAATTGATCATTAATTTCTATGTATCTTCAATCTAATTATTATCTTCTAGCATTTTCGAATGATACTCAAATCTGCCAATAAGAATCAAACATTCTGCGTATCAGGAGAAAATTGTGTACAACAGTGAATCTGCAAAAAAAAACTCATGACTTTGCGGTTTCGATCATTCAGTATGTATGCGTTATAGTTTCGAAAAACGAACCTTGTATTAATATTCGATGAAAATGTTGTGTACAGCAAATATTGTCCAACACACAACGTTTACGATATAAGGGAGCCTTTTATTAATTATCGCAATGTTATACCCGGTTAGATGAAGAGAAACCTTATGATAAATTGCTCGATCTATCGTCATACAGATTTGTTTCTGTTCTCTACACTATGCATGAGAGATCTGCTCAAGGTTATGATCGACGATCGAGTTAATCTTGTGCTCACATCGGGGTCTCACAGCTGTTAGAAGATTGTGGGCATTTCAGTGCGAACGTTGTCCTTCTTGAGATAACTAATGCGCAGGTTGTTTTTGCAAACCGTTTATCTGTAATTTTCAGCGCAATCTTATGATTGTAAGACCGATATATTGAGAAAATTTTATGCCAACTTCAGCTGGACATTCCACTAAACTGTAAATAACTCAAGAAGGAACTTCTAAACAATTGTATTTTCCAAGGCCTTTTCTGGTCTCATTGAGCTCGTCTTATGGACGAACGGCCGTGATTCTCGATTTGACTGACTACAGTTCGATCAAAACGAGAAGATTGAATATTTAATGAGTTAACCAATCGGTGATGACGCATCCGATTCTGTGCTCTTTTTCCGTAATGATGAGGCGATGACAGCATGAGTAGAAAGATTCAGATGACGATCCATTTGACAATATTTTTCAATTGATGAGAATGTGTATAGGAATCTGACATAGAGAGAAAGAGAAATTGTTTTATTAGAATGACGAAGATTTTGTGCTGAATATAACGAAACCAATAGTCAAAAGTTAATTATTTGCATACCTCCAATGGAATATTGATCATTATTGCATGTTCTTTGGTAATATAGACTTGAAAAGCTCGATAGCAGGATACCGACCCATGAGTAAGTTGTGTTTCGTTCAGTAGAAATGCATATAATAACGACTGTCCGACTGTGAACCACTGAAATATGCCCAATTTCTCTTGTAAATGCCGTTGAGATTTTATTCCATGACTAGATAGTGATCAAGCATAATCAGTGTACCGTTCTATTGACTAATCGCGCGTCGCCAAGTCGTTCCATAGTTAGTTGGAATGAAGTATAATATAGGTCTTGATGACAAATTATGAATAGTCATGAGTGTGTGTAGTGCTCAGATAGGTTATGTGTAGATATTGTGATGTGATCACACAAGAACATGGCCGGTGAGGCAATGATATAGTGCGTGTTTGGACAAAGTTAGATTTCCGTGCAGTGTTTGGGTATGCGTAAATGATCGCATCTTGACTCGAATATCATAAAATCACTAGTCCATTGCGTGTGACCGAATAGACATTGGTGATTGTGATAGATGACTCAGCTAGATTTGTTTACACACCACTATGGGTGAAAAATGATAAATTTCCAACATTCCTACTCGCGTAGACATCTAGAGTATTAGCGTAGGCACCTCTTACTGAAGTATTTTTTGACGACAGCCGATGTTTAGAATACAATGAATACCTCACAACGGTGTATGAGAAGAGTATAAGTTGTTTTCCTAGCTACATATTATTTGGGATGAGTAATCGATGTTATCGAATCGTCAAAAACAAGTAGGTCGGATAAGCAACGAAATAGAACCGAAATTGGTGAAATCAGTGAGTATTTTCAATAAAAATATCCTCGCATCGCTTAAATCAGATCCTGAATATAAATGCTGAGACTAGAAACGGAAGCTCATGTATATAGTTATCAGTTGATTTTTAGTCTTTACGATAGGTTATTTTCGTTTTGTTGACGACTTCCACCAATGGAACAAGAATAATACCAATAAAAACCCGATGATTGTCCAAGAAATGTCGAAAGCGTTGCGATTAAGTATGTGACAATTCAATTTTCGCTCACAGGACTGGAAATGTTTGAACAGTTCCCGTTCTGAAGATGGTCTCCAGTTCAACTCATCTGAACCGTAGATCGGGGCTCATTATGCTCATTTGACCGGAAAGGAACAATATACCCGGAATAGTCAAAAATCTTTCATACGTTCATAATAAGCATTCTTGAAAGACCTCAAATAAGCTGAACTGTAGCTCATTTGCAACTCAAATTAGCTGGTTATCATTTGTAGCGAAAATGAACAAAGCTGGTGACCATCTCCTGTAGATCTGTGCTTGAGCTGTGGGCCAGTCCTCTGATTCAGTTCACACTACTGTTGAACTTGAACTGTCACATGTTTAGTTACGGTTACGATGGGCGTTCAGACAGATGTTCCCTTTTCTGAAAGAAAGGGTTCTCCAAACGTAAAATGTTTTTAAGTCTGTCTGACTGTCCAACCAGTCAGAAAGCAGCAATTTCCCAGAAATGCAATGAGCTATGTTTTCCTTCACGGAAGTCTCTATCTAGGTAATCTGGTTCTAGGACTTCGAATTTGAGGTCAGTTTGCTCCGAAACCCTGGGGGGAGGGGCTAACAACCAATAGAAATCGAGTTTTCAAGAAAACAGTTTCCCAGAGGTAATTCGATGCATCAAGTTCGAATCTGAGCTACGTTTGCCGCGAAAATAATGTTGAAGGATCAAGCACGAATAGAAATCAAATATGGAAAAGAAAGCTTTGCCAAAGGTTCTATATAACAGAAGTTTGATCTGTCATTGGTGCCCCTTATCTCGGTATCACAGATGCCCCACCAGCATTTCACAAAAAAGGGAAAGAAAAAAGCCACATAGTTCTCGTCTAAAAATCGCGAAAAAATATTGGCACGCAAATATTTATTGATAATAGATTTCTTTTTTTAGATAGGAGCAGCAATTCTGTGATCGGATTCCGATCCGAATTTCTTCGGAATCCGGCAAACTTATCTTAGGATCCGACTGAAATTATTTCGATCCGATAGAATTCGATCGCGATCGTTTCACCTGGATAATCTCATAAACAATCAAGTCCGAAGGAAAAGATCAGTATTTTTGAGTTTTCGGGTACATGGTTTGAGCTACAAAAACTCTGAATGTACCATTTCACAGAGCTTCTCAAGTTTTATTCAGAACAAGAATAAGAATCTTTGAGAATGTTCCCAAACGAATCGTCGGTACACTCTAAAAAAAAGGTTCCACATAGAGGGTTCTGCCCGTGTACCCGCGGGAAGAACCTTTAAAGGTTTCGTCGTTTTTTTAAACTTTTGACACCTCCGGAACGTTTCGTAAGGGTTCTGTAAAAAAAAACCTGCTTTTTAGAGTGTAGTACTGCTCGAATTGGCTGCTCCCTTCACCCACGTTAATACATGCGTATGTTTTTTCTTACATCAAGCGAGTTGTGTTATATATCCAGGAAATCGGAGATCTTCCGTGAGAGAGAGGTCATCTCCTATGAGAGATGAGCTCGTCTCCTATGGGAGATGCGCATCCCTCACAAGAGATCTCACATCTCCAAATTGCTGGATATGTGGCAGTGCTGTATCAAGCAGATAATGAAAAAGACAGACAAAACTGCACAATGTAGCGTCGTGAAAAACAAAACATGCGCGAAAGGCCTGCTTAAATACCCATCTCATAACCATGTGTATGAAATGTCACGCTCCATTGATCCAGGTAAATAAACATTGGTAGGAAAAAACCCCGAAATTTCATAAATATAAATACGCAACGTAACTTGCTACCTACGTACATCAAAACAACTTCAACATATTCCACCATTAATTTCCACCGTGAGTATACGTAATTATCCATATATCCATTTGTCCACGTTACTTGACACTTCAGGCATGAGTATTTATTTCATAATTTGTTATTACCTTGTATACTTTCATTTTCTCTGTATCCATGTCTTTAGACACGGGGTAAAAGGTAGAAATATGTTCTCCTCACCAGACTTTTGTTGATTTAGGCTACAAAAGTGAAAAACAATAGTAGGAAAAATATTTATTGCCGCCCACTTCAAAGCATCATGTGTTTCACGGTTGTTTGATTAACTTTTGATAGGAACATCATACTCATCTGTAGTTTTTGCCATTCAAGAGAGAAGACTCAAGCCATCGAGTATATCGAAATCTAATTGGTCAATAGTTGACAAGTGGAACAAGCGAGACTTCGGTACTTCGAAGTATGCATGTAGTACGCGTGAAGTACAATGAAGTATGGTATTTCATTCGTATTTCACTCGTACTTCACGCGTACTTCAAAGTATCGAAGTTTCGCTTTTCTCCCTTGATAATTGATCAATCAGATAAATTCTTACTGGAAATTTACGAAAACGATATTTTGAAGATGATTCTCCTTCGACACAGACTTTGATTGAAGATGGAAATGGGCAGCTTGCTGTTGGCTCCGCAACGTCATATAAAGCAGACTTATATAAGAATCATTTTATTTTGATAGTTCATTTGTCGCATTTTTCCAAGTGGTAAGATTAAAAAATGATAGATTGCTTCTAAGATAAGATTCAACGTTGGTCAATGAGTAAAACGCATTTGAACGATGGCATGCATCGTCGTTTAGCTTTACATCAACAATGAAATAGCGAGATTACCTAAGAAAATCATCCGCTTCCTTTTGTCCGGTAGTCTATCATAAAACAAATCGGAATCGATCGATATGTCTGCACCAGAGATAGAACTATTACTTCATTATTGTTCGGTGAGATTGATTTTGATCCTGAGAGAATTTGATATCGAGTCAGTTTTCCATAACTTCTTGAGCGTATATGTGTTCGCACTTTATCCTTGTGACACATGAGAAAAAAAACAATAGTCGATGAATATAACCTGTTTGTATCGTGACTATCGGCTAAAAACCTCCAATCGACCGGCAGTTTGTTCGTCATCGTCTTGATAACTGTTTATAGTAGTCAACACACTGATCTGTATTTAAAACTTCTTCCAAATATCTCCTCGTATACAAAAACCCGTACATGCAATACTTCCTTCTAGGAGAACAATCTTTGTTAAGAACTAACTGCTCTGATAAATGACAATCGAATTCGAATGAATTGATAGTTTCGACGCACATTTATGCGACACGTCTCACACTTGCTTTTTCTGTCTGTTTCACAAGAGAGAAAATGCATACATTTACGTATACAGACAATGAAGAGTAACTTTTCTGTATAGTCTGTGCTGACTAGATCCGTGTGCATGTATTACCATGCTTCTATAGCAGTGGCACCTGGAACATCCCAAATTGATTCTGTTAATAAGTTTCTTTGCTGCGCGAAGAATTTGTTAACACATCCAACGAGTTTTTATGGTCATATCCGTGAGGACTGAATAATAAGAACCGAATGTACCAAATCATATGGCCAGTTATGGATAAAAAGCACGACATGGATCAAATGTTGGTCTCGAACATTTCTTGATCAGCTCACATCACAGGCGATTTACAGGACAAGAATGCCTGAGATGAAATTCTCTATATGTTTTCAATTAAAGTTTAATGTTCTCTAGTCATGTTTCCGAACATTTTTGTCACTCGAAATAAAAACTGGCAAAAAAGCTTGAACGTCAATGTATAGCTCAAGAAATATGATACGAATACCTATGCTCAAACGTCGCCCCTCTCTATATCCAGAGATTGATGAAAAAACCAAAGCAATATTATACGTACTTTTCAAAAAGATGCGCAAAAATTCTATACGAGGACATAAACCATGCTTTGCGAAAATATTCGATATAGCAAGGTGCAAACTAGGAAACAAATCGAACAGCAGTTAGTCGGAAAAAAAATCTTTCGGGTGGTACGCTGTTGGTCACAGCAAAGTTCGCTTGGCATTCAGCTGGAAACATACTCATCACATTTAAATGTTATTTTGCTAATATCATTTTGCGATCACTAAAAAGTATTTGTTGAAAGATCTTAAAAACCGAGGGACATCCATTGATAATGAATAATGATCAATGAAAACACTTGGTAGTTTTCGCATGACTACTGGCTAATCAATGAAACTTATCTCGGAGTTTCTTTCTTTTTCTGTAGGATGTGTCATATGTTTCTAGATTCGACAGAGAAAACGTCATTGAGTGTTTCATTCAGTCGATTCAGACTTGACCTGCGCTTTTCGTTATAAGATCTATGACGACCTGGATAGAGGGCTATTATTTTACATCTCAGAACGCCGTTCTATCTTTCAGAAAAGGGTTTGCGAATCGCTTGATGAGCACTACTTGTTTTTTTATACAGTTTCTGAAACCACATGTTAGAATTACTATTTGTTTTATTTCATAAAATCTCTTGTCTCAATCATGCTCACTCCTGGAGTGAAATCTTTGAAGGATCAAGAAGTATCCTGAATTGACAGGATTCCGTCATGTTTTGATCAAGATCTTGTTCCAAACCCCGATGATTTCTGTTGTCAAGATCTTCTCCAAATTTGGTCAGTATCTGTTCCGAATTTATACTTCAAGACATTTTCAGTTTGCTTCCGGACTCTGTCGAAAGCAAACTCAATTGAAACAGATTCATTCTCGAACAGAAATGGAAGTTCAATTTTAATACTAAGATAAATTAGCGACTACAGGTCTCCACAATCAAATTCTGAGACGAAGAACTATTCAAACAAAAATATGTTTAGCTGTGACAAATATTGATTTGCGTCTAGTTTCAATCGCTCAACAGTGAGTGGACATTTGATATAATTCCTCAATTTTTTAATTTTAACCGATCGATTGAAAAACTGTAGCAAACTTAACATCAGAACAAACTTGAAAAAATTCGGATTCTGTGCAACTTTCACGTGAGTTAAACCTTAGTGCAGCATAACGATTCTAGTAAAATGGTGTCTTCGATTTTATCTATAGATCAGTAAAAGGAGGCTGAAAATAATAATCATGATTTAAAATGAACATGAAATGACAGTTTTTGGAACAAACCATATGCAGTCTCCAAAACATAATTCTGACTTTTTTGTTACACATTCTCGCGTAAGTCGTGATGCCGTAGAGACTCGAGGAAAACTGAACTTTTCAGTTGACATCGAGGAATGTCGAAGCTGCAACTACAGTTAATGGAAAAATTATTCGAACACCTGCAACTTGTATCGTTCAAGCGAATTTTTGAATTAAAGAAAAGATCTTATATCCACTTTATTTATACCATTCGATAGCTCGAAGTCTGTTCTATCTGTATATTACAGGTAAAAATCAAATATTTCTGCTTAGCCTTCACAAGTTTATATATAGAACAGACTTCGAGCTATCGAATGATAGAAATAAAGTGGATATAAGATCTTTTCTTTAATTCAAAAATTCGCTTGAACGATACAAGTTATAGGTGTCCGAATAATTTTTTGATTAACTGTGCATTGATTTGTTTACTGTTTTTGTGATGGTTTTTGGTTAGATCCTGACGATTGCCTTTCGAGAAATCTAATAAAATCATGAAAATCTGAACTTTTTGCAGACCAGAAATGTAAAATTCGGCTGAATTTATGATCAAAATATAGCAAGAAACCGCTCATAATCCTGATAACATCTTGTCTCAAATATTGCAAAGCCTTTAGAGTTTTATCTTTTCATATATGAGTAAATTTGAATTCTTTGCAACTCATTTCAGGAGTACTTGACCAAGTATGACTATCAGGAGAACCAGTTCGCAAAGGATTTTATGCAACGCCGATACATTGATTCTTTTTTGTTTTAGAGCTTGGAACTCATTTTTCTATCAGGTCCAGCAACTTTACACGCAACACATAAAAGAAATTTTTAATCAGGATCGAAAAGTCGTTGTGCAACGTCGTTCACCAACCAATCGAATCCTTCGAGAAGATTTTGGCCAGTCACTGCCGAACAAGGCATCACTGTCCAATGGTGTTTGTGTATGGAATCTAGATCGAGTAGGGTGCGAATCTCTTGTACAGAACAAGCACCAATCACATCTTGCTTATTGGCAAATATCAGAAGTGATGAACCCATCAGACGTTCTTCTTTAAGTAAATCGTGTAGTTCTGACCGACATTCACCTAATCGCATCTTGTCAACACTGTCAACAACCCAAATGATTGCTTCAGTCGCTTCGAAATAATTACGCCAGTAGGATCGAAGCGATTTTTGACCACCGAAAATAACAAAGAAAAAATAAATAAACGTTGCAATTATCCTTCGAGAAATAAAAAACTTGAAATTCAGATCTACCTACCGACATCCCAGACATTGAGCGTATAGTCAGCATAATTAAATGTTTTAATATTGAAGCCAAGTGTTGGCGCTACAGAATCGATTTCTTCACCGTTAATTCTCGATAGAATTGTCGATTTGCCTGCATTATCCAGGCCGACAAGTAACAGACGCATTTCTTTTTCTTTGCGACGTAATTTCTTGAGTATGCTCAAAAGCACCATGATGTATGCGTGCAATCGATCTACAGTGACATATTCCTTTTGCCAGAAAAACCCAAATAAAACGCAAGACAGAAAGAAAAAGACAAGAATATGAAGAAAGTATTTCGGAGAAAGAAAAAAAAGACACTGACACGAATGTAAACGAAAGATGAACACATGAAAGCAAGATTGATTTGTAAATCAGATAGAGAAAAAAAATTCATTGAGAAATAGAGATCGAACAGTCGCCGAGAGTAGAGTGATTGGAAGAAAGATTGAAGCCATTAGTATCTGCAAAATGAAATTTATAAAAGATCAATCGAATGAACAAGAGCAAAGACCTGTAATAGTTGGGCTTGAATGGTCCGGCCTTGTTGATACCCAAATATTTGCACTGATCATCGTTCAATTCAGTCAGATGCGCGTCAAAAGCAGGCAAATGCAGACTTGCCACATATTCATCTAGTCAATTTCAATCAGGAAATGAGTGAATACGAATCGAGGAAGAGAAAGAACATACCCATCTTCTTGGGTAACAAATAGACATCACACTTGTACCGATTAGCCGGAGCATTGTACAGTTCAATCAAAGCGAGAGCCTGAAACAATCAGGATTCTATCTATTTTTTTGAATTGTTCCAAAACGAAAGAATACCTGTGTGGCTGCTGTAATTGAAACAACGAACGATGGAACACTCGAACAACACAAGTTCATAATGCGACCCTTGAATAACGAGTAAAAAATCAAAATAACATTGGTTCCAACAAGAAACCAAATCTCACCTCTGCAATTAGCACTATACGTTTCCCATTCGGCCAAATGACATGATCGACATTCGTTCTCACTCGTTCAACTTGCAAATCACTCGAGGCAGAATCACGCAAGAAACTCTATCAAACAGAACATCCGATTCATCCACATTCAAAACTCAAAAAATGAAACATACAACATCAATTTCTGTGTTTGAATGGCCCATATTACAAACAATGGCACCGGTTTTCAATTTGTCCAAACATTCTCGTGTGATTGTATTTTTACTTCCTGTCGCTGTGACAACAATGTCAACTTGCTTGATAACTTCTTCCAATCGAACAACTTTGTAACCTTCCATACTGAACAAAAAAACCAAAACAAAATCCAATAACTCAGCACAATCAATTCGACATACCATGCTTGTAATGCACATATAGGATCGATTTCTGTGACATAAACAAAACAACCCATACCGCGCAGAGCCGAACAACAACCTTTGCCCACTTCACCTGTTCGAAATGGAAAGATTCGGTTTTATTCTTCGAAAAAAGAGACAAACCGTAGCCACAGACAACAACTTGTTTGCCACCGAACATTATATCCGTACAACGTTTGAGAGCGTCAATAATCGATTCACGACAAAGATATAAATTGTCAAATTTTGTTTTCGTTACACTATCATTAACATTCATTGCCGGTACAGATAATGTTTGATTACGACACATTTGATAGAGACGATGTACTCCGGTCACTGATTCTTCAACAATTCCTTTGATTGTTGAAAATAATGTTGCAAAATGTTTCTGACAATAATGTGTAAGATCGCCACCATCGTCAAGAATCATATTCGGTTGCCAGCCACACTCGACTCCAATAGCCTTTTTAATACACCACCAAAAATCCTCATCGGATTCGCCTTTCCATGCAAATATTGGGATGGACGCTTCGGCGAGTGCAGCTGCGACTTCATTCTAAACGAATTTTTGTTATCATATGGTAATTTCAAAGAAAAAAATATCAACCTGAGTGGAATAAATATTACAAGCACACCATCGAACTTGTGCACCCAATCGTGTCAATGTTTCGATTAGTACCTATAGGAAAATGTTGAAATGACACAGATCAAAAAGAGAAAAAAACGTACAGCTGTTTGAGCAGTGATGTGAGTACAACCGACTACTTTGGCTCCTTGCAATGGCTTGTCGCCTTCAGCTCGGCGACGCAAAGCGATAAGACCCGGCATTTCTAAAATGACGACAAATTTCAATCTTGACTGTGGCCTCGTCTCCACTCTACGATTTAATGCTGAATTAAGCAATCAGTTTGCTTAATTCAGCATTAAATCGACAAGTCCTAAGGAAAAATCATTCTAACACGACTTGTTTTTTTCATTAAAAAGTGAAATCGAATCGTCTTCTTGTCAACATCATCCCAAAGACAACATATTCACTTTCAGATTATAATGGGCAAAGAGTGTAGATTACAACGAACCATTTTCATGATTAAAAGGTTTTTTCTTTCAGAATTCATCAGCAAGCATGACTTTCCGGATTTGACCTATAACCACAAAATCATTCTCGTAAAAATTTCCGAATTATTGGAAAAAAGCGCGATATCAAAGAGAAGTGTTACAGTAGCAATTAGTTTAATGGACTTCTTGTTAAAGACCAATCTTGATGCTAACCAAAAAAGAAAGTTTTCCCATTCATAACCGAGAAAAGACGATAATTTTCCGGTTAACAATTGAATATAAAGCAGGATAATGCCTTGTCTTTTTCTTCTTCACATCGGATCTCGTCAGTCGACTGCAAAAGCAATCTGCATTCGGGATTGTATATTCATAGATGGCGAATGTATGCTTGAATAAACGCGGGATGAAAAACAGACTAATTCATCTTCTGATTTTCTTTTAGAAAAAAAACCGGAAACTCAAATTGATTGAAAATCCTTTATCGGAAAAGAACGAACCTTGCTCGGCAATTTCAATTTCTCGTCGGCCATATGGCGCACTTCGTATACGTCGAACGGCAAAATCGTCGAAGCCCGATGAATTCCTCTATATTAAAAGTAAATAAAACAACAAAAATAATAACACTGCAAGAAAAACAAATGTAACTGACATGTTTCAATTCGCGTATATTGATCCCGACTCCATCTTCAGCGTCGCTATCGCTGTCACTGGCAGTTGCTAGAAAGAAACGAAGAACAAGAAAAGAATGTAGCACTTCATGCAGCTGCCTTTCACAAGTAAACAACAAGGTTGTATCTTTTCTTTCTCTCTCTCGCTAAAAACAAGTGTCTACATTGTGTGATAAATATCTCACAAGATCGATTTTGTTGTTCGAAATATGTCGGTTCATTATTCTCAGGTTTCGAACTAATTGATGGTAAACGTGGTGGTTGTAGTTGTTGTTTCTCATTGCCGGACGAACGACGTCGTATGACATTTTTGTCGATAAATTGAACTGATGGACGACGATTACTACGAAATGGAGCCTTTTCGACTTCAGCTATTGCTTGAGCGACTGCTGCAGCATAATCGATCTCGTCGTTCGACATTTGTGTTTTTGTCAAGCAAAACAGAACTGCACACTGGGGACACAAACCAACGACAAGAATAACAACAGCAATAACGATCGAGTGAAGAAAATGAGGAAGACGAAGGAAATATTGGCGCTTATGTTTGTCTCTCGTTCTTTTTGCCGGTTGGAAGCGAAGCGCAAGGACGAGGAATAGAACACACACATACGATTCTCTTCCATATTTCCTCTTAGCGAGTCCTTTTTTTCTTTCTCATTTCTCGACTAATGTTTAAAATTCATTATGTCAATGAGACGAAGAAAGAAAACGGAAAATGCGCAAGAAAAAAAATATATGACAATCTCCGCACTTACAAGCATCTTCTAGAGGACCGATGACAGGACGGTACTCATCGTCAGCTGCCGGCGATGGCGTTGTAGTGGATAAAGCCTGAATAAGTTTCTTGTCAAGAAATTGAACTGATGATCGTCGATGTGTACGATATGATTGTTGTTCGGTTGCACATGCTCCACCACCGGCTATAAATGGTTCAATTGTATCACGTTGCTCATTGGGATCATCCGGTGAACGATCATTATGATCAGCAAAGGCCACGTGTCGATCAACGGACGATTGCGGAGGCGATTGACCTTGTAGTTGTGTTTGTTGGTCATCAGACTGGTGATGATGATGATGATGGTGATGTAAAAAGATTCGTTTCAATGCCATGGTATTTTTTACAGATAAACCAATTCAACGACAACAAAAGAACAAAAAAGAAATGACGAGCGGTGACGGCGCTGGCAAATGTTTTCTTCAGCAGCAAAAACACCAACAAAAACATCTCTTCTCTTTTCGTCTCTCCCTCTCTTTCTTCGCCCCCTCCACGTCTGCCATCAACGGGGGATGGATGGAGCAACAATAACTCTGATTTCTTCACTAGCATGCTATGTGTGTCCTTTGTGTCAGGCGCAACGACGCACATTGCAAACTGGTCGGAAGCGTCGAGTCGATGCGCACGCACAGGAAAGAGACAGAAAATTCTCTTCTGTTCCATGTCAAATGGAGATATCCGACAGCAATCATAGAACACCAGCCGTACGAGTGTCATTTACTCACATATCTTTCGTCGTACGGGTGGCGAAGAAGGACGTTGTTCAAGATTGGAATAACGTCGTTCGATAATGTTTGAATTAGCGCGTGATCGATAGTGAGATTGTGTAGGTGAAACGACAACTAATTGTTGTTGTTGTCGTTTGAGTGGATGATAGACTGTTGTGGTTGTGTCACTGGATTCGTTTATCATCATCGATGTCGAGTAAATGCCCGGTGCAATTGACTTTGCCATGAAGCAAACACGAAAAGCGCAGACCACACACACAAACGATGATGGCGATAATGATATGATCGTAAACAACCACCACTATCACATCGTCGATTGGAATGAATGACATTCAACTGCAGCATCCAACCAATTCTCTCACATTTTTATCTTTCAACATGCCAACGGTGGCATTACTTTGCACTCTGCATCATTTTTCTCGTTTTTTTTATACACATATCTGTGCGTGGTAAGGCGGCTTCGACTCGCAAGATGATAATAGTTTATGGCATACTCAAAATCCATTACTAATACTCATATAAAAAGAGAAAAACCCTCGAGAACTCAACACGTCGATTGAATTGCTATAATGACATCTCATATGTCTTCGTGTTTTCTTTGCGCAAGTCAAGAACAAATTTAGTCAACAAACATATCTCTTACTTGCATCGGAGAGTACAGAACTTTGTGAGTATGAATATTGTCGTCGTGTTGTTGGATCGAGACAGGTACGATGCTAAAATAAGAACACATTTGTTGTTACAAATCAAATCTTAAGATAAAACATGCGGAACTGTATAAATCATTAACAGCTGCTCTGTCTCATTGCCGATCGTTATTCCAGATATTCGTAATTAGCAAGCAGCGAATCAACAGCACAAAAATATATTCGGTAGGATCGTCATCTCGAAGCGAATTCCCAGACAGGGAGTTGAAATGCTTCTATGTTTCAGAAAAAACACGTGATGAAAAATCTGGAATGTGTTTCTAGAAATTCGCGGGAAAACTGGTTGTTTTCAAACGGTTTCACGTCTGATACGAAAATCAATGTCAATTTTTTTGATGAAGTTTGCTGGCGCAACATGTGTATTTTCTCGAAAGCTAAAATCGTTTCTAAAAAAGAGACAGTGTTTTAACGCAAACATGAGCGATTTCGATTTCTGGGAATTTCATCGAATATTGGGGGTGAAACGGCCATAAAACTATTTTTAAACGCTCGTAGAGACGTACCTTGTCTGCCTAGGAAACACACGAAGAAGAACAGTCTCATTTAGCAATCGAATTTCTCTACACTCATATTTGGTTTTATGATCCACTATTCTACTTCAATGATTATTAAAGGTTATTTGAATAACATGCGCGTGTACTTGTACAGGAAAATTGAAAGACTGACCGAAGTATAAGAAAAGAATTTGAAAAAAACTTTTTCAAATCTTAACATAAAGCAGACCTTCGGAGTAATCAATTAATTCCTAACGACAGACCCTAGTGCATGTTCTTTGATACTGATACTTGACTAAAAATGTAGAAAGTAGCTGTTATTTGTCACCAAGTAATTTCTTTAGTAAAGTGGTATACGTGAACAAACATAAAGTTTTCTGATTGATCTTCGCATCTTTCGTTTGGGCTGGAGGGAATAAATACGTTGTATGTGTAGACTCTTGGTTCAAACTAGAGCTTCATACTTACAAATAATAAAATTTATTATTTTACTTTTTTCTAAGTAAAACATGGTTTTTAATATAATAGATCTATTATAACTTGTATAACAAAAGATTGCGTAGTAGTCTATTCTCCTCAAAAACTGTGCTCCTTAATAAGAATGTCAGCCTTGAATATTTCAAAGCGTCCAAGTACCTGTGAAGACATTAACATGCACTAGGGTATGCGATAGTTGGAAATAATATTATTCCACGTGGGTACCGCTATAATTAAAAAGATTATATACTATGAATTTTATACCAAATCAAAGCTCGTGAAAATGCGATTCAGGAGTATAATTAGTCTTTCATAATATGAAGAACAGGTCATATAATTACGTAGAGTTCCAAATTTTAAATACATAATTAGAGATTTCCACGCGTAATCAACTTCTGAAACATCAGGTTTTTTCGTCTTTCAGACTTTGTAGAGCTCTTTTCACTGATCACTTTGGTAAAAAAAACTTTTAAATTTAATCAATAAATAACTATACTAGGGTAAGAATACTCATAAACATATTAGCTCTTGCAGCTACCGCAGATTGAGTTCATCAGCATCCTGACCATAGTATCGTTATTTATGATCCAATTAAAAAGTTATTTTTAATCAAAGTGATCATCGAAAAGAGCTCTACAAAGTCTGAAAGGCTCAAAAACCTGATGTTTCAGGTTTTGATTACCCGTGGAAATGTCCAATTATATTTTTAATTATAGCGGTACCCCCGGAATAATATTATTTCCAAGCTAGTATATTAGAAAGATTTGGCCTCTACAATTAACTTTCCGTACAGTATCTCTTGCATTCTTGAATGTTCTTACTTTTCGATTCCGATAAATTAGTTATCCTTCTTCAATTTCACTTTTTTATTATTATCAAGTATACTGAGATTGTCCACAATCGATTACAGGATACACAAACGTTTTCGCATAGAAAATTTCGAGAGATATCTTACTCTCTTCTTTCCGTCCTTTCTTGATCCCATTCTTGGATTATGTATTCGAAAGTGATAGTTTCCGTTTTCTCTTCTCGCGTGCGTTGGCATATCGCACTAGTTATCTCCCTTCATGCGTCTCTCATCTGCATCCCGATAACACGCCTCTTTTTTTTTGTTGATTTTCTTTGATTTCTTTCTTATCATATTATGGGAATGACGCAGTGCAAGTCGAATAAAATTACGACACCTGCATTCTCACGAGGAACGGTAATTAACGTCATATAGTACACAGAAACAGATAACACATGAGTCAATGTTTTATATAGAGGGTATCCGAGGGGTGACGCCCCCTCGATTTTGAGTTCGCCCCCGGGACTCATAGTCATTTGGCTACGAACCATGCAGTTTGCCCTCCGCAATGAGGTAGTCGCCCCCTCTCCCGGAGGAAAAATCTGGATAAAACACTGCATGAGTGAAAGAAAAAACAAAAAACAAACATCGTCTATAAACACACAGTGCTGGAATGGGACTCAACAGGGATCGCTAGCTGAGATGTCCGTATGAAGGAAAAAAATCAAATTGATCAGAAAATCAGAAGACAACTTTCTAGATGAAATCTTTTTATCCAAAAGGATTATTTGTAATCGAAGCCAGTAGAGGATAGCTCAAGGCGATACTCCGTGATATCCGTTTTAGACGCGTCATCGTACACTTTGGAAAACGATCCATTATCTTGTAGTGAATTACCCTGACTAAATCCGCTAATTTTTAGAGTCTACACGTTGCAGCTGAGTATTCTCTCGCATGTTGTGATCTGATTATTTTGGCTTTTGTGCTTTGTAAAATATAAAAAAGCAACTTTGAAATGAGGTTTTTGAATATTGGTGAGAAGAAGTCAAGCTGTTCTGTTATAATAAAGATGATTTAGTGACGCGAAGAGTTCATACATGTCCGAATAAATTACCAATATCTATCCGAAAGAATCTTTCATGTCATTTTGAATAAGCAATCTCATCGATCAAACAGATAATTTCACAAGCTGGCTGACTGATGAAAATCAACGATGGGATTTTGAAATCGCTGTGCGAATGAAAAAAATTATTCACTCTTTGCTCGCAAAGAAGAAAGAATAGCGACGAAAGCAGACATTTTTTTTCTTATCTCTCATACCGAACATTCAATCGAGCGCAAACTATTTTCTTCCAATATCAATAAAATCCAGATGTCTATTGTTTCTTATTTTTACGGATATTACACTAATAAATTATGTAGCTTTTAACGTACAAAGTGTTTTCAGATTTAGACATCAGTAAACCGATTTTAATGAATTAATTATAGCGTTCTACAACAAATGAGAGTCTAGATAGTTTTGTCGAGTCAAAATGTTGAACTCTCGGTCTTCATTGCCTTTTTTTATACGATTAAATAGCCTGTATTGGTAACGAAAACCAAAGTGTGCTATTAATTTGAGAGTCAAAAAATCTTATGCGTCCACGTATGTGGAATTAGTTTACATGTTTTCATTCACGGAAGGCAGCTGTCGCCTCTCTCAATCTCCAGTCGTGATTTCTGCTCTGGATTCTTGACTGTAATAGTGCTTTTTAGACGGTTTGAGAACAATCTGGAATTGCAACTCGTGACAAAGATGCTGAACTCTAACAAAAAGCTCGAATTTTTCTGAGAATATCTTCGTATAAATTCGTTAAAGACATTCGATTCAAAAAGGACATTTTAATCGTCTCAAGTGTTAGCATTTCAGTTTAACGAGAAAGTTACTATCTGAGAAGTGTCCTCATGTTGAATCTTATTTTTCACAGAAGTCTCTTGTATACACCCGGAGTGATCCGGAAAGTCGATTGCTGACTAAATAAACAGCACCCGTATGAGTGAAATCGGAGTAGAAAGTAAGTGCGCAGTGCTCATTCGATACTCCGAAGGAGACACCGGATTATTGTCTAATTCTTTAGGACGACTGGGAAACGCAAGTGACATGCTCTTTTTTTGCATTCAACACAAGTCTTCGCATGCCTTAAAGACCCTTGCGAGTCTTACAGTACTCATAAATATGTAAAATGCCCTTAGAATTTACAATAGTCTCGGAATCTCAAATTTTGTTTTCCTCATGATTGCATCAGTTAACATCACGTTCTACTTTTTCGAATTGTGGCAGACACAAAAACAAACGAGTTCCCGTCTACCATCTGTTTTTCTTTCCTCCCACATTTCTATTTGAGCTGTTTTACTACTAAAAAAAATGAATATTTCAGCTGGTTGTGAGCGGCAATTTCATGACACTAACCGAGTTTGTTTTTTTTTCTTTGTTAACAGAACGAGAAAAAAACACCTTCAGATCCTCTCTTGAAAGAAAGAAAGATAAACAAAAGCATAATTGCCATGGTTTTGTTACTGTATTGATTATGTCAATCTAAAATTTCAATGGTTCTTCTAACGAAAGTACAAAATATCAAGACGATCACAAGTACTTGATATGTAAAGTTTTTGCACGTATCTACAAAGTGTACGTTTAGGAATTTGGTATGTCCTCTGGGTATAAAACGTGGGAAAATCAAGCCATTTTGATGGGAAAAAATGAAACACGCTCCATTCTAATCATTTATCATGTTTTCTCTGTCTGTTGCATCTGAATACTAGTGACGACATCGAATAGAAAATGGTTTTCTTTCAATGTCAATAAATATTGGATGATGACAGTTTGCTTATTTCTATTATTTTTTTCTCTCTATAGTTTGCTATTACTCCCGTTGTTACTTTCATGAATGCGAGGTGAATCAACATGTGTCATGAATCCGGTTTCTTAGTTGGCAACAAATAGTGACAGAAAGAAAATATTTCATACTTATTCGCATTGATTGGTTACTTTTTTTCGGGGCAAATGTGGACAAAAGAAAAGGGGCTTCAATTATATTCGTCATATTCCTCACAAATGTCTGACAAGCTGAAAATCAACAAAACGGATATGACGCGCGTTGCCAATAGATAGGCAATCTCTGAAGACTTCCTTTGTTGTGTCGATGAAAGTGTTAAAAAAAATGGTCAAAATGACACGAGTGCGGAAGTAGAGATAGACTGTCACACGACTCGAATACATAATAATAAAAAAATACCGAGAAAAGATGGGCATAAGACATTTGTCGCTTCTTCTCTAATGTAACGCGTGCGTGCGTCGTTTCTTGGCAGAGAGATAAAAACAATTTTCTCAGCATTATCATCATTGATGTTTTCGAAGAATGCTTGTCGATAATAGCACGAAAAAGAATCGAAGTAGCAGCAAATAAATAAGAAATTAGAATTGCACTCTCACCCACCGATAGACGTCCATTGGAAGTATTTGAATTTGTTGTATTTGCTGTTCGATCATTTTCGGATGAGGGTAATTGTGGTGGATGTTCATCGCGTCCTTCACGACTGAGTACCGGTAACATACCGTGTGATTGATTTTCGGGTAATGGTGCTATTTGAGATACACTCGGCACATTTGGAAAGATTTTCATTTCACTATTGCCACTGGGTGGCGTATTGCTATTCGTTGGTGTCGTTGTACCTTTGCCCGATGATTTACGTTTACTGCTATTGCTTGAATTTTTGAATTTGAACATGTTTTGTTTGTATTGTTTGCTCGATTATGTTCACTTTGTCTAGAACATCAATCGGGAGGATTGTAGGATCGGTCTTCTGTTGACTTGCCTGATCATCACACACTCGCCCGTCTTCTACTCACACAACATACACACTCTCGCGTACACAGAACACAGACACGCGCGTCCGTTGTGTCAACCCTCTCCTTTCTCTCTTTCTCTTCGTTATGGACCATAGCTGGCTGCTTGGCAAGTATCAAACAGCAGGCGGCTCGCGATGGCGGAAGAGAAAAATAGACAGAGAGAGCGAAGCAAGAGAAATGACGAAGAAATGCTCTCATGTGAGGTCGCACAACGAGAGAAAAAGAACGAGAGAACTAAAAGCTTGCTGCTGACATTATTGCTGTTAGCGTAAAGCGGAATAGAAGAGAAAGGAAAAAGAGGATTGACCATCCAGATGAAGACAGATCTAGCGGTCACTCAAGACAAATAATTCTCGTTGGTTGCATAGTTTGATACATGATGCGAAAACAGCTGCGTTGTCTTTGCCAAACGAATAGCGCAGGCACAAGGCTGTAATGTGCACAGCTGATAAGCGAGCCCTTTAAGCACGAACACGCGCGCACGTCCCAGGAATACGAAACAAAAGAAGAAGCCACCTGGTAAAATAGTTTCACGTTTGCATTATGTAAGACTCTATCAAACAAAAAGAACAACACGTTCGTCTCTCTGCTCTATCCGCATTCACACAAACATGTCTAAAGCACGATAATGGTATAGCTTACATCACTGGTTGAATTTGTTTTTATTGATGGTTTTCGAGTTGGTCGAGATGTTATTGAATGACGAGTCGGAGCTGTACGACGAATACGTGCTTGATCGTCGCTGCCAGGCTTGTTGGTACCTTCGACAAAGAGATCATCATCATCGTCGGCTAGGATGGATTGTTGACGTTCGAGTGGAGACGACGGAAGTCGATCGACAGGTTCCGTTCGAAAACGACTCATATTGCTATAACGAAATAAAAAGAAGAATTAGACATATTTCTCTATCGTAGTTTTTTTTGTTATCTATCTGTCGGAGTTGCTTTCAGAACGATGAAGAACATCATTTTTGCCAACATCCGGACCGACTATGTGTCCCCCTTTTTTTTTTCTCTTCATGTTAGATTTTTTTCTCCTTTATGCACGCGCAACAAATAACAACTAGCAAAGCAGAAACACAAATTGTCGTCTGTCATTTGAACTCATCTGAGTGGAAGTAACATAGTAAAAACTGTAATAGACAGAAAATGCTAGATAGATGGAGAAAGATCGAGCGTAGGCTACTAAATTGCCTTCTATCTGTTGCTTCCTGTCGGGCTGCTAATGTTTCTGCAATACTGATCTCTCATCAAATCGAGCCAATCGAGCACGTACGGTTTTGTCCTTTCTCCCTTAGGAGAGAAGTTACATAGGTGTGCTTGGAACGCTGTTGTCGAAGTAGGCAATTAGGACGCAGACTACAACAACCGAGAACGAGAATGTGAAGAGAATGAGAATTTGATATAGTGATAGTAGTTATAGCAGCGAATAACTATTAGACACGCAAAACGTGTGTGAGACAGCAGAACTGACAAGAAAAAAATGTCCATCTGCCTGTATTTGCAGCAGTAATAGCAGCAACAGAAGCACGTTTTCTAATCGCAATATGATTTCTCAGTGTTGGTTCTCCCGAGCGGTCGCATTCTTCATTTTTTTGTCATGTTTTCATCGCTATCAACAGACATTAGACGGCACAACACAAAAAAAACACACGCACACACGCGCGGATAGAAAGACACTCTCATCTGTCAAAGTCACACACACACAAATGGCGTCTATCCGTCGTTGCTTTTAAGGCGCCGATGTTGCTAAAAAGACGAGGCCAGTCTTCACTTGGCTCATCTCATCTTCGTCCGTAACGCCTAAAAGATCCATGAGATTGATTTTGTTGTTTCCGGAAGTTTTTTCTCTTTCTCTCTCTGGAGAAATCAATCGAATTTTTTTTGTTACCTCGTCGTCTGTAGTCACGCAAAAAAGTCACTGCTGCTTGGCCAACAAGTCCATTGTAATTGTTATTATGATTACTCGGGCCAATATGATTGACATTCATCATCTCGTCATCTTGAGCTTATTTTTGACATAAAGCACACAGTCGATAATGACAAAAACTATTGGGCTGGGTTTACCTTCCGGTGAATGTGTTATTGACGGGTTATTTCGCGTGGACATCATAGTTCCACGCTTATTTTCTATGTACCCCACGGAAAATATGCGCCTACATGCATGTCAAAGAAAACGTACCTGATAAAAAGCGTCGAGCAACAAGTAATTGCGCAGCCATACGATGTCCACGACCATTATTCATCAAGCCGAATAAACGGGAATGCACATCCTAATGCAGAGAAAAAACATACGGTACCCATAGTAATCCGATCTCGAAGTTCGATAAGATATAGGCATGACATGACAAATCTATCATTGCATCAAATCATCAAGGAGACATCGATCTGAGACAGATGTAGACGGTTCATTTCTCTACTCAGCTAATCGCAGTCCATAAATCATCGAAGAGCAAAACACATTACCGGTCTCACATTTCTTCTCCAGAAATTTTTGGTATTCAATCTGTCGAATATCAGATCTTCACACATTCGAAATGGTCTTATTCTCCTAAAATTATCGGAATGACTTCGGAGCTGTCAGATTCTTTTTCTACTTTGCAAAGCCAAATCTCGGAAGAAATATTTTCTCTAATAATCAGCTTAACGTAGATTTATCATTATAAATGGAAACGGAAATAAGGTTATTATCAAAAATATCACGACAAACAACGTCCTTCGTGGTCTGGAGAATGTCAGCTAGCAGGACAGCAAGAATTTTTATCGTTCTATGAAAACTGTTGAGACAAACGAGAAATTCCCTAGCGGGAAGTCGTTGGACTACAAGAAAGAACATCAAACACTGTTTTAGGAAAAATGACGTTTGCCGTGATGCGCATATAATTGGAAATTAATCGGATTTATCAATAACAGTTGTTTGCGATTTTATCATGATGCTCGAGGTTAAGATCTCGACGCTTTCTTGAAGGATAGAGAAAACTGTCTACTAACATCTTACCGAGTTCACATTTGATAGCATAAGAATGAGTTGTTCTTTGATAGTCGATGATGTAGCATCGTTGTTTAATTCTATATACAAAAATAAATAAACGGAAATTCGACGATTTTGTTTTATTTATCTAACCGACAACAACACGAGTGACAAATTCTTCGGTAAGCGTAATGATACGTTGATCGATAGAGTCGACAAATTGATCGAATGGCATCACACGAAACGATACATCGAGGAGAGTGTGTTGAAGTTCTATGTCAATTGATCAATAAATAAACCGAGGAACACAATTTGTACAAGAAACTACCATCTGTCGGCGAAAAACCGAGCTCGATCATGGCTAGATTGACCTTTTCCATTAGAGTGAGTAGCGCTCTGAATCGTTCCGATGATGATCTACGATGGCAGTAGATTAAAAAAGAGACCAGAACATTTCTCAGAGTCAGACTCGTCTCGACGTAATGGTTGTTGTTGTCGATCGAATCGTATGAGACGACAGAGCAATCTCACCACAACATCACATTCAATTTGCTGGAGGAAAAAAAACATACTGCATGCAATCAAACTAACTACAATTGACTCTACCGTGGCTTGAATGTATTCCGACGTGAGTTCATTAATTCTCTGTTTCTCCCATGATGGATGAAGACGTTGAAGATCGTCCGAGACACTAGTAAAGAGCTGGAAAAAAAAACAATTCTCTTTCTACTAAATAAATTCGTTCTTTTTCTCTCACATGCAGATTCTTTGGATCATACATGAGTGGCATCCTATTGATAGGACTCGGCAAGGGAGACGAGCTGAAACTGAAGGCAAAAAGAAGTGAATAAATAAATGAATGAAAACGAACTTCTTCATTCGAACACTTGAATCGAATAATCGTCCCAAAGCGGCTCGTCGTTCCAAGCTTCCAATAGGTGATGATAGCGGTGATGCAGTACCGATATTATTCAAAAGACGATTTCGTCCGATCATATCCAAATTTTCCGTGCTACCTGTGTTGCTCTCATCCATCGTTGACATTATCGGATGACTGGAGGATACTTTATGACGATATTTACGCGAAAGTTCAAACGAAGAACTGCAGTCACAACAAAAGAGATTATCTCGAGAAAAAAACCGAAAGACCAATTCGAACCGGAGTTTATCAGTATAGGCTTTGTCGACATTGATCGTTCGTGACTGTTCCGGTGCATCGCTGCGATGGTGTATTGTCGAACGGATAGTCATTTCAGTGAGATCGACATTAGGATGCTTATCAGTGGTCGACGGAAAAACCAGAACATATTTATTGTGATGCAATTTTTTCGATAATCGATGAAAGATCAGTGCTAAAATCATTTGTAAAGATGAAGAACACTATATATTTGTAGTTTCCAATTCTAGCATTTATATCCTTCATCTTTTCTAAAGACCGGTGAGAAATATACCAATTCTCCATGGACTATGGAACCTGACCAGAACCAGCAGAAATAAATGAACTCTGTGAGAGAAGTGCTAAAAATTATGAAGCTAAAGTTTTTCCCACACCACGGTATAGATTTCGATCATAAATACTGTCTTTCATTTTCATTGGAAATTGTATTTTAGTCGTTATTTACCAGTAATAATCTCCTTGAGATATGATTTGGTATCCAAATCATCGTACATTAGATGCAAGAGTCGAGCAAGTAGCTGACCCAAAAGTTGACCATCTTTGAGTGCTACAAGTGCATAAGTAATAATCGGTATCATCGTTGACGATGTAGCTCCACAGACGAGTGCATGTCGATCGATTGCGATGGTATATGTGGATAAATGCATTTTGTCATATAGAATCGTCGAGTTTTCATAGAGATTCGTGCGTTGTGTCGTATATTTGACATCGTACGGCAAGAGTATCGTATCGTCGGAGAAAAAGAGATGATTAACAAAGTTCGATGCCATATTGAAATTGAGTAAATGGACAAATTCACCACGCAAATAGACAAAAACATAATCGCCATCTAAATTAATATTTTGATTCAATTTTTTTTCTCTTTGAAATACGAAACTTACCGACAAGACCAAAGTGAATTTTACGCGATGAAAAAAGAGCCGTATTGGCAGCATTCAACGTCTTGCTAATGTAAACACTACGACCTATTAAAGATCCTAGTCTTCTTCTTCTTTAAGAGTGGCACAACGAACCATGTCCAAGTGATACAACTGCATATTCCATCTTGTCATTTTCATCCTAGATGAATGAATTCAATCGAATAAATAGCGTCAGAATTATCCATCTCACCCGTATGGTAGACTGCCAGCAAACAAAGAGACTTGTTTCATTGGAAAGAATCTCAAAATTCGATTGACCTGACGAAGATCCCAAAGAAACACGAAAGATAATAAAAAATCAATGAAGTAATGATTTTGTTTAAGATGCCAGCACTTACGTGACAAGGAAAGAGTGAAAGGGATTGTCATCTGGAATGAAACATCGATTAAAAACATACTTGAGATCTCAACTTACAACACTGTCAAAGTGACCTCTCGCATTGAGCACGTAGGACGCATAGATAAGCGCTTCATGACCGTTCGCGGGCATTGACAACAATGTTGTTGGCAAACGTCGTTGTATGACATGAAGTCGTTGCACAACAGCATCCCATTGATAATAGACACATTTGCTGAGTCGAGTGTTGGCTTGAATCGGTGCTAATGGGTCCTGCACATTTTTTTCAAAAAAATTGATTGGACTGCTCGTGTTTAGGAATGTCACATTTAAGTTAGTTTTCAAAACTAACTTATTTTGCTTGACCAAATAAACATTTGTTCTTCACGATTGCGATACGTCCAAACATTTTGATCGACTTAGAATTTTGTACTCTTTCTTTTCATAAATGATTTGCAGCATTAGAAACTTTCAGATTGTGAATAAAAAATAAGTTAGTTTTCAAACTAACTTAAATGTGACAGCCCTACTCGTGTTGATGTCTGAACAACAAACCTGCTGGCCGCTTCGGCTATTTTCACTGTGTGGCAGACGAAAAACGCTGGCAGCTATAATAAGAACATTTCTGTAGAATTTATTCTCGAGAGAATATATACTCACAATCTTTATAGAGAATTAGGATAGCGTCATCTCGAGCCATATAAGCTCGAATCGGATGTGGACGAATGAAATCAAGCGAAAAGAGACGACCTGGACTCGGTTGCCCGATTTCAGCGACGAAAACATCATGACGTGACGATTCTAGATACATACATGTATATGAAAACATCAGATGTTCTCTTATGTCAATTTTCACACGAGCGAGCAACAATTCAGCGGCTAACCTCCACGTGTTACAAAGCCTGTTTTGGTATTTTTTTCAATTTATTAGACGAAGATAGAAAGACAAATAACTCACAACAGAGTGACCGAGCTGCATTGACACTGGCGTGAGTAACTTTGACACATGATCCATGACGATAAAAGACCTTCAATAGGAAAGGAATTAAAAATAGTCTTCATGTGCATCCTGTTTGTTTGATATTATGTCTCATTTTTCGAAGAATTCACTGTTCTGATCGAGTAATTCTGTAGTCACCTGTTGTTCACCGTCGTTCAACTGAATACCTCCAATAACCGTCCGTCGAGTAGTCGAATTCTACGTTAGAAATCGTAGAAAATTCATTTTTTTTCAAATCCAAGAAATCGATCACTAACTCGAAAGAGACACGTGCTTGTCGCGGCAAAAAGTAGAATACCGCCTTGATCTAACCCGAGTATGGTTACATTTTGAACATCGGTTAACGAGATCACTATATAGTAGACAGCAAAAGGCACCTTGATTTGTACAAACAATGAACTAGAAAAAATTTCACCTTGATCCAATCGTTTTACTGGTTTAAGTACCATTCTTGTTTCTTCAACACAACTAACTAACGACAACAACTATGAGTGAATGAGAAGCAGCTGACCCTTCGAATGAGTCATTACTCACCTTTCACCATTGTGTCGTGTCGCTTTGTTTGCACATATATCAAATCTTCTTCTTATTCATAGATGTCAGACATATGCTTTAAAAACAGAGATGAAGTTAAAATTCGTTTAGGATTGATCGTACAATTCTTTTGCATCGACACCGACAGCAGTGATTCCCAATTCAAAATATATTTTCCATCGGTTTATGTGCTCACTGCATTCTGGTCGCGCCTCTTTTCTGGACATTCATCGTCACGGCAATAGTGTTAACAATTCTAATTGGTATGGGCATACTTCAATGGTTCATTAACCATCCTCAGCGTCTTCGATGGTTAACTTTACTCAAGCGAATCTTTCGACAAACGGATCTCGTTGTTCGTATTGTCTTTGCGTTTTTCATTGATAATCGCATATCGTTACAAACCCGATGAAATATTGGCCAAAATAGCTTCGATCGAGCTACAGTTGAGTAAGGTAAATCATTTTGATTGATAATCTTTCTCGTTCTCGACGGTTTCCGTTTATTACAGGCTATCAACGAAACGGAATCAATGTCGGGTCATGAATCAGATTTTTCCGGTCTTTGGTATCCAACATTTATGGTGGACAAATATCAAATGTTCATATCTGCTGAAAAGTATCAAATATCAACGAAATTGACAACAACAATCGTCATAAGTGAAACATCATTTTTCATCCACAATCGTCAATTATCCATTGCCAAACAGCCCGAAACCATATTTCACAATCTCTTGTTCACTATTGCTTGCTTGGAAATATTCGGTCTATCTTCAATCTGACTCTCTTGCCTCTATTTCGCATGATCATACGGCATCATCATGCTAAAAATCGCATTGGTCCGATGATGTTAAACGAAAACACTCAGGCAACCTTACATCAGGACACCGAACTTTTACAGAAGAACGCATAACTGTATGAGCAACGTTGTTTTGACTCGTTTAAAATGCTGTTTGTCTAATGTGAAAATAATCGTCTGTCATGTATTGCTTGTTGATCGAATAAAAAGAAAGGAAAATTGTTGGCATACACCATTCACCTTTACATTCGTTCTCGAACAGTCCTAATCGATACCAGATTTTTTTCTCCTGATGTGGCACGTCTAAAGATGAAGTATCTTCTCACAATAGCAACATTCATCGTATGTATCTCTCTCGGCACCAGTGCACCATCGACGACGAATCAATCGAATACTCGACCACATTTTCCTGTGCTGAAAGTTACATTCGATCACGTTTCAAACGTTTTGGGCATATCTCTTTGGATTCTTCTTGCTATTCTAGCTAAAATCGGTATAAAAAAACTAATATGATTATTTCGTAGAAAAAATTCTCCTTTGTTTTCGTCTTAGTATTTCATCTGTCTCATCGTTTGACAGAAAAATTTCCGGAAAATTGTCTTCTAATCATCTTGGGTGTGATTGTTGGTAGTCTTCTTCATATAACACATCTCCAAGATGATCAACACATCTATACACTTAATGCTGATACATTTTTCTTATTTCTTTTACCACCAATTGTCCTTGAAACAGGCTATTATTTGCCAAAACGAGCTTTTTTCGATAATATCGGTACTATTCTTCTGTTAGCTGTACTCAACAAAATTTTTAATACCATATGTATTGGAGTCACATTGTGGGCAATTGGAAAAACGATCTTGTACGGTGGTACACCGTTTGGTTTACTCGAATGTCTTCTCTTTGCTTCGTTCATTACTGCGGTGGATCCAATTGCAGTTTTAGCCACATTCGTGGAAATTCGTGTCAATGATACACTCTATATTGTTGTCTTTGGTGAATCGCTGTTAAACGATGCTGTTTCAATTGTAAGAAAGAAAGAAAATTCGTGTCGTTTTGTATTTGTTTTTATAAAAGGTACTCTATCGAATGTTCGAAAATTTTCTTGTCATCGGTCAAGAAAATCTAATCGCGATGGATATTTTCCTGGGTGTCGTGTCCTTTTTTGTTGTTACTATCGGTGGTATCCTGGTCGGCTTAATATTCGGTTTCATGGCCGTTTTCATGACTCGATTTACTGAACGTACACCGGTTCTCGAACCACTGGTCGTGTTTATTTATGCTTATATTGCGTATATTGTCGCCGAAATGACCGGCTTGTCCGGTATTCTTGCGTGAGTTTTTGAATTTATATAATCCAAGTTAATTTTCTCTTTTGTTTTAGTATCACACTTTGTGGAATGGTAAGTCGAGATGTTCGAAATGAAATGTCTTGTTTTTTTCTTCGTCGTGTAGATGATGAAACAGTATGTCGAATATAATATTACGAAAAAATCGATGGCTACGATTGAATATGTGCTTAAAATGGCGTCGAGCATAATGGAAACTATTATTTTTATGTTTATGGGTTTGACTGTGGTGTCCGAACAGCAAATGTGGAATACGGGTTTCGTTCTTACTGCGCTTTTGTCGTGTCTGATTTATCGAGCTATTGGTAAATGACAATTAAAAAAGTTTTTTATAGGAACAATGATTGCTCAGCAATGGTTCTGCTTTTCGTCCTATAGGTGTGGCACTTTTTGCCAATTTGGCCAATATCGGCCGTCTGCTCGAATTGACGCGTATTGACATGTTGATTATGTCATATGGTGGCCTACGAGGTGCACTTGCCTTTGCTCTTGCACTCATCCTTAATGATATGATAACAGCAAGAAAAAAGGAATTCATTACTGCTGCTATCGTTGTCGTCTTTTTCACTGTTTTCTTCCAGGTGAGTGAGAATAGAAAAAAAAAGAACATTGATCATTTTTCTGTGAGGGTACACAGGGCACCACACTAGGTCCTCTGGTCAAATTGCTCAATGTCCGGCGCAAACAAAACGAAGAACCGACTATGAGTGCCACTCTAACAAATCGCGTAAGTGATTGAGCATCGATTTCAAACAAAACCTGATCTGATACCTTGCATCAGATGATGGATCATGTCATGACCTGTCTGGAAGGATTCTCGGGCGTGAGTGGCACTAATTCGTTTCGTGATAAGTGAGAGAAAAAAGGAAGAATGTTTATGTATGTCTCAACATCAATGATTTGCAGATTTCACAAATTCGATCATAACTATATGAGAAAATGGTTACTTCGCGAGCAACCCGAGGAAAAACTTGATCTACGTTTATGGCAAACATTTCGCAATATTGATCTCCAAACAGCCATCAAATTGCACGAAAAACAGCCAGGCACAACCGCCGCGAATGCTCCTAACCGACCGACAACCATACTCGCAGTGGTCGATCAACCAGACACGGAGAATCCCGGATCCAGAAAAACCAGTATCGTACCCGTCATGTCTGTATTGAACGCTTCGCGAATATCCTGAATCGTACGGTGATTTTCTTTACAGCTTACCGGACGGCATCAATCCCGATAATTTGGTTCTCACGACACCGGACGGTGGATATAACATGATGGAAGAAGCACCCATCACTGACAATATACAGGATTTACTTCATTCGAATATGTTCAATGCTCGTCGACGAGTTTGTTTTGTCGATTTTACATTTGTTCTTTATTGTTGTCTGTCGAATTTTCACAGGCAACAATTCACGCTCGTAATCAGGAAGAAGAAGATCCTACTGCTATTCATTTGATCAATCCGAACAGTTTGCATCCGCAACCGATCATATCGATCCCAATAGTCGAGTTACCTGTAACCATTGACTCTTCACCAATGATTGGCTCGAATGTATCACCGACGTCGGCATCACGACATCGACGAAGAGCCGATGGTAATTGAGAATAAAATGTTCATTTTTACTCAATGGTTCAATGTTATAGGTCCAACACAAAGGGATTTATTGTCGCCAGGGATTATCACCGATCGTTTTTAGACAGCACATGAAACATCAGTGAACTTGATTCTGTATAATTATCCGAATTTTTAATCAAAGAAATAAAAATATTCGAACAAAACCTGATGTCATTGGTTCCTTTTAGCGGCAAGAATCTTGAGAATTGTTCTAGTAAAATCATTCATCTTTGCATGAGTCAATTGCATGTTGACTTCGCACTGCAATATTCAGAGTGTTGACGTTTTGTCGGGTACTTGTCATTGATGTTTTTCTGCTCCGAATGTGTGCAAGCTGCTGCTGTTACATGTGGGAGACAGCAAGAAGTAGGAGTGTCGAATAGAGAGTACATACATGGCACCCATCTGGCGGTGTTTCTTCTTTCTCATGCCCGAGAAGAGGAGAAGAAAATCATCTTTCTCTTGCTCGCTCGGTCGCGCGTATGCATGCTATCGCCGGGTGTGTGTGTGCGCATTGGCTTGAATGAGTGACGGAAGACAGATGGGACGCCAACCGACATGTGCTACGTCGACTGCCGGTTGTTGTTGTTCATTTGACGTTCTCTGACATCCACAATTGCAGCAGCACAGCTGCATTTGTACGCTTCGAGAATGCCAACAACGACTGGAGTACATGTAAGGAGATCTTTGACTTCTTTCTTCGTTATTTTTCATCGACAATTTCGGGTAGAAACGCGCGCGCAAATCGATAGCACCGACGCGACCACCGCTGGTCCCACCACCCTCGGCGAGCGCGGCTATCGACGGAACTGTGTGTCACCTGTGTGGTTATTTGGGTCGTACTCGAACGTTGTCTCTTGACCAGAATGGCTACACATTTCTACGGCACCTCCCACCAGCACCCGGTGCTTTGCCGATCACTGCTGACGCTCAACATGTTCGCGCGTGTCATCTCTGTGCACTTCTTCTCGATAAACAACGCGAACTGAACAACAATCCATCGAATTTCTTCTTCAAAGGTTTCTTTCGATCGATAGGAACATGCAGTACAATTCTAGAACATCCTGCACAACTCACACCGACACATATCGAAGAACAAACAACAGGTAAACGACAAATTACGCGAAGATTTTTCATCCGATAGAATGTTCAGAAAAAGAATCACCGATGCACGTGAGAATTCCTATCACGAGTCCTCGACCAGCATGGGATTCGACCGACGAAACAGAAGAAGCACATCAGACTGATGTCCAGACTAGATCGGTGCCTCCTCCGCTCTTCAAAACTACTTCAAACACTAGCAACAGGTGAATTTTTTGTTACACACCTTGCCATCCGAAAGGCAAGTACACTTTCTCTATTTCCTAGTTCTCTCAATACATCTCTGTCGTCATTGGATTCATCCATCGCTTCGATTCGTACTCGTTTTCTCGCTGATTACACGGCATTAATGTCCTCATCAAATGTCTTCGATTCATGTGCGTTATGTTCATCAATAAAACCGCACGGTACATTAGATACTATTCGTCAATCTCAATTTCCATTTCTTTCATCTCAACAAGTCAATGTTTGCACATTATGTTATTACAATTTGATGGATCAATTTAAATCTAAAAATAACAACATTTCGTCGACCAGAATCGCAATGTTATCTTTGTCGTCGTCGTGTTCATTTTGCTCAATGGGAAACAAAACTTTTAGAAATCGAATATTTACCATTTCTTCTTCGACTCTATGACAACAATCAACCGCCATTATACGATAACAATCGATTAGCATTGGCTTGTGATGCATGTTTCTATTCTTTACTTTTTCAATATATCGATCAACAACGTCGAAATATTCCTATCGAACAACGGACTTATACATGGCAATGTATTTATCCATTTGATGATCCGAATCATATTCATGATGATAATGATCTTTTTTATACGTGTTCGTCAAGTAGTAGTACATCTTGAGAATGAATATAATACATATAAATATGCCAGAAGAAAACAAGAAAATGTGGACCGAATGTCTTTTCACACGAGAAAGAGAACTGTACAAGCGTAAGGATGGGCGTGCATGAGTGGTGAATATTTGACTAGATGAACACGTGTGTGAGACTTTTTCATGGTGGTTTTATCCTCTCCTGTTTTTGTCTTCATACAGTACTCGTTTTTGCCTGTGAGAGAAGCGCAAAATTGTTTTGATTATTAGTGGATGAAAGTGTCGAAGAGTTCCACAATGATCCGCCTGTAAGATGTGTTTGTTGTTGTTGTTGTTGTTGTTGTTCATCGTCATCTTCATCAACATCGAATAGTTCATCTGTTTCGTCAAACATCGGTGCTGGTCGTCGACCAACAACTAATGTCAATTCATCGTCCGATGTCGAGAGTAATGGAACGACTTGACTGCATTCCATACGGGTCACATCGATATTATTCACCTATACGAACAGATCAAATTCACTATGAAAAAGACGATGATTTCAGGCATACTTGATAGATTCGCATGCAAGGCATTAGAGTTCCTTCGAGTTCAGCTGGTCCATGTGGTCGAATTTTATTGACATAAACTCCGGTGCCATAAAGTCGATCGGATATTGAAAATCCGAAATCGAGTACTCGTCGATCTCGTTTGAGTACTAATGTCATCGTATCGGTTCTTCGTCTTATTGTTGTTGTTGCTGTTGTTGTCGTACAACAATTATCATATTTTGTATCATAAATATTCGAATTACGATTTGGTTTTAATGATGTACTATTGAAATTGTTCAATGCATTTGATAATGAAATACTATCGCCACTATCCGAATGACGAATTGCTTCGAGTGGTCGACCATTTGTCGGCGGTGTTCGATAGCCGGATGAAGGTGAAGTGATTACAATCGGACGATTTGTACTCGTCGACATGACGGGCAATGGATGAGCATGATGTTTGAGAAGAAAATCACCTGAAAAATTCCGAGAAAATTCTCGTGGATCTTTTCTCCTAATTTCGACTCACTGCGTGGTAGATGTAGATTGGATGAATCGTGTCCATTAGTGTGTGATGGATGATGATGATCTGTAACGATAATCTCTTTATTTATTTCACTATTATCACTAAGTCGATGATCCGTATTTGAACTATCCCAAGATTCCATGGCCGAATCCACCGATGGTGTATAATCTTCGGGATGATGAAATGAACGAGATAATTCTAGATTGATATGTATGTGATAAAGAAAAACCACAAGATCTTTCCTACTTTGATGTTGATCGGTAACGCGAGATATTTTCAATGTGATTTCATCGCTGCTAGCTTGCAACAATTTGATTGCTTCATTGAGTCCTTTGCCTCGAAGTGAAACATCATTAATGGCCAATATCCGATCGCCAATATGAATTGCATTTGTTCTAAAAAGATTTTTTTCATAGGAAAAAAATCAACATAAACTTACCTATCGGCCAATCCTCCTTCACATAGACCGGAAACAATAATCGGTTCAAAAACATCTTCACTACCCGAGATAGTCAGACCGAGTGGACCTCTGCGAAAAAAAATGCGAGATTCATGTTGTTCTACGCGTCGAATTCTTACCCTTGTCGTACTAATTGAACTTTGTAGACAACGACATTTTCGCAGAGATTATCTTCGGCATAGATATCGTCCTTTTTTATTTTTAATCGTACAATATCATCGCAATTTTTGAGTAGAGAAACAATTTCATTGAGACTCTTGCCGCGTAATGAATGCGTGTCAATCGAGAGAAGTCGATCGCCCGGTTGAATCATTCCACATCGATAGGCGATACTACCACGACGAACATCACTGATCAATGGAGCTTCATCAGCTCGACCTGAACGGGAATCTACAAAAGAAAGGATTATGAGATTCAATACACCAGCAGACACTTACAAGTGACCGAAAGACCAAGATCGAGATTTTTGCGCAGAATTTTCACTTGACAAGTGCCCGATGAAAGCATGACGGAATCTATGCGAACGAGAAGAGATCAATGACGATCGAAGGACATAAAATTACCCGCAACGTCAAATTCAATTTCCAGATGAACTTGATTGTGTGATTCTTTGATAATCGATCGAGCATCTTCCAATGTCATGCCTTCTAATTGTTGTCCATTGACTGCCAGAACGCGATCGCCAGGTTGGAGAACACCCGTTCTGAACCGATGCGAATAATGAAACTGCATAAGACAATTTCTCAAATTCCTCTACCTTTCAGCAACACCACCCGGTTCCAAATATCCAATAACCGGTGGTTGTATGAGAGCATCGGACGCAAACGATGCACCTTGAAGTGTAAACCCGAAATTGGCATTTATCTCTCCGTCGACAGCACCCGTTCCATTCGTTGGTGAATCAAGTTTCAACAGAATTTCCATAATCTCCGTATGACACATTTGATTGCTCATAACTGTTTGATAACATGAATTGAGTGAGCCTATATTATCGAGAAGAAAATCTTTCGTGCTGTTTTCTGATTACAAACGATTCGTAATTAGATCTTTATCCCACACAAATACACACACACACACATACGGATTAATTGAATTTCACAAAGGGATCCGAGCTCGGTAGGTGAGAGAAGCAGGGCGAATGCGAAGCACAGAGCGAAAGAGAAAAAAAGACGCCATATTCCTTAGTATAGATCTGAACAAAATCAAATTATGAATAGCTCGACGTGTTCGAAGCAAGGCAACCAGAAAGGACGAAATAGAGCATTGGTCAAAGCTTTTAATTCTGGTTGTTGATGTCAATTCAAACGCAAATATGCATGTGCCGGGGTTTGTAGTTCGGAAAGAGTTTACCTAAATCTCGAAGATTATACATTTTCATCACCGCTGAAGATGTGTTGACGGCCGTCGGTGAGGACAAAGTATCCAACGACCTGAGACCTACAGATGGAATCTTTCTTTTTATCTTTCGGATCTAAGCATTAGCAAGAAATGTGGCTATAGATATCGAAATGACACTTGGCGTGCAAATGATTCAAGAAAAGTGAATTACGAATTCACACACACGCTTACTCATCGAATTGTGTCGTGTTTTGTGACTGGATTTTCGCGTGATATTTTGATAGCTATTTCTCACTGTCCAAGTCCCGTGGCTGAGAGGCAGTGGAGTGGATGCTGGTGCACGATAGCATGTTTGACGACTACTATCACTGACTAAAACTGAAGACATTTTTCGATAAATATCGAACTGAAACAATCGGCTTCTACCCCGACTTTGTGGAGATTGTAATCTTGGTTCCACTGGTTGGTCAATGATCATGTTATGTGGACCGAATGAACTTGCCGGCATCACTTCAATACGACAAAACTCGCCGATACACGCACGAAGAACAGCATTGGCCTCCGCTAGTGACATTCCATCGAAAGATTTCTGATCAATTGCATTAATCTGATCGCCACAATGCAGTGCTCCACAGCTGTATATGACAACAACGAATGAAGATTCGATTCTCACTCGCTGAGAAACTTACCGATCAGCAATACTCGCCGGTTTGACACTGTCAATCACAATAGTCGAACGATTTCCACGCGTCCATTTTTGTGTTAAATTAATTCCGATTATTGAACCCGGTGATTTTTCGATTTCGATCAATAACGGACCGGTTGCATGTTTGACACTGTCTACAATGGCCACATCGTATTCGATCAAGAATAGTGTTGTACCACGACATTGTCGCATAAGATTGTGTGCATCTTGTAAAGTCGCACCGCCAACACTGATTCCATTGATCGCCAAAACTCGATCACCAATTTTGATCGTCCCTTCTCTATTAATTCGAACGCTTTTTTTTCTATTCGATCGTTTCAATTACTACGTACTTATCAGCTGGTCCTTGCGGACGTATCTTAGTTATAATAAGTGGTCGTGCTTTAGCCTTGTCCTCCGAAGCACCACCACGAAGTATAAAACCATAACTTTGTCCTTCTTTTTCCAATTGAATTTGAATGGTTTTTGTATGTACGGTATTGATTGCATGGACAGCTATATGTTATAATTATGTTTGAATGAAAGCAACGAGAAAAAAAACGAAACAAGAACACATACGCCATTGAGGTAAATCGTATTCGATGTCGAGTGTGAGTTGATCACCAACTTGTTTGATCAAATCGATGACTTGTTCATGTTTGAGACCGGCTGTTTTGATCCCATTTATACCGAGTAAAACATCGCCGATTTCCAGTACATCGGCTTTTTGAGCAATTGAACCTGTTTTAAGTTGAGCAACACGCGGTTTGCCATCTTTATCAATACCACCTGAGATTGTTAAACCAAGTGGACAACCTTCTTTTTTGATTAATTCGATTGTTGTTCGACTTTTAGCAGCTGAAGCAAAAGAAAATCATACATATTGAATACAATGATTTTTTTAAAATTATTGAATCGAATTCAAAATAGTATTGCCTACCACGTGTGGATAAAGCCGGACTTGGTGCAGCCCATTTGCACATGGCTATGGCTCGTTTGAGATCTCTGAGCGAACTACCGCTTTCACTGCTCATCCCCGCTATTTACTTCGAGTGTGTATGCGCAATGAATGACGGTGGGCGGACTCAACTCACGGTTTGTGGGACAAAGAAGAGAACAAGTGTCACTTCACTCTCCCTCTCCTGTCTCTCTATGCTGGCATCGAGTGTTTTCTTTTACCCTCCCTTTCTTTCTCTCTCTCTCTCTCCCCTCGCCTTTGAACTCGATCGTTGCGCACGTATACCACTGTGTTCGATAACACCCCTTCCGTGCTCATGTGTGTGTGCACGCGCGCCATGCTATGCTGCTCTGGCATACACCTCATCATCAAGTATTACCACTATCGTCATTCACGCGAGCCAAAATGTGTTTGTACATATGCAACGGCATGCGAGCGAAGAGCGCGCGCGAAAGAGTTGATCTTTAGAGGGGTATTGCATATGCAAACGCATACACCAAGCCGAGTCATCATCACATCGCGCAATGATCGATCGATTGCAGCAGTAGTATTACAAAGTTTCAAGGTGTCTCTTTTCTTGTGCTTCTTTCTACTTTAACATTATGTTAATCAATCTTCTTCATGCAGCATAAGAAACCCTATTTATCTATCTTTCTTTCACAGTTCTTGTTAGCTCGATATCCATTATTATCATTATCCTTGTCAACCTTACAGAACAGATTGACTTTTCTTCTTCGCTTTTTTCTTCTTGCTCGAGGTTTATTTTCATTTCGTATGGCAATACTGATCAATATGCTTCAAAAAAAGTGGATTGGTTGCGTCTTTGCTTCCTCTAATACTCTCGAATGGCATACTTGAAATTTCAAGAACATAAACAAACCCAAAGGAGAGCTTTGCATTTTATCGTTCGACTTTAGCAACGCAAAAAAAACACAACACACACATCAATCATTCAATCGATACAGTACGCGAGATGTGAAATGTCAAATGTATATCACCTTCTAAGCTCTCGTTCACTTCAGTTAGGTGTTCTATTTACTCGAGGATCTATCTATGTGAAGCTTCTTATTGCGATTTGTCGACTGTCATACGCAAAAAGACTCACCCTTCCTATAGGTTAAATTCGTTTTCGATTTGTTGTGTCGGGAATTTTTCGTTTTCATTTGTGCCATTGATTTTGGCGATTTTCTCGCCGTACCACATAACATATTCAAATTGAGAACCATTTACCAATTCGAGTTGATATTTGAGACGACAACGACAACGAAAGAAAAAATAAATGTGTTCATGTCTTCTACTTATGACTGATGCTGATCGATCGATCGGTATCGATGTTCACTGAGCACGATGCGAGAAGAAGAACACAGAGAAGAAGAAGAAGAAGAAGGCGGAGTAAAGGTCATTGTCAACACAATCTCCGCCTGTGGTGTATGCGTAGGTGTATGAATGAATAAAAAAAATAGAAACGAAAAAGAGCAAGAAAGTGAAGAAGAAAGAAGCCGGTATGGTCGTGTGTGCGTGTCTGCTTCTTTCGTTTGATATGACGGTCCTTCGACAATTGTGATCGATTGTCGAGATGGCGATCAAGACGCCGATTGCATCTTGTTCCTAGTACTAATTGGGACGAACAAGCACATCGTCATCGTTGCTAATCATAATGACAAGTGTGTGCTGTCATATATTGCGCACCATTGTCGAACGTCGATTATAGGAGCGACATCAACTGGTTGTTGTTATTCGTTCCTCTCGTCTCCTTCTGCTGCCACCTCATACACACATACAATTATTTCGAAACCAACCACAAAGGAGACAACCAGAAACAGAATTGCATGGCTTCAGGCAAAAGTGGAGACCATGATAGGATCGAAGAATGTGTTTTGTTTAGTTGCATTTTGATGTCGCCTTGCTCCTGTCTTTGTCCACATTAGTATAGACGCACTCAAGGAGACACTATTAGTGTAAAAAAAGAACCAACACAAGCTATGCATTTGTTGCTCACAAGTTATTTCCTTCGATGATACCCAAGAGACAATAATAACTAGCACTTGTCCGCCAACACAGACGTCGATAACAGAACAACATGCGTACGCATATACACTCTACAAAAAGTACTAATTGTTTTCTGTTACTTTTCAAAAGTGCAAGATAAACCCATCAGTCGATCATTTGACCGATTTATATTCTCAATACAAAATTCAGGTGGGTACATTGATATAATTATTCATGACTTCTGTTTTGTTCTATACGACAAGAGACGAACAACACGCGCGCGCGTTCGAAAAGAAAAGAGTACGTGATTGGCGTAGTAAAAAAACGGTTGACTTTGGAAGAAAATAAACATAGTCGGTCTTTCTTTCTTTTTTTGTTTTCAAATAATCATTCGTGTATGTGCATTAGTTTAAAATGTATGTTGACTGACAACTCTCGAAATGTCGTGTCTTTCTTATGTATAAACAAAATAAAAGCAAAAGTGCAAAACATCAGTCGGACAATGATCGAACTCACCAAATTGCCCACGAGAAACGTCAATTGTATCTTTCCCATTGATGCCACCGGCTGGAGAACGTCGTTTGTGCTGCTGGCCAGTAGCGCCACATGTGCGCAGCCAAAGAAAAGGCAATGAGCGATATTTAGCCAGGCGACGTTCGAATGGGGAAGAACGTGATGAATTAGTAGTAGTAGTTTTCGATGCTACTGGGATTACTGTAGAAAATGATGATGACTGCTCGAGTGGAGCTAATCGATGACTCCAACTCATTGCTTACAATTATTTCCTAACCAATCTAGATGAGAAGATTTTCATAGAAAATATCAACAATATGTGAAATGTATAGAGGTGAAAAGAAGACAGTGCTGTAGGCACTGGTACCACCCGTCGTGTTATGGTGACTGGAAGGTCGATATTGCTAGTACCATAACTGCCGACACATGTGCAGGGTGTATCATCATCATCATCATCGACATCATCACATTGTAATTATTGTGCAAGAACGCAAAGACGCGTGGCAGTAAAACATTTCTCTCTCGCTCGGTTCGTCTCTTTATGGAGTCGTGGCAGCATGTACAAGTCAGAGAAAAAAGCAGGAATAAGAAGAAGAAAAAAGGCGAAAAAACCAAACATAAACAATACTCGTCGGTAGACGAGTGAGAGTAAGACAAAAAAGACGAGTATGCGAACGAAAATAAATCACTCACTCGACTACTAGCACGATGACATATACGATGAAAAGGCGACGTGAGACGTACTCGTCTCACTTTCATCCTCTCGACATCGTTTTCTCTTTTCTCTCTTGGCAGAACAGAAAGAACGCGATCGAGGCAACGAAGGTGCCAATGGACCACGAAGAAAGTTATTGAACATCAATCATCATAGACAAGGTACGAGTTGGCAAACAGATTTGTTATACACACGTTGACGATGTCCTTCGACTTATCTGATATCCTCTCACTAATCCATCCAATAGTCAACTTGCCCCGCACCCACGTTTGTCGATTTCTTGTACTTTAAAAACAACAACAACCTCATCAGTCTCAGCTGCTGCCCATCCATCCTCTGGATACCTGATGACACCATCACATCAATCTTCTCGCTTCCCGATTTAGATATCAAGATGAAGAAACATCGCTTACAAATGGGTGATGAATGGTGACGTCGTCGGTGTTTTTGTCCGTGACGAGCTGGGGACGATGGACTTGAAGGAAGAATGGGACTCGGAGCATTGTTTGTTGTTGGGATATCTACAAATTGAGATGAGAAAAAAAACAACAAAGTACAAATGCATTTTGCAATCAATAAATCGATCGATCTCGATGATCAGAGAATTGCACTTTTAGTGTTCGGTTGACCTTAACTTGATCAGAGAGTGAGAGACAAGGCGACGATAAGGTTAATCGTTCGTTGTGTGAGAGATGCAAACAAGATCGATGATCGATTAAGTCGTGTATACATACTAACATGATAATTCTTTATGCATACATCAGAGAACAAATGTACGTGAGTGATGTCTCTCTTTGTTTGAATACTCATCAATGGTAAAGGTTATTAACTTGTCCGAAGAACACTTTCACCTCGATGGATGCCAAAGAAATGAAATGATTTCATCGCAATTAGAAAAAAAATTGGAATTCTCACGGCAATTTCTCGATCATCGACAAACAGTATTCGAACGGCCTCTTCGTCTTTTTTCATTCAAAATCAAGGCTCTACCTGAATCTTTTGATGATTGACATGGATGATCGACGGGTGACGGCGATTCCACGTCGAGTGTTGTCTCATCGACTGCGGGAGAAGTTGGAGTGTCATATGGAGTAATACCATCTTCACTTTTTAAACAATTTATCTTCCAGCCGGGCATTGATTTTGTAGGAATATTTTGTCATAGACCAATCGTTAGCAGCAGATTTTCTGTATATTCTATTTGACAAATAACACCATCGACCAACTATTGCCAGCATGTATTCGCACAAACGATAGCAGTGGCTACAGTGTACGATGACGATTGGGAGAGAAGCAAAAAGAGAAATTGAGGCGACAAAGACGACGATGAAAGCGTATGGTCTAATGTATACATCTCTCGCTGTGCGGTGTGCGTGTGTGCAAAAAGGCCAGTTGATGTCGCGTCAATGCTTGATGGATATATGGATAGAAAAGGATTGCTGCAGTCTCGTTTGTGTGTGTGTGTGCACGCGTGTGTGCGCCGATTTGACGTCGCCAATGCAGCTTATACGAGTGTTTGTATATATCAAAATATCAAACCAAGATATACACGATAAGTTCAATTTGTGTGTGTGTGTGGATTGTGTCTTTTTTTGCGAACGTAATGCGATGGCGACGACGACGACAACTACAGCAATAATCAAACGAATTAAAAAAAACGACGATGATGCAAAGAAGGAAGAAGGAAAGTGGAGAGGAGGAGAAGAAAAAAAACAGCGAGAAAAAAAATCGTATGGTTGTCCGGTATGCCGATCGAGGCGGTTCTGAGAACAGCGGAAATCGGGTAGGATTAGTATTGATAGAGAGCTTCCTTCTTGGTCTATTCGACGTACACTAGAACGGCAGCAATGATAATACTTCTGGCATCTTAGAACTTTTTTCCGCTCATGCAACAAGCTCAGGTCGGTTTGCATTCTGTTTTGTTTATCGAAAATGCACATTGTCACCCAAGGCAATAGTCAATCCGGTTCTCTCTCAGATCATTGGCTTCGAATACAAAGAACAAATCAACCATGAAATGATTTCTAACCTCGACCTTTCTTTAAGAATGATACAAAGAAACATAGGAAAAGAAACTAAAGTTCAAGTTGAACAAAGAAAAACTCGTTAAGATGCTGTTTTTCGGAGTGGTTCGAGCAAGATTCGACATGAAAATCTCAGATTATTTTAATTAATCATGCATGAATAAACATCTGGCCAAAATAACATGTTGTTGGATTTATACTTCCAGACAATCTCTCTTGAAATAATATTTCTGCTTGATCTCGTTTTTTAAGGCGACAATACAAATCACTGTAAACAACATCCACAATTAACAGGATTCTCCGTTTTTCAAGTCAGAAATGCTACATTGCACAAGTGATCTTCGATGAATAGTGCAATAAATCCTCGTCGTGAATGTTGATCAATCGTGCGTAAAATATCGGACCATTCTGAGAAGATTAACAGCATGAAATAGAAAAATGATTGCTATAATAAACGAATCTCATTGTGTAGCTTTTCACTTTTACCTTTCTCTGTGGTCGAGTCATATGTTGACAGATTGACGCCTCGATGTGTTTGTATGTGATGGGAAAGAAGGAGTGACGCGTTCGTCCTCCCATTGAATAGTCATCAATCGTTACTAGCGCAAAAATATACGCACACGGTATTCACTCATATTAACGCATGTGTGACTACGTCTACGCAAGAAAAAAACTATGCCGTTAGCCGATGTTGATTTGTCTCGTCGTCGTTCATCTGTTGGATTACCAGCCGATCGAGTCGATTTTACACTTTATTCGTACAACAAACAGTCATTTAGCGAACAATATTTTACAGATGTTCACCGTCTTTTAACTTTGTTCGATGTTAGTAACCCTGAAATGAAAGATTCTATTTGTCATTGGATCGAAGTGATCAATAATAGTAGTGAAAGTCTTCCGCATAGTGTGAAAGTTCTTTGTGATTATTTTCAACTTCATTCATTAACAACAGAAGATATTTCTACTTTAGCACCGATGATGAAACTTGATATACTCAGTGATTATGGTGCAATTTTTCTTCTGATGAAAATTATTACATGGAATGAAACACATGTTGAACAACAACAAATATCATTCTATCTGAAATGTTCACAAAATTTACTCATTACATTTCGAGAAAAGTCGACACGTGATAGTTCTCTTTTCCGAGAGATTCGTCAACGGCTTCGACGACGACAACAAATCGATGACAATCCACAGCAACATCGTCACAATCGATTGCGAGAACTCGATGTCGACTATCTCTTCTATTGTCTACTCGATGCTATCATCGACAGGTATCGATCGTACTCATTCGATTGAAAAATTCCATCATTGATCTTCAATTATAGATACATATTTGTATTGGATGATATATCTACTTGTATTGGCCAGATTGATCAAAAACTTATGGCGGATAGTCGAAGTCGTACGTTGTCGACATTGTTTTCGATTTATCGTCTCAAACATGATCTCCTTCATATGCGGATTTTATTCAATCCATTGACTGAAATCATATTTCGCCTGCAGAAAACGCAATCAGACAATCAACTAGTTGTACCTGCGCGCCATATCCAACAGATGTGTCGGCTCGGTTTAACGCATCATATTCTCCGACGACAACCACAGATGGCTCGCCGAGTTCCATCACCTGTGTGGTCTCCATTACGATCAACCACACACGTCATTAGTACAGAAACAACATCATCATCGCTATTCTTACATGAATATCTCTATGTTTATCTAAATGATATGAGTAATCATATTGTACAAGTGCTAGATACATTAGAAATGCATCGAGAAAGTGTCTCCAGTCTCATCTCCTTTTTACTTGCTTTAAACGACAATGACATTCAAGAAACACTCAAACTCCTCATGCTCATCACTGTGATTTTCATGCCATGCACGCTATTCACTGCAATCAATTCGACAAATTTCAATGTACAACCACCTTTGGAGTATAAGTATGGTTATTATATAGTACTGAGCCTATTGGCATTTAACTTTATTGGTATGATCATTTGGTATAAGATCAAACGATGGATATAAAAACTTGTCAATTGTGAAAAATCCGAGTGAAAATAAAAGATAAATAACAAAGCTTTCTCTACGGAAACAATACGGTTTGTCTACTCTTTAAAGAACGATAAAATTCGCAGATGGATCCTTTTCTAATGCAGCTTCTTTTTGCATAAGAATCCTCGAGTTTCTTTTTATTATCGTTTTGATCGACTTTTCAGATATTTGTGACAATAGAGAATATGAGATTTGATATTGAAAATAGTAGCTAGATAATTCTAGAACTGATTGAATATCCTGAGAAGAATATCGGTGAAGCTTTGCGAATTAGAATCAAGAATGACGCGCATGAATAGACTACTGTTTCGTCTTTTCTGCACTGCTGCGACTTCTGTAGCTCTCGGGTGAGGCAAATGCGTACAAATAAGGACGTTTGCTTGCTTTCGAGTGAAGAAATGTACATTGATTTGATAGATATCTAATGACTCATCGACTTTCTTTTCTAAATCAAAAGAATATGAAGAGGGCGGCCATTCAATTACTGTGTCATGGGCTCATGGGGACGACAAATATCCTTATCGATAACAATAGAAAAAGCACTTGGAAATAGATTTCAAGCTTTAAAAATACCAAAGTTTGCTCTAGGACGTTGAAAAATTTGTTGATTTATTTATAAAAAGTCAGGAGAAAGTAAGAAAACTAACCAAAAAAGAATATCGATGTCGTTTTGACCTACTTCTCTTTCTCGACAGGTAAGGAATCATCTATCGGACCGGTCGGTCACCGGTACCGGTTACAACTATGAACTCGACAGAATGTCTCATCAAAACAGACGAAATGATTTTTATTTATTTACTGTACATTATAATTAAAACTTTGGTCGATTCACTCTTGGTGGTGTTACCGGAGTCGGAGTTGCGAGCATGTATCTCGATCGACTCGGTCGATTTGCGGAAGTCGAACGCGGTTTGACTTCCGGAGGTAACGACGACGACGTTGATGAAGATGTGGATTCAGAAATCAGAGGATGTTCGTTTCGTGCCATTTGTCGCCATTGTTCCAGTAATGTATGTGCACTGTACTCGATTCTCTCTTGATCTTTCATCGATTCGAGTAGACCTCGATGTCGTCCCATGAGCATAGTCAGTAAAAGAATGACTTTGGATGGACGTGATAGAACAGTAGCAAATGATGATCTCAAATTTGGATAACCTGTGGTCATACCAACAGCTCCAAATGCGGATATAATCTCGAAAATGATCTTCATCACAGTCACATTCTCATCAACAGGTGTCATATGATAAGATTCAAATGAACATACTAAAAAGATAAAAATGAATAGCCATGTACGACTCCGAGTGAGCAATGCAAACGAATGGGATAACAAACGACGTAACATAAGTAAAATAAACAGTCGTAGTTTGAGCGACTTGCTGGTCCTATTTCGGCTACGAATAGCTTCTCTTGTTACAGTGGAAAAGTAGCGTTCCGCGCGTTGTCGAGCATCGACGCTTCGATCTCTCAACACGCGATGCAAATGTCGCACAGGAAATACATCATTTGTATCGGAAGAATCGATCGATGTTGTCGAGAATCGTCGGTCTCGTTTAGATACTTTTTGTCCTTCTCGAATGGCTTGCCATTCCAATTCGAACGGTGATTTATCTAATGCACATAACATTTGAGGTTTAACAGCCATGAGAAGAAGATAAATGATGAGTGTTCCTTCTGTAAATAGATTCATATCGATTGTTTGAAAACCAGCAAAACGAGCATTCACAGTTTGAAATGCGAATATCAATATGCGTGTACCCGGCGAATAACCGGCGAAACTCGGCGAACTATAATCGAGTATCATCGATACACCGATACCTAATGTATAGAGAGCAAAAGTGACAGTGAGATAGATTCGTGTTTGAATTGTCGGAAAGAGAATCGTGGACAGACGATGATTGTTCAGTAAGATGTAGTCGAAAATGACTTTGTAATGCCATGGAGCAAGCCAACGACTGAACATTATCACATTCCGAAAGATCAATGGGAAGAATGACGTGCCACTCATCACTAACTGTCATTAGAATATGAGAAAAAAGAAAAAGAAATCATTCAATCTTTCGATAGCAAAAACAATTCACTCACAGCCATGACAAGTAAATTCAGTCCAACATCTTCCACAAAGCGTGCCATACCATCGGACCATGGTGTCAGACCATTTTGATTAAATCCAGTAGCGGTGATGATGAACGATGCATAATATGGATTGACAGCTCGACCGTCTTGTCTTAAATCAAAAGGACTGTAATGAGTTTGCATCCATGCACCAATACTTAAGAAAGCGCCCAGATAGATCGTCATACATGTCAGTGGAATCAAAGCGAGACAAGTCAAATAAGCTCGATAGCGAAGTTGTTCGGCAGTAGGTAATCGCGAGATTTTTATTTCGGCTTCGGGTGAAGATTGTAATTTATTGTCTAAATCACATCGAATTCTAAACGCTGAATGATCATCATCGACCTGTGGACCACTCTCGTGTTTGTGTGTTCGAGCTTTGATTACTAGCGCAGGTAATGTGCTCACCGTAATACCACTTGCTAATGTGAGCATCATGAGAAGAACTTGTGAATAGGTTGATAGACGTGCAAAATCGAGCGTGACCAAACCACAACTATAGACACAGGATGACGCTACAAACCACGTATCGATAAAATTAACAATCATAAATCGATTCGGTTTCACATAGTTTTCGATGATGTGCACTGCCAAACCGCCCAGAAGACCCTGAGCAAGGAAAATAGCTACGTGAACGTAGAAATAATGGCGCATTCGCCATCGATATCTGCGCCACCAGGGCTTTTTTTTCGGCGAAAGTATTGACGGTTTTTCGTCGGAGTTTTTGCCGGACGTCTCGTCACGTATGCTGTCATCATTTCTCGTATCCATTCATCTGCTGCTACTGGACGAAAAAAACAGGCGCAATGGAGCACAAGCAATTGCATAAGAAATCGTTGCGTGCGACGATTTGATTTTTTTCTTCGCATTGGTGAATGGCACTGAACTGTAATAATGTACGGTTACATATATTCGAAAGATTGTTTGTACAAGAGACGCAGCAAAGGTACAATGAGCTAGAGTTCGATTCAGTGACTACCTTTTCTCGTTCTCTCTCTCCTTTTATTCATGCATTCATACGTATGGGTGTGGTAGCAAGAGAAGAAATTCTTTTTAATGATGAAACAGTTTGATATGTGAACATTGATGGGCCAAATAAAGAATTAATGGCAAAAGTCGGGTCATTGCACACGTTCTTCGCTTGTAGATGGGGAAATTGACGAAATTTTCGTTTTTTGCATAAAAGCTACTCTTCATATATACGAAATTTTGCATGTAATGATATGAAAATTGGAAAATTACGAAATGTACACTTATGCAATCAGAAACCTAACGAATGCATTGAGATGAGCAACGTGTCAACCTAATAAAAACAACGCATTTCTTTTCAAAAAGCGTTGATTCTGCAGACGGTGGTCAAGATCTATATTTTGATTGAGTAAAAAATCGTTTTTTTATGCAGATACAAATTTGACAATAACAACAAAAAAAAGAAGCGGAATTTGTGCAGTGTAGATTATAAATTATTTTGTTTGTTCGTTGCTGCCGATGCATTGGCATTGAAACAGAGAAGTTCCTTGAGTTCTGGCATGACGATTGATCGATATTTTTTCTCGAGAGAAACCATAAATTCGATGGCATTACGCATGGAAAATCCTCGAATTTGATGGCACTACATATATTAACACGAGATTTTTGAGTGCGAAGATTTTCTGTTGATTACATACTTTGAGAAACGGTAATAAATTTCTTAGTGAATGTTGGTAGATGATATCTTGCTGTAGATGACGAAGTAAAGCCACACAAAAATACGCTTGATAATCAATTCCGTAGAGAATACACACACAAATATATGTGACTATTTCCGGCCAATCTAATACCGACCAAAAACATTGCTTGGTCCAATGTATAACCATCTAGATTTCGGGAATTTCGAAGAGAAAAAGCAAAATGAAAATCTCACATGAGAAATAACCACACCGGACATGCGAAAAGCTGCAAATACAGGCGCCATTTCTTGTTCGACTATCAATTCAACACAGTGACCCGTGCCAGCATAAACTGGATGAAGACCATTGGCACTCATCTCATTGGTCACAAATGGCTGAAATTGAATAAAAAACACAGCGTATTCGAATTTTTTATGGAAAAAATACGAACAGTATTGAAGAGTCGCGCATGCCAGAGAAAACCGGCTGGCAACAGTAAAGCAAAGGTTCGCAGCCATCGCCATGCGCGTACATCATCACACCCCATCAGAAGAAAGACACTGGTTGAAAACCAATCAAATCCGGGATAGGCATCCGAAGACGCGGTATAATCTGCATTTCGAAAAAAAGAATCCATGTTATTGTCGAACTTTTGAATAAGAGAAAAGAAAATCAACGCTCTTAGTTTACTAGAATTACATCTCCATTCAACTGAAAACCGTCGATCATACTGACTAAGCTAACGTACTCAGTTTGTTACTACTGGTATCCACGGCTGCAGCAATGAGACTAGCCAATGTATTATTCGTTGATGGTAATGAGATTGTTTTACTGGCAGTGTTCGATGAAGACGATGCAGTTTTCTGTTTCAAATGTGTCTTGAGAGCCTTGAGTAATCGAGTCAGATTTTGCTGACACGCCGAAAGATCTTGAGCTAGTCCAATGCGAGCACCATAGCTAGAATTTAACGAAAAAATGTGTCGAACTCATCAACAAAACACCAACCTCAACGCTTTCGTAATGCCAAGTTCTTGCATTGGAGTCAGTGTGCTATTCGCCGAGAGTTTGACGAGATCGGCTTCTACAAAAAGAATCCAAACCCAACCAGCGTGCGATCAATTCTCTCAAAATAAAACCAATAGCTGCAATCGGTGAATGCAGGTGAAAATAGTAAAAACGAACTAAAAGTGCGACGTGTCATGTGGAGTAAAACTTGAATTTACCGAAATGACGACGAACATCTGCGAGAAAAGCAAGCATGCAGAACAAACAAGACTCGGTAGTTTTTTTTCAACGTTTATCAGACTTTTCAGTATTTGTGGAAAGGAAATTTTCCATTCGATTGAATGCGCTTACTTTGCACAGTGACAGACGACGACGAGGAATCTCGAGAAGGATTGAAAATGACATCGATGTGCAGTTTATCGTGAATATCAACGACAGCTTCGAGCAAATCAGCCATCACTGAATGAGAGCGAACGCGTATTGAATTGTTTGTATTCGAGGAATAACCTACGTGACAAAGGTACGGAATCTTGCGTGGATTGACGAAGAGCAACCATGAATAAATGACGGCATTTATTCAACCATCGATCATCAAGTCGATCTGGGCGAGAACTTCGAACGAGACGATGCAATTCAGTCTCTTCTAAAATTATTTCATTTTGACAATATAAGATCGATAGTTTTTCTCGGACCTGTTTTGACGTTTGTCTGTCCACCATAAGTCACTTTGATCGTATACGCATCCGGAATCGGTGTTGAACCACCGAATAATGCAATCGATGGTAATACCGATGGATCATTTTCGTTCAATGTCCACGGTGGCATTTTCTTTTCTTGACTTCCACCTAACAATTCTGCATTGACAAGAACATAATTACGTGCCAATGCCAATTGATCCAAAACGAGAATGCCTCCGATATCTGTTTCGGTTTGAGCACGTCTCAATCGTTCTACATAAGCACATTTCGAATCGAGTAATAGTTGCACATCCAAATCGGATTGCATCACGGCTAACATTCTGAAAACACGCAGCGATGATATTCGAATGAAACATCACGATGTACCTCAATCCGGTCGTGTGCGAATGTTCATAGCAGAGAAGTCGACGAGCACATGCGTCGTCACTGACAAATGAAATACGTTCGAGTAAATTCTACAAATTGATTTAGAGTGATTTTTCCAACGAAAAAAACAAAGACATACGAGTAGGGTACATGGTTTTTGATTGCTATCGTTATTGTGAGGAGTTGACGATTCGTTTTCGTTTGTTAGGAGTTCGTAGGCAACAGCGAATGAAGAGACAAGTGTGAGAAGACTTAGCAAAGGCTATGACAGGGGAAAAGAGACAATTCAAATCAGCGAAGATTGAATATGTTGTACTTTTAAAGCATATCGACTGATCGGTTCGGAGGGGAATCGACGAGGAAAAATCGATGTCAAATCATCGGGTACATATTCCAATTCACACCACAGTTCATCGATTAAATATTCAACAAAACCTACATCATAAACTGCATTCAACAAAACAAAACCGAATTCCAATACGAACCACATTGATCGAGACCCGATGCAGTCGCTGGAATATTCGCCAATTGCGAGAGAAGATATCCATACCCATATTGTTCAAGTTTTCCAACTTGACCTTTCGATCGCCAACGTTCATCGATATACGCCACGCATTCACCTAAGAGACCAGTCTGAGTCAACAGACATACGCCTAGAAAAAATGGTTTCGAAATTGTTTGTCTTGGAAAAAAAAATTGTTGTTGCTACCTTTGGGAGTAGCAGCAAAGAGCAGAAGATTGTCGAGTAAAGTCTCTTTCCATGGCAATATTATTCGACTCATTTGTTCTTCGGATTCGGCCGATGGACTACGATTGAGTGACGGTGAACTGCCCTTTTCGACCTAATCCGAACGAGATAATCCATCTAGTTCTCAATTACATTTCATATTCACTTCAAGTTTGAATGCATCAGCTAATGTTCGATGAAGTTGTGCTCGTTTGATAGCCAGAAGACCGGACGTACGTGAATAAATCAAACGACACACATAAATAAAATCCGAGAGCAATTCAGTAGGCATGAATGAATATGACGAAGAGACCGACAAATCAGGAGTAGTCATCGCGGAACGACTGCTGATGTACTGAGTCAAAATACGTTTGACATAAGCGACGAGAAGCGATGCCGGTGGACCTCTAAATTTTTTGTTCGATTTCATCTTTCATCAATCGAGCAAAGGTTCAACACTCACGTGTTCGGTGCTGTCGGAGCTCGCACCAGATATTGATAGCCAAGATCGTTCGAAGCCATGGCAGCAAATAAATCAGCTAGACGAATGAGGCCTCGTTCGCCAACTGCTCCAACACTGGATCGCAAATAATCGTGAAACATTTTTTTCGAACTTAGAAATTGTTTTATCGGTTTGACAAGTGTATCGAATAGATCATCGCTGCATACCACTTGACCACAAGTCTCGGCTTCGAGACACAGACGTTTCAATAGGAGACAACAGTATGATGAAGCTGCATCTGAAATATTTCACAAAAGAAGTTAACGAAATTCCCAAACGAGAAATCGCGAATTTTGACCTCCACTATTCGCACCGAACATGATTTGAATGAAGACTCGCAGGACATCTTTGACGCTAACTGTTCAAAACAAAAAGATCATTGATTATTTGTCGAGCCGCACGTACTCGTTTTGTCGTTGTTGATAATGAGCGGAAAGAGTGTTTGTCGTGTTTGTTTCGAACAGATGACATGCTCGAGGATAGCCAGTGAATGTACAAAATGAACTCGGTCGAGCTCCGCGCGTGTATAGTGCGATGCACTGGCAGGCACAGCCGGTGGTGGAATTGGTGGCAAAACAGCGACTGGTTGTGCTGCCACAAGACTCGAGAGAAACGATGGAGCAAGTGGAGGCCCATTGGCCGCGGCTACCATCGATCGAATACTACCATCAGACGAAGCCGTACCTAGCAAGTCAATATTGTTTGTAAACCCATCAATGAAAAACAAAATTACCAATCGGTCGTTTTCGAATGCCTGATGGATAAAACGAGCTTTCGCTCCCATCGCCTGGCGTAGTCAATTGTTGCGAATGAGCGTGAGCATAATTCACCACTGACTGATACGCATTTGTCAACTATCAAAACCCAACGTGTAATGTTAGTTCCTATTATTCCAAGAAAATCTTACTAGAATTTTCTTATTTGTCAACGCACGCAATACGTATGTTCGACTGTACATAGCATGCTAGAAGAAAAATCTCTTTTGATCTAAAACAAAATCAAATCCATCGATTTCCTACCATCCATGCACGAAACCAATTCGCTTTCGGATCGAGTAGAGCAACGAAATGCAATGGAAGAATTCGAGCACCAGTCGATTCAGCAGGTATAACGCCTAGTGAGAACAATCGTAGTGTTTCGTTGATAATATGTTCCACATGACTAAAAAAAGATGTTTTAATTAAACACAAAAAACCGTCGATTCTCTCTACTCAATTACTTTTCGGAATAGCGTATCCAGTATTTGGTAGTTTCTTGGAGAAATTCCAGAATTAGACGAAGCTAGAAGCGAACACGTTTAGCAATGCGAACATTCTTTCATGTGTACCTGTTTCAATTTCATGGCGATCGTTGGATGGTGAATGTCGAGTGAAATAGCTTCTGCTTGCAATTCAATCACATTTGTCGAGGAAAACCATTGAACCAAATGTTCAACTAGATGTGACAATAACAATTTAACGGAAAAAATTCATCGAGCATTTACCAATATTGGTAAGAGTTTCGCAGACAACACTCATGTTCGCTGCGGCCAAGAGACGCGAATGCAATGTAAGACAAGCCATCTTGTTGTGAAAAAACTCATGCAACAATGTGAGCGGAGATAAAAAAGACTCACAGCAATTTCCGAATTGGCATCGCCTAATGCGACGATCAGATTTGAACAAAGCAATTTCCAACTACCGATCGAGATAACTTCATTCGGTGCATAGTTTAACAGATCATTCAACGCCCGAAGACGAACCTTTTTTGTATCCGAAAACGAATAATATTCATCAAGATTTCAAAATATCAACTGTACCTTCTCTGGTTTTGTTGCAGAGAGATTATCGGCAACTGTACGTAAATGATTATCATCGAAGAACATCAAACTTTTCTAAATCGGATAGTATTTTTTGTCAAGAAGAGAAAATAACTGCAAAAAACATACATGATGAGCACCGGATCCATTTGCGAATGAAGCTTCGGAATCGCTCCCATAGCTGACATTGTATGTCGAAGAATCACCACCGCCCGGATAGCGTGCTTCTATGATTTCACTCAATTCAAAACCGGTCCCACCCCCTTTTCCATTGTCCAGAATGAGTCTGTCGGAGGACGTGCCAAGTGCAGTTGATGATGTCGATAAAGTCAATGGGAATTCTTCGTCGAAATTGTCGACTAAATCGGTTAATGTCGATTGAAGTCGTCGAAGAGCATCATTTCGAAATAGAGCAAATTCGCGTGTTTCACCGATCGCACGACTTATTGCCGATGCTTCTTCATGTTCTAATTTGCTTTTATTTGGATGATGTTTTTGTTTTTTAACGGCAACACTCGATAACATTGAACGTTCAATTTCTTTATCGATCATGTCACCAAAAGCATCATCGATGATGTAATGTAAACGACCCAAAAGATCCGAACTAAATCAAGAATAATTTGATTTTATTGTCTGTCGGAAAATATCAAGCTCACTTATGTGCAATTTCGTTGGCTGTAGATGAAAGTGTATGAACGAGTTGTTCATCGGTAAATGTCACATTGGCCGAGCTACGTCGTGCTGCTTTCAGTAGAATGGGATCGAGCGAGCGCAGGAGAGCTTTTGTTAGACTACGCAATTTCTCAGCGGAAACACTTTCTAACGCGTCTTTGGCTGTCGTCATTGATCCTGTACCCAAAACCATTCTTTTACTTTTGTAATAAGATTCGTTCTATTTATTAATCAAATCGATGCGTGGATGCATGGGTGACCATTTTCTGTGTTGTTGCTGCGACGACATTGTGTGCTTCGTTCTGTCAGCTCTAGCGCCACCGTCATCGACTGGTCTTTACGTTCATCAAATCAGAAGACGAAGAACGTTAAAAAAGAACAGGGGGATGGATACATACCGCAGCTTACTCTGTTCAAAAAGTGTTCTTTGAAAAATTCATGGATTCGACATTATATCAATATTTGTATTTTGTGCCGACATTAATTACGGAATATGTGATGGCGATGTTACATTAGAGAAATATCTGTGTTGATGAAGAAATCTGTCCAGGTGTAAAATCACTTTTGTGCGTGAGACTATTACTGAGGGCATACCAAAAGTAGTGGCATCATTATCCTCTTTCCTTAATAGAAAGCTTGAATAAATTTTCTTTTTTTTATATAGTGATAGAGAAAACGATGCTCTATTTTTCTGTGCTATTTGATCACTATTCAACTAATATCATAATAAGAAAATTTCGATAAGAACTGCTTTTCTGTACAACTTCACTAATACGTGAGGCAGATTAAACTGAATGGGTTGTATCAAAAAAAATATATACCACAAGATGCAGTGTGTGAAGCTCTACAATTTACATAAGACCAGTTATTTTATAGTTGGACGTTTTGTTTTCATAACGAGCAAAACTTTGAGCGACCAAATTTCAACCGTGCGAAAACGATATTTTTTTGGTACAATATGTATTCATTTTTTCTCATTTCATCGTTTTACCATATGATATCTTTTATTTAAAAAACGAAATACATCAAAAGATGCAGCGTGAAAAGCTCTACAATCTGTTACAAGACTGCTGATTTTAATTGCGTACTTCTTGTTTCCACAAAAAGCAAAATTCTCTCCGACTGCCCCCCCCCCCCCAAAATCATCTTTTTCCTATAATTCGAATTTCAAAATCTGCGGAACGACGACGTGAACCGTCTTCATAGAACAAATTCTATGAGGGTGTCGCATCCAAACCACCATGGTTTTATCATCTAATCTAATATAGTTCTTTTTCGATTGTTGTTGTTTCTCTCAACAAAATTTCAATCTGTTTACCTGTTCGACAATTTCATTGTCAAGGTCAATGATATCTTGATCTTTGTTTTTCTTCGACGTTTGCTTGTTAAAGAATGCAATCAAATGAATGATTTCAAATTGCGACTATTGAACAAATGAATCTTGCATATTTTATTAATATTCACAACAAGAACAATCTAAATTAATATTTAAAGCGTTTTTTGGGAAAAAATTCTTATTTACATTTATCCAGAGTTCGTAGAGAACGAAATCGATTGTTGCACGAGAATCATGAACGAAGTCATAGAGAACATCGTGAAAAACCTCTGGACACAAGGAGGTTATCGAATAATATTTGAAATTCAATGAGACCGTGCTCTTTGATTAAACATACGAATCGTATCAACGTGTTGATAGATTATAGGAGCTAAGGAGAATTTGATCATACATACACCGCATATCGACCGGATCTTGGACTCACGTCATCTCATCAACAATTTCCGACATAGTCGTTTGAAATCGATCGAGCACAAAATTCATTCTGTTTATATTATTGACAGCAAGAAGCGTAATGTAATTTTTAGATGAACTAAACAAAAAAGTACTCATATGATTTTAAAAAAGAGATTAAATCTACTAGCTATGTCAGGACTTGAGAGCATGAAGTACACGGCACTCATTGAGGCCGATTTGGGCGACAACTTTGGGGGATTTCGAAAAAAGAACGTTTACTGGTTCAAGTGAAAACGAAATGTAAATAGGATACAATCACGGAGTGAACTCAATAGCCTACTGATAGACATGACTAATTCTTGTTTGATTGGATCGGAAAATTGAAGACAGGAATGTTCTATTTTCCTTGCAGTTCATTCATCTTCTTAAACCTGAACCTTGACTACATCACGACTAACACAGTATGCAACAGCATCAATTTTTTTTATCGCTTAGAAGAAGAAAATTTTCATGTCGTGACAATAATCCACATGTACAATGACATCGGCAGATTTTATTTTACTCATAATAATAAAATACGAAACAACATTTGTGCAACATAATTGTTCCATGTTCCAGTCGTATATATATATATATATGCAGAGTATTATGACTGGCTAATTGAAGCGTTTCGTTTTGCAAGAGGGTCGACAGAGTTGGCAATACTGGATTCTAGAAAAACATTTGGTGTATATTGGCCGAGCATTCGTTGAATATATATTTTCACTGTTTGAAGAAAGACGTTACGGAACAGTTGACTGGACAATGTATAAACGTAAAAAGATTTTGCATAGTTGGCATAGTAGAGCAGTGTCGTAAATGACATCATAAACGAGCCCACCAATCGATCGTAGCCAGTAAGTTTTGGTCCGAGTACATAATAAGCATAGTAGATCATGCGCGTCATAATCAGTAAAGAACTGAGACCCACTTGGACGAGCATCATCTAGATAGGACACAAAGAGAAAATTTACAAATATCTTCGAAGTACAGAAGATTCTATGAGTTTTATCGAATGTGAACTTTGATAGAGTCTTAAAACTTCTCCCGATAATTTGGACTGCTTTTCCTTTTATCGTAGACTTTTGATTTCAGTCACTCACCACAATCAATTGAGCATCTGTCTTCTGATCGCGTCGTTGCTGACGAGTGGTTGGCATTCCACTGGCGTTAGTAGAAGCTACTTGTGGTTTAACGGCAATTCGTTTCCGTATTCGTTTGATATTCATAAAAGTACCAAAGCCAAAGATGAGCATCAATAAATGTGGTATGACGCCAAGCCAAACAACAACAAACATACTGTCAAATATGTGATATCCTCCGCGCAAAGTCGCGCATTTGGGTCGTAGATCGTAGGAGATGAGAATGTGCGCTGGAGAAAGCAGACCGACAGCCACCGTAACTATTGCCACACGATGAGCGACTTTCATTTGACTGAATGCGCGTAGACGTGCATGCACTGATGATGACATGTACCGATCGATGGCTGCTAACAGTACGAAATAGGTAGCGACCAGTGGAAGTGCACTAATTAAGTAAGCACGAAGTTTACAAAATGCTTTATCAGTATGCTGCAGAGTGCTGTTATATTGATCCGCAGCTAAGCGAGTAATGAGGCCGAAGGTTAATGATAAAAATTCGAATACAGCCGAACAGAGAAAGTAAAAAGCACACGGGTTATTACGTAGTTGTTGTGATGTAAATGTTATAAAATTGCACAGACATCCTATAGTGCCTACTACAAGTAGAATAAACGGTCCGTACAAGGTCATCGAATTGGTGATATCTTTGATGAGTGGAATTGGGGTAGTAGTAGCCATCGTCGAAATAGTCACATCTACCATTTTGTCTCGTGCACACTAGTAACTATGTTTCAGACGTTTTGTGTGTTTCCGGTTTTTTTATCGTGATATATTCTTTGATTCTTGCTGTGATGCTTGCTATTCATGACACATTTGACGCAGATTCTTTTTTTTCTAGAGCATAATTAGATAGACAGAAATAGCATAGCATTCGCCTGTGAGAATAGTGATGATTTTCGCTCGAGCATACAACTGGAAAAGAATCTATCATTTGCTAAAGTAATATGCCAAAGCAAATACTATTTTGTTCGGCTACTACACTATACAAATCTTAAGGTAATAATCGATCGATGACTTTATCAAATTACTGCTAAACTGTGCTGTTATTCTAGCTAGTGAATAAGTAAATAAAATTGTCTATATTTTCACTTGAGTACTAGTGGATCGGCAAACATATGTCAGTTTGTTGAAAAAGGTCTTCTTCTACAAGCGAGTGAGAGCCTACCTTTTTAGCCACCTGCCACGCTCTTATTCGATGATTTTTCAAAGAAATGGAAGGTCACCTGACATAAGCGTGCAATCTGCTGTAGAAATCACATCTGGCAATGTTCTCATGACGTAAAGCCCACTTTTCTTTCTCTATTCGCGATAAAACTGAATGCTGTCGTGTATTTCTCACTCACTAATTATTCAAGTTGCACATATTCTTATGTGAAACGATATAGATTGGCGCTGTACACACCACGGTGAGCACATGGACGATAGAATGTTTGAGAACATCAACTATCATTGAACCGCAATGTGCCACCAGAACATTCTATACAAATATATATATATATGCAGAAGTCGAATGCACTAATAGAATTACTATGAAAAGCAGATGCTGAAGAAATTAGTGGCATTCAATACTTGAACGTGCTTTTATCGCGATTCGATGAATATGTCAACGTATTCTCCGCCCTAAGTACCTTAACACATTGTCAACTTCGGTGCGATACTAATGTTTTGCAAGCATATCCCAAGACGAGGATAATGATAAAACTTTGACATTTCTCCTTATCCGATGAAAAGAGTATTCTTGTAGACATGAATTATGAATCAAAAATCAGAATACTTTCCGACATAATAAAGTAAGAACAATCGAAGAAGAAAAAAAGATTTGTTTTTCTTCTCTTCTCGTATTAAATGGTCTATCCAGATGAAAAATACCCTTTTTGGTTTTTGTTTATTTTTGTGATGAAGAAATTGAAGTAACAAATGTTTCTGTAATCGAGTTTCTAGCTCTCTCACTTCGCACGATAGTCAGGTCTAAATGACATGATAGCGCACTGTATACAAACCAAGAGTATTTCACCACACCAAAGATTCGACGTTTTTGAGTGCCGTAGTACAGAGTGACAGTCTGACGTATGTCGTATTTTCCCCTTTCTACTGTATATCTTTATTCATTGCTTGACTCTTTCCTCCGGTTAATCGAGTTCTCGTTGATCGTGCTAGCAAGAGTAAACGGGACGGATACAATTACTAATACAGACCAATTCGTGCAATGCAGGATGATAACACGACACGTATTCTTCAACGCAGTTGAGTCAAATAAGAAGTCATGATACTTTTTAACTTGTTGTCTGTGAATTCTCAAATACTGAGAAAGATAGTTTCCGTAAGAGTTTTCGGCAATTCGATTAAGTTACTGTATTTTTTTCATCGGCACGAGCTTTTTTGACATTGCATTTCGTCCAGATGAAAATTCTGAAGATAACGTGTACCATTTGCACGAAAATGTCTTGCCAATGATGGTTGCATCAAGATCCTCAAAATTCGTCGATGATCCGGCGCGTTCTAAATAAACACCACTCTGCATCAAACAACATTCCAAAATTACAGAGTTTGATAATAAACGTGTGGATTCACACGATTCATTAGCAATGTATTTCTTGTGCAATTGACAGCTTGGTTCAAGTTTTATTACAGAACATCGGTCATGTTCAGATGCGTGTGTCACACGAGGCATAGTCACATCTTGTACCTCGATTTCGTCCAAGAAATAAACACGCGTCAGATAGATGCCAGTGGATTGGATACGTTTTTCATGATAAGAGTAGTGGAATACATTAGCTATATGACTGGAACCAGTGGTGCGATCATATATCATATGAGTATTTCTCAACTTTCATCAGCCAAAGCACTCAAGCCTCTTGGATCTTGATGTTATTGATCCAAGCAAATCGACTCCTACTGTGTTCCAGCGTGGTATTGACAACATCATCAAGAACAGACTGCAATCGAAATAAATGTCAATGACGTGCGGTCGTGTTATCTACACATGCACGCCGTGTGCTTCGAACAAGAGCCCACATATCGATTAATACACCGGCGTCGGTACCAAATATTTCTATTGCATAATTCATTTAATTGGTCGTTCATTCTCATAGCCCGTGAGAGTTCTTGTTCACTTCGATTTATTCGTCGTAACGACATGTGTTATTTGTCATCCCACTTCTATTCAAACATATTCTAGACGATTTGTGTCCGAAAAATACAATAATTACAAATATATAATGCTTCTTTCAACTCTAAAAGATAATCAGGTGTAAGAATTTATCCGGTCTCTTCAATTCAAAACACAAGTAGACAGGAGAAAAAGTGAATTATTTCCCATTTCGTTGACCTGCATCATGATTTTCGAAGTACACAAATCGTTGAATACTTTTGTTTGTTGTGATTTTGAATTCGCTTACTGTTCCAGTCTTCTTTTTACACATTCGATACTCGAATTAAAAACCTGACATACAATTTAGCATAGAAGACGAGCTGCACGTTTGTGTCGATCTGGACGATTTTATAAAAGTTTTTGCCTACGTTGAGCATGTTGCCCATATTCATTGTACTCAAATTTTTCTGGCAATGAATAGGTATAAACCGAAACCTAATTATATAGGGTGATAGAAAACTCCACGGGCTTTCAGAATATGTAATTGGTTTTTCAAAAAAAACCAATTACATATAGTAACAATATATTTGAAATACAGGCGGAAACTGTTTTTTCTGGGGGATATATGTGTTCACTGAAGATAACCATTACCTATGTTGTTTCTAAGACGAATATAACCTCTTTCTATGCATTGGCTCGTTGTCATTATTGGTTGATAGATGTGTCCATTAAAGGTATAACGAACGGCAAATAAGTTATGATCATCTTTCGCTCACACTACTGTGTATCCTATTTCGGTTCTCAAGAGTTCGAGGTTAGCTATCGGTACACATAGTTCATCGTTGAACCAAATCCAGCATGAAACAATTCAACACTTATTTTATGATCTAGTCATCCTGGATTTCAAGAGTTCTTCGACGGAATTTTCTGTTTTTTTTAAGATAAATAAATCAATATTAGGATGAATTGTTCTCGCTTGCTTCCAATGCGCATTTTCATGATGTACGGTCGACGAGACTGTTCCACGTCGACCACCACGACTATTCCGTCGCTAGTGGATTCCTATCCGATTGAATCGACGATTTTCGAACCACCTTCAAGTTCTCCATCAACAATTTGTGTTGTCATTTCTGGAGCGACGGGCAATCGTCGCAAATTCTATTTTCCATTTGCTCACTACTTAAGTCAGCAGCATAATATGCGTGTTGTTACCTATGACTATCGTGGAACGAACGAACGACAACGTACTGAATGGACAATTCTCGAACATTGGGCTCGTCGAGATTGTGCAGGAGTTCTATCACATTGTTTTCAAAAACACAATCAAGTAGTTCATGTTGGTCACAGTCTCGGTGGTAACTTGCACGCTCTCCTTCCTCCATCCATCAATAAACAACTAACGCGTATTCTTCTCGTCTCTGCGGCTAGTTCCTATTTGATGTATCACAAATGGAATGCACGCTTTCCTGTGACACTGGCTCTACTCTATCTTCTGCGAGAACCAATGCATTTAGTCTATGGGTATTATCCGATGCGAACATTACTGCGATCGGGTGCTGACTTTCCAACAAGTGTTCTTCGCCAATGGGCTCGTTGGTCTCGACATAAGGAATGCTTTATTGATGATAAGGGACATCCGATCACTGATGGATTCGAATCACTCAAATGTCCCATTGTAGCATTGAATTTTGCTGATGATGAATTCTATACACGCCGTGCATTTGATTCGTTCACTGATCGATTTCGTCAATCGTCTGATGTACAAAAATGGCATTTACCCAAAGGTGGTCATTTTAATTTTTTCAAACAGAAAGATTCATCTCCACTCTGGCAGCAAACAGCTCGCTTTCTCAAACACGGTGATTCAAAAAATTCATTGTAAATTTTTATATCAATATGTACATTAGTAAACAGACACTAGCTTAATTAATATAATTCAATTCTTTAAAAATGAATAACGATTAAAGAAAAATCCAATTCGGCCTCGAGCTAAATGAATGATCGTCGCGGATATTAGACCTATAGAGTTACAAATCAGAGAGTTCTTCTAAAACAATGTAATTCCGTGCACAAGAAAATTATGTGGAATCAAAATGATTCGTTGCAGGAGTGTAGAGAGAGGGGTGACTCCTGGGAGAATCGTCTGGAGAAGAGTACTGGAAAAAATTTCATGACAGCATCCTCCAGAAAATTTCTGATGATGGGTGTTGTTCATTGTTTGTTTTAAAGACAATCGTTTTTGATTTTCAGAGTTGAATATGCAAAACAACAAGTGCATCTCTCACCATTCACGTTTGCTGTGTCTATGGCTCAATTCACTTCATAAGAGTAGCTACGAGCAATACATTATATATCAATCGTTTTGAGAGGGTCAATTGCTTCATTCTCAAAAATATGTTTAAAGTCAAGAATAGTCACACAAAAATATGTATAGCGTGTATAACAACAAACGAGCATGAGACAATGTACATGTAAAAAAAAATCAGAGAACAAGCTCGTAATAATAAAATCATCATTTGTTTTTGCGTAAACCCGAATAAGGATTGAATAATGGTCGTCGTCGCCGAATGGGATTTGCTCTTGTCAATAGGAGATCGTGTTGTGTTCGCGTTAGCGTCTGTTTAGCGCGTACAATTTTGATCGGTGCTTGACGTTCGATAGCACACATAATCATGTGATCAAGATAGATATCTTTGTCTGTAAAACCACACTGACAAAGTTGACATTTGAATAATATCTAAATAATATCAGTGCTGTCAGAGGAAATTGCTGAGAAAAGAAAACCTACTGGAGACGAGGACCGAGCGACGATGGATGAGTTCAGAAAATGACGGATGAGACCAGGAGAGCTGCTGGTCTTCGGTGCTATCGGAGCAATTCGGGGCGAGAGAGTCACACCAGCGTTGCTGCCGTCATCATCATCGTCACTTTCGGTCATTGAATTGCGAACGACTCGTCTTTTCACCGCGACATCGTTGTGATTTTCGCGCTTGCGTTTGGTGACTGTCGATTTGGTTTCGATAAAACTGTTGGAATAACTAAAGAATTTCATTTGAGCAAGAAAAAACCGAATTTGATCTTTACCTGCGTGCCAGAATTTCGGATGTCTGTTGTTGATTTTGTTGATCAAGCCAAACGGCTATTACATGGGTGAATAGTTGACCCATTGGCAAGTGTGTTTTTGACAATGAACAGAACTCGTGTGAATGAATGAATGAAGGAAGGAGGAAAATGAGACGGACAACTTCGACGGTTGTGTTATCAAACCAGGGACCAGTAGTCAGACGCGGTACATTGTCATCAGATCGAAAGAAAAGAAAGAAAGAAAGAAAGAAAAAAAGAAAGGAAGGCAGACATTATAGCTGACCTCGAATCATCTCGATGTTAGAACAGCAACAGAACGGGCAATGCATGGATTCTGTTTTAGTCCGCTGCAAGGCGAGATGTCATCGATGCATGCATTCGATCATTTTAAGCATGCGATAATTATTCTCTTGCATATGAACACCTAAGCAATATTTTGTCACTAGAATACGGCATTTATTTTTTCTTGATGCCGAATTTGGACACAAATAAATTGTGTATAAAACAAAATTTTGAAAAAATGTCTCGCTCGTAAAAGTGTATTTTCATTATCTTTGTCCAGAGCAGTTACGGATAGGTAAAACTAGTTATGAATGAATTGAATGTGGGGGAGCACGCTACGTACTAAGCTGTGTGGTTGCCTATGGTTTTCGCACTGTGACAGTGAGCGAAACTGGACAAGTTGAACTGCTCGTCGAGAAAAGAACAGATTAAGTCACAACAAATATAATAGGTGCCCGGCGGCGGGGTCACACCTGTTGCCCAGTAGATATTTTCGGGCTCTGTACCTGTTTGATCATCACGATCGAGTTGACTTTGATCAGTTTGAGTTATGATAGATCCTATGTCAGCATCGTTTGATCGAGACCAAACCAGTGAGATTTCCAATGTACCACCGCCAACACACAGACACCATTAACACATATTTGTGATGCTGTACACGATGGCATGCATATATCAATCCTATAAAGTTCGAAACCATATTTGTTTTATAAATATGAAGGAAATCTTCTCTTATGATTTATGGCTTTTATACTTGTGTCGTACATATTGTACTTAGAAAATGTTATAGGATGAGTTATTCGATTCTGTATGGTGAGAATATGTACTGTACGGAGTAGCATCGATGGAAATGGATCACTTTTTATAGTAACAATGATGCTCACCAGAGTTTCTAACACATTTAGGATCAACCCGATTGGCCCTCTTTCACGTGTTTTTCTTAAATACAAGGGTGGATTTGATCTCACAAACCAACTTTACTCATGATGTAGAACTACTATTAAACAGCAGTAAAGCTACAGTAAGTACCAATGCATTTATACAATGATGTAGTAGTGTCTTAGAAGAATATCCTGTGCATCCAATGCGTTTACGACTTGATCATGACGCTCGACATTTGATTTGACTGTCTTTTTAAATCAAGGCTCCGCATGGGACGGGACAATCCCATCTCATCCCGTCCCATCCCATTGCATCCCATGGAACGTTTTTTAGAAAAATTTCGTCCTATGGGATGGGATGGGACGCAACATTTATGTGTGAGATCCCATGGAACCTTTGTTACTTTTCTCCATTAAAACCGATAATCTACTAGATTTTTGGGGAACACATCAAAATCTCTTTCTTGTTCTATCACAATTAGCACACGAGATACATTGTATATCGGCATCATCAGCAGCTGTCAAAAGCCGTTCAGTGATGCGGCTTCGTTACCAATGAACGTCGAACAACATTAGATCTCGATCAAATTGACAAATTCTATTTATTCGTTCGATAGAAAGCATGAAACTTAAGCAGAGGTTTATGATAAGAGTATGTTTCTGCCGTTGCTGTTTTCTTTTTCTCTAGTTTTTCTGTGTTCACAGCAGTAATCTCTTGTGCTGCGTCTCTCTTTCCTAAGAAAACGATTGTTTGTACAAATTAAGTGTGGTTTTCGTTCGTAAATCTCACAGTTGAAACATTAACTGTGAAATCAATGGTGAAACAAGATAATGTAACATAGACGAGATCGAAATGACCACTGAATGTATGATGTGTACTTTATGAAAAAGTTTTGTTAGATGGGAACTTCTATATGATATCCCATTGTCCCACGGGACGTCCCATCCCAGGTGGGACAGAAAATTTCTGAGAATCATCGCATGGGATGGGACGATTAGAACCAATTCGTCCCATGAGATGATTTTGTTCGTCCCATCCCGTCCCACGTGGAGCCCTGTTCTCAACATATTGAAAGTTCGACCACTATACTCTGTGCGACCTTCTTAGCTATTCGTCGTTACGCTTTCTCTTCACAGTGTCATGTCCCACCAATCAAATGTCTCACATTGCCGTCCATACTTTCTTGTTACCACATTGGACTGCAATCGAAATGTCTAATACGTTGATTTCTAACTGACTTTCTTTGTTAGGGTAATCATTATTTTGAAATTGAGTAGATGGCTAATACATCGTCGACGGCTCTCGTTATTCATCATTCAAATCATACTCACGGACATCAACCACCACCTGATGTTGTCGTCGACGCATTGCCCTACTACGACAGTGGTTACGAGGAACCCGGTGTACGAGAAGCCGTAAGTTCACAATCTTCTTCTCGTTTTCGTTGCTGCTACAGTATTTTTGCAGGCTCTTGGCTTAATCGAAGACGAAACACGTCGTTACAAGCCGACGAAAAATTATCTGGAACAACTGGGACAACCGTTATACCATTCATTCGAGGTAACAAACATTTTCATTTCATTTTCTCAATCAATCGATCATCATTAGACGGAAATCATGAAGAACGAATTCGAACGTCTATCCAATCGTCTGCCTATGGAAATGTTGAGCATGAAACGGTAAAAATACTTCAAGTTTGTTTTAGCATTTGACATCGTCCGTTTTTTTCAGCTACGAATTACCGACGCCTCCATCGGGAAAACAAACCGATTTTACGGCTTGGAATGAATGTGTGGAAAATTCTTATGCTCAACTGGAACATCAACAAACTCGGTAGATTATCAGGAATTCGTTTAATCTCATAGCAACTCTCATTTCAGAATTCTCAATCTTGAATTGATGTGGGATTACGGAGCGAATACATGGAAGATTTACAATGGCGCATTGCAGTCAATGTTGGAACAAGCACAAAAGCAATTGCTCGAACTCAGGTTAGCACATTTCTCAATAGGTTTTTACTGAATAACGATTTTCTTTTCTTCATTTAGAAAACGTATTCAAGAGATCAATTATACTCGTAAAATGGAACAAAGTCAAGCAGGCAACAAACTGAGTGCACTCGAACAAACGTGAGTTTGCTTTAATGTTCGATTGCATTAATCTAATTTTTTTTCTTCTAATTACAGATGGGTTGGTCTGGTTGGCAAAAACTACGAAATCGAGTGTGCAATTACCGAACTGGAGAAGGATATTGTCAACTTACGCAAGCAACGAAAGCTCGCTGAGAGTTCATCTGGACAACAGCAATAGATCAATTTCTGTTATTTCTCTGTGTTTGTATATTTCGATGAGAAGAAAAAAACGAAGAAGTTCGATTGAAGATTGTTGTGCAAAAAAAACAAAGTTTTTTGCAAGATATCAATTTCTTGTTTCGCTGATTGCTATCTGTAGATGAGCAGCTTCGACAGTTACTCGTCGAGTGTACTGACCATCCAACATTTTCCATTGATATTCAATGCAAATGATCGTGAAGAATTTTTACAACATTTCGGTGCTGTTCGTGTTCGTTCTCTACCTCGATTTCGTAATGTAAACAATCTTATCGTGGCCGATTTCGGCTCTAATTCACAAGCCTCGCAAGCTCTTGCACGTCTTCATCAACTTGAAATTCTTGCTCGGCGATTAAGTGTCGAATATTGTCCACTGGATTTAGCTCAAGAGGCCTTTAGTCGACGTGATTTTCACGATGATGTTTTCTTGCATGGATTATCGCCAGGTGTCAATAAAATTCGCTATTCGTTGCCATCCGAACGACTCTCCTACTGCTATCCGCCTATTGACGAGACGATTCTGTCAAATATTAATAATGCTCTCTGTTCCACACCGGCATTCTACACTCAAGTTCTTCATCTCATGAATAAGATGTCACTTCCATGTCCTATGATTGCTGGTAGGCAAAGAAGTTCTTTTTGAATAGTCCTTAAAATTGTTCCGTAGACTCAACAAAATTATCTCGTTCCTTTTCAAAAACCAGTGTGGCCTCTCAAACCGATATTTTTACAATGCCAACAGTGATCAACATGGATACAGATGAAGATGAGAGTGAAATAGACGATGGTGAAGAAGAAGAACGAGTTAAACGTCGTCATTTGATTCTACGCTCGCAAATTCGTACAATCAAATTAGTGACACCCGAAGTTACCACGGCAACTGCAGTTGAGAAGAAGAAACCAGTGATTGAACTCAAATTGCCTCAAACACTCCATCAACCTCAAGTATGTCATCATTCTGTTAGAGAATTAGGAAAGATTCGAAGAAAATAAAAGCATTCCAAAACCCTTTATCGAATAGAACTTTATTTGAATGAGTTCATTCTCTATAAATGAATTTTGCCGTTTAGGTTGATTCAACATCGTCCAAAGATCGTGCCGACGGATTCGGTTGTTTTGAACCGATTCAACCGGCTGCTTCAGCTAGCAATGTTGTCATTCAAGAAGAATCCGTGCCACCATTGCCTCTCATTCCATACGAGGAACTGGCCAAACATCGTCTCAGTGAAACTCAATTACGTCTGATCGACGGCGGTCGTCTATACCGAAATTATGAACGTGGTCAACCGTCACAACGTCTTTACATAAAAAATATCGATACAAAACACGTTGACGAACGCTTATTACATTCCATATTCGATCGTTATAGTCAAAATTCGTTTCCAGTCGATATTCGACTCATGTGCGAAGGCAAAATGAAAGGACAAGCATTCGTCACTTTGCCGAGTGAAGAATTAGCGATGCGTGCTTTGAATGATACGAATGGATTTGTCCTACATGAAAAACCGCTGATTGTTCAATTTGCACGATCAGCTAAGGCAAAAATGACTGAGTAGAATAGAAGATTATTTTTAAATGTAGATTAGAAATGGAGAAAAAGAACAAAATTAGTTTTGTTTTCGTGGTTTTTTTTTAGTATTTTATTTTGAATCTAATTTCTTGCAGACAAAAAATGACTCGAATCGGGTGGTTGAATGGTCTGATCGGTGGTCTACTGGTGTCATCATGTTGCCTTGTGCAATTATTTCTCAACGCATTCGGTATCGGTTGTGCGGGATTGAATACTTTGCTTTTGCCTTACAGGCCACTTTTTATTTCACTAACGGTTATCTCATTGACTTATTCATTTTTTCGTTATCACCCATCGAAATGGCATTTTGCTGCTATTGTGACTTTTACTCTGGTTCTTTCACTTTCACCGGAACTTCTTCGAGCATATAACAATCGATTTTCAAACAATGATCTTGTAGACAAGCAAGCGATCATTACCCGGTGGAAAATCACGGGAATGCACTGTGAAGGATGTCGATCAGCTGTCATTCGAGCTTTGAAAAATCTTGACGGAGTACTCAGTGTTAATGTGGAACTGGAAACTGGTCAGGCAATATTGACTTCACTGCATAATATCGATACGAACACTGTTGTTCAAGCCGTCCAATCGGCTGGTTTCCAAGCTGCTGAAATTGCCTGAACGCAGCTCTGAGTTCATTCGACAGAGAATTTGTTTTTTATGAATAAAATAACAGATTCACAAGATTTTCAAAATTGTTTATTTGCTCGACGATTGAGAAATATCAAACAGTCTGTACGCAATACAAGATTCACATTTAAACACATCGAACTATCCTACAATCTCGTTTGACTAGTCCATATATATGATCTGCTCTTACAAAAATGTTAAGAACAACTATTTTATCATTATTTAAGTTGTTCCGATAATATAGAAAAAAAAATCTGTTCACTTTGTGTCACTAGCAAATATATGATAATAATAAATTTACTGTAAAAAAAATCATGAAGACGGTGCAGCCAAGCGCCATTTTTTGTGTCGTTTTTCAATTACTTGCTCGACTGGATTTATATACAAATGATTCTCTTGCGTTGGTGAGCTTTGAATGAGTCTGCGTCGTTGCGGTATTTTCTGGAATGGTTTTTGATCAACAACGGGCTTTTGATGTCTCAAATAGACGAGATAGAGAAGTGGTGAAGTAGCAAACGTCATAATGACAGCAGCCATAACAAAAATCGCGAAAATAACGGGTGATAAAACGCCCAATTCAACACCAATATTAAGCACAACTAACTGAACAATACCACGTGTATTCATTAGAATACCAACTGCCAAAGCATAGAACCATGTCTCTTTTTTTCTCGTTACTAATTTTGTCATCAATGTGACAGGTACTACTTTGGCGATAGATGCTATGAAAATTATACCGACAAGTGTGTACCATGCTCGACCAGTGTTTAACAGGTACACATGGGTTTTCAACCCTGAATTGGTAAAATAGAGTGGTAAGAAAAATTCGATAATAAACAATTCGATACGAACTGCTAAAAATTCATGAAGCTTTGCTCCTTTTTGATGGCGCGGAATGATCAAACCGGCCAGAAATGCACCGAAAAAGGCATGAATTTTAATCACTTCACTTGCCAGTGAAGCGGCTACGAGTACAAGCAGACAAACGACAATTAAGTAGACGTTGTATTCGTCATTACGACGATAATAATAACCGTGAAGAAGAGCAAGCAATGGACGAATAATAATGAACATAATGAAAACAAAAGCTCCAGTAAGCAAAAGAGTATAAAGACCTTGAATAGTGGGACCACCTTTACTTAGTGCAGAGGCCACAGCTAATATCACCCAAACGGCTATATCTTCGATTGCGGCTATACTGATAGTCAAGACACCAATTGATGTCGTAATGAGATTGGCTGCTTGTAGAATAGAAGCCAGTACTGGAAAGGCCGAAAAACCGATGCCAGATCCTGAACCAACGATCACTATTTAATTACGGGCCATTCTATTGTGAGAAGCATGTCTCCTACCGACAAAAAGAATAAAGGATATTTTGCTAACGTTTGGCATGTCCATTGCATAGAGCCACAAACCAGCTGCACATCCAATGCCAACCGGAAAGATGATACTAACAAAAGCGATGGGCAGTGTCCGTCGCCATCCCTGTCGAATCTCGTTCGGATCTAATTTAAGGCCGAGATAGAACATGAAAAAGATCAGACCTAATGAAGCAACCAATTGAAATGAGATGAGCGTATGCGGAGCGAACACGAATGCACTGAAACCGGGCACGAAACCGAGTGCACTCGGACCGAGTATGATACCAGCGAAAATCTGTCCGATAACAGCTGGTTGATGAATGAATGAGAGAATTTTCGCTAGTACTTTGCATAGAATGAGTGTACAAAGAACTTGTAGCAGAAATGCAGTAACAAGATCGTGACGAGGATCTTCGAATAGGCTGACACCACTCGATGACATTGGTATTGTATACTACTTGATGAAAACGACAAGGATACCAAAAAGGCATTGCTATTATTCTTTCTTCTTTTTTTGGTCGTTACTATGAGTGGCATGAAAGAAAGCAATAACCTTGTTCAAAAAAAAAAGAATACGAATCATTGATCGTGCCCTTCCACTTTCATGTGCTTCTGTGTGTACAATCCAAGGCACGATGATTATAAGGTACACATTTCTTTTCTTCCGTTCACTGCGCGCAAACGGAATCTTCGCTCAATTTTTCGAAAGAGTGTGCCCCCGATGAAAAACATTATTAAAAAAAAGTAACCACAGCTCGATTGCCGAATGCATGATAGACTTGTACGTATGACAGTGGCATTGAACGGCACCGACAACGAGCGACCTCTTTCGCGTCACATTGAGTGTTTTTTCAGTGTAGTGGTCAGACATCGATTTGTGGATCGTTAATTGCGACATACCACTCAGCATACGTCAGTGTACAAATGATTGTTGGCTACGTACAACCCACGCACATGCAGAACGTAATGGGCTGTTTTCATTCGTATGAAGATACCGCACGACAAAATCGGTTGACTGGCTTTTTTCCCTCGTTTTTTTATAGCATTCTGTTAACGTCGTCGTTGCATGAAAGAACGAAATATTATCACTGCACTCAATGTAAAGCTAGTAGAGCGTGTGCTTGTATTCATCTGTATTATCAAAGCTGTTGCACTTTCGAACCCCTAGTCAAACAGCTGTCACTCGCTGATGTCCTTTTTGATATCGTTTGCCTATTCATTCAATTTTGGCCATTCGCCAATTGTTCGTATATATGTTTTCCAGATCATGTTATTGTTTTTAGTCCGTTTGTCGTTTTGAAATATTTGATATCTTATCGATTTGGCGACGCGTACGCATTGCTCTCCTTCCTTACCTACATTACTTGCGTTCGGTGTCTGTGCGCTTTGATGGTGTAGACACCGAAGAATCGGTTTTTGATCCATATTGATATTGGCAATGATACACCTGCTATTCGTACGCGGACTGTCGCCACTGTTATTCCTTTTGCTTCTCAGCGGACATTTGCTTCTAAACGGACAACATCGATGTTTAGCAATCAGAGTGGAAACCGTTAACGGTGAGTGAATAATGACTTTTTTCTCCTTCAAATGGTTCGAATCCTGTCATAAATTCTGTCGCATAATTTCGTTTTCTTTTTTCACCGGTGCTCTTAGTACAGACTTGCGTGTCGATTGTATACGGGTATATTAATGTCGTTCTTTTTTCTTCGAGACATCATAACTTGTCACAGCCGATTAAAAACACCTTTTTTGAATGAAAATCGAATTCTTCTGGCTTTTTTTTCTTTCTGTGCGGAGGAGTAGAAAAACATGAGAAAAAGTCAAAGAGAGAAGGCGTGGAAGGCAAATAACGCACCATCAAACAGGCATGTCATTGCCTCTTTTGATAAGAACAAGAGAATGATGACGGAAAAACAGCGGTGCCATGGACATTCACGAAGAAATTATGCCATTGATTGGCGTGAGCCTCAAGTTTGATAATCAACGACGAAAGAAAAACCCTGCGGGAGGAACGATAAAAAAAGGTGAAATGAAGCATTGAGATTCCACGACGAATATTATTGTCATTGAAAATAACAAGTAGAGATCAAGAAATGATGAATAAAAAAAAACGATCGACGAAACTAACCGGAAAGACGTTGTCTTCGATTGCGTCGATTCTTGACTTGTCCGATGATGTCATCCTACGCTCGAGAGATAATCTTATCTCTACAGCATTATCATCGTTCGTCGTTTCTAATTTCTCGCTTTCTGCCGTACTGGTGAAGTACGCGTCAAAAGACCCGACTGAGCATTCTTGTCATTATTGCACTTCGCTCGTCTCTCTCTCTCTCTCTCGGTACTTCTTTTCTCTTCCGACATGGGGATGGTAACACACATATGTCAGAGTTTTTTCTCGGTTTTTTTCTTGCCTCGCCGAAACTATGAACGTCATCATCGTCGCGCGAGAGAGAAAAATCGCAAAAGAGGAAAAAAGAAGAAAAAAAGAGAAGGAACAGAGAAATAGGAGAAGAACTTTTTTCTATGAGGGAGTCCGAACAAAAACAACAACAACACACAACGACTACCAACAGGCATTCACGCGCTGACGACGATCGACTGTTGTATGTGCGTGTGAACCGAGATACGCGCATGCAGCACCATCGGTGACGACAATTCTAGTTCCAAAAAATATATATATAGACACAAGCACGAACCGGAGAAAAGTAGATGATGACGATGAGAATGCTTGCGCGTGGCAATGTTGCTCTTCTTCTTCTTGTATTAACAACAACTATTGACGCCTCGCGTATATTCTACCTTCCTTTACCAAAAATCCATCCATCACATCAATCACGAAACGAACAGCATGACACGAAATTGGCCAGTAATGATCGAATATTGTCATTAAAAGCAGTCGAACATGACAAAACCGACGAACCAGATGAAACTGAAAGTAATGTAGACAAGATGCTTTTTGTATCGATGTGAATGGAAAATTTTTCCGATTATTTCAACTCATAAGCTGGTTTTTTTTCGAGTGAACGAGCAAATCCTGTGAAAAGAAGGAAAAATTGCTTTGTCGTCGTTTGTTGTTGTCGCGTGCCGGAAGAGAAAAGAAGCGAAGTATTTCGAATGGTGGTTCTATTGCTTGTGTTTGATTGAATGAACAGAGAATGGGTCGCAGGGGCAAAAAAAGATGGTTTCCTGCCCTCATTGCTGTATATTACAGCCCTCGAAGCAACTGACACCGTGGAATATATGATCCTCGAAAACATCTTCATTTTCTCGTGTTTTTTTTCTCCTGATTATAGAGGACGGTGATTTCTTCGGGGAAGCATTGGTTGACACCGCGTCAGAAAGACAAACCTATTCCGAAAATGACCTCTTGCCAGGTATGTCTGATGTTTATTAGAGATAATCGCTCTCAATGGAATAGTTCAGATTCATTAATTCGAGACACACGTAAACCCAACTATCCGCCTGGTACTGGATCGGACATTGGCCATAAATTCAATGACGAACAAAATGGAGACGAACCTGAGTTTCCGGACACTGCTGTTGCACGTGCTGAACGGCTACTGATAGGAAGTGACGAAAATCGAAAACGACGCAACGATGCTTTATTTATCAGTAAGTTCGATATTCTCTCGATTCATTCTGCATATAAAATCATGTTTCCTTCTGTTTTGCCTTCATGAAAAAGTCCTATTCGTTTTGATGAAACTGAAATAGTCGAAAATGGTTTTATTTTATTATAGTAATCGTCGGTACGTGCAGTTTGGTCGGCGTTATTGGTCTGATTGCAGCCGCAATCTTCTGGTACAAGTAAGTACAAAGTTCAGCCACTTATCCACAAGAAGTCGATTTCCTGTCTTCATATACGTCAGAGTCTAGCAAGCATGTTTCCTTAATCTCCTAATAAGGTTGGGGTCATCTAGCAAGCAATTCACATCGGTTAGTTCATTTTTTTCGAATGCTATCGTCTAGATGCACTACTCTTCGAGATGCATGAGCTGAATAATAAAAAAATCGCGCTGCGTTTCTGGTGAAGATTGAATGAAAAAGCTAGAAAGAATTACAAAAGAAAGCGCATTGCATTGTTTCGTTGTCTTTCTCTATATTGATTCATCGTATTACTTATGATCAAGTGAATAATTTAGCACAGCAGATTACAAGGCATTTTTGGTACTAGAATGGGATGTTGTAAGAAAAAAAGATTCTTTCCAATGTGGAGAAGGTCGTGTTGGCCTTGCTCATTATTTTAACGCGAAGAATAATAAAAACTTAGTGTAATTGCCGAGAGAAATGTAGTTATTATTGACCACTTCAAACGACAAAACAAGGTGAACTATAATGGTCTGGAAAAAGGTACGAAACATTTCAATTTCTGCTCTGTGAAGCAGATTATTATGTACTATGTGTCAGCTGTTGTTTATGTCCAAATAGCGTAAAGGAGCTAAATTAAAACGAGAGTAGTCTCATTTTTAAAGTACTGATTCACTAATTAACTTTTTCCTCATGAAAAAAGCAGCAAAGTAAGCGCAAAATAATACATAAAATGGTCGAATAGATGCATATAGAAAGATGACAACGAAATCTATTTCATATTTTGAAATGTCGAATGCTGTACAATGAAAGTAATGTCTCAATTGACAGACGTACGAACAATGCGCGAAGAAAAATTAGCGTGAAAGATCCTTGAAAAAAATTTCAAAACCGTTGAAAGTGTTTTTGCCAAGAAAAACGTCATCGTATACAGATTCAATAGGGTATCTTTTGAAAAAATAATCAGGTCCAAAGTTTTAAAAGCATAGCCGGAGATTCATTCATTATGCTGCATTTAATATAAGGTTTTTTTATTGTACTTCGGTCGATCGTGTTGTGTAAGGTGCCTGCAATTATGCGTTGAGACTGCGGAAAAGTGTCGTATTTCATGAAATATTCTACAGTGTATTCTGACAAAGTGAAGATAAGAATGATGATTTCCGTGTACGAGTTCTCTGTTTATTTTCAACGTCACTTGTTGGTTTCGATGAAAGGTTGCAGTTTTTTCAGATAGATCTTCATTTAGACGAGTAATATGAGCAGACCATCAGGGAATCTAGACGATAATAATATGTATATCGCAATGGCATCACGGAAAAAACCCGAACAAAGGGTTTGCTTGATTGAGCATGAAAGAAATATAAGCGAAGAGAGTGACATGATGCAGACGATTGAATTAGACAGCATGAAAATATGCAGAGACGTACATTTATCAACATGTGGCAGACATAGTTAGCAAAAGGTCTAGTGATTATTAGGCTAAAATTTGTGATATTGTAATTGTAGTTATTAGAGCAGAAAATTATTTCTTTCAACATGATCTGTTGTCAAATTCCAATTCCGTTGAAATCCACTTCTCTTGACAAATCTCTCGAAGATTGTCTCGACCATTCTGTCACCAATGTTTTGCTTTTTCGCCGTAAATTGTTCTAAAAACTTCTCGTGACAGTTTCCGAGAGCACTTTCGAGAATTCTGTCACGAGAGATCTCTCAAAAACTGTCACGACAAATTTCTAGAACAATTTACCGTGAAAAAGTAAAACATTGGGGTCAGTAATGTCGAGACACCCTTCGAGGGATTTGTCAAGAAAGTGAACTCAGACGCGATTGGAATTTGACAAGTAGTGCTCAAGACGATTAATTATTATTCAGAATATCTTATCGATGATGAGAAGACGATTGAAGCCAGGATGACCTTGTTGTAACCATCAGAAATAATTTTGGTTTTCTTGTCATTGATTTTTCGCTAGAATTCAAAAGAGAGCCGAAGCAGCAGTTGATGCTGAATATCCATCGTACGGTGTCACGGGACCTAGTTCTGCTGGCAGCAAAATTTCACCGAGTTCGACGATGTCTGATCGAAAGCTAGCTCAAAGTGCACAGATGTTTCATTATCAACAACACCTACAACAAATGATGGCCCAAGAAAGGTATGGCTTCAATAGGTCACTTCATCTTCGTTTCAACCTTGTTCTATATTATATACAGAGCTCATTCGGAAGCGAAACCTGTCAACTCGGATGACTCAGATGATGAAGCACCGACTGGTGGTGATTACACCGTTTACGAGTGTCCTGGCCTTGCTCCCGTATGTTGAATTCTTATTATGTTTTTATCTAAAATCTAGGTTAGTCTCCAATTTTTATCAGAATGAAAGATTATCTTGGTTTGAAATGAAAAGCTTCTTTTCTATTTGAAGTTCGAAAACAATTTAATTAATCATATTATCCAGAGATAAAAAGGCAGACTATTGCGTTATTGCATAAAATTCGAACACCTATATTTTACACTAAAAAATACTATATTTGAGAGACACCAAATTTACGAAGACTAGTAGTAGTTTCTAAAATCTTTTGTTGAAGCCCTATCTGCAGGTTTTAATCACATCGTAAAGTAGACATTTTCTTTTATTTGCATATCTTGTTATTAACTTTAAATATAAAAAGCAACGACGACATTTACATAATTATACTGAACGAAAAGATTACGAAAATATCCGCTTGACTTGTATTAATTTAAGTTTATAAGATATTGCAATTTTTTTCGCAAACTAAAGTCATAAGTACACTCTCTGAGCAACAAATGATTCACGTCTTTTATTAGACATCACCAATGTTGTGTCAATAAAGATAATGCATTTGACAAAGTCATGCGACAAGATTGTCATATGGGTTCCGTAGAAATTACTTTTTTTCGAAAATGGATGTTTTTTATATATAGGACTAGCCTATGACAAGAACGAGACAATTTTGAAATGTTTCATAAATTTTCTTCAAAGATAAACCAGTCAAGATTCATTTTCGCACAATAATAAATCTTCTAATTTTGTATTCAAGTACAGTAACAATTTTCTGTCAGAAAAAGAGTCGACAATCAGTTTCAGTGTATATCTCTGACTAAATCTTCAAGTGAAAACGTCCATATTAAGACAACAGATTAGCATTTGCTTGGATAGGATATACTAAATTAAAAATGTGTATTTGTAGACGGGTGAAATGGAAGTGCGCAATCCTTTGTTTGCTGAACCGGATTCATCATTAAACTCATCGGCATCAGCCTCGCATCCAGCAACCAACAACCATTATCCACAACCACTGGCATCCACGACCTCATCGTCACCAACCAAAGAGAAATTGTTGCCATGAAAAAGATGCGTCGCAAGCGTCATTCCCAGTGTCCTTTTCGGTGATCGGTTCTCCTCTCTCTCTCTCTTCTCGTTAGCGAGCATACGGAAATGTATATCGATAAAATCCTCCTTCAATAATCTCTATTTTTTTTCTCTATCAATAATTAAAGCAGTGACAACTCCTCTGACTCCTTCTCCTCGTTCTTCAAGAGAATAAAAAAACGAAGCGACCATCACACACTATCTACTGGTTATTATCAATTGTATATGCTCTGCTGGTAATGGTCGAATCCAAATTGAACTTTGCCCATGTATTGAGTAGATGAGTGATGATCGATGCTGTCTTTTCGCTGAGTTGAAAAGTTTTGGTGAGAAATACATGAAACTCTTCTGGAGTATCGTGGACAAGAAAGCGACCCAATAAATCTTGTACTGTATGAATATTGATTGATTTTAGCTGTTTAATATCGCGCACACTGATGCCTAAAGAAAGAGAAAGAGACAGACAAAAGCTGTACATCAGACAATGACCATAAATTCTTGTTCCTTTTATCCAGAGCAGGATTCAAACGGATGAACATCTATATTGATTGGCATATTTTTATAGGTCTAACCCGCAATTCTTCCAACTTATGATTCGATATCAAATGACAAAGGAACAACTTTACACATTGTCAAATTATTGATTAAAATAATTTCTTAATTTATAGTCTCAGACTGGCTACATATGTCATTTTGATGGAGAATGTATGCAGAGAAGGCTGTGATCGAAAATCTACATCATTTGAAATCAGTCCCTCAAAAGGTGATTAACGCTTCACGCACAGTAACTTTCATTCTCTCAAGCAAAATCCAACTAAGTTGAAAAGCGTAAGATATTCATTAACTTCGATTTCGAGAATTTCCTGTGCATGCTAGAGAAAAACCAATTTTAGTCTAATAACACAAGTTAATAGCTAATTTCACGGCAGAAAGTTTTCTACAGGAAATGATTCTTTGAACCTAAAAAATATCTTTCTTCGTTATGTCAACCTAAACTCATTTTCAAAGAGAGTCTGCAGTGAAGACAACAAGACTTGTTAATCAATTTTTCTCTAGTAGACACGAATCTCTTCATGTTTTGTAAAATCTTATCAAGCGAACAAGTTCCAGCATTGAGTACAGTTCTACCGTACTTGGCAATTCATCAACACTTCGGTTGCATAAATGGGCACGATAAAAATTGTCTTCTGTCAACGGGTCAAAATGCAAGCGATCTATTTTGTTCTGTTGCTCGTTGCTAACCGGCATCAACTGTGATGTTGTCGTTGTTTCAAGTACATCAATATTAGCATTCATCGTCGGCACTGCATCTATGGATAGTTTTCCTTGGCTTTCTGCTCTCTCAATCATTAGTGATCTGTTGCATTTGTCTTCGACCGATTTTTGCCGACATTGCAGAATGTGATTAATAGAAGCAAGCGCTTCGCACATGCCGTCCAATGGATCTACGTTTTTAATTGATGTAGATTTCATACTTATTAGTTTAGTTGTTCAGATAAAAAATGAAGGATTTGAAAAAAGAGCACACAAACACACGGCGCGCGCGTAATCGCGATTTTATAGTCCTTTCGCAGTCCTGATTAATCTATTTTGGTTTGGCACAGAAGCCGGCCGTTTGGTTGTTGCACAAATTTTCGTAACAGCACAAGTAATGCTTGGCATCGCACTTCAGACTCTTGTCAAACGCTTCGCCAAATCCGAAGCCACCACGAGCGATGGCAGCTCCCGTTTTTGGATCAAACTTCTGTTCAATACAAAATAGACAGTCACACATAAGTGAAATCGAACAAAAGAAAGAAACACATTCTCGTGACGTACCGTGTAACAGTAGAGATTTTTGCCACCAAATGCGCCCGATGTACGTATTTCCGATCCTTGTAATTTTTCCGGTTTACATGCCTCAGCACCCTTGCATCTATAGCATGCTTTGACTTCCTTTTTCGGTGTTGCTTTAGCTATTCATAGATAAAACATTTGTTTGATTCACAGCATCAAGATTCAACAACAAATACTCACGCAACGGTGGGCACGGTGCCTTCGTGTGTGTATTGCAGAATGCGGTTCTGCAGCAAATGTGAAAACGATCGCGACATTTCACATTTTTGTCGAACGTTTCGCCGAGTCCAAATGCGCCTCGCTTGAGTATGCCACCACTTTCATTGAATTGCTGTGATAATAGAAGAATTTAGTGGTATTTTTGGATTTTAACAAATGCAAGATCCTCTATATAAGTGCCACAGAGTGGACTTCTCGCTTTTAATGAAGTATTCCGTTCACCTAGTGTAAATTGTTTGTCGTAGAATTTTTGACAGATAAGACAGACCAAAGTATAAAAACGAACGAGACACAGAGAGTTTCTCTGGATGCTTGCGGTAGCAATCTTGATTCTACCGTTCTGGATATAATTATCTTCTTACCGTGTAACATGTCAAGACAGCAGCACCAAAAGCTCTTGATGTCTTTGTGGCATATTTATCGAATGGAACACCATCACACTTGGTAATCTTTTCACCGAATATTTTGAATTTGCCTGATGGATTTTTATTGTTACATTGATAACAAATCTTGGCTCCACTTAGGTCGAACTGTATGAAACCTATAATATATTTATAATTCAAAAATGAAGTATCAAGACATTCTTTTTATGTCTTGTGCTTTAGCTTACAGTATAGAAAAATGGTGAGAAGAACGAACTTCTGCATTTGGTTGCTGTCTGGATAGATACGCTGGGAGAAGCAGATTGTAGCCACACAGTCAAGCAAAAAACGGAAGTGGCTGACTGGGATAATATTACTTTATCTTTTCTGTACTGTACAGACACGCGTGCGGGAGATAAGACTCAAGGTTCTCAATGGAAGCGACGCATCGCGTATGACAGCGAATCATTAGCCAATCGAAGGAAGGATGTTTCTGAATACTAGTCAGAAGAAAAATTATAAGATGATAGATGATACACTAATCGCGTCGCCTTCAGCATGCGTACAAAGATAAAACGTGACATTTAAGCTTAGCTTCTTCGAATAGTCTTTATGTTGTATATGACAAAAACACACTTATATAGCAAATAAACAAAGTTGATACAAAAAAATATTATGGTGCTTTGTTTGTCAACGAGCCCTTAAAAATAGTATATAATAATGTACAACAGTAAACAGATAAGAGAGAGAGGATAATACTTACTGGCACTGGTGGAGTTTTCCCAACAAGACAGCACGCACCACGACCAGCACCGCCAATGAGTTGCAGTGTTCGAATTCTCATCAAGTTTTTTCTACAGAGAAATAAAGACCTTTCATTAGAACGAACAGTCCCTCTTTCAGCACAGAATTTTTATAATTCCGATATTGTATTGTTTATTCATGTATACTTGGCTACACATTCTTATTCTTAGCTACGCATCTACGGGTTCATATTCCTGGTGTCAATCAAAGAACTACCATCGTCGGATCGATGAAGAAATGTAATTTGTATCAAACAGAAGATTCAATGTATCAAAGTAGCTTTTCTCACTTTGCTCTTCTTAGCATATGTGCGAATTTGTGTGATAGGAATTGTCAATACATAGCTAATATCAGCCTATTGCTTAAGGTGTCACTTCTCTCTTTCTCTTCCATAATTGTTATTATCTCTTATATAAAGCTTGTGTTCTGGATAAAAAACTGTGTATCCGACCTAGTTAAACATGGTGTCGAACGACTGGCACACGTTTTTATCTCTTTAGGTCATGCAACTTGTTCTTCGGGTTTCATACAAATATCTAGTGTTCAATATCAGATAGTTTCATATTTTCAAAACGTTTTCGATGTACCAAAAAAATTTAAAAAACATCAGAAGTATTCTTGTCTTGATGTAAAATGTGTCACTTTTGTTCTAGGTACGTGGAACGCTTTGATAGCTACCTGCGGACATATTCTCTAATTCTCAAACTATTGATCTGCAATTTTCAAGCTTTGACAAAAGTGCAGATTATGCGCGAATCTTAATCCTGAATCGAATATTCAATTTCGATCAGCATTACGGAAGACAGCTACTTCCGAATTCGTGCGATGCAATAAGTGCCATCATGAATACTTACGTCAGTTCGTCCATTTCGACCGGATGAACTTGTCCGTCGTTGCAGTGCTCCTCTAGAATGTCTGCAAGAAAGCGATGATGTTGAGAAAAAACGATCTCATTTGCTATGAGAAACATACGAGCTTTCTTAACTGCCACAATTGTGTGCATCGTTTTTTCCGTTTTTCGATCCATGTCATCGACGCGATCGAATTTGTCCATGCAGCTTTCGATATCCTCCTGAACTTTTTGAGAAGCCTGCGTGATAGATGGTGATGAAATTGACACTCTTCTCACGACAAACAAAAAAAAAGAATTGGTCAAGATGAAAGAAAAAAAATTACTGACTCCAATAATGGTAGAATCGGTGTTTGTTCACTAAATCGAGAAGATAAAGTGATGAATACGATGAGATGAATCACAATTTGTCACTACCTGACTGCTGCACTTCTCGCTCGACGTTCTCGAATGTCATCTATTCAAATATGAAAGATTAGATGTGAGAAAATGCCATCAATTCTTACCGTCCCAATCTTCAGTCGCATTGACATCATTGAACATTTGCCAATCGGTCGGTGCTGACGATCGATAGTGACCATCGGTTGACGGTCGACCCGGTGCTAAACAAAACAGAGTCTTTGCCAGATACAACGATCTTCGTTCAGAAAAGCTACTTACGAATATTGGCAAGACCAATCAGCACAGTACTTGTGCTGATCGCATCCGGACACGTCGACATGTGCTCGAGCAAATTTTTCGGTGTCGTCAAATGATTGGCATTGAATACACATCGGACACGCGTAATGTGCGGATTAGCCTATCGATCACAAACGAGAAAAAAAACGTGTGTTTTGCTTCGTTCGCACCAGCGAAACACGTATTCGAAGATAATGAAACTCACAATCATGCATCGTCGAATATGATACTGAAATCGTTTTGCAAGCACTCGATGATTGAGATCGATCGGGCAACGCCAAAAGTCTACAATAGCACTGTGGCATCTTGCAAACTGAAACCGGCAAAGAATAACTCACCGTCTGGACATAGATAAAGATTGGCCATTTTTTACTAGTAACAACTGATGTGATCGTATGCAGTCACCACTAAATAGATATGTATACAAGAAAGAAATAGAGAGAGAGAGAAATCGTGTGAAAAGAAAAGAAATTAGCTACTGTTTGTCCACGTGCAATATCAAAGGACCGACGAACAGACAGAAATAGAAAGCGGCACAGAGACAAACAAAGGCATCAAACAAGACCGACGACCGATTGCGTTACGTCGAAACGTAGTTCGAAAGAGAAAAGTGAAGAATGATGCTGTCGCTTGACCTAGATATCAAGGGCCAGTACTATCTCGTGTGAAGTACTACTAGAAAAATCAAAACAAATTATGCATGACTGCAGTTGTAGAAACAGAAACGATAACAATCATTGAATGATTTCCTGGCTGCCACTTCAATTGACCCTCTGTTCGCGGCATACAGTGGCAATTATTATGCATTTCGTTGACAATCAATTCGAGATTCACAAGAATTAACGAAAAAAAAAGTATTTGAAGAGTCAAATTGTTTTTTCTAAGTTAGCGTCATCATCGCTGTTATAAATAAGATTCACGTAGAATATACGATTGTGCGTTCATTTTCATACGGCTGTAAATGTTTGTTCAATTTTTCAAACAAAACATTCTCTCACTCTTCAATCGACTGAAAGCGAAAACAAATATTGAAGACAATCTGTTTGTTAGTTCGATAGCAGAATCAACACAACTGCAATGAAATGACAAGAGGATCGAATTGCTATGTCTGCGCAATGTACATGTACATTTTGATTGAGCACATGAAGGACACAATAGTCCAGCATCGGATATCATGTATTTTTGCTCATTTGTTTGTTTGCGTGTGCCAAAGTAATTCGAAACCCATTCACATTTTGTAGTCTAATCGATCAAATATATAAAAACATAGGTCATTTGTTCATTTCGTCAAATTTTCGTCTTGATGATCATGTTGCTGATTATCCTTGTTCTCTGCTCGTTGATTGCACCTGCTATCGTAAGCAATGCGCCTGGTAGCAGTCTTCGACTCTACGATTCTTTTGCTGAAATTCATCGTCCATACAATGGTCCACTTCGCTTTCGACAGATCGATTGGGAAAATATCAAACATGAGAGTCTTATTCTTCGTTCGTCATCGTCAAATAGCAACGATACCACATTATTCGAACGACGAATTCTTCGTATCAATGTAAACATGACAGGTGAGCATTGCAGACAATCGTTCGAATGTTGTCCATCATTGTCGTTTTTTTGTTGTTGTAGGCAAGACGGTTTTTGTGCGAAAATTTCCGGAACACAAATATCCTGTTCTATGCGAAATCATCCATGAAGATCAGTCATATTCGATTGTACGTGAAATCGAAACAGGCCGTTATTTTCGTGCACAATTAGATCTCATTGAATATCCAGAAGAGCCTCAAACAGATTCTGTTTACGAAGTGTCATTTCAACCAACTCCATCAAATCGTTCGCTGTCCGTTACTTATGTTGTCAATAATCTTCGTTGGCAAACGCGTTATACACTGCAAGTTTTTTCTAGTGGTCAAACACAATTTCGCATTCTTGCTGATATTATCAATTCAAGTCCATTAACGTATCGATTCAATCACACAGATTTGATGGCTGGCGATTTCAATCTTGCATTTGGTGCAAGCAAAAGTTTACCATTAGTTCTAGCTACAAAATCATCGAAAAAAACTAATGTTGACTACAGTGGAGTTCATTTATTTTCAAGTATCAATAGTTCATTAACTATTGATCCTTATTCCATGTTAACTTTACCTATTCGTTCGCCGAATATTCGCATAAAAACTCTTCTTGCTTACACACTAGTTTTGACTATCCCATTGCCGTCTATTAACGGTGCTGCATCGATTATTTCGAGTAAACATAAATTTCAACGTTTATATCAATTGTCAAATAGTTCATCATTTTTACCTACTGGCCATCTTTTACTCTACGATTCACCTTCGAATGTATTGACAGGTGAATGGCATTTGCCAACATTAGCCGAAGCAGAAAAATATGAATTCGAATTGGGACAAGATCCTGATGTGATGCTTGTATGTAATCGTACAACGACTGTCAATCGAGTAACAAATACATCGGTAACAACGACACATGTTCTCATACAAAATTACAAACAACGACAAGTTAATGTTCGATTTAAATCACTTTGTCAATTGACAACAGCATGTTTGTTCTATGATGACAAGGCACGTTCGCTCGGACCTCGTCTACGTTACGATTTCATGCTTAAAGCGAAAGCGGAAGTGGCATTTACATTTGCTGCAGTACGACTCTATCAACTTAAAAGTTGAAAGTACAAATTCTGCGAGAACATTTATCGAGTTGACCTGTGGACTAAGTTTACTGACTTGCTAGATTGTACGCTCGAATGTTTGTATTAGTTGAATGACAGCCACAAAATATGAAGAGTCATAAACTAAAGAATTTGGTTTTATTGACGGAGAAAAAAAACACGCGATCAACGGTATATGCAAAGAGTCGTCTCAGATGCGTCAATACGCTGATTGACGAAAAAAAAGCAGACCTCGAGTACGATGCAAGTCAAGTGACGAAAGGAAGAGTACATGTGGATGAGCATGTAAACGAAAGAAAATATAACTGTGCTAGCCAGGTAGTGTGCGTTCGTATCTATCTCCTCCTATCGGACGACGATAGAGAGAGAGAGAGAGAGAGAGAGAGAGAGAAAAAGAGAAAAAGTGAGACGAGTGTAAAAAGCGTAAACGAAGGATCAATATTTTTATCCGAAAACAGTCGTTATAAGAAGTACATCATTCTTTCCAGCACAGTGGGATCCGAAGCTTGGAATTCACGTGACTTGAAGTCGCGGCCGCACTGACCCTATAGTGAGTCGTATTAATTTAAATCATACCAACATGGTCAAATAAAACGAAAGGCTCAGTCGAAAGACTGGGCCTTTCGTTTTAATCTGATCGGCACGTAAGAGGTTCCAACTTTCACCATA